>JAEEGI010000571.1_pt1 | contig 106695 bp, 92 predicted proteins | sample 8958751 | NCBI WGS metagenome assembly JAEEGI01 (sample SAMN16246545, study PRJNA631951) | gut metagenome | biome: gut microbiome; feature: rumen; material: KS-attached | host: Bos | place: Iran: Karaj | collected 2018-10
ATTTTTTTTCTCAGACACACAGAAATTGTGTATCTTTGCTCTTTGGTAAGGTGATTATATCTTTTCATTTGACAACACAAAAGTAGTCATTTTACCTGAGAGTACCAAATTTTGGTACTCTTTTTTTCTACTTAGTGTTGCACTTGTAACTGGAATTTAGGAACTGTCCACTCGGTGACACTATATATGACACAAAAAAGCCCCATTTGCTGCAAACAAATGAGGCTTTTGTTAGTATTTAACATTTATTAGGTCTTGCCTATTGGTGTTATTTTTTGTCTTTAATGCGCATGCGGTAGAACGAGCGATAGACAAAGTAGAGAGCGATGACCAAGAAGATGATACCTACCCAAGGAGCTGCATGGCGGAATCCTTCGCTGATGGCAATTTCCATAGCCAGCACACCAAAGAGGGTGGTGAATTTGATGATGGGGTTCAGAGCCACTGAGGAGGTGTCCTTAAAGGGGTCGCCAACGGTGTCGCCGACAACACTGGCTGCATGTAGGGCAGAACCCTTGGCATCCATGTCCACCTCAACAACTTTCTTGCTATTGTCCCATGCACCACCGGCATTGGCCATATAGACGGCTTGGAAGAGGCCGAAAACGGCAATACTGATAAGGTAGCTGATGAAGAGGCATACAGCGTTCTGACCTCCGATGCTCTCGGGAGAGGAGAAGCAAGCAAAAGCCAAGGCAAAGCAGAAAATGGCAATGAAGATATTTATCATGCCCTTTTGAGCATACTGGGTGCAAATCTTAACGACTTCCTGCGACTTGGCGGTGTCGGCCTTCTTAGGAGCGTTGGGGTCCAAACGGATATTGTCCTTGATGAACTCAACAGCACGGTTGGCACCCGTGGTGACAGCCTGCATGGATGCACCTGTGAACCAGTAGATGACGCAACCACCCAAGATGAATCCGATGAGCGAATAGGGGTTGAGCAGGTTGAGAATATTCTCGGGCTCAATGTTAAGGGTCTTCTGAATCATCAGAATGAGGGAGAAAATCATGGTAGTGGCACCCACCACGGCAGTACCAATCAGCACGGGCTTGGCAGTTGCCTTAAAGGTATTACCTGCACCGTCGTTGGCCTCGAGGTAGTGCTTGGCCTTTTCGAAATCAGGAGTGAAACCAAATTCTTCCTTCACCTCCTTGGTGGTTTTTTCCACATCATCCTCGATGAGGGAGAGCTCGTAGACAGACTGGGCATTGTCGGTAACAGGGCCATAGCTGTCGACAGCGATAGTGACAGGACCCATGCCAAGCATACCAAAGGCTACAAGACCGAAAGCAAAGATAGAATAGTAAGTGCCAAAGATGTCACCGATGCCGAAGGCAGTAGAAGCCAGATAGGCCAACACCATAAGGAAGACGAAGACCAGTCCTGTCCAGAATGCGCCCATGTTACCAGCGACGATACCGGAGAGGATGTTCAGCGAAGCACCACCCTGCTCAGAAGCCTTGACAACTTCCTGCACATGCTTGGAGGTGGGGGAGGTGAAAAGTTTGGTAAGTTCGGGGATAAGGGCTGCGCCCAAGGTGCCGCAGCTGATGATAACTGCCAGGGCAAGCCAGAGGTTCTCTTGGCCAGGTATGCCGCTGAGCATAAAATAGGAGGCAAAGAAAGTACCAATAATGGAGAGAATGGAAGTAATCCAAACCAATACCGAAAGAGGGGTCTCGAAGTTTAGGTCGTCAGCACTACCGTAGCGGGCTTTGGAGATGGCTCCATTGATGTAGTAAGCCAGTACGGAGGCAATGATACCGAGGATGCGCATGACGAAAATCCAAGCCAACAGTTTCACCTGCATGGAAGGATCGGGAACAGCCAGAAGAATAAAGCTGACCAAGGCCACACCTGTAACACCATAGGTCTCGAAACCGTCGGCTGTAGGTCCAATGCTATCACCTGCATTGTCGCCAGTGCAGTCAGCAATAACGCCGGGGTTGCGGGGATCATCCTCGCCAATTTTGAAGACCACCTTCATCAGGTCGCTTCCTATATCGGCAATCTTGGTGAAAATACCACCTGCAATACGAAGGGCACTTGCTCCAAGGCTCTCACCGATGGCGAAGCCGATGAAGCAGCTGCCTGCCAAGTTCTCAGGCATAAAGAGCAGGATAACCAGCATCAGCACCAACTCGATGCAGATGAGGACGATGCCAATGCTCATGCCGGCACGCAGGGGAATGTTTAGTAGGTCGAGGGGCTTGCGACGCAGGGAGGCAAAAGCCATTCGGGCATTGGCATAGGTGTTCATGCGGACACCGAACCAAGCAACACTGTAAGAGCCCAGAATACCGATGATAGTCCATGCCAATACCAGAAGGACTGCGCCAAGGCTCATGTGCGAGAGCACTCCGAAATAGAGAGCAATGGCGGCACCAATAAAGACAAAAAGGATAATAAGGAACTTGCCCTGCTGCTTGAGGTAGGTGGAGCAGGTCTTGAAGATGACGTTGCCGATTTCCAACATCGACTTATGGGCGCCAAGTTTGCGTACCTTGTTGTACTGCCAGAAACCAAAAAGGAGTCCAAGGACTACGATTAAAAAGCCCCAATAAAGAATTTTAGCAGAAGGATCTTGGGCGAATCCTGTGGGCATTTGCAGTTCTGCCTCACTTGCAAAGGAGAAAAAGGGAAGTGCAAGCGCTGTAAGTAATAAAGATAACTTCTTCACTTTCAAATCTTTTTGATTTATACTCTTTTTTATTTAAGTGTTACAAATATACTAAATTTTGTGATGATACAAAAAAAAAATGTATTTTTGCAAAACTTTTTTTTCAGACAACAACAATAATATTTTATCTAACATCCATGATTGAAAACAAACTCCAACAAGCAGTTGCTACCGCACTAAAGAATCTATATAATATTGAAGCCACTCCTGAGTCGGTGGTTCTACAAACTACTAAGAAAGAATTTACAGGTGATTATACCGTAGTTGTCTTCCCCTATGTCAAACAAGCCCGCAAGTCTCCCGAAATGGTGGCTAACGAATTGGGCGCTGCAGTTAAAGAACTAGTGTCGGAAGTGAGTGATTTTAATGTAATTAAAGGTTTCCTCAATTTTGCCATAGCCGACAGTTATTGGGCAGCCTTCATTGGCGAAAATCGCAATAATCCCAACTATGGACTTAAAGCTGCTTCTGCAGATGCCAAACCCATCGTGGTGGAATATTCTTCCCCCAACACCAACAAGCCTCTCCATCTCGGCCATATCCGCAACAACCTACTGGGTTGGTCGGTGAGTGAGTTGCTTGCTGCTAATGGTGCCAACGTCAAGAAGGTCAACTTGGTCAATGACCGTGGCATCCATATTTGTAAATCCATGTTGGCATGGCTAAAGTATGGCAATGGCGAGACTCCTGAGAGCTCAGGCATGAAGGGTGACCATTTAGTGGGCAAGTACTATGTCGAATTTGACAAGCATTACAAAGAGGAAGTCAAGCAGTTGATGGCGCAGGGTATAGAGGAGGAAGAGGCTAAGAAACAGGCCCCTCTGATGATTGAGGCCCAGCACATGCTAAAAAGATGGGAAGAGGGTGACCAAGAGGTGCGTGATTTATGGAATAAGATGAACTCATGGGTTTATGCCGGTTTTGATGAGACCTATAGTCGATTGGGTGTCAGCTTTGATAAAATATATTATGAGTCCAATACTTATTTACTTGGCAAAGAGCTGGTGCAGAAAGGATTGGATATGGGCGTACTCTTCCGCAAGGAGGACGGTTCGGTGTGGTGCGACCTCACGGCCGACGGTCTTGACCAGAAACTACTCCTGCGCAAGGATGGCACATCAGTTTATATGACCCAGGATTTGGGTACCGCCCTACTGCGTACCCGGGATTTCGATGCCAAACAACTTATTTATGTTGTTGGTAACGAACAGGACTATCATTTCAAAGTCCTCAAGCTGGTGCTTGGCAAACTGGGTTTTGACTGGGGAGAGAAACTCTACCATCTCTCTTATGGTATGGTGGAGCTGCCAAACGGCAAGATGAAATCGCGCGAAGGTACCGTGGTTGATGCTGACGACCTCATCACCGAGATGGAGGCCACGGCCGAAGAGATGAGCCGCGAGCATGGCAAGAACGACGGTATGAATGACCAACAGCTCAAAGAGCTGTACCATATGTTGGCTTTGGGTGCCCTCAAATATTTCATCCTCAAAGTCGACCCTGTCAAGAACATGCTGTTCAACCCTGCCGAGAGTATCGACTTCAATGGCAATACCGGCCCCTTCATCCAGTATACCCACGCTCGCATCCGTAGCATCGTCCGCAAGGCCGAAGAACAGGGCATCCACGACCAAGAACCTGTTGCCATTGCCACCCTTAATGAGAAAGAGCGTGCAGTCATCAAAAGTCTGCACAGCATGCCGGGAATCATTGCTTCAGCAGCTGAGAATTATAGTCCTGCCATGATAGCCAACTACGCATATGAACTGGCCAAGAACTTCAACAGCTTCTATCAGGACACCCCCATCCTACGTGAAGAAGATACCGCTGTTAAGACTTTCCGTGTGCAGCTCTGCGCCGTTGTGGCACAGGCTATTAAGAACACTATGCACATCCTCGGCATCGACGTTCCGGAGAGGATGTAAATAATAATGATACAATATATATTATTGCTTCATATAAATCATTTGCTTCTTTTACCAGACAATGTACTACACCTTACCCTACACCATTCCCAATTTTATCTGCGACAACCACGACACCCTAACCGCGTGGGGATGTGCCCGATTGCTTCAGCAGGCTGCCGACAACCACACTAAGTTGTTTGGCATTGGTTTTCAGCAGCTTCAACAACAGCACAAAGCTTGGGTGCTCTGCCGTACTTATTATGACGTGCGCCGTCTCCCAGTTGATTACGAGGAGGTTACTGTCCGCACTTGGTCTCGTGGTACCGATGGCCTATATGCTTGGCGTGACTTTGAAATGACCGACAAGGAGGGCACCGTCATCGTAGCCGGCACCACCAGTTGGGTAATCATTGATACCAACGCCCGCCATGTGGTACGCTTGGGTTCCATTATTCAAGGCTTCGAACATCATCCCGACAAAGCCACAAGTCTCGATCGGTTGGGACGCATCCGTTTTCCGAAAGGGGAGGAGGGTGAGTTGGTGGTAGAACATCAGCAGGTCAAGCACTCTATGCTCGACCACACCCAGCATGTCAATAATGCTGAGTACATCAAGTGGGTCTTCGACAATCTGCCTGAGGACATGACCACCGAGGCTCCCTTCATCCTTGACGTTGAATACTTACAGGAAACCCGTCCGGACGAATCGGTAGACATCCACCGATTGGCCTTGCCCGACGGTACCCTGATGTTTAAGATTACCAATAACCGAACCACCGCCGTAGTGGCCACACTTAAAAAGTAAAAAACAATCCCATTCCTTTAACACAATCCAATTTATTCCCTTATATCGATTAGCACATTACATGAAACGACTTATCCTACTCTGCTTAACCACATTAATTGTCACAGGCCCCATTTGTGCACAGTCAAAATTCTCACTTTTAAAAAAGAAACCTTCCCATTCTGTAGCCGACACCTCAGTACCCGGGGTGCAACGGGTCCTGGAGACCTTCGATCTCATTAACAACTACTATGTTGTTGATCCTAAGACCGACCATCTTTCCGAGACGGCCATTCGTGCCATGCTCACCAGTCTCGACCCCCACAGTGTTTATATACCTGCCAAGGATGTGGAACGTACCAACGAAGCCCTTCAGGGCAACTTCGAAGGGGTGGGCATCTCTTTCACCATTCTCAACGACACCATCTGTGTCTCAGAAGTGATTGCCGGAGGACCCTCTGAGAAAGTGGGCATCCTCAGCGGTGACAAGTTCCTGCGTATTGATGGCATACAAGCCACTGGAGATAGTGCACGCCAGCCTTTCGTCTTCCGACATCTCCGTGGCAACAAAGGCACCGTGGTGGTGGTTGACATGCTTCGTGGACGCGATACCCTTACTTTCGACATCACCCGCGACCGTATCCCTATCCATTCTGTCGAGGTCTACTTCATGGAGGACGACTCCATTGGCTATATCAGTTTGCTCCGTTTTGCCCGCAATTCGGTCACCGAGTTCCGCAGGGCTGTGCATGATCTCAAAAAACAGGGCATGCAGAGCCTCATTCTCGACCTCCGTGGCAATACCGGTGGATTTCTTGACATTGCCTGCGGCATGGCCAATGAGTTCATTTCCCCCAACCGTCTGCTTGTCTATCAGGAAGGACGAGCTCAGAAACGTCAGGACTTCAAGTCGGTATATAGTGGTTCGTTTCGCAAGGGTGACTTAGTGGTGCTCATCGATGAGAACACCGCCTCGGCATCCGAGATTGTTAGTGGAGCTGTGCAGGACTGGGATCGGGGCACCCTCATCGGGCGGCGCACCTTTGGCAAGGGTCTGGTTCAGCGCATGTTTGAACTCTCCGACGGCTCACAAGTGCGCATCACAACAGCCCGTTACTTTACCCCTTCGGGCCGCTGCATTCAGAAACCCTATGAGAAAGGTACCGACGAATACAACAACGAACTGAACAACCGCTACAAGCATGGCGAACTCTTCTCAGCCGACTCTGTCCATTTTCCCGATTCGCTGAAATATAAGACCCATGGCGGCCGCACCGTCTATGGGGGAGGCGGCATCATGCCCGACCTTTTCATCCCCCTCGACACCACGCCGGCCTCCAAGTACTACCAGGTTTGTCGCCGCAAAGGCCTCCTCAATCAGTTTCCCCAGTATTATGCCGATCACCATCGTGCAGATACGCTGATTGCCGACTTCGATGCTTTCTTGCGCAACTACCCCCAGTTGCAGCTCGACTCAGTCTTCGATGCCTTTGCTGCATCCAAGGGGGTCTACCGCGACTCTATTCAGGAAACTGCCACCGACAGCATCGTTCAGTTCAACGCTCATTTTCTCTCCCTGCAAGTGAAGGCCTTGGTTGCCGATCGTCTGTATGGACGTGGCCACTACTACCGCATTATGAAGGATGAAGATAAATTTTATCAGGCTGCTCTCGTCGAATTGAGAAAGAAAAAGAAATAGTCCATGAAGTGTTTGCTCCCCATACTGCTTGTGGTCTTATTGGCCACCGCCTGTGTCCATTCCGACAACTCCTCAGAACCCTCATTCCCCGACCCTGTCTACCCCAGAGTAGTCCTAACCCGTCAGATGCTCAGCATCGAAGGTGTCGATACGGTGTGGGGCGACAAGGTCATCCATGAATATGATGCTGCGGGTCGCTATCTCACCTATTCACGCTACAATAACCAAGGAATGTTGCAGCAGCGAATCACACACACCTACGCGGGCAAGGTGGATACCATTCACGAATATGACGGGGCAGGCAATCTGACCCATGTGATTGTCTATTCCTATCTCGATGATGCATATCTGCATGATCCTAACTATAGTGACAATTATTATCGCAATCCCGTCAAGATAGAGGTCTTCAACTCCAACGGAGTCTTGCTGCAGATGCGCAACAGTTCCTACGACATTTATGACAGACTCACCCAGGCTGATGGCTTAGATGTGGTTGACAGCAGCACCTTTGTCTGTATGCACGTCTTTTCTCCCTATAAATGTGAGAGCAGCCAAGTAAATAATCCGGGAACCGAAAGGGAGTCTACTATTACTTATTCCAGCACCTATTATGACAGCCTTTGCCACTACATGCAAAGCAGCACTTCCGCATTGAGCCGTGGCGACTTGGTTACGGAATATAAATATGATTCTTTAGGTCGCCTTGTTACGAAAGAAACCACAGCTGCCGGCATCCAGATTGAGCGCATCGAATATGACTACTATCCCGACCATGAATGCGAAATTATTTTCGACGACAAACCTCTTCGAGGCTATATTCGCTATTATCAATAGGATAATCGAGCATCATCTTCGTTTCTTTTTGCTTTTCTCCCAAAAGATTCTTGGTAACTGATAGTACGGTATCGAGCACAGATTTGTATTTTATTTTGATAATGCAGGTTCTCAAATGGATGGGCAAGACGTTCCTTCCTTAGGGGAAGCTTGTACTTGTGGTTAGGAACTGACTTTAAGGTACTTGGCAGATGATTGCGTAGATCTTGTTTGTTGATAATGAAAAGAGCATGATGTTAGCGAGAAGATAGCGAGGAGTAAGCGCTAAAGAGTTGGAACTGCCCATAACCATTGGTCGGACATCCTGTTTTATTGATGGGTAGGGTAGAGGACGGTGGTGTGTAGAATGACCCGTTGATTGTTCTTTGTTCGCTAGCCGGTGAACAAGATGTGAAGATAGGACGAAGGAAGAAAGAAGGAAGTAGGTTGATAATTTTGTTTAAAGATATGTTTGTTTTTTCGGTGGTATCGAAAAAATTATGTATATTTGCATTGCCCCCGATAGTGCCTATCGTGGGTGAAAGACGCTGTGTTGCAGCGCCTAACATTGTTTTAGTATATGACACTAACTAAAGATATAATCCAAACGACAGTAAATGTCCAATCGGAGTACGGTCACCTCAACGCCGTCTTACTCCATCGGCCCGGCATAGAGATAGAGCGCATGACTCCCTCCAATGCCGCCGAAGCGCTTTACAGCGACATTCTGAGCAAACACATTGTGGATAAGGAATATGCCTCTTTTAGCGGCGTGTTTGAGAAATGGTGCAAGGTGTTCTATGTTGAAGACCTCCTCACCCTGATGATGGAGGAGGATGACATTCGCCAGCGGCTGGTGATGAAAAGCTGCTTGGCTGACCATTGTGAGCATTTAGAAGACTGGCTGCTTCAGCTGCCTAGTGCCGAACTGGCCAAATATTTGATTGAGGGCGTGCCGTATCATGGCGACACCGACCCCATCCAGTTTCAAAAGGAACATTTCAGCCTAAAGCCGCTCTACAACCTCTTCTTCACGCGTGATGCCTCCTCTTCGCTCTACAACGAGGTGCTTATCAACTCGATGTCCTTTCCTGTTCGCGAGCGAGAGACGCTGATTTTCCGAGCCATCTTCGATCAGATTTTCCATGCCAACACCATCTGCGCCAAGGAGCAGTTGAGTAGTGCCCGTACAGAGGGCGGTGATGTGCAGGTGGCCGGACCCGACCTGCTTTGCATCGGTCAGGGCATCCGCACCAATACCAAAGGTATCGTCTACTTGGCCGAGAAATTTGCCAGAGAGCGTGACAATTTCCGCATCTTGACTCAGGAATTGCCACATCACCCCGATTCGTTCATCCATTTGGACATGGTGCATACCTTCTTGGGTGCCCACCAGGTGATGGTGTACCAACCCATGATTGAAAAGACTGGCGTATTTGCAGGAAAGGCCACCACCCTCATCACGTGTGACCATGGTAAGACCAGCACCAAGGAGTACCCCAACATGCTGGAAGGCCTGAAAGCTTGCGGCATGGAGGTGGAGCCCATTTTCTGTGGTGGCTATGAGAACTGGTATCAGGACCGTGAACAGTGGCATAGCGGCGCCAACTTCTTTGCCCTCGATGACGGAAAGATTATTGGCTACGAGCGCAATGTCTACACCATCGAGGCGTTGGACCATGCCGGTTTTGAGGTGTTGGATGCCGACGATGTGTGCAGTGGCAAAGTGAACATGCATGACTATAAGAAATTTGTTGTAGCCTTCAAGGCTTCAGAACTGCCCCGTGCAGGTGGTGGAGCCCGCTGCATGACCATGCCCATCAATCGCGACTAAGTCCCAAATGAATTTTGTTCGCTGGTAGAAAAGCTAAAAAACACAATTAATAACACTAACAACTTTATGAAAAAGTACCATCTGATGAACAACATTATAGGCTGGGTGGTTTGCATCATAGCTTGTGTTGTTTACATCCTTACTGCCGAGGCCACCGCTTCGTGGTGGGACTGTGGCGAGTACATTGCCACGGCAAACAAACTGCAAGTGGGACATCCTCCTGGAGCCCCCTCGTTCCAACTGATAGGACGTATTTTCTCCATGTTCTCCACACCGGAGAATGTGGCTCATGCCGTCAACGTGATGTCTGCTCTCTGCAGCGGTTTCACCATTCTGTTCCTCTTCTGGGGAATTACCTTGTTGGGCAAGCACCTGCTTCCCGACCCCAAGAATCCTGACGTGAAAGATTGGCGCACATGGGGTGTTTTTGCCGCCGGTGTGGTTGGTGCCTTGGCCTATACTTTTAGTGACACCTTCTGGTTCTCAGCTGTTGAGGGCGAGGTCTATGCCATGTCGTCCTTCTTCACAGCCGTGGTGTTCTGGGCAATCCTCAAATGGGAGGAGCAGGCCGACGACCCACGCTCTTTGCGTTGGCTGGTATTTGTCTGCCTTCTGGTAGGTATCGCCATTGGCGTGCACCTGCTCAACCTGTTGACTGTGCCTGCCATTGTTTATGTGGTTTATTTCCGCAAATGGCCCAAAACCACGTTCAAGGGTTTTCTCTGGAGCGGTGTGCTCAGCGTGGTGCTTCTGGCCTTGATATTGTGGGGCATCATCCCCGGAATCGTCAATGTCGACTCTGCCTTTGATGTCTTTTTTGTCAATGTGCTGGGTCTTCCTTTCAATAGTGGTACCATTGTTTTCTTCCTGCTGTTGGCAGCCTTCATTGCTTGGGCGCTGTGGTTCACCTCGCCCAAGAAAAAGAACAAACCCGTTTGGAATGCTGCCGCATTGGGACTGCTGATGCTGATTATTGGCTATAGCACCTTCTTTGTGCTGGTAATCCGTGCCAACACCAATACCCCGCTGAATGAGAACGCCCCCAAGGATGCCGTTGCCATGCGTGCCTATTTGGGTCGTGAACAATACGGCGACACGCCTTTCCTCACCGGTCAGTACTATACTGCTGGCGACCCCATTGATGCCGAGCGTGGCTACACCAAGTATGTGCGCGGCACCAATGAAAAGGGTAAAGACCGCTACATTCCTGCCTCCTATCAGCAGAAATTTGTCTATCGTCAGAACCATACCGGTGTCTTCCCCCGCATGTATAGTAATGACAATCAACGCCATCACCCCCAGTACTATGAATATTGGGCAGGCAAGGTCAGTGGCGACCACAAGCCCTCGGCTGCTCAGAACCTTAAGTATTTCCATGGCTACCAGATGGGCTTTATGTATTGGCGTTACTTTATGTGGAACTTTGCTGGCCGCCAGAACGACATCCAAGGCCATTATTTCAATACTGATGGCACTCGTGACTACATGAACGGCAACTGGATTTGTGGCATTAAAGCCATCGATGAGGCACGCTTAGGACCTCAGGACAACCTGCCTGACCACATGAAGAACAATAAGGCTCGCAATGTCTATTACCTGCTGCCTCTGTTGCTGGGTATCGTGGGTCTTGTCTATCATATCCGCAAAAAGAAAAAGGATGCCTTTATCGTGTTCATCATGTTCTTCATGACGGGTATTGCCATCGGCATCTATCTGAACATGCCTCCCTGTCAGCCCCGTGAGCGTGACTATGCCTTCGTTGGTTCCTTTAGTTTCTTTGCCATCTGGATTGGCTTGGGCGTGATGGCCCTTGCCGACTGGTTGACCAAACTGTTCAAAAAGGAGCAGCTTTATAAAATCATCATGCCGGTGGTATTCGTGCTCTGCATGCTGGGTGTTCCGGTATTGATGGCAGGTGAGAACTGGGACGACCACGACCGTTCGCAGAAGTATGCCGCCCGCGATTTTGCTGAGAACTATCTGGCCTCTGTGGATGAGAACGGCGTTCTGATTACCTTCGGCGACAACGACACTTTCCCCCTGTGGTATGCCCAAGAGGTTGAAGGTTTCCGTACAGACGTGCGCATCCTCAACTACACTCTTAGCGGTATGCACTGGTATTGTGAACAGTTGTACAACAAGCTGTATGATAGTGAGCCGATAGCCTTTACCTTGCCGAAGGAATTTTATGGCCTGGGCAAAGACATCGTTTATCTGCAGGACCGCAGCGATGAGTACTTCGAAGTGGCCGACTTGCTGGCCCTTCTGCGCGACCATCCCGACAAATTCTTGGCTAGAGACGGCCGTGGCGAAGAGGTCACCCTCATCCCCACCAGTCATTTCAAGATTACCCTCGATATCCCTGATTTGGTTAAACGTGGTGTCATCCCGGCAGAGATTGCCAACGAGGTGGACCCCGTCATTCAGTGGACAGTCACCAAGGGTAGCCTGATGCGCCATGAGCTGATGATTCTCGATATGCTGGGAACTAATAAGTTCGCCCGCGATATCAATATTATGAATCCCAGCTACATCCAGCGTGTGTTCACTCCCATCCGCCAGTACTGTGTGCAGGACGGAATGAACTTCAAACTGGTTCCCTATAAGGCTCAGCTGGCACAGCCCATCCTCTTTGACAAACGCGACAACAGATACGTCATGCAGCAGTTCACCGAGGAGACTTATGACTTCTTCCTGAACGGCTACAAAGACAAGAACGGTGAGATGCACCCGCTGCAGTGGGGTAATCTCAATGCCGACATTTATGTGGACCCCGTCAGCATCAACATGGGTACCGTGCAGCGTCAGACCTTCAGCCTTGCAGCTCAAGAACTGCTGGAAAAGGGCGACACCGCTCGCGCGCGCCAGATGGTGGAAATTAGTGAGAAGTACTTCCCCGAAAAGAATTTCTGCTATGACAAGTACAGCATGATGCTGATTGACCTCTACAATTCTGTCTATGGTAAGGAAAAGGCCACCCAGGTGTGGGACAGCATCTTCAAGTACTATAGTCAGAATATGACCTACTACACCCAGTACACAGGTACCAGCAAGGCTGCTGGCGTGAACGAGCTGTTGCAGGAAACCGCTCAGTTGCTCTATGGTTTGAACCAAATGGCAGAGGGTGTGCTTCAAGACAAGGATCGCGCCAACCAGTGTCTGGAACTGTTGCAAAGACAAGGTTACCAATTCTAATTGTTGTCTATGATCCCAAGGTCAAAAATGAGAAGATTAAAGAAGATAACCATCACCCTCTCGGAGAAAGAGGGTGAATGGTTGTCTTTATATGCTCAGGACTTGGGAATATCTCGTCCGGACGTTGTGCGTCGCCTAATGCGCGAAGGACTGCGACAGTATAAGGCTTCGCGTGGCGGTTCTGTCGTACCTGAAAACCAGTTAGAGCTTTTCGACTCCATACAGGTAGACATCTTTAACAATACTACTAAGACGGAAAAACTGTCAGAAAACTAACTTCACTATGAAACGTATATCCTTATTATTAATTGTATTGTTTTTATCGATGGGCATGAAGGCCCACGCTAATCAATTCTTGTTTTTGCCATCCGACGATATTGTCCCGGTTGAGATGATTGCTACCGACGATTTGGGCGAGGATGCGTTGGGGGCAGAGGATATACAGGATGGCGAAGCGTCCGAAGGGAATTTCAACCCCGGCTCCGTCATCATTGGTCACGTCACCGATGCCCATTCGTGGCACTTGTTCGACTATTATTCCAAAAATGGCCAAGAACATGCCGTGGCCATCCCCCTGCCGGTTATTCTTATCAACAATGGTCACTTCGACTGCTTCTTGTCTTCCAAGTTCCACCATGGCCATGCCGACTATAAGGGCTATCGCTTAGTGGGAGGAGGAGCCGAGAAAGAAGAAATCATTTGTGTTGATGAGGCTGGTCAGCCCAAGCTCGATGTCTCGGGCAATGTGGTCAAACCGCTCGATTTCTCCATCACCAAGGTGCCTGCCGCCATTATGATTATCGTGGCACTGCTTATCGTCATCGTCATGGTTGCCAAGAATGGCTACAAAAAACGTGAAGGTCAGGCTCCCAAGGGCCTTCAGTCGCTGGTAGAGATGCTGGTGGTCTTTGTGCGCGACAGTATTGTCCGACCGATGATAGGCGAGGAGCATTATCAGAAATACTTGCCCTACATGCTAACCCTCTTTTTCTTCATCTTCTTTAGCAATTGTATGGGTCTGATACCGTTCTTCCCTGCCGGTGCCAACGTGACTGGAAATATAGCCGTTACGGGCATCTTGGCTCTTATCACCTTCTTCATCACCAACATCAGTGGTAATAAGCATTACTGGATGGACATCTTCAACACACCAGGCGTACCCGCATGGTTGAAGATTTTCCCTCTAATGCCAGTTGTTGAGCTGATGGGCGTGATTACCAAACCCGTAGTGCTGATGATACGACTTTTTGCCAACATGACCGCTGGACATATCGTTGTCCTCGGTTTTGTGGTTATCATCTTCATCATCAGCAACACCCTTTCTGTGGGGGTGGGAGCCGGTGTGTCAGTACTCTCGGTCATCTTTAGTGTCTTTATTGATGTGCTGGAGTGCTTAGTGGCCTACATCCAGGCTTTCGTCTTTACCATGCTTTCATCGTTGTACATAGGTATGGCGGTACAAGAACCTCACCACGCAAAAGCTTGAAAATAAATATCAATACTAATTTAATTTTTCTATTATGAAATCAATAAAAGACATCAACTTCAAAGGCCGCAAGGTCTTAGTGCGCGTCGACTTCAATGTTCCCATGGATGAGAACAAAAATATTACCGACGATACCCGTATTCGCGAATCGCTGCCCACCATCGAGAAACTGCTCAACGACGGTGCCTCCGTCATCATCATGGCCCATTTTGGTCGTCCCAAGAAAGGCGGTTTCGAGCCCGAACTCACGCTGAAACCTGTGGCTGAATATTTGGAGAAGATGATCAACCGTCCTGTCCAATTCACCCAGGCGCTGCTTGGCGAAGGCAAGGTGGAGGAGATGGCTAAGAATCTCAAGCCCGGCGAGGTAATGCTGCTGGAGAACATCCGTTTCTATCCCGGCGAAACCAAGGGCGATGTGGCATTGGCTGAGCAGTTGGCCAAACTGGGCGACTGCTATGTCAACGACGCCTTTGGTGCTGCCCATCGTGAGCACAGTTCCACTGCCACCATTGCCAAGTTTTTCCCCAACGACAAATACTTCGGTCTCCTCATGGAGAACGAGGTGGTCAATCTGGAGAAACTCATGCACAATGCTCCCCGTCCATTTACCGCCATCATTGGCGGCAGCAAGGTCAGCAGCAAGATTGGCATCTTGGAGAACCTGATCGACAAAGTGGACAACATGATTATCATTGGCGGTATGCGCTACACTTTCACCAAGGCTATGGGTGGTAAGATTGGCAACAGCATCTGCGAGGACGATAAGATGGAACTGGCTCTGGAACTCATGAAGAAGATGGATGCACACGGCGTGAAGTACTATCTGCCCGTCGACAGCGTCATCGGTGACAAATTTGGCAACGATGCCAACACTCAGGTCGTTCCTTCTGGCGAGGTACCCGATGGTTGGGAGAGCATGGATTGCGGCCCCGAGAGCTGCAAGGCTATCCGCGACATCATCATGTCCTCCAAAACAATTCTTTGGAATGGTCCTGCCGGCGTTTTCGAACTCAGCACCTTCGCCAAGGGTACCAACCATATAGCACAGAGTGTGGCCGATGCTTGCAAGCAAGGTTGCTTTGCTGCTGTTGGCGGTGGTGACTCGGTTGCCGCTGTCAAGCAGATGAAACTGGCTGACCAGATGAGTTATGTATCCACTGGTGGTGGTGCCATGCTCGAATATCTCGAAGGCAAGGCTCTCCCTGGCATCAAGGCTATTCAGGACTAATTATCCCCATTCAAAAAAACAGTTGGCCGTTTGTGCCAACTGTTTTTTATTTGTATATAGCTATTTCTAACAACACCACTAAGTGGTGAAACCAATTAAAACAAACCCACCTCAGTCGGCATCCACTATTTCATATCCGCTACTATCAATTGTATACCAATCAAAGTTTCAAATTCTTGTCAAATTCAAAAAAGGCAATTTGTTAATTCTCCAATTCTTGATTAATAGAAATCTCTGCATATCCGATGTTTTCGTTTTTTCATGTCACTCATACTATAAATTGATTTCCTGCGTTAACCTAATTACAATTGTTGAACAGCAACCCTTTTGATGAGAGTAATGATGCAATTGCTTTTTTGCAGATAGCTCTTAGTTTTTTATGGCTCATTTTTTGCCTATAACATTGGACGAGGTTAAGCAACTCGGTTGGGATCAGGTGGACATTATCATCGTTAGTGGCGATGCTTATGTCGACCATCCTTCTTTTGGTACCGCTGTGATCGGGCGTACACTGGAGGCTGCCGGTTATCGCGTGGCCATTCTCCCTCAGCCTAACTGGCGGGACGATTTGCGCGATTTCCGCAAGTTTGGCCAGCCAAGACTATTCTTTGGGGTCACCTCTGGTGTGATGGACTCTATGGTGAATCATTATACTGCTGCCCGTCGGTTACGTCACGACGATGCCTACACACCGGGGGGTGCTTTTGGTTTCCGACCCGACTATGCCACCTATGTCTATTCTCGCATCCTCAAGCAACTCTACCCCGACACTCCTGTGGTGATAGGAGGTGTGGAAGCCTCGATGCGCCGTCTTTCACACTACGACTATTGGAGCGACAGCCTCAAGCCTTCCATCCTTTTTGATTGTCCAGCAGACTTATTGGTTTACGGCATGGGGGAGAAACCCATGGTGAATATCGCCAACATGTTGGCAGACAATGAGCCACTCTTTCGGCTGCATTCTATTCCGCAGGTAGGTTATAAGGATAAGCGGCCTCCCAAGGGCAACAACCTTATCATGCTCCACAGCTATGACGAATGCCTTGACTCCAAACGCTGTCAGGCGGAGAATTTTCATAAGATAGAAGTAGAAAGTAACAAGATTGAAGCCGCAACCATCGTGCAACCACATGGCGACCAGTTTGTTGTCATCAATCCTCCCGAGCCGCCCATGACAACGGAGGAGATGGATGCCTCTTTTGACCTGCCCTATACTCGTCTGCCCCATCCCAAATACAAGAAACGCGGCACTGTGCCGGCTTATGAGATGATTAAAAACTCTGTGAATATCCACAGAGGTTGTTTTGGTGGTTGCTCTTTTTGCACCATCTCGGCCCATCAGGGCAAACAGATTGTTTCGCGCTCGGAGGAGTCCATCCTTCGAGAGGTGAGGATGCTGACACAACGCCCCGATTTCAATGGCGTTATCAGCGACCTTGGCGGTCCTTCGGCCAATATGTACCGTATGGCTGGCAAAAACAAACAACTGTGCAGGAAGTGTCCCCGCTACAGTTGCATACAGCCCACCATGTGTAAGAACCTCAATTCCGACCATGGTCCCTTGCTCTCACTCTACCAACGAGTGATGGCAGTGCCAGGAGTGAAACATGTCTACATTGGTAGCGGTATCCGCTGCGACCTTTTTACTGACACTAACCGCGGTTGGGACTATTTCCGTCAGGTAGTGCTGCACCATGTGGGCGGCCGCCTAAAGGTGGCACCCGAGCATACCAGCTCAAAAGTGCTATCCTATATGCGCAAGCCCAAGTTCGACATCTTCCTGCAGACTAAAAAGCGCTTCGATGCCATCTGTCGGCAGGCAGGAGTCAATTATCAGCTGATACCCTATTTCATCAGCTCTCATCCGGGCTGTCAACTTAAAGATATGGCCGATTTGGCCGTGGAAATGAAACATTTGGGCTACCGCCTCGAACAGATACAGGATTTCACGCCCACCCCTATGACACTCAGCACCGAGATGTACTACACCGGCATTAATCCCGAAACCATGGAGCCTGTCTATGTGGCCACCACGCCTAACGAAAAGAAAGAACAGAATCAGATGTTCTTCTTTTATAAAAAAGAATGTCAGCAATCCATCCGTCAAGCACTTCATAACCATCATCTTGAAGGCTACATCTCCCAACTGGGACTCTCCAATGCCAAAGCAACCACTATTAAAAACAAGAAGTCTCCGTACAACCGATGATTATTTGGAAACATCAAAAAAAAGTGCCAACTGGTTATCCCAGAGGCACTCAAATGTAATGATGATTCCAAATTACTTACCCTTTATCAACGAGCCAAGCAGGCCACGGCCGAGTTTGAAAGCTGTATTTACTAGTTCGCGCTTGGCTTTCTGTTTGGCCATCTTGGAGATGCTGCCCACCAAGCTGTTGTCTTTCTCGCGTTGGCGTTCGCGTTCCTCGGCTTTGCGTTTGCGTTCTTCGGCAGCCTGCAAACGTTCTTCCTCGCGTTGTTTCTTGGCTTCCTCCTTCTGCAGTCGTTCTTCCTCCTTTTGCTGTTGAGCTAAGGCTTTCTCTTCCTGCTGTTTGTTGAGTTTCTCGGTGAGTAACTCATAGGCCGAAACGCGGTCGACCATAGTGTCGTATTTACCATACACCATCGAAGTGCGGATAATCTGTTGGCGGTCTTCGGCTGGGATGGCTCCGGCCTGTCCTTCGGGAGGAAGGATGCGGGCGCGTTCCACCATGGTGGGGATGCCTTTGGCGTCCAAGAACGACACAAGCGCTTCGCCCACACCCATCTGGGTGATAACCTCGGCGGTGTTGAAAGCGGGATTGGCGCGAAAAGTTTCAGCCGCAGTCCTCACAGCCTTCTGGTCGCGAGGAGTGTAGGCACGGAGGGCGTGCTGCACGCGGTTGCCCAACTGGCCCAGAATGGTGTCGGGTATGTCGTCGGGGTTCTGGGTGCAGAAATAGATGCCCACCTCTTTAGAACGTATGAGACGAACCATTTGTTCAATTTTCTCCAAGAGCGATTTGTTTATGTTGTTGAACAGCATGTGGGCCTCATCGAAGAAGAAAACCAGCTTGGGCTTGTCAAGGTCGCCCACTTCGGGCAGTTGCTCATAAAGCTCGCTCAATAGGTAGAGTAGGAAAGAGGTGTAGACCTTGGGGGAGTTGACAATCTTGTCGGAAGCCATGATGTTGATAACCCCCTTGCCCTGACGGGTCTGCATGAAGTCATATATGTCAATAGCTGGCTCCCCAAAGAACTTGTCACCTCCTTGGTCTTCAAGACTCAGCAGGCTGCGCTGAATGGCGCCGATGGTGGCCACGCTGATGTTGCCGTAGGCGGTGATGTAGTTGGCGCGGTTGTTGCCCACCTCTTCCAGCATCTTGCGCAGGTCTTTCAGGTCTATGAGCAGCAGCTGTTGGTCGTCGGCAATACGGAAGACCATGTTCAGCACATCGCTTTGAGTGTCGTTGAGGTCTAAGATGCGAGAAAGCAGCATGGGACCCATCTCCGACACAGTGGTGCGCAGCGGATGCCCTTGCTCGCCAAAGACATCCCACAGGCAGACGGGATAGGCCTTATAGGCAAAACCGAAGTCGGCCAACTTATTGTCGGCAATACTTTTCTCGAAATGAACGTTGCCGCCTCCAGCCTTTCCTACACCGGAGAGGTCGCCTTTGATGTCGGTAGCAAACACCGGAATGCCCATGGCACTGAAGGTTTCGGCCAGGTTTTGCAGGGTGCAGGTCTTGCCAGTACCTGTTGCACCGGCAATGAGGCCGTGCCGATTGGCCATGGCAGGGATGATGCCCAAATGTTGTTCGCCGCTGACGGCGTTGAAAGGTGTACCAGTGTTGTCAATCATAAGAATGTGTGTTTATTGTATATTGCTATAACGTAACAACCCATTTTTTATTGTTTCCAACAGAACATTAATTTAGATTGGGCGTGATAGTGTTGGGAGGGCAGTGGTCGAATAGGCCGAAGGTGAGTCCTGTCTTGACTAGACGGTGTTGTGTGATGAGCTTACATTGATGGGTTGTCCATATAAGTAGTTGTCTGTTGCAAATGCAGATATAAAGGCTTAACAAAAAGTGATGCGCAAAATGTGAAATAATGGGAAGAAAAATAGTATACGGCAATAATAATATTGTATATTCTGCGTTATTAAATATACTATCTGCGTTATTAAATATACTATCTGCGTTATTAAATATACTATGATAAAGGAAAATCTTGCAAAGGTGCGTTCGACTCTTTCCGACGGGGTGCGGCTGGTGGCCGTATCGAAAACGAAGCCTGTGGAGATGCTACAGGAGGCTTATGACGCAGGACAGCGTCTATTTGGTGAAAATAAAGCATTGGAAATGCGTGATAAACACCAAGTTCTGCCCAGCGATATTGAGTGGCACTTTATAGGTCATCTCCAAACCAATAAGGTCAAATATATAGCCCCCTACGTGAGCCTAATCCATAGCATTGACAGCCTTAACCTGCTGCAGGTTGTCAACAAAGAGGCCGTTAAGCATAACCGAGTGATTGACTGCCTGCTGCAGTTCCATATAGCTACAGAGGAGACCAAGTTCGGCTTAGATATGGAGGAGGCCAAAGCATTGCTGGATTCGCCTGAATTTACTCAGCTAAAGAATGTCCGTATTGTGGGTTTAATGGGAATGGCCACCAATACCCCCAACCGCGACCTCATCCGTCAGGAGTTCCATACACTACATACATATTTCGACCAACTGGCTGATACTTATTTCAAAGGACACCCTGAATTCAAGGAATTGTCGATGGGTATGTCGCACGACTATGACATCGCCATGGAGGAGGGTAGTACCCTGGTGCGTTTGGGTACTTCCATTTTTGGTGCTCGCGACTACGGCATCCCTGTCAATGATTAATACTCATTAGTTTTTACTTCTAATTATTCGGGCCTCTCCATAAACTCCAAAACAACCCATCCATGCAAATATTCAAGAAAAAACGACAAATAATTTTTTCCTATGTGATTATCACATTGGGCATACTCATCTACACCTTTGCGTGGTCAGCGGTGATGCTTCCAGCCAAGATTGTGGGTGGCGGCGTGAGTGGTATCTGTTCCGTCCTCTACTATGCTGTGGGAATCAAAATCCCAATTGGTGTCATGAGTTTAATCATCAATGCCGTTCTGGTACTTGTTGGCTTCAAGTTCCTTGGTTCTAAGTTTGGGGCCAACACCATCTACGGCATCATCATGTCCTCTCTTGGCTTTATTCTCTGGCAACAGGTATTGCATGTTGAGAACCTATTTGATGTCAGTCAGTTTGGTGGCTTTATGTGTGCCATCATTGGCGGTGCCCTTTGTGGTGCGGGTATTGGTATCACCTTCTCTCGAGGTGCCAACTCTGGTGGAACCGATATTATTGCACTGATACTCAGTAAATATTACAATATTTCCCCAGGCAAGGTCATCATGTATCTCGACATCTTTATCATTGGCTCCTCTTTCTTTGTTTCGCACAAGTTAGAGAATGTTGTTTTTGGCTATATTGTGATGGTTACCATGACCTATGTGCTGGATATGATTCTCGATGGCAACAAACAGTCCTATCAGGTGCTGGTCTTTTCAGAGAAAAATAGCGAGATAGGCGAAGCCATCACCTCGCAGGTGGGTCGCGGAGCCACATTGCTTGATGCTAAAGGCTGTTACAGCCAGCAGGACCGCCCAGTGCTCATTGTGATGGTGCATAAGTCCGACAAGCCCCACGTGATGCAGATTATTCATCGCATCGATCAGAATGCGTTCATTTCTGTCACCAAGACGCAGGGTGTTTATGGTCGTAATTTTGAAAAACTGAAACTATAAACGGCGAGTTGCCGGTGACAGTCAAGGCTGACGCAAAGAAAATAAACTATATTACTTATGATGAAACTAATATCACCCTCACTGCTTAGTGCCGATTTCGGCAATCTGCAACGCGACATAGAGATGCTCAACAAGAGCGACTGCGACTGGCTGCATGTGGATGTGATGGACGGTGTGTTTGTGCCGAACATCAGTTTTGGACAGCCTGTGGTTAAGCATATAAAAAAGCATGCACAGAAGCCACTCGACGTGCATTTAATGATTGTGGACCCTGGCCGCTATGTGAATGACTTCAAAGAGGCGGGTGCCGATATCCTCACGGTGCATTATGAGGCGTGTACCCATCTGGACCGTACGCTCCATGCGATAAAGGACAGCGGCATGCGTTGTGGCGTGGTGCTGAATCCTGCCACTGCTGTAGCCTTGCTTGAGGATTCCATCCAGCTCTGCGATGTGGTGCTGCTTATGTCTGTCAACCCCGGCTTTGGCGGTCAGAAATTCATTGAAAATACTTACAATAAAGTCCGTCAGTTGCGTGACCTCTGCAACCGCAAGAATCCTAACTGCCTGATTGAGGTGGATGGCGGCGTGAATACCGACAACGCCCCCAAGCTCTTTGCTGCAGGAGCCGATGTGTTGGTGGCTGGTAGCTCGGTCTTCAAGTCCACCAATCCTATTGAAACGATAAAAGAACTCAAGAAGTGAATCGACCCGCATTGATATTGGCTCCAGGCAAGGATAAGGCTGTGCTACGTCACCATCCGTGGATTTTCTCGGGTGCCGTGCGCAAACGGGTGGGCGACCCACAGGAGGGCGACATTGTGGATGTCCTCGGGAGCGACGGCCAATGGCTGGCAGTCGGTCATTTCCAAGATGATAGCATCATCTGTAAAGTGCTCAGTTTCGACACACCCGACATCGACCCCGAGCAGCATCCTGATTTTTGGCGCGAGCGGGTGCATCAGGCTGTGCAATACCGCCGTCGTCTGGGCTTTTTTGACCTCAGCGACACCAATGTCTTCCGCCTGGTGCATGCCGAAGGTGATTTCTTGCCTGGCTTGGTAGCTGATTACTATAATGGTGTGCTGGTACTACAAGCCCATAGTGAGGGTATGCACCGCACATTCCCACTCCTTACCCAGCTGTTTGCAGAAGAGCTGCCTCTCAAGTCTGTCTTTGACAAGAGTTCCACCACCATCCCTGGGGGTGGGGTAGAGGATGGCTATATCTGGGGCGAGGAGCCTGAAGAATGGGAAATCTGCGAGGACGGCAACCGCCTGCTTATTAATTTCTTTGAGGGACAGAAGACGGGCTTTTTCGTCGACCAGCGCGAAAATCGGCATTTAGTTGCCTCCCTTTCGCGTGGACACCGTGTGCTCAACTGTTTCGGCTACACGGGTGGTTTCTCTTTGGGAGCGCTCAAGGGAGGTGCCGAGTATGTTGAAACGGTGGACATCAGCAAGAAAGCCATCGACCTCTGCAACCGCAATGTCTTGCTTAATTTTGGCCCCGATGCTCCACATAAAGGGGTTGTGGCCGATGTGCTGCATTACCTCGACACAGTCAGCGACCAGTTCGACTTGATTATTCTTGACCCACCAGCATTTGCCAAAAACCACCGCAGCTTGCAAAACGGTCTCAAGGGCTACCGCAACATCAATCAGAAGGCAATGGAGAAAATCCGTCCCGGCGGACTTCTCCTCACTTTCAGCTGTTCACAAGCCGTCAGCCGCGACGATTTCCAAACCATGTGCTTCACTGCTGCTGCCAATGCCCACCGTCGGGTACGCATTGTGCGTCAGCTGCCCCATGCCATGGATCATCCCGTTAGTATTTATCATCCCGAGGGCGAGTACCTGAAAGGCCTGCTTTTGTACATCGAATAGCAAGATTTCACAAAAAAAGATACATAATAAATAAGCCGCAGAATAATAACTGGCAATAAAAAACAAAAAACACACTTGTCTATGTGCGATACAGATAAAGGTTATCTCAAAATTGACCAATATGATGAGAATTGTGTGGCCGAGCTGGCCAAACATTATAGAGAAATCCTCCGCCTGTTGGGTGAAGACCCCGACCGCGAAGGGCTGCTGAAGTCGCCGGAACGCATTGCCAAGGCCATGCTTTTCTTCACCAATGGCTATGACCTTGACCCCGAGGAGATTCTGCGTTCAGCCCTCTTCCATGAGGACTACAAGCAGATGGTAGTGGTCAAAAACATTGAGCTTTACTCGCTCTGCGAGCATCACATGGTTCCCTTTGTGGGCAAAGCCCATGTGGCTTATATACCCAATGGCACCATAGTGGGACTCAGCAAGATTCCCCGCATCGTAGATGCATATGCTCGCCGCCTTCAGGTGCAGGAACGCCTCACCCGTCAAATCAAAGACTGCATCCAAAACACCCTTAACCCGTTGGGTGTGGCCGTGGTTATCGAGGCCCAGCACATGTGCATGTCTATGCGCGGAGTGCAGAAGCAGAACAGCGTCACCACTACCAGCGACTTTACGGGTGCTTTTATCAAAGACCCCAAAACGCGCGAGGAATTCATGAACATCATTGGACAAAATCTGCACTAATTGTAAATATTCTCTCTAAACATAATTGAAAACATCATGAAAAAGATATTTGCACTAACCGTAGCGTTTCTTTTGTTTTTGTCAGCAGCTAACGCCCAGCTGACCCATACCGCCAATGGCACCATCGATGTGAACGCCACCAACATCATCAAGAAAGCTTCTGCTAAGATGTCGGGCACCGTTTCTTTCACGGTCACCGTGGTCAACTACGACGCAAATAAGAAAGAGACTTTTCGCCAGAAGGCCGATGTGCTCTACAATGCTCCCCGCTACCGTGTGAAGGCCGGCACCCTTGAGATTTATTGCGACGGAAAGTCTGTCTGGCAGGTAAACAAGTCGGCCAAAGAGGTGGTGGTGAGCCCCATAGCCGATAGCGACGACGACCTCACCAATCCCGCACGCCTTTTGGCCAACTACAGCAAGAATTACCGTGCCAAGTTTATCCGCGAGGAAAAAGATGGTACCGCCATCATCGACCTCCAGCCCAACAAAGGCCGCAGCTACCACAAGGTGCGCATCTATATTGACAAGAACGGTCAGCTGAAAAAACTCGAGCAGCATAACTATGACTCCTCCCGCAGCGAATATACCGTTTCCAACTTCAAGAATGCCACTGCTTCCGACGGTGACTTTACATTCGATTCCGCCGTCAACTCTAGCTATGAACTGATCGACATGCGCTAACCGATAAACAAGCTATTGCAGAGGAGCGCACACCAACTTCAATTACCATGTTACTACTCATAGAAACCGCCACTCCAGTTTGTTCCGTTGCCCTTGCTCGCGACGGTGAGATTATTGCCGAGTTGCATTCCGATGAACAGAATGCCCATTCCTCCAAGCTCTCTCCTTTCATCAGCCAAATCCTCAAACAGTGTGGGCTCAGGCCTGCACAGCTCGATGCGGTATGTGTCTCCAGCGGTCCGGGCAGCTACACAGGTCTCCGTATCGGTATCAGCACCGCCAAAGGTCTTTGCTATGCGTTAGACAAGCCTCTCATTGCCGTTCCTACCCTTCAGGGCATGGTGGCCCAGTACTTAACTGCCCACCCCAACTATCAAGGTTTTGTCTGTCCCATGATAGATGCCAGGCGTATGGAATGCTATACCGCCATCTATAACCGGCAAGGTGAGGTGAGACCAGTCGATGCTGACATCATCGTCCCTGCCATCTACGACAACTACCTCAATCAGAATGAGGTTGTCTTTTTTGGCGATGGTGCCCAGAAGACCCGCGACATCTTGGGTGTTCACCCCAATGCCCGTTTTGCCCCCGACTTCCTGATATCTGCTAGCGGCATGCTTCCCATTGCGCAGCAAAAACTACGCAATCATCAAACCGAAGATGTTGCCTATTTCGAACCTTACTACCTCAAGGACTTTGTTGCCAAGAAATCCGTCGTTAGGGGCCTTCGCTAAGTAATTAACTCATATGCTACGCTACACTGTCAAACGTCTTCTCTACGGCCTCTTAGTACTCTTAGGGGTGGTGACGTTGGTGTTTTTCCTTTTCAATATCCTTCCGGGCGACCCTGCCCGCATGATGTTGGGTCAGCGTGCCGATGCCGAGAGTATTGCCATCATCAACAAAGACCTCGGCCGCGACAAACCGGTGGGCATGCAATATCTCAACTACCTCAACGACCTTGTGCCCATTTCTTTACACAACAACGCCGACCCAGACAATTATTTCTATCTCTCGGACGAGAAATATGCTCCCTACACCACTCTCCTCACAGCAGGACACACCTCGGTAATCCTAAAGGCTCCCTATCTGCGGCGTAGCTACCAATCGAAACGGAAAGTTTCGGAAATCATCTCTGCAGCTTTTCCACAAACAGCCTTGTTGGCCGTGGTGGCCCTTTCTTTTGCTTTGGTCGTTGGCATCCTCTTGGGTGTCCTGTCTGCCCTTTACAAGGATAGCTGGATCGACCGTCTCACGCTGGTGCTCTCAACGCTGGGAATGTCGCTGCCCTCGTTTTTTGCGGCCATCCTCATCGCTTGGTTTTTTGCCTATGTATTGGCGGACTATACCCACCTCAATATGTTCGGTAACCTATACACCGTAGACGATTACGGTACAGGGGAGTACCTCGACATTAAAAACTTGATTCTGCCTGCTTTTACTTTAGGTATACGTCCATTGGCCACGCTAACCCAGCTTACCAAAAACAGTATGCTCGAGGCTCTAACGCAAGACTATATCCGCACGGCTCGGGCTAAAGGCTTGCCTTTCCGTCGTGTGGTTTTCCATCATGCCCTCCGCAATGCCATGAATCCTGTTGTCACATCAGCCTCGGGTTGGTTGGCAGGACTGTTGGCGGGTGCTGTCTTTGTAGAGTATGTCTTCGACTGGAAGGGTATGGGTATTGTCATTGTAGACGGCCTTGACAAATATGACTTTCCTGTTGTCATGGGTTCTATCCTCTTTATCTGTGTGTTGCTGATAGTCATCAACATCATCACCGATATCCTTTACGGTCTCCTCGACCCCCGCGTCCGTATTCAGTAAGTCCAACCCATCGCAGAAGTATCATTTATCATTTCTGCAATACGGCCCGTGCTATCACCCCCCCATACCATCTCACCCGTATTGGTAACCGCAGTGCTTAATTATTATTTCTGAACTTGATGTCGCTCAGCAGTCGGCATACCAATATCAGTGCGATAGGCAATATAGCCATATTCAAACGCTGGGGGAGAGGCCCTATGGTCATCACCATGGCAGCAAAGAGCATCAGCAGCTGCAGGCAGATTACCCATTTGCTGCTTTTTTGTTGTGCTATGGCAAAATAGATAAACAGTGGCGAAGCCCAGAGGATGTTGAAGTTTGGCTTGGTGCAGTAATGCTCGGTGAAGAACCAGAGGAAGATGACCAACACCGAAACTACGAAGGTAATGCCATACACCACGGCATCCAGCCACCCCATCTTCCAGCTCTTTTTCCATTCCAGCAGGGTGAGCAGCAGCACAACCACATAGACAAGCCAAAACAGCAGGGTGGGGGAGAAGCTTTGGGGTGCAGGCTCCCGAGTTTCAGTAAGCACCACTTGGGCCTTCTCTACCAGTGGCTGGTGTGTATCGCTCATTTGCATGGTGTCCAGCAGTTGCATCATTTCAATGGGGTGGAACATATACTCGTAGTTGCTGCATCGGATGTCGCAACGTTGCCCAAGCGCAATGTCCACACCTAACCGCCACCATAGCAGGTTTCCCTCGGTACTCTTGTACACCATGTCGCGGTAGCTCATATTGGTGTCGGCAACCGTTTCGACACCCAGCTTGCGGTGGTCCAAACAGTTGGCCACCATATCGCGCACACGTGTGGCGCAGTTGTCGCGGAAGAAATCATACCAGTAGTAGCGATAAGCTGGCAGATTGTTGTTCTCCAGCAGCACAAAAAGGTTGTTCAACTCTTGATTGCTGATGCGCAGTTTCTGCTCCCAAACGGCACGGCCTTCATATGCGTACTCAAACAGAAAATTGTCGTATGTGGTGCGGCTCAGGCAGTAATGCAACCTCCCGCAGGCAAAAGACCAATAGAAATGGGGCATGCCAAAGTCGAAGGTACCGTAGTTGTATACAAGGTCCAACTTCAAGGTGCTGTCGCAAATACGGATGGCGCTGTGGCCGAAAGAGGTGTAGAACTCCTCACCCGGCCCACAGGTCAGCACACTGGCAAAGGCCGAGTCGGAAAGATGTGCTTCATATTTCTGTGCCCGCATCGTAGGAGCAAGAAACAATAAGGCAATCAGTATCAGGGTTAGTTTCTTCATTCCAATAATCGGTTAACCGTAATAAGGATGATATAATAAAGTTTATTGTTAATTCTCAGTTCTTTGGGGCATAGATTCTATATCTGGCACATGGGCCATTTCGGTGCTTGTGGGCATGGGTGCCCGTGGCGATGCAGGATCCAAGTGCACATCCAATTGTGGGAAAGGAATAGAGATGTTGTTGGCGTAGAAGGCTTTGTAAATGTTTTCGTTCAGCCGTAGCCACACTGTCCAATAGTCTTCCACCTTAACCCATAGCCATAGGGCGATGTCTACCGAACTGTTTCCCAACTCCTTCACGGCAATGGTAGGTGCCTTGGGCTCATGCAGAATCAGCGGGTCGTTGTCCACAACTTCTTTCAGCACGGACTTGGCTTTATCCAAGTCGGTGCCATAGGCAACGCTGGCCACTGCGTCTAAACGGATGATGGGCTCTTTGGTGTGGTTGATGATGGACTTGTTTGAGAGTTCGCTGTTGGGTACGATGATGCTCCTGCCGTTGAAGGGCTGAATGGTAGTGTTGAAGATACGTATTTCGCGCACATAGCCTTTGTAATTGCCACTCTCTATGTAGTCGCCAACCTTAAAGGGCTTCATGAGCAGGATGATGACTCCGCCAGCAAAGTTTTGGAGGGTACCCTGAAGGGCCATGCCGATGGCAAGACCCATGGCACCGAGGAGGGCGATGAAGGAGGTGGCCTTGATGCCAATGACATCCATGGCCATGATGATGATCATGGCTTTGAGAAGTACGTCGACGAGTGAGCCGAGGAAGGTCTTGAGCGAAGGCTCTGCATTGCGTTTGTCGAGAGTGCGGACGATTAATTTCCTGAGCATCTTGGCAAGCTTCATGCCTACCCAGAGAATGAGGATGGCGATGAGTAGCTTGGGTATAAAGCTGACTGTGAGCTCGGTGAGGGCGTGAAGACCATCTTGGACAATGGTGTTGCGACCCGTCACAACGTCTTTCAGGTCGGTGAGATCCATGCTTTTGAGGCTGTCTGCCATGGTGCGCGTGATGCTGTCCTGCTTCAGGATGGTTTGTCCAAATTCGTCTTGAAGTATAGGCGGTGCAGCGTTTTGTGTTCCAGCTGCCACCAAAAGGGTGGGGGTGTTGTCGTCTAATAAAATCATTTTTTTAATGTTATTGTCAGATAACGTTAGAGGATAGAAAAAATTGTATTGTTGAAGAAAAAACGTATCTTTGCAGGTTGTAAAGAAAGTGTAGATTTTTGTTATAGATTTCAGTAACATAGAGTTGCCCAGAGGGGTGCCTCACACAGTCTTTTCTATGACTCTGCATCGGGGGATTATACCTTTACTGCTGTGGTTCCGGAAAAATGTAAAAGAATAAATAATTAAAAACTAATAAGATGTCTGCCGCACAACTATCTATCAATAATATGCAACCAATACGTACCTGCCCGGACCTGATGGATGCTATTCAGCACATCGGGATTATGCCACTGCTTGACAGTGGCATTAAGGGTTTTTCGGCCGATGAGTTGGTGGCACCCGAGTGCCGCTATGTGGTAACCGACGAGGGATGGGACTGGCCATTATGGGATTGGAAGGGACCTATCGTGACGGAAGGACATTTTGCTTACGGCAAGGTATTCAACGGCAAGGCTGGATTTGTTTCGATGGATTGGTGGCCCGACTTGTGTAACTACCGACGAGCCAAATATCCCGAACCAGCTGAGGATAGCATCGAGGGCGTTATTTTGGAGGTGCTACGTGTGAACGGCAAAATGATAACACGCGATTTGCGCAACGCCTGTGGCTTCACAGGTGCGAAGATGCGTAGTCGTTTCGACAGCTATGTGACACGGCTGCAGATGGCGTGCCGTGTGGTGACTGAGGATTTTGTCTACCCACACGACAAGCACGGCAAGCAATACGGCTGGGGTTGGGCATTGCTCAATATGCCCGAGCATCTGTTTGGAAGAGAATCGTGTGAATGTGACCGCACGCCAGAAGAGTCGTTGGCACGGATTATAGAACATCTTAGCCGCTTGCTTCCTAATGCCAGCCAGAAGCAGCTGATGAAGATGATAGGATGAGTGAAATTGGACATGTCAACGGAAGGCCAGATCATGCCTTCCTGGGTGGTAGCTTGTAGTCATGTTAGAGAACAGACTCCTCTGAATTTGGGCTGAACTTGGGCTGAACATGCTCGTTGAGAGATAAAATAGCGAGCAGTTAGTGAGATGATAGTGAGGAGTAAGTGAGAATGAGGAGATGCTAGGGTTGAGGAGGCAATTCCTCATGTTCTCCTGAAACAGCATGTCTGTTTCTGTAGGTATAACTGATTTGTTTGTCAAACTGCGACGCGGGTATGCTGTTGTGTCATCTTGTGTCATTAAGTGTTGATGGCTAATCACATGTTCCATATAATAGATATGGTTATAGCCGACTATTCTTGCCAAACCAAACAATCTTGAGATAGTGTAAAAAATGAGCATTCAATTGCTTTACTTCCCCAATCAGTATTGTGAAAACTAAGTTTTTTTTATGCTATATGAAAAAAAATCTGTATCTTTGCAATCGGTTTGAGAGAAATATCTCATGCCGAAAGTTTTTTTAATAGAAGCGTTATGCTTCCTTGTACTTGAGAACGTCGGAACTTTTCAAGTGGAATTATCAAGGTTGTATAATGGCTTCACGCTTATAGCGTGGGCTGTTATTACATTTGATAATTCAGGTTTCCGACGACCTTCAAGTACAATGTGAGACATACAGACCCACGCTTCTTTTGTATAATGCTGTTGCGGGTCGGACGGTATAAATGTTATTCATTAGACAATGAAAAAACTGTTTTTATTAAGTATTATGTGCCTGATGGCACTATCGATGATTGTATTGCCCGCCTGTACGAGGGAAGAAGGCGAGGTGTCTGGAAATTATATCGATTTGGGGTTGACTAGTGGAACAAAGTGGAAAGCAGTCAATGAGAAGAATACAGCAGATGCCGAGTTGGATTTATACACATACGACGAGGCAATTGCAGCTTTCGGTAACAATTTGCCGAGTTATGACCAGTGGATGGAACTTATCAATGAATGTAGTTGGACATGGACAGGTATGGGGTACAAAGTGGTTGGATCTAATGGAAAGAGTATCGTGTTGCCCGCCTCGGGCTACCGCGGCCAAGGTGGTGTCTACGACGTGGGGTACCGCGGCTGCTATTGGTCGTCTACGCCCGAAGGCTCCGCTTACGCGTGGTTCCTCGACTTCATTTCCAACGGAGTGTTCGTGAACGACTACTACCGTGACTACGGTCGGTCCGTCCGGCTTGTCAAAGATTAATGATTGCGCGCGCAAGAGTGCAATCACAGGACATACACAATACTTTGTTATCTCATCATTAACGGATATATGACCTAAACGAAAAGTCATCGCTGTTAGGAGAATTTGAGAAATACGATGTGAAAAACATGTCTAATGAAAAAAAATGCGTATTTTTGCAAAAATTTTCAGTAGGATATGTACGAGGTTTCAAGGACAGACTATATCGATTGGCTGGATCGTAAGCAAGGTAATGGTTTGATAAAGATTGTCACAGGTGTTCGCCGTTGTGGCAAATCATATCTGCTTTTTACACTTTTTCGCAGACATTTGATAGAGAAAGGTGTGCAGGATGACCACATTGTGGCATTGGCATTGGATGATTATGACAACAGACAGTATCTTGAAGCAGATGAGTTGTACAGGTATATTCGTTCCAAGGTGAACGACGGTGGACACTATTTTATTCTGTTGGATGAAATACAACTTGTAAAAGGTTTCGAGGCCGTACTGAATGGTTTTCTTCACTGGAAGAATGTGGATGTGTATGTGACGGGGAGCAATTCGCGCTTTTTGTCGTCGGACATTGTTACGGAGTTCAGGGGGCGTGGAGATGAGATAAGGGTGTATCCGTTTAGTTTCGCTGAGGTGTATAGTATATATGAAGGGGAGAAGCAACGTGTTTGGCCAGCCTATTGTCGTTATGGCGGGATGCCTCTTGTATGGTCGACAGAAAGAAATGACGACAGGGAACAGTATTTAAAGAATCTGTTTGAACAGGTTTATTTGGCAGACATCATAGGACGTTATGACCTGCGTGGGAAGGCGGAAATCGGCGATTTGGTCAACATCCTTGCTTCATCGGTGGGTTCGTTGACAAATCCACTGCGACTGACCAACACATTCAAATCTGAATTGGGCAAGGTTATATCGCAAAACACGGTGAATGCATATATCGAGTATCTTGTGGATTCATTTCTTGTGTCACGAGCCAACCGTTATGATGTGAAAGGGTTGAAATACATTTCGTCACCCTTAAAATATTACTTTACTGACATCGGACTACGCAATGCCCGGATTAATTTCAGGCAACAAGATGAATCTCATATTATGGAGAACATTATCTACAATGAACTTCTACGCCGAAGGTATAGTGTGGATGTGGGTAGTGTGACAACAAATGCAAAAAACGCTGAAGGGAAAATGGTCCGCAAAAATCTTGAAGTGGATTTTATCGCCAATAAAGGGGATAAGCGCTATTATATTCAGTCGGCTCTTGAATTATCTACAGAGAAGAAATGGAAACAAGAAGAGCGGTCTCTGCTTTCCATCTCTGACTCCTTCAAGAAAATAGTAATACAACGTCAGATGGTTGAGCCGTGGTACAACAATCACGGGATTCTGTGTATCAGTGTGGAAGACTTCCTGTTAAATCAGGATAGTTTAGATTGGTAATAATCTATAAAGAACGCGCAAGAAGCCATCTTAGTTGGCTGTAGTTGGGGAATACGATGCAAGATGTATGTCTATTGAAAAAATGCGTATTATTGCTAAAATTTTCAGTAGGATAACAGAGCCCCATTTGTGAGGATGGGGCTTTGGGTTGTGCTTAGTTGTTGTTTTATTGCAGCGGCAGGGCGATGGCAGGCCAGCCGGGGTCTTGAAGGTGGGTGGCGGTGAGATTATGCTCCTGCACGTATTGAGCCACCATGGCAAGACGGACGGAGTCGCGTATCTCTTGGTTGCTGTTGATGGCGTGGAAGTCCTCGTAGGAGTCGCCAAAGATACGTTTGGCAGAGGGGAGGTTGCGGGAGCCGTCCTCCACTTGGTCGAAGGCAAAGACCTTGAAGGCATCGCCATCTTTTTCCAAATGGAACATGCCAGGATGGCTACCTCCGGAGACACATTTGAGTGTGTCGCCCACGATGTTGTAGTTGAAGATCCACCAATCGCCCCATACTTTGATGTCGGTAGCGGTGATAACTTCGGTTGAGTCGGAGGGTTCGCCGGGTTCTTCAATGTTGATGACGCTGTAGGCGGGGATGCATACTTCGCCGGGGGAGTAGTTCTTGCCGAGAGAGTCGACAAGATAGCTCTCAATAGCGACGAGGTAGGGGTTCTGTGGCACTTCGAGGGTGACTACATTTTCTATTGTTTCGGCAACTTTCTGTTTGCAGCAGGTCATTCCGGCAATGAGAAGGATGACGGTTGTGAGGGTAATGTATATCTTTGTGTTTTTCATTATGTTTCTTGTGTTTAGTGAATCTGACATGGTTGATAGCTTTCGTTGCCGTCAGCGATTGGTTTCAGGTTGTTGGAGATGGCGAAAGGCTGAAGGTAGTGGTTACCATCAGGGGTGACGAAGGAGATGTTGTCGTGGTCGGTGTCGTCCTTGTCAACGTACATCATGACGGTTTGGTTGCTGAAGGGTTGTTTCACACCATTAATTTCCACATCACCGAAGGGGTACCAGCCATATACTTTGTAGCGTTTCTGTTTTTCCTCGTCGGAGTAGACGAGGAAATTGACCCAGTAGCAGAAGGATATGTAGTCGGTCTCGGGGGTGAATGTCAGGCGGAAACCGCCATCTTCTGCTTCAATTGAGGAAATTTCCTGCTCGCTGATGTCGGAGAAGTGTTCGTAGGCTTCCTTCAAGGTCTCTTTGTCTATGTCGTAGATTCGGATGATGCGCTCAGCAGGTGACATGGTCAGCTCTTTAATGGATCCGGAACTGTTGATTTTTCCCCGACGTGCAAAATATAAACACACCGCGGCAATTGCTGCCAGGATTAGTAGATAACTAGTATTCATGTGATATTTTGATAAGAAAAACGGGTTGTCACAGAGGCTGTGGCAACCCGTTTGGTGTCTACTGTTAGCAGAGTTCGTGAATCACAAGGCCGGAGCGCAGCTTAGGCTCGAACCATGTGGTCTTCGGGGGCATGATGTTGCCGGTGTCGGCAATGTCGATGATCTGCTTCATGCTGACGGGATAGAGGGCGAAGGCGACTTTCATCTCGCCGTTGTCAACGCGTCGTTTCAGCTCGCCGAGGCCACGGATGCCGCCAACGAAGTCGATGCGCTTGTCGGTGCGGAGGTCTTTGATGCCAAGCACCTTGTCCAGCACGAGGTTGGAGAGGATGGTGACGTCGAGGACTCCGATGGGGTCGTTGTCGTTGTAGGTGCCGGGCTTGGCGGTCATCTTGTACCAGTGGCCGTCGAGGTACATGCTATGTTCATGCAGTTTGGTGGGTTTGTAGATTTCGGTGCCCATGTCCTGCAGGTCGTAGCTTTCACCAACAGCAGCGATGAACTGCTCTTTGCTGAGGCCGTTGAGGTCTTTGACCACGCGGTTGTAGTCGATGACGTTGAGCTGGTTGTCAGGGAAAATAACGGTCATGAAGTAGTTGTACTCTTCCTTGCCGGTGTGTTTGGGGTTCTGCTCTTTCTTCTCCTGTCCCACGAGGGCGGCAGCGGCACTGCGGTGGTGGCCGTCGGCAATGTACATGGCGGGCACTTTCTTGTCGAAGAGTTCGACCAGTTCGGCAATCATGGCCTTGTCGTCGATGACCCAGAAACGATGGCCGAAGCCGTCTTCCTTGGCGATGAAGTCGTAGATGGGCTTCTGAGCTGTGACGGTGGCAACGATTTCGTCAATGCGGGCCACGGCGGGATAGGCGAAGAAAACGGGCTCGACGTTGGCGTTGGTGATGCGGACGTGCTTCATGCGGTCCTCTTCCTTGTCCTTGCGGGTCAGCTCATGTTTCTTGATGACCTTGTTCACATAGTCCTCGCTATAGGCGCAGGCCACGATGCCGTACTGCCATTTGGCGTGGGCATCTTTGGGGTTCATGCTCTGGGCATAGATGTAGAGTTTCTCCTCTTCGTCCTTGACCAGCCAGCCGAGGTCCTTGAACATATTGTAGTTCTTCACCACCTGGAGATAGACTTCGGGCGAATGCTCGTCAGTGCCTTTGGGGAGGTCGATCTCAGCCTTGGTGACATGGAGCAAGCTGTAGGGGTTGCCCTCGCATTCTACGCGGGCTTCTTCAGAATTCAAAACGTCGTAGGGACGTGAAGCCAGTTTCTCAACGATGTCCACCGGGGGGCGGAATCCTTTAAAAGGTTTGATAACGCTCATATTTGTGTCTTTTTAATTGTTGATTTATACATTAAATTGGAACTGCAAAGATACACATTAAATTTGACGTGGACAAATTATTTTTCTTCATTGCGGAAAATCTTGTAGCCTAGCATGGCGATGGTGATGGACATCAAGGGCGAGATGAGGTTGAAGAAGCAGTAGGGTAGATACTCTAAGGTTGGCACCTTGAGCACCAGCGATTGGGTCATGCCGCAGGTGTTCCAAGGGACAAGGACCGAGGTGACTGTGGCGGAGTCCTCGGTGGAGCGGCTCAGCAGGCGTCCTTCAAAGCCTTTCTCTTTGTAAAGCTTTTTGTAAATGTTGCCAGTCAGGACGATGCTAAGGTATTGATCGCCGGTTACCATGTTGGATAATAGGCCTGTGGCAACGGTGGTGGAGACAAGCGAACGCCGCCCGCTAATGCCCTTGGCCAATGCCGAGGTGATGCTTTGTATCATGCCTGTGCCTGTCAGTGCCCCACCAAAGGCAGCGGCACAGAAGATGAGGAACACGGTGCTCAGCATCCCCCTCATGCCACGTGTCTGCACAAGGCTGGTGAGGGCTTCATTGCCGGTGTCAATGGAGGTGGAACTATAATAGGTAAGCATCAGACCACGAAAGTTGTTGCCTTCTCCTATTTGGTTGATGATGTCGGGTTGGGCAGTGAGCATTACCATGCCAGCTATGAATGCCGAGAGGAACAGCACGATGGCAGCAGGCAACCGCAGGGCAATTAATATGCCGGTAACCACCGGTACAAGGAGTAGCCAAGGACTGATGACAAATACTCTATCCAACCCTTCGGCAAAGAGGTCTGCTTGTATGCCGCTGTCGGTGGAATGGCATAGACTTGCCACGAGGAATATGACAAGGGCGATGGTGAATGATGGCACGGTGGTGATGAGCATGTAGCGGATGTGTTTGAACAGCGGCACCTCGCCGACCGATGAGGCCAGCACGGTTGTGTCAGAGAGCGGGGAAATCTTGTCGCCGAAATAGGAACCAGAAATGATGGCTCCCGCTGTCCACCCAATCGAGTAGCCGTGTGCGGTACCGATGCCCATCAGGGCGATGCCAATGGTGGCGACGGTTGTCCAAGAACTGCCGGTGACTACCGATACCAAGGCGCATATCAGACAGGCGACAAAGAGGAACACCGAGGGACTGACAATCTTCATGCCGTAGTAAATCATTGTCGGCACCACGCCGCTCATCATCCAGCTGCCCGACACGGCGCCGATCAAGAAAAGTATTAGGATGGCTGACCCGATGGTCTTCACGTTGTTGGAAATGGCTTTGTCGATGTTGCTCCAGGGTACCCGGTAGCCAATCATCGCAATAGCCACCGCCACACCCGCCGAAAGAAGCAAAGCCGTCTGGCTGGCCCCGTCCAAAGCGTCGGAGCCGAACACCCGAATTACGACTACCTGCAATGCAATCAGCACAGCAAGGGGTATCAATGCTACCGTCCAGTGGATGTGGGGGGAGGGAGTGGGGGAGGTTGTCTCCATACTATAGAGCTATCTTGTGGCGAAAAAAAATGTCGAAGCTATGCTGTAGTTTAGAGGGGTCGGTCTGATATGAGTTGTCGCCATAGTAGCAATCGGCCAGCACTTCATAGAGTCGGCAGAATTCACCGAGGTCGTGCTTGCCTCGTTGTGCATCAATGGTGAGCGAAAGCAACTCCAAAGCACGGTCAGCAGCACGATGGCATTGTTCTATGTTGCCCTTATTCTTCCATCGATTGGCTCGCGATACCTCGCTGCCGATGTTCAGCATCTGCTCCGCCAATGACATTTCTGCCCAGCGTCCAGCGGCCAATTCCGTGTGTTGGTATTCGCTCATATAATCAAAGAGTTTACAATATTAACTATTTGTTTCCGAACAATAGGGTCCAATACGTCGCGACTTCGGTTTCCTTGGAAAGGACGGATATTGATGAGAGAGTCGAACTCAATAAAATCATCCCCATCCATCTCAGGGTACAGATTGATACCCCACAAATCTGCCAGCATCGAGCCTTGCGACAACATCTCTTTTTCAATATCGGCATGCAGTTCGGCATCAAGTCCGAGGGTTCCCTTCTTCACATCTACAACAGCTTTAATCATGTCGCCAAAATAGCCGGGCAACATGTCATTCAGTTCGCTGTGTTTGATAGGTTGCGAAATGATTATCATATTAAAGATTGTTATTTATTGATTGCAAAAATACGATTTTTTCGTGACATGGGAAATAAATTTGGCTGAATGGGAAAAACTTCGTAATTTTGCAAACGATTTCAACGGTGAAATCACGAAGCGTTATGCTCGTTCTGTGTATGGGAACGTAGGAAACTTCCATCGAAAAGCAGAATCTGTGTAATGGCTTACGCTGTATAGCGTGGGCTTTCTGCATCTTCTCTTTTCAAGGTAATTCCTACGACCTCCATACAAGAAGGGTGTACGGCACCACGCTTCTTTTATTGTATAATGCTCAACGGGGTGCGGGAGAGGACAGAACTGATGAGCCGACAGAAAACGGCATATTATTATGAATGAATATGTGCAAAAGTACCTAGAAAAACGCGATGCTCAAAGAAAAGAAGATTTAATGAGGCAGGCACAACAACAGATGAATAACTTGCGAATAGGAGTAAGAGAATACCCAAAAGATTCTGAATATGACCGCAATGATTATCCATATTGGGACACTGAGAAGGGAAAGCATTATCGATACAATGTGGGAGAAATATCGGAAGAAGAGTGCAGACTCCTTGTTCAGGATACTCCTGAAGAAAAGATATTTGTAGAAAAAAATGAGAGAAGTGTTTGGTATGTATTTGCAACATTCATATTAATTCTTTCATCCATTGGTCTACTTGTTTTGAGTATTTTTAGTATTACTGAAGAAACTGTGTTGTATTTTCTTATAGGATTGGGTGAGTTTTTCGTGGTGTCGCTCTTTTGTGCAATTGTACAATTACTTGCGAACATTAAACAAGATGTTGACAATCTATTATCAATGCAAGAGTAGATCTTCCGATATCTCTGTTTTTTCACTAGTTAGGATATTCGATAGATAAGGCTGAGGCGGATTTGCGATCCGCCTCAGTTGTAATGTGGACCTATAATCCACTATGAAATACATATAACTAAACTAATAAGATTAGTCCTATTCCCTCCACCTCTTCAGCTGGGGGAAGTAGCCGCGCAACATCTCTTTGTATTCTTCGCGGGTTAGGGGTTTGGGCATCTGCTTGTTCACTTCGTCGACAAATTGGGAGCAGTGCTCTATCATTTCTTCCATGGTGCAGTCTTGGAGGAATTTGCCGTCTTGGTAGCAATAGCGGCAGTAGTCGGGATTGAAGCTTCCGTCGGCGTTGGTGCCATAGTCTTAGTCCTTCATAAGTGGCATTCCACAGCTTTGGCAGAACTTGGGTTGTGTTGTTTCCATGATTTGTATTAATTGGTTAGTCCTTTATAAGAAAGGTGTGTGCTGCCCTGGGTTGTTTAATGAAAAAAGGAACTGATGAGATTATTCCCATCAGTTCCTTTGTTACACTGCGATGCCCGTCCGCATAACATCGTCGTAGAGCGGTGATGGGTGGTCTTTGGAAATCAAGACCGGCTCAATAAGAAGGCTTACGTTATCGACATCGCGCCAAAGAGCCTTGGACAGTTCCAATTTGCGGTCACCATAGGTCGGCACAACAACAGCCACGTCTATGTCGCTGAATTGGTCTGCATTGCCTTTGGAATAAGAACCATATATCAGCACTTGCGGCTCTTCTGCAAAATGCCTTGCAATAATATGCTTGTACTGACGTACTAAGTCTATTGCCTCGTCGCGGCTGAGAGCTGTTCCTTTATCCATGTTTGAATTGTTTTTGTGTTGTCGATAATAAAGCGGCATGCATCTTTGTCAAGTTTTCGCGCAAGCGCATCTTTACTTTCGGGATAGCGTGCCTCAATATTGTATGTCGTAACGGTATTGAGAAAGTCTTTTTGCTCAAAACTCATTCTGGAGTATAATCCGCAACCATCGGCCAGGCGCTTGTGGTTGTGGATATATGGCGGCTCGTCTTCCTGTGTGGCGCACCAGTAAGCCTTCAGTGTTTTCTCTATGACTTGGTGACACATAAATGCCACATACAGCCAGCGTCCAGTGGAGTACATTGCCTCGGCCGTATCAAGGTCGTAGTCGGCAATGTCGAGCCAGTATTCGACTTTCTCTGCAGTGTTCATACGTTATACACTAACCCTCGTAGAAAGGCATCTTGACGGTGACGGCCTTGAGGAGTTTCTCGCGGATCTTGATGTAGATCTCGGTGCCGCTCTTGGCGTACTCGGCTTTGATGAGGGCGGTGCCGATGTTCTTGCCAGTGCTGGGGCTGGGGGAACCGCTGCGGACCTCACCGATCTTGTTGCCTTCGGCGTCACAGACTTCGTAGCCGTTGCGGGCGATACCGCGGTCGATCATCTCGAAGCCGGCCACTTTGCGCTTGAAGCCAGCAGCTTTCTGAGCCAGGAGGAGTTCCTTGTTTATGAAGTTGTTGTTCTCGGCTTTCAGCTTGACGATGAAGGCGAGGGGAGCTTCCAAGGGGCTGATGGTGTCATCCATCTCGTGGCCATAGAGGGCGAAGCCTTTCTCAAGACGGAGGGTGTCGCGGCAGCCGAGACCGGCGGGCATAATGCCAAATTCTTTGCCAGCCTCGAAGACGGCGTTCCAGACCTCGATAGCTTTCTCTCTGGGAATGTAGATTTCGCATCCGCCAGCGCCGGTGTAACCAGTGGTGGAGAGGATGATATCGGGAATGCCAGCGAAGGTGAGAATCTTGAAGGTGTAGTACTCCATGTCGACGATGTTCTCATCGGTCAGTTTCTGCATGGCCTTGAGAGCGTTGGGACCCTGTACGGCAAGCTGAGCCCACTGCTCGCTCTCATTGACGAAGTCCTTGCCCAGCTCCATGCCCATTTTGTCGGCAATCTGGCTCATCCAAGCCCAGTCTTTGTCGATGTTGGCAGCATTGGGAACCATGAAATACTCGTCGTCGTGGACACGGTAGACAAGCATATCGTCAACCACACCACCCTGACCGTTGGGAAGGCAGGTGTACTGCACTTTGCCGTCGTAGAGGTCCTCGATGTTGTTGGTGGTGACGTATTGCATGAAATGCTTAGCGACGGGGCCTTTGGCACGGAATTCGCCCATGTGGCTGACGTCGAAGACACCCACATTGTTGCGGACGTTGTTATGTTCTTCCACAAGACCGGTGTACTGGATAGGCATGTTGTAACCTGCAAACTCGGCCATTTTGGCTCCTAAAGAGATGTGTAAATCGGTATACGGAGTAGTTTTCATTTTGTAAATATTTTATTTATAATTATTTATATTTTTCTTTTGGTAAAAAGAATTTTACAAATATACAATTTTTTTATGATAATATGTATTTTTATTATTAAAACTTGGCTAAGACGTTCGTCTACAAGTTATATGATGGAGGATGAAAAAAGGAAGAGACTGCTGTGACAATCCCTTCCTTTTTTGTTTGAAGTAATATTATTATTATTCCCCGCTGACAAATAGCTTAACGGGTTTGTTGTCGCCTACACGCAGGAGGTAGATTCCTTTGGAGGGCAACTGGAAGGTGACAGGGTCGGCATGGTGACCATCGGCCATGCCTACAGTCCTACCCATTAGGTCATAAACCCAAACGGGTTGTTTTTCGGCTCCTCTAACACTAATTGAAAGTTGTTTGGTCATTACAATATATCCGCCAGCACTTTCGCCCAATTCAGGATGGGGATTATCGATGCCAAGATGAGAATGGAAGAATGCGATAAGCAAGGTGTCGGAAGTGAGAACCAATTGGCGAGGATTTTCGGTGTTTCCATCATGCCATTGAACAAAAGTACAATTCCTATTGGGATAGGCATAAGTGGTAATCGTTTCGCCAGCATCATATAGACCTTCTCCTGAAGTCAATCCAAATTGTTCATTGTCGGAAATAATGCAGGCATAGTATTTGTTGTTGTTGTTAGGGCATCCCGTAAATTTCATGTTGAGGCGGTATAGAAACGCTGTTCCCCTCTTCATGGTTGAGTCGATAGCGGGGTCGGGATTTGCACTATTGTTGGAATAGATGCGAGCCATATAGGAGGAGGTAGAGTGGGTATAGAACTTATCTCCGATATGGCTGGGCTCGCCGGAGTTGTCGTCGATGGCAATAACCAGATTGTCGGTTCCGTTGTAATAGAATGGATTGTCTAACACCAACTCGTTCCAGCCCTGAACAAGATGGATGGGACCGGCATAGACCTGTTGCAGTTGGTCGAAAGGCACGAAGTTCATGGTGTCGAAGAAGTCATTTTGAGAAGTGTTGCCCAAATAGATGACGCAGTTTGACTTGTCCAGCGCTGATGTGTAGGCATAATGAAAACTGATGGTGCTGATAGTTTTTTCTCCACGCAACTCGTCGGAGGTGAATAATTGTTGGAAGTAGCTGTAGTTGGTGTTGTAGGCAAATGGGATAGTGCTATTCTCGTTGATGGTGTACCAACCAATCGTGTCGGTGTGAGGATTGTTGCAGAGTTCGGTATGGAAAGTGCATTCTGCGGCCAGATTGCTACTGTCGGCAAAGTGGGTGGAGTCAATGGGGTCATAAAGTGCTCGGACCGTCCACTCATAAATTTCATTTGGGTGAAGGTCGGTGATTGTAAGATGGGGTATCTTAGTGGTAACCGTATTGTATACCATATCAGAATCTTTGGGTCGGTAGTAAACGCGATAAGCTTTGCCTGCACCTTTCCAGTCAAGGGTTGCACTAAGTGAAGTGACGCGGGTCACGGTGAGGTCGGCAGGAACGGTGTGATTGGTGTATCGGAACATGACTGTGTTGCGTGGAGTGGAGATATTGGAAATGGCAAAGGTCATGTCGCGAGTGCCATCAGAAAGATAGGGGTAAGGGTTGGTGGAGGGGGAAAATTCGGTGCGGTTACGAGCAGGGGTAAAGTAGGCCTCAGCGAGGTGACCACTCTCCCAATCTGATGTGGAGTTGGGACGGAATACCCATACTTCGTTGAAATTATCAACACCGTTAAAGCCGGCGTTGCCATCGAAACGGGTATCGACACGATAGATGACGATTCCACGGCCAGGGAGGGTGGTTTCAAAGGTTTCCGTGTTGTCGCGATATTCAACGACATAATATTGATCGGGGTCGGCACTCGGAAATTTGAGAGCCATGGTGCCGGGAATGGAGTCGGCATTGGAAGTGAGGGTATAGACACCGGGCTGGGTGATGGTGGGAATGCTGTCGAGCCAGTTGCCGTACTTATATTTCAACCATGCGAGAGAATGTTGTGGAGGTTTGGAATTGGATGCCATCAGGTCCCATACTCCTACGGGTGTGCCAGTATTGTCATTGGAGTTGTAGTGGTAAAGGTCGGGGGCACTCAAGGAGTGGAACATCTCGTGGGAAAAGGTGCTGGGACCGAAATAGTCTTCACCCGCGCCTTCGAGTGCAAAATTGAATGTATTGACCCGTTTCTCGTTGATAAAGACCTCATCTTGGTAGAGGTTCCATTTATGTGGCCAAAGTAGGTCGTTCCAGCCTGTGTATGTGCCGCGGACAACGAAGTTGACGTTGTCGATTTGACCATCGTTGTCGCAGTCAAGGTTATAGTGGGAAGGCACAGGAGCAGAGTCGTTTATCCAGTTTACAGCTCCAACAAGCAACTCAAATTCTCGGTTGTGGCGCTGTTCGGAGTTGGAGTAGCCGATGGTATTATTCTCTGTGTAGGGCATGTAATAGGCTCTGGGATGGGGAGACTGATAGGAGCGGATGGTGTTGCTATCGGGGGTAGGAGCATAGTAGGTTCGGATAAAGAGTTTGTTGTATGAAGCATGCTTGAAATAATTGTAGACCGAGTTGGAATTGTGGCGGGATGAATCGCTGAACATCTTGTCTATCGACTCTATCGAACGGGTGTAATTGGAATCGTCAGCAAAACGAATGAAAATAACTAAATTGCAGAAATCTCCATGGTTCCTTCCGCTGGTCTTGGGCAGCGAGGATTGGTATTTCTCAGGGATGTCCCACTCGTGGCGTCGACGCTGGTACTCTTCTTGCGAGATGCTGATGCCTGGGACGAAACCTAATGCTTGCATATTGAGGCCTTCTTGAGCCGGGGTAAGATGACCGACACGCAAGGAGGAGGGCATGATAGAGCCATCCTTGGCAGCCAAGGCATACACCCAATAGCCTGCACGATCTTGGACGATGGTGTAGTCGAGAGAATCGTGGTAGCGGTGATAGAACTCATCGCCTGTTACGAAGAAATGTACCGTGTCTCCATTGGGTTGAATCATGTTGACAGGCATATTGCGTACAAAGAGAGCCGACGCGCTGTTGGTACAGAATAATAAGATGGCGAAAAATAATAACTTATAAGATTGTTTCATATATTGTAACTAAATTAATATGCTTTACTAAAGATAGCTCTCTTGAGAGGAACGGCCAGTAGGATACCGCGGAGGGCAAGGTATACCATGAAGGCGGTCCAGAGAATATTGTTCCAAATAAAGGGGTCAGGATTTTGTTGGTCAAGAAAAAGTTGACGCCCCAGGAAGTAGATGATAAAAAAGGATGCAGAAGCCACAAACATGCTATTGCGCATGGTGCGAGTGGCGGTGGCACCAACATAGATGCCGTCGAATAAAAAAGCCGAGAAGCCACAAACGGGAATAGCGAGGGTCCAGAACATATATACTATTGCCCCCTCTATGACTTCAGGATCCTGGCTGAAAATCCGCAAGAACTGATCACCACTAAAGGCATATAGAACTGTGAAAAACAGAGTGAGCCCCAGCCCCCACAATAGGAGTAGGCGGACAGCAAGTCGCAACGACTTAGGGTCTTTGGCTCCAATGTAACGACCCACCAACGACTCTCCAGCGAAAGCAAAACCATCCATCATATAGCTGAAGATGGTGAAAAACTGCATCAGCAGAGTGTCAATAGCAAGGACAGCGGGACTGATGCGACCGCTGGCCGCAGTAATAAAGGTGAAGACCGTGGCCAGGCATACCGTGCGGAGGAAGATGTCGCCGTTGATTTTGAAGAAACGGCGCATCTGTTCCCATTGGAGGGAGTCTTGCAGGAGTCGAACTATTTTGTTGGAGAAGGTGAGACCTTGCTCTCTCACATACTGCGAAAAGAGGTGCCCATATTTGTGCATCATAAAGAAAACACCCACAGCAAGTCCGCTGTATTGTGCGATGACGGTGCCGAGGGCTACGCCTCGTATTCCCCAATGGAATCCCAACACAAAGAGCAGGCTACAGACGATGTTGACAAGGTTGAGGAAAATGGCAATCCACATCGGCAGCCGAGAATTCTGCATGCCGATGAACCACCCTTTTACTGCATATAGGCCAAGAGTAGCAGGTGCTGCCCATATCCTTACGAAGAAATAGGAGAGAGCTAACTGAAGGATGCGTGGTTCCTGGTCAACCCGAAAGATGACCTCGGAGAGTTTGCCTATTGGCCATTGCAGCAGAATGAGGAGTAGGGCGATAAGAAAAGCCAGGGTGATGGCACGAACAAAGATGCGGACGGCTTCAGCCATATCTTGGGCTCCGTAGGCTTGAGCTGTGAAACCGCTGGTACCCATCCGCAGGAAGCCAAAATTCCAATAGATTAAGTTGAAGATTTGGGTTCCAATGGCTATAGCGCCCAGATGGGCTATGCTGAGGTGACCCACAATAGCCAAATCCACCATGCCCAATAAGGGCACGGTGATGTTGGTTATTATGTTTGGAATGGCCAGTCCGAGGATGCGTTTGTTCATGTGTGGCTGTTACAGTTCGCACTCGGCGGCATTGATAATCTCGCGTGATTCTTTGTTTGATAAAAATGCTATCAAATGGCAATTCTCGGGGATGCAGTCCTCGCGCAGTTCGAAAAGTAGGTTGACAAAACGGCGGGTGCCATTAATGCCGTCGGCATCAACATCCATGCCCCACTCGTTTGTGATAGTTTGGCGGAGAACATGGTTCTGGGCGTAATGGTCAAATTCCTCGCCCTGACCACGTTGAGTTGTGAAAATGCTGTCCTCAATAACCACCAAGGTAATGGTCTGAGGTTCGGTGAGGTCCTCTTTGTAGTCGATGTAAATATCGGCGCTGTAGCTGTTGCCAGCATGATGGTGAGACACTACCTTGACGGCCACCTTAGCACTATTGTTTACAATAGCGTCTATGCGGTCGTCAAAGCCAGAGGTGGGCGTGAAGAGGTCCCAAGAGGAGCCGCTGTGTGCACGGTTCACCAATGCTGAAGGTTGAGCTGTGATGCCGAAATAATCAAACCAGACAGTACCCTCTGTGGTGCGGAGGTCCTGTTCGCCGTTAAGGGGCTCGCCAAAGCGGCCGGAATGGACGGCTACTGCCAGAAGTGATTCGCCATATTTATTGAGGGCGGTGTTAATAACCACATCGGCAGCAGGACAATTGGTACAGCGCACACCGGTGTATTTTTCCACAATGGCACGCTGGGTGGCTGGGAGTTCAAGGTGGCTGTCGTACCAGATGCCGGTGGCTCCACCAAAGACTACATAGTTGCCGTCTTGGTCAGGCTCTATCTTGTCGCAGGATGCGAACAAAAAGAGTCCGGCAAAGAATAAGGATAATATTTTAAATGTTTTCATTATATAATATGCTTAATTAAATGTGCTACTATGAATTAGAACGAAGTGGTGAGACTAAAGGTAAGGCCATTGCTGGCAGGAACCTGACGGCAGACACCACCGATACACAGAAGGCCTTCGCGCTGTTTTCCATAGCCTAACTGGAGGCGGGTAGCACCGTGGTTGTAGCCAACGGAGATATTGTAGTAGTTGCCTATGCCATCACGGTAGGCATACTGGTCGCTGATGGAAACAAACCATGCTGAGGTGAAATTATACTCAACCAATCCCATAATCCAGTCGCCACAGCGTTTGTCGTCGACATTGGCATCGTACTTGCTGTCGCTGCCCATCCATTCGGCCTCAAAGCGGAGCACATTCTTGCGGTTGATTTTCCAAGTGAGGTCGCCTACGAGGATGTGGTTGTGGTGCAGGTTGCCTTCGTGACCTTCAACGATGGGGTTGAAAATTTGGTAGCCATAAGTGCAGGTGAGTTTGAGTGCCTTGCTCAGTTTCTTGGCCACTTCAAGGGATGCATCGGCATAGTAGAGGTCACCCGTCTTAAACCATTCGGAAGTGTAGCCGAGCGTACCGTCAGCACCAATCTGATTGGTGTCAATACCGGTGATTATAGAGCCGTTGAGGTGGATATCGGTACCATATTTGCCGCCCAGGAAGGTTTCCTTGGCTATCTTATACATCACATCGCCCTGCAGTCCCATCTCACCAGTAGTTTGGGTGGCGTATGGGTACATGCTTAGGAATGCGTATGTGTGCTGCTTGGTGATGGCGGGTATGTAGTTGATATAAAGCATCTCGCCACTTTCTGTACGGACCGACTTGAAGCTCATGTTGTCCACTCGTTTGGCCTGAACGTTTGCGCTAAACCCTTTCTGGGAGAAGGTGGCATTCAGCATAAGGGCTTCGCCTTCGCGGTAGATATAGTTGTTCATTACGCTGGGGTCTTGTCCTTTATGGGCATATTCTGCCTGGAGTGACCAGTTGCCGTAACTGAGGTCGGCACGCACAGCACCAGCACCCACATTGAGGGGGAGGTTGAGGCGGTAAGCGGCGTTGCCGGTGTAGCTGATGGTCTGATCAGGCTCATATTTACTCACGAAGCCTGCACCCAAGGTGGCGCGGAATTTGCTGTCGGCCCAAGATTTAATGACGCTGTTGAGGTTCACCTCGCCATCGATACCACGGACGATGCCTTCGCCGTAGTCCCAATAATAGCGTTGTTTGCCAGCAAGGGCTTTGATGGTAACGCCCTCAATGGGACGGAGGGCTACGTTGAGACCGAGCAGGGAGTTGTCGATTCCTAAGTATCGGTCTTCATAGGCGCGCAAAATCATGCCGGTGCCGAACTGCTCGTAAAAATTGCCCAAAGTGACGCTGAGCTTCTCACCGTTGTAGGCGGCAAAATAGTTGGCTATTCCCTGTCCCTTATACTTGGAATTGAAGCCGAGCATGGGGTTTTGGTAAGCCTCAAAGCGGAGGCCTGCACTAAAATTACCGTTGGTGTAAAGAATGTCGGCACGGGCATTCATGAGAAGTTTTTCGGGGACGTTGGCGGCACCAATGACCGAGTCTTCGCGGGAAATCTGGCCGTCAAGCTGGATATTGCCGGTGACATGACCGCCCATTATTCCCTGGGCGTTGGCACCAAGGGAGGTTGCCAATAGCAGGCCGAGCAAAGATAATTGTTTATGCTTGATGTTCATGGGAAGGAGGGTTAGATGTTATTACTCAGCAGATTCGGCGAGTGCCTTTTTAACCACCTCGAAGAGCTCCTCTTCGCTGCCTTCCACAAAGGAGGTGTGTTGCCAGATTATTTCCCCTTTGCCATTGACAACAAAAGTATGGGGCACATTCACCACATTCATGGCGCGTTTAAAGTCCTGGTTCTGGTCTAAATAGACTTCATATTCCCAACCATTGCCATCCACATGGGGCTTAACGCGAGAAGCAGAACGTGCATCGTCAATGGAGATGGCCACCAGTTTCACACCGGTTTCTTCCTGCCATTCCTCATAGACCTCCTTGATGGTGTTGAGCTCGCGGTTGCAAGGTTTGCACCAAGTAGCCCAGAAGCTGATAATCATAGGCTTGCCGTCGTTTTGAATGGCAGAAGTCTGGACGGAGGTGCCGTCTAAAGCCTTGATGGTGATGTTTTGCGGGAGGGTTGCATTTTGAGCCATGGCTATTCCAGCGATGGCCATAAAAATCAATGAAAGAACTACTTTTTTCATGATGATTTAGGTGTTTTTATTATATTTAGTATACTTTCTTTAATATTTATTGTATCATTTTATATATAAGAGTCAGCAAACCGGTTGGGGTGCTGATGGCAGGAGCATGTCGAGCATTGTCTGTCTTGCAGGAGTGTCGGGGAGTTGCTTAATGGCTTGCTGGGCTAAAAGGGTGTGCTCTTCGATGAGTTGGAGGGGCGATACGTCGTCAGGCAGGGCAACGTCGTGGTCCTGGTTGAAGTCGTTCATGTCGTCGCGTATCTGGAAAACTATTCCATAGTGGTAACCAAAATCGTAGAGGGCTTTAGTGTAGGAGGTAGGGATTGAACCTTTGGGAGCCAATGACCCAAACTGACAGCAGGTGGCCAGTAGTGAAGCTGTCTTGCTTCCTATAATGTCGATATAAGAGGAAGCCTTGACCTTTTTGTGCACGGCATCGAGCTGCATGAGCTCACCTTGGCTCATCATGGCCACGGTGTGCGCAAGATATTCCGATGCCAACCGGTTGCCAACCTCTTGTAAGAGCGACATGACCTGAGCAAGGAAGTAGTCACCACAAAGCACGGCCACTTGGTTGCCCCAACGGTGACGGACAGAATCGTGCTGACGGCGCGAGTTGGACTCATCCACTACGTCGTCATGCATCAGAGAGGCGTTGTGGATCATTTCTATGGCGGTGGCTAATTTAATATGCAGAGGAGAAAGATGCTGGCAAGCTTTTGCCGAGAGTAGCACCAACAACGGGCGCAACTGCTTGCCGGGAATTTGGTTGAGGTAGTCGACCACCTGTTCCAGTAGAGCCACGTTGCTTTGTGTGCGACGTTGGTATTCCTCCAAGAAGAGGTTGTACTCGTTGAGAATGGGTTGTCTTATCTGGTCGATAGTCATAGCGATCAATTGCTTTTCATGCCCGTGGTGGTAACCAGGGCTATGGGAGTGGATAGTTCGTCGTGGATGTTAATACTGTAAACGCATGTGGTGCGCCCCTGTCTGATGCATTGTGTCTCGGCCAGCAGGCGGCTGCCTTTTGGCTGGGCAAGATAATGTATTTCGCTGCCCAACGAGACCCATGCCAGCGGTAGGTCGTCGGCAATAAGGTCTGAATTGGCGGCTGCCGCAAAGGCCAAGTCGGCCAGGGTGAACATAACGCCACCCATCACGGCCCCCATGGCATTGCGGTGGAGAGGCAGTAGGGTCAGCGAGCAACAGGCATGGTGCGACTCCACGAGGTCGATGCTGACCTCGGTGAGCTCTGTGGCGTAGCGGTCGCGGGCAAAAACCTGTTGTGCCTTATGCGTTAAATTCGTCATATAGAGAAGAAATCTTATTGTATAGCTGCTTGCTGGACTTGACCAAGGGCATGCGCAGGTTGTTGCTTATCAGGCCTTGGATTTCCATGAGTGCCTTGATGCCGGTGGGGTTACCTTCGTCGAAGATGGCATTCATCAACGGTAGCATACGGAAATGGAGAGGGAGGGCTTTCTTGGTGTCGCCCTTGATGGCATATTTCACCATGGTCGACATTTCTTTGGGGAGGGCGTTGGCTAGTACCGATATGACACCCGATGCCCCCATGGTGCACATGGGGTAGGTGAGCGAATCGTCGCCTGAGATGACCATGAATTTCTCAGGTTTGTTTCGCAGGATTTGCATTACCTGAGCAATGTTGCCAGAAGCTTCTTTAATGCCGATGATGTTAGGACACTCGTCGGCCAGCTGCAGGGTGGTCTCGGCTTGGATATTGACACCGGTACGACCCGGCACGTTGTAGATGACTACTGGCACAGGCGAACTCTCGGCAATCTGTTTGAAATGCTGGGCGAGTCCACGTTGGTTGGGCTTATTGTAGTAGGGTGCAACAGAGAGGATACCGCTGATCCCGTCGAAATTAGTGTTGGCGATAGCATCGCGAACGGCCAGGGTATTGTTACCACCAAGTCCCAACATGATGGGTACGCGGCCGCCGACGGTCTCGATGATGAAGTCCTGCAGGGCGCGACGCTCGGTTTCGGTCATAGTGGCAGCCTCGCTGGTGGTACCAAGAGCTACAATATAGTCAACCCCATTACTGATGAGATTGTTGATGAGGGGTTCGAGTTTACTGAAATCGATGGTCTCTTGTTTCCTAAAAGGCGTTATCAAAGCAACACCTGTACCAATAAATGGATTTTTCATGAGTTGATATATCTTTTATTATTATTTTCTAATTTGTGTGAGGTAATTGAGTATTTGTGTGAGGTATTCTGTCAAGGAGAGGGGGCCTTCGCCACGAATAATGAAGTCGTAGGCATCAATAAAGAGCTTGTCGGTGGGTAGGGTAGTGTCAAAGTAACCCACGCGGAGGTTTGAAGCGGTAATGAGGGTAAGGTAGAGACCGAAGAGGTCGTTGGTGGGTGTGACATCTATCAATAGGTCATACTGGTAAGTGGTGAAGAGTTTTGTAAACTCCGACTTGGGCAGGCCTCTTTTGTCAAGAACGCTGTCGGCATCGGCGGGGAGTTCTATCTTGTGGACAATAATGTGCCTTTTGGACATCGAGTTAGTAAACTGACCCAGGGTATACTGCTCATCCTCAGACAGATTGTTGGCAACAATGCCTATGAGGCGGATGTTGTCGAGATGGACGATGCGCTTGCGGTGCGGGCGGGTGGCCAGCTCCTGCAACTCCTTTAGGCGTCGTTGTTCTCTTATTTTATCTACTGGGTTCACTTCGCGGGTTGTTTGCTAAGTTTAAATGTCATGCGGTGCACAGGAGTGGGCCCATACTGCGCTAGGGCGGCATAATGGGCGGCGGTTGGATAGCCCTTGTTGGCATCCCAGCCGTATTGGGGGTACTGCTGATGTAGTTGCTTCATGTAATCGTCGCGGTAGGTCTTGGCAAGTATTGAAGCGGCGGCGATAGAGAGGTATTTTCCATCGCCCTTGACAATGGTGTAGTAGGGGATAAGGCCTTCATTATAGAATCGGTTGCCATCAATCAACAGCAACTCTGGCTGGATGTTCAGCTGCCCAATGGCAAGATTCATGGCATGCATCGAGGCACGAAGGATGTTGGTGCTGTCAATCTCCTGCGCTGAAACAGAGGCCACGGCCCAGGCGAGAGCGTCGCGCTCGATAGTCTCACGCAATTCATAGCGCTGGTGTTCCGTCAACTGTTTCGAGTCGTTGAGGCGGTCGTTCCGGTAGTCTTTGGGCAAAATGACTGCTGCCGCATACACAGCACCGGCAAGGCAGCCGCGACCAGCTTCGTCGCAACCACATTCTATCAGGTCGGGAGTGTATTGAGAGAGCAGCATCTTTTTTTATAAGAAATTAAAGACAATGAAGGCAAGAATGATAAGCAGGAAGAAGATATTTGGCATCAACTCTTTTCGTTGTGGTTCGATGAAGATAGAGGTAGTGCTGCATGCAAAGGGTATGGCATAGGCTTGCGTGGGAATGGGAATGAGGTTAGAGTAAAGCGAAAAGAGGATGCTTCCGATAGTGAAGGTGAGAATGGCCGTGATATTCTTTTTAAAGTTGACATTGCGGTTCTGGCTGTTCACCATGGCGGCACCCAGCCCCACGACAAAGATGATGGCAAAGAGGATGCTGTATATCCAGTTGAGCCAAGAGCCATGGGCGCGGAAATGAAGGTCGGTGAGGTCATAAAGCAGCAGGTAGTTGCGATAGAATAGCTCATCGGTGACAAAATAGATGGTCTCCAGTAGGATGAGCGGGGCCAGAAGTCCCAGAATGAGCATCGCCCAGTCGCGCCAGCCATAGAGGCTGTAGGTGAACATATCGATGATAAGCGGGATGAAGAAAACAGCCATGGAAGGACAGAACAGGGTGGCGATGGAGACGAGGGCAGCGGCTCCGAAAATCTTGTCGGGGGTGAGCGACAACAGCGTCGAGGTGAGCATTAGCTGACCGATGGCCAAGATGAGGAGAAAGCTGCCAATGAGGATGGGTGTGAGGGTGGGGGAACCTAGACTCATGGCCAAGATATAGAAAAGCATGGGCATGAGTGTGTTCTGTGCTATCATCTTGTGGCGGTAGAGGATGCCATTGAAGATGAACCCCTCGGCAACAACCAGCAAGAAGGCGATGATGGCACCCCAGCGGGGCGTGAGTAGGCCTGTCATCCAATAGAATAGGGGCCCTCCGTCTTCAATGGGTATGGGCCGAGGGTGTATAAAGACACCGATCCACATGACCACAGACACTACCAAGATGATGATGGCCTGTGTGAAAATGTCGGTTCGGAAAATCTTCAACATAGTTTAGTCGAGTTTGATGAGTGATGGGAGTGAACGAATCAATTGATTAATGAACCAGTCGGGCGGTGCGAGCACCACATTTCACCACATAGATGCCGTGGGGCAGGGATGCGATGTTGAGGGTGCCTTCGAGGGTAACCTCTTGCATCATCACCACGCTGCCGTTGATGTTGTAGATGGTCACACGCTCGGGTGTTTGGCGCCCGGTGAAGATGGTAACGCGGTCGTTGGCAGGGTTGGGATAGAGCTGCAGCGATTTCTCGTACCAGGTATTGTCGGCTTGGTTGATGTCAACATGTGCCAGCACCTCGTTGATGGCGGCCAATGCGTCGGCCTTGCCCCAGCCCCATGCGTTGCTGATGCTGTCGCGATCGTGCAGCGGGCCTGTCTCTGAGTCGTTGCGAGCGGAGGAACATAGGTACTGTTTGATTTCAGCTGGAGTAAGGGTAGAGTCGGCTTGCAGCATCAGGGCAACGATACCAGTCACAGCAGGACCAGACATGGAGGTGCCTGACATCTTGGCCCATTTATACTGGCGGGAGGCGTAGGTATATGTCATCACGGGCGTGTACACCTCATCGGTATAGGAGCTGAGGGAGGAAACCACATTCACGCCAGGAGCAGAAATCTCTGGTTTGTTGCGGCCGTCGATGATGGGGCCGATGCTGGAGAAAGAGGCGCGCATACCCGGCGAGATGGGGCTGTCGGCCACGTGAGCTGCCACAGCAATGCACCCTTCGGCACATGCAGGTTCTCCCACGGTGTAATCGTTGTCGCCCTTGGTATAGTTGAGCGAGTTGCCACGGGTGAACTGGCCACCCATGTTGCCAGCGCCGTTGTCCAAACTGGCCAGGTTCCATGCGTGCACGGTGCCGTCCTCGGCCGTGATGGCGATGTCTATGCTGTATTGACTGTGCTTGTCGACATTCAGCAGCACATGGGGACGATTGTTGTGTATGTTGGCCTGCTCAACGGTGATTCTGAACCCCAAGTTGTCTGTACCACACACAAGAGCGCTGTCGAGGTAGAAGGAGCCATCGGCAGTATTCACCCAGCGGAAGCAGACCGAGTCGGTGCTACTGACCATGGCAAAGGAGAGTTCAAAGGACTTGCCCGGCTCGCCCCAGATGGCGATGTTTTGTCCATTCTCATGATAGCCGTAATATGCTGCGCGCGAGCGCAGGGTGTCGGCATTGCTGGTGAAGGTCTTAGAGATATGCATGTTGTCGTCGCCACAGTTGCCACCGCTCACCACAAAGACGATGCCGCTATCGCTCCAGTTGTTGATGGCTTGGCTGGCCAGCGAGGTGCCGTCGATAGGGCCGAGGGTGTACATGCCCCAGCTGTTATTCACCACCAGGCGTTTGCCCTCTTGCTCAGCTACATTCTTCATCCATTGCACGGCATCCATCCACGAGGCCAAATCGAGGTAGAAAGAGGCAAAAAGAAGGTTGGCAAAGGGGGCTTGGCCGGTGTACTTTCCGTCAACGCCACGGCCGGCTGCGATGCCAGCCACGTGGGTACCGTGAGTAGCGTAGTTATACAGACCTGAGGTGTCGCCCTTGGCCTTCAGCAACTCGGTGCGGTTGGTGAAGACGGTGCCATAGTCAAAACCCTCTGGTGCGGGGCCGCTGAGCTTAAACTGGTCCCAGGCCTGCAGCAGACGGCGATTGTCGGCGCCGTTGTTGTTGAAGTTGGGGTGCTTGTAGTCGAAGCCCCAGTCGGTAATACCTATTATCACGCCTTCACCATTGTAGGCCTGTGGCAGGCCAAGACCTTTGTGAACGCTGTCGGTGCGGGTGTCAAAACGGGTGCGATCCATGGTGGGATAGACAGGATGGGAATAGCTGTATTGTAGTACTTCTGGGCAGCGCTCCACGGCCTCCAACTTGTTGATAGGGAGACGCAGGGTGACGATGTCGCCAGCCTTGGCACCGGTGACGATTCCCTGAGCCCGCATGGCTTCAGCGTCATAACGGTCGCTAACCTTGGCTATCAGGCGCACGGTTTCCGAGGGTTTTTTGGCTTGTTTTTTCTGGATGAGTCTCACTTGTGAAACAGCGTCACACTTGCTGTTGTTGTTCAGCTGCACCCGCTGACCCATGGCAGGCATGGCCAGCAGCAGCGCGGTGAAGAGTAGTACTTTTCTCATATAATGTCATTTTTAGTTTTCAAAAATCTACTTGTCAATAGAGAGGGATGCATCCATGGACAACTATCTTATTATTCAATGCTAACTATTTAACTTACAATCTAATGTTAATCATTTGATAGCCCATTGCACCACTTCTATCGCTCTAGTTTAATTTTGCAAAGGTACAAAAAAAAAGCCAAATATGATTCTTTTTATAATAAAAAAAGAATATATTAAAAAGATTTCAGAGGAGGGTTTGGTAATCAACATTTAATTTAGTAATGGTTAAAAATGTTTTAGTAATGGTTAAAAAATAGGTAGTAACGATAAAGGCTCGGAGAGCCTGACTTCCAATAACCCCGCACTCGTTTTGGAGATGTTGGATGACTGACTATTAGCGTTTCGAACTGAAGAAATCCCTGTGGACTTTCAATAGCTAAGCATCGAAGTAAAGAAACAACGATGGACTTTCAATAGCTGAGCATCAAAATAAAAAAATACCTGTGGCCTTTTTATAGATGAGTATCGAAGTGAAGAAAGTCCTGGGAACTTTCGATAGCTGATCATCGGGAAAGTGGAGAAGTCAACGCTCTCAATAGTTGTCATTTTTCACCATATTATTATACCTTCGCTTAATGGGATTATACAAAAAAATAATGCTAACCATTGCACAAGTACCATTCACTAATTCACAAGTACCATTCACTAACAATTCAGTACCGTGAATGTGACTCCGCTCTTTCTTCATTGTAACTCCGCTATTTAGTTTATGTTTGTTATGTTTTATATTATAAGTTTAATATAAATTAACGTCCACATTACAAATCTGTTGCTTAACTAACTCGAGCGGAAACAGGTTGAATATACAAGTACTCCAATTCTTTAATTTTTGACAAAAACTTTAATTCTTGACAAATAGAAATTCCTATAACTACATACTATTTTGTCAAAAATAGTATGAGAATTACTGCCAACCAAACGCTGTATGAGGTGTGAGTACGTTAACTATCAGTTTGGGGAGAGGGTGGTTGGAAAATGTAAAAAAGTGAAGAATTGGTAATGCACAGGTGGATGTTGAGAAATAAATTTATTAGAATGAAGAATTATTTGTATCTTTGCAAATTCGAATGAATGAAAGTATTTTTTTAAACAAAATAACAAATGACACAGAACCAAATAGTTAAAGCGGACGATATAGTGGTCCGTTTCGCTGGCGATTCTGGTGACGGTATGCAGTTGTCGGGTACTTTGTTTTCCGACGCTTCTGCCCTCACTGGCAACGATATTGCCACATTCCCTGACTATCCCCCCGAGATACGCGCCCCCCACAACACCATTTCTGGCGTTTCTGGCTACCAAGTTCACGTAGGTAGCCGTATCTACAGTTCGGGAGACAAATGCGATATCCTTGTATGCATGAACCCCGCTTCCTTCAAGTCCAACCTGCATTGGGCCAAGAAGGGAGCTACGGTGATTGTGGACATCGATACCTTCACCGACGATGCGCTGCAGAAGGCCGGCATCACCGACAATCCCTTCTCCGACGAGATGGAGCGCGCATACACTATTATTAAGGCTCCCATCACTTCCTTCACCGCCCGTATCGGCCAGGAGCAGGGTGCCGACAAGAAGACTGCCGACAAATGCCGCAACATGTTTGCGTTGGGTATTATCTTCTACATGACCCACAAGGAACTGGATCACACTTTCGCCTACTTAGAGCGAAAGTTTGCCAAGAAACCCGATGTCATTAAACTCAACAAGGCCGTCCTGAGCGAGGGCTATGAGTATGCCGATAAGTTGGAAGTGGTCCACTCCCATATCTTTGAGATCTCCAAATGCACCACGATGCCCAAGGGCCGTTACCGTAATATCACTGGTAACGTGGCTACCGCATGGGGTCTGCTGGCCGCCAGCGAGCGCAGCGGTCACCGTCTCTTCTTGGGCAGCTATCCCATCACTCCCGCTACCGATATTATGGTGGAACTGGCTAAGAACAAAGGCCTTGGTGCCCGCGTTTTCCAGGCCGAGGATGAGATTGCAGGTATCTGTTCCGCTATTGGTGCCAGTTATGCAGGTGCCTTGGCATGCACCAGCACCTCCGGCCCCGGTCTCTCATTGAAGAGTGAGGCTCTTGGTTTGGCCGTGATGACCGAGCTTCCCTTGGTCGTTGTTGACGTGCAGCGTGGCGGCCCTTCTACGGGTCTGCCCACCAAGACTGAGCAAGGCGACTTGAACCAAGCACTCTACGGCCGCAACGGTGAGGCTCCTCTGGTGGTGTTGGCAGCTTCCAGCAGCGCCAACTGCTTCTACTGGGCTTACAATGCTGCCAAGATTGCCTTGGAGCACATGACCCCCGTCATCCTGCTCACCGATGCCTACCTAGGCAACGGCTCGCAGCTGTTCCGCATCCCCAAGGTGGCTGACCTGCCCAGCATTAAGGCTCCTATGGCTACCCCCAACGACCCCAACTACCGTCCTTATCGTCGTGACCCAGAGACCTTTGTACGTCAGTGGGCCGTGCCCGGAATGGAAGGCCTCAACCACCGTGTGGGTGGTCTGGAAAAGACCCCCGACGGTCCCCTCAGCGTCGCACCCGAAAACCACGCCCTCATGGTTCACAACCGTCAGGAGAAGGTCAACCGCGTGGCCAACTACATCCCCGAACAGGAAGTGATGGGCAATCCTGATGCCGACCTGCTCGTGGTGGGTTGGGGTGGCACAGCAGGTGCCCTCACCATGGCTGTTGAGGAGATGAACGCAGAAGGCAAGAAGGTGGCTTACACCCACTTCAACTACATCTGCCCGCTTCCGAAGAACACCGGCGACATCCTCCGCAAATACAAGAAGATCGTTGTCTGCGAGCTCAACAATGGCCAGTTCCTTGGTTACCTGCGCACGCAGTTCCCCGAGTGCCCCATGCACCAGTTCAACAAGGTTATGGGTCTGCCTTTCGAGGTCAGCGAGTTAAAAGAATGTTTCAATAAAATTTTGGCCGAATAGTAGTGGCTGACGACGCCAGTAGTCTGACGTCCAATTCCGTTACATTCATTTAAAAAGAATAGATTATGGAAAAGAGACATTTTGTTCCCAAAGCGGACAGAGAATATACAAAGGCCGATTTTGCAAGCGACCAGATGGTTAAATGGTGCCCTGGTTGCGGTGACCATGCTATCCTTTCCTCCCTGCTGAACACCTTCCCCAAGGTGGACCACAAGAAGGAGAACATCTGCATGGTTTCCGGTATCGGATGTTCCTCACGTATTCCTTATTATATTGATTCCTATGGTTTCCACAGTATCCATGGTCGCGCTTGCGCCATTGCTACCGGTGTGAAACTGGCCAACCCCGCCCTGAGCGTTTGGGTGTCCATGGGCGACGGCGACTCCCTTTCTATCGGTGGTAACCACCTGATTCATGCCGTTCGCCGCAACCAGGACTTCAATATCACCATCTTCAACAATGAGATTTATGGTTTGACCAAGGGCCAGTACAGCCCCACCACCAAGTTCGGCCAAATCACCAAGACCTCGCCTTTCGGCAACATCGACTATCCCTTCAACCCAGGTGAGCTGGTAATGGGTGCTCAGGGCTCTTTCTTCGCCCGCGCCATCGATGCCATGCCCAACCTGACCACCGACATCATGACCCGTGCCGCCAAGCACGACGGATGCAGCGTGGTAGAGGTGTTGCAGAACTGCATGATTTTCAACAATGGTGCCCATGCCGACATTACCGACCGTGCCGTTCGCGACGATAAGATTATCGTTCTGGAACACCACAAACCCATGCTCTTCGGCAAGGACATGAACAAAGGTCTGCATTTCAACGGCCGCTATTTCGAAGTGGTCACTCTGGGCGAGAATGGTGCCACCATCGACGATGTCAAGGTCCACGATGAGACTACCGAAGATATTGGCATCCACATGTCCCTGGCCCGCATGCACGGCGATCTGCCCGTGGCTATCGGTGTCATCCGCAACGTGGAACGTCCTTCCTACACTCAGCTCTACGAGGATAAGATGGACGAGGTGATGGCTGCCTCCAAGTACAAATGTGTTGACGACCTGCTCAACTCAGGTGACACTTGGGAAATCTAACTCCGACAAACACAAACCACTATGTAGTCCACCCAGGTGAACTGCATAGTGGTTTTTCCACTCTTTTCTAAAAAGAAGGAGCACCAAAGAGCGTTGCCCCGCGAGAATAAGATAATTCTTAACTTATCACATATTTATGTCTATAGCACCCAAATACGACCCCAGCATTGTTGAAGAGAAATGGTACTCTTATTGGCTGGAAAAGAAACTCTTTCATTCTGAACCCGACAACCGCAAGTCGTACACCATCGTCATTCCGCCGCCTAACGTCACTGGCGTGCTGCACATGGGCCACATGCTCAACAACACCATTCAGGACGTGTTGGTACGTCGTGCCCGCATGATGGGCTTCAACGCTTGCTGGGTACCCGGCACCGACCACGCCAGCATTTCCACCGAGGCAAAGGTGGTGGCTATGCTTAAAGAACGTGGCATCGAAAAGCGCGACTTGACCCGTGAACAATTCCTCGAATATGCATGGGAATGGAAGGAGAAGTACGGAGGTATTATCCTCAATCAGCTTCGCAAGCTGGGAGCCTCCTGCGATTGGGATCGCACGGCTTTTACCATGGATGACGTTCGCTATGAGAGTGTCATACGCGTATTTGTGGACTTATATAACAAAGGTCTCATTTATCGCGGTGTGCGCATGGTCAACTGGGACCCCAAAGCCCTCACCGCTGTCAGCGACGAGGAGGTTATCTACAAAGAGAGCCATGGCAAACTGTTCTATTTGAAGTACTATATCGATTCAGACAATACTAGTCTTGCCGAAATCTCTGAGGAATCTGGCATCAAGCAGGATGAGAAAGGACAGTACATCGTTGTTGCCACAACGCGTCCCGAAACCATCTTGGGCGATACTGCCGTATGCGTGCATCCCGAAGATCCTCGCTACACGGCCCTCAAGGGCAAGCGGGTGATGGTTCCTGGGATAGGACGTTCGGTGCAGATTATCATGGACGAATATGTGGACCGCGAGTTTGGCACCGGCGCCCTGAAGATTACCCCCGCACATGATATCAACGACTATAACCTTGGCATGAAATATGGGCTAGAGTCGATAGATATCTTCAACGACAACGGCACCCTGAACGACAAGGGCATGCAGTATGCCGGCATGGACCGTTTTGCTTGCCGCAAAGCCATAATGAAGGACCTTGAGGAAGCTGGACTGGTAGAAAAGGTGGAAGACTATACCAACAAGGTGGGCCATTCCGAACGCACCGATGCCGTAATCGAGCCGAAACTGTCTACACAGTGGTTCGTACGCATGACCCAGTTGGCCAAGAAGGCCTTGGAGGTGGTTGAGGACGACACCATCCAGTTCCACCCCGCCAAATTCAAGAACACTTACCGCCACTGGCTGGAGAACATCAAGGACTGGTGCATCAGCCGCCAGCTGTGGTGGGGCCACCGGATTCCTGCCTATTATTACGACGTGGACGGCAAGACCGAAATTGCTGTCGCCATCAGTCGTGAAGAGGCTTTCCGTCTGGCTTGCGAGAAGCATCCTGGTGCTGTGAAAAGTGCCGATGACCTGCGGCAGGACGAAGATGCCTTGGACACTTGGTTCAGCTCTTGGCTGTGGCCCATCAGTCTGTTCGACGGCATCCGCAACCCCGACAACGAGGAAATCAAGTACTATTATCCCACCCAAACCCTCATCACTGCCCCCGACATCATCTTCTTCTGGGTGGCACGCATGATCATGGCTGGCGAAGAATACCGTCAAGAGGTTCCTTTCCGCCATGTTTACTTCACGGGTATTGTCCGCGACAAACTGGGTCGCAAGATGTCCAAGTCGCTGGGCAATAGTCCCGACCCCATTGAGCTCATTAACAAGTATGGTGCCGATGGTGTCCGTATGGGTATGCTGCTCACGGCTCCTGCAGGTAACGACATTCCTTTCGATGAAAGCATCTGCGAACAAGGTCGCAATTTTGCCAACAAGATTTGGAATGCCCTGCGACTGGTGCGCGGCTGGGAAGTCAAGGACGACCTCAAGCAATGTCATGAGAATAGCATCAGCGTCCAATGGATGGAGATGCGCATGGCTTCTGTGTTGCAGGAGATTGAGCGCGACTTTGACGAGTTCCGGCTGAGTGAGGCCCTCATGAAGAGTTACAAACTGGTGTGGGATGATTTCTGCTCTTGGTACCTTGAAATGATAAAGCCTGCTTACGGTACACCGATCGACCGCGAAACCTACGAAGCCACGCTTAATATCTTCGACCGTCTGATGCGAATCCTGCATCCTTTCATGCCTTTTGTTACCGAGGAGATTTGGCACACCTTGCGCGAACGTCCTGAGAGTGAAAGCATCATGACTCAGCACATGCCCCATAGCGTCATGTTCGACCAGCAGTTGCTCGACGACTTCCATCAGGCCAGCGAGATTATTGGCGGTGTGCGTAACATGCGCAACAGCAAAGGCTTGTCGCCCAAAGAGGCTCTTGAACTGTATGTGAAAGGCAATTGTCCCAAGGAATTCCATGGCATCATTATCAAGCTGGCCAATGTCAGCAAGATAGAAATGGTGGACAACAAGGTGGACGGAGCCCTCAGCTTTATGGTTGGTACTACGGAGTGCTTTGTGCCTGTCAGTCTCAACATCGACAAGGAGGCTGAACTCAAGAAGTTACAGGAAGAGCTGCAGTATGCAGAAGGATTCCTCAACTCAGTCATGAAAAAGCTTAGCAACGAGAAATTTGTCAATGGTGCCCCCGAAAAGGTCGTTGCCGTGGAACGTCAGAAGAAGGCAGATGCCGAGAGCAAAATCGAAGCCCTCAAGGCTCAGATAGCCGCTTTAGGTTGATGTGTTCCTTCTGATAGTGCAAGTTTCCGCTCTTTAGCGATACATAATCAGACAGCAATACTATATCCCAATAAAACTTAGCAGCCCCGACAATTCGGGGCTGTTGTTTCGTTAATAGGTTTCAAAGTTACGACCATAGAATATGTCACAAAATGGTTTTAAGCCCTAATGACTGATTTGGGTATTAAAAAAGACCTCAAGAATTAAGTATTACTTGAGGCCTTTTCTGTTGGGTCTTAAGTGGTCTTATTTTACGGCTTCCTTAAACTCCTTGCAGGGTTTAAATTTGGGGATGTTGTGCTCGGGAACGATAACGGTGGTGTTCTTGGAGATGTTACGGCCCGTTTTCTGGGCTCTGTGGACAATCTCAAAGGTGCCGAAACCACGGAGATATACGTTCTCGCCGTTAGCCATATTTTGCTTGATAGTAGCCATCATCTCTTCCACGATAATTAGGATGGCCTGTCTCTCAAGACCGGTTCTTTCTGCAATTGCATGTACAATGTCAGCTTTTGTCATATTACTTACATTTAATAGAGTTAATATTGATTTTTCTGTTTGCAAAGATACACATTTTTTTTGATTTATTAGATATATTTCTCAATATTTCATTTTTTTCACTAACTTGGACGGGCCATTCAATGCATAGAAGGGTACAATGGTTGTCTGGCTAATGAGCTATCTATGGGTTGTTAAGGCAATACGATGTCGATTTATAAACCTCATGCTATCAACCTCTTGGTTGAGAGTGGAAAATTATTTTTTTATATGTCGTTTAATTTGCGTATTTTTGTAATATGGAAACTGTGCCTCAAAATAATACAAGACGCAAAGAAAGAATGTCTTACGAACAGGCCTTCAACATCAATGGCGGCAACAAGCCACCACAGGCTACTGATTTGGAGGAGGCTGTATTGGGAGCATTGATGCTTGATGCCAATGCCCTCAATACTGCTATCGACCTGCTGCATGAGGAATTTTTCTATAAGCCCGAACACCAAACTATCTTCCGCGCTATACACAAGCTCTTTGAGAAGAACCAGCCTGTGGACATGATGACGGTGACTAACCAACTGCGCCAGAGCGGTGAGTTGGAGGCTGCCGGAGGAGCTTTCCTTATTTCTGAACTGACCAGTCACATTGTTAGTGCTGCCCATATTGAATATTACGCCCGTGTGTTGAGCGAGAAGTACATCTCGCGTGAGTTAATACGCATCTCCACAGAAACCATTACCAACGCCTACGACGAAACCACCGATGTGGTGGACCTGTTGGATAAGACCGAGGGACGTTTGATGGATATTAACGAAAAGAATTTCCGCACAGATTTTCATCCCATCGGAGACTTGGTGCATGAGGCCCAAACCCAGATAGTCGAAGCCATGGAGAATGAGGGAAATACTGCAGGCATTCCTTCGGGTTTTGTAGAACTCGACCGCATGACGGCGGGTTTTCAGCCAGGCACGCTCATTATCTTAGCTGCACGTCCCGCCATGGGTAAGACCGCCTTTGCCCTCTCCATGGCCCGCAATATTGCCATTGATTTCAACAAACCTGTGGCTTTCTTTTCTTTGGAAATGACTGGTGTAGAGCTGGCAATGCGACTTATCTCAGGTGAGGCTCAAATACCGGGCGACAAGCTGAAGAAAGGTGAGTTGGCACCTTATGAGCGGGTGCAGTTGGAACAGCGCACACAGAAACTAAATGAGGCTAAAATATTCATTGACGATACGCCACAGCTGACCATCTATGAGCTCCGTGCCAAGTGCCGCCGTCTCAAAGACCATCACAACATCCAGATGGTTTTCATCGACTACCTACAGCTGATGAGTGCAGGCACCGATGCCATGAGTCGCAACGGCAACCGAGAACAGGAAATTAGCACCATCAGTCGTCAGCTGAAATCCCTATCGAAGGAATTGGGCATTCCGGTGCTGGCAATGTCGCAGCTGAGCCGTGCGGTGGAAACACGTGGCGGAACCAAGAAACCTATGCTGAGCGATTTGCGTGAGTCGGGTGCTATTGAACAGGATGCCGATATCGTTATGTTTATTTATCGTCCGGAATACTATGGTATTATGGAGGACGACAATGGAACGACTGCTGGCATGGCCGACATTATTTTGGCAAAGCACCGTAGCGGTGGAGTAGGAGAGGTGCGCCTGCGTTTTATAGGTAAGTATGCACGTTTTGAAAATAAGGAATTCACTACCAATGAGCAACTGAGCAATTCCATGCCGCAAAACGCCTCTTTTGACAATGGGAGCGGAACCACTATAATTGTGGATTCCAAAATTAATCGGGAGAATAACGATTTTAACCAAGCCTTACTGCCCGACAGCGAGGTGCCATTCTAATGGTTCTTATGGGTTGTATCGTTTATAAAGGAATTGAAAATCAAATTTTTGAACATAATTATTTAAAGAAGCGATTGCAAAACAATCTTATAGAGAAATAAAAACGAAATAAACAATAATGACAATGGAAAACATCGACAATCTCACCAAAAAGGATCTCTTGAAGGAGACCATTAAACACATCGACATCAAAGAATACGACTCCACCGAGCTCATCGACGCCATGCGCCGTATGTCCTTCACCAGCCGTGACACCGCCCGCGCTGCCGACATCCTCACGATGATGTGCAAGGAGCACGACTGCACCAACATCCTCACGCTGGCTGGTTCCACCAGCGCAGCAGGTTGCATGCAGGTTTATGTCGACATGGTCCGCAACAAGATGATTGACGCCGTTGTTGCCACCGGTGCCTCTATAATCGACATGGACTTGTTTGAAGCTCTTGGTTTCAAGCACTATGTGGGTACTAAAGAGAACGTTATCCCCGACACCAAATTACGCGAACTATATATCGACCGTATTTACGACACCTTTATCGACGAAGAAGAACTGCAAGCATGCGACAACGCCACATACGAGCTGGCCAACATGCTGGAGGCCCGTCCATACAGCTCGCGCGAATTCCTTTACGAGCTGGGCAAATGGCTGCATGAAGGTCGTGGGGTGAAGAAAGACAGTCTCATCCAGACTTGCTATGAGTGCGGCGTGCCTATCTTCTGTCCTGCTTTCAGCGACAGTTCTGCTGGCTTTGGCATCGGCAAACATCAGTGGGAGCGCGCCAAGAAGGGTGAGAAATACCTTAGCATCGACAGCGTTTGCGACTTCATCGAGTTGACCAAGATTAAGATGGCAGCACCTGAGACCGGCCTGTTCATGGTGGGTGGCGGCACCCCCAAGAACTTTGCACAGGATACCGTTGTCTGTGCTGAAATTCTTGGATATGAAGTGCCTATGCACAAGTATGCTATCCAGATAACTGTTGCCGATGTGCGCGATGGCGCCTGTAGCTCCTCCACTCTCCTTGAGGCTGGCAGCTGGGGCAAGGTCAGCGAAGAGTTGCAGCAGATGGTCTATGCTGAGGGAACCACCGTTATCCCTGCCATTGTGAGCTATGCCTACCACAATGGCTGTTGGAAAGACCGCGAATATAAGAACTGGCAGAAGATTTTCCAGAAATAAAGAAAGAACCTAAGCGCTTCGCCGAAGTATCGGCGAAGCGCCTTACGTTTATAGTGACCACAGCGACAGAAAAACATACTTACTAACCAGCAAGGCATAAACCATGGAAGAACAACTTCGCAAGCAGATACAACAGTTAATACGCAATGAAGTGGTGCTGGCAACGGGCTGTACCGAGCCCGGTGCCGTGGCACTATGTGTTACCAAGGCAAGGGAGACTCTGGGACGAGAACCAGAACATATCAAATTGCTCCTGAGCAAGAATGTTTATAAGAATGCCATGGGTGTCGGTATTCCTGGCACCGGAATGATAGGTCTTCCCATTGCCGTGGCTATTGCTGTGGTGGCAGGTGACTCCAACCGTCAGCTGGAGGTTCTTACCGTTCCTACACAAGATGTTGAGGCGGCAAAGAAATGGCTGGCTAACAATGCCTCACAGATTGAGATAGCTGTTAAAGATGAATGCGACAAGCTCTATATTGAATGTGTGTGCACGTCAGGGGAGGATAAATCCATTGCCATCATCAGCCACAGACACACCAATTTTGTGTTCGTTGCTCACAATGATGAGGTGTTGTTGAGTAATACGGCTGTGAATGTGTTGCAACAGGAGTTGCAAGCCCGGACGGGGGAGGAGGAATCTCCTTTAGGTAATCTGAAACTCACTGCCCGCATGGTATACGATTATGCCACGACCACTCCCTTGGATGAGTTGGAATTTATCTATGACACGGTGAATATGAATGAGGCTGTGGCTGTAGAGGGGCTGAAAGGATATGGACTGCGTACGGGTAAGATACTGATGGAGAATGCCAATGGCGATTTGGTGCATACCGTGGTGGCCAGGACAGTTGCTGCTAGCGATGCGCGTATGGATGGTTGCACCCTCTCTGTTTATAGCAATAGCGGGAGTGGAAACCAAGGCATCTGCTGTACATTGCCTGTCTACAACTATGGCAAGGAAAAAGGTTGCAGCCATGAACAGATAGTACGTGCTCTCATACTCAACCATCTGATGTCAATCTATATTAAGAGTGGCATCGGTCGCCTGAGTGCTCTCTGTGGTATTGTCAACGCGAGCATTGGTGTCACCTGTGGAATAGTATATCTCCATGGTGGCAGTTTTGAGCAGATGTGCTATGCCATCAAGAACATGATTAACACATTAACGGGAATGATTTGCGACGGAGCCAAACCCAGCTGTGCACTGAAAATGAGCACGGGTTTGTACAGTGCCTTTGTGTGTGCCGAACTGGCCTATCATGACCATGTAGTCGATGCCACTGACGGACTGAGTGAGAAAGACGTTGACTGTTCCATACACAACTTAGGCCGTTTAGGTCGCGATGGTATGGACGAGGTGGATGATACCATCCTGGACATCATGACGCATAAGAAAAATTAATAGGCATTCCTTATTATTATTGAAGTGCAAGGAACTATTGAATGTTAATAACTTTCTGGGGAGCACACTTATTCATTAAAAAATAATTGATATTTTTGCAATCGGAAAAATAACGCTTTTAAAAATGGAAAATAGAAAAGAAGAATTGTACTCGCAGGCTATCCCTGCTGGAAAGCGCCGCTACTTTTTCGACGTGAAGGAAACTCGTGGAGGTGACAAATTTATCACTATTACTGAGAGCCGCCGTATTTTTGACAACAACACCGGTGAGTTCTACTATGACAAGAACAAGATTTTCCTCTATAAGGAAGACTTCGAGAAGTTCCAAAAAGGATTGGCTAATGCCTTCTCTTTCATCGAGACCGGCATAGAGCCTGAACCCGTTGTCGTTGAGAATGAGTACCGAGGCAACAACAGTGATGAACTCCAACATATCGACATAGACGATATCGACCTTAAATTCTAATCTTATTTATTATGGGTAAGATTATCTCTATCGCCAACCAAAAAGGTGGCGTGGGCAAAACCACTACGGCTGTCAATCTCAGTGCTGCACTGGCGGTGATGGAGTATAAGGTCCTTCTTGTCGACGCTGACCCACAGGCCAATGCCTCCTCGGGACTCGGCATCAACACCGATGAGCTTGAAAAGAGTGCCTATGAGTGCTTTCTCGGGCAGGCCGACATCCACGATTGCATCGTACAGGCCGATGCACCCAACCTCTCAGTCCTCCCAACCCGTATTGATTTGGTAGGTGCCGAGGTGGAGTTGGTTAATGAGAAGAACCGCGAATATTTCATCAGTCGTACCCTTGAAACCGTCAGAGACGAATTTGACTTCATCATTATAGACTGCAGTCCTTCGCTTGGCTTGATAACAGTCAATGCCCTCACGGCCAGCGATTCTGTCATCATCCCTATCCAGAGTGAGTATTTTGCATTGGAAGGACTGGGCAAGCTGCTCAATACGGTGCGCATTGTCCAAACTCGCCTCAATCCCAAGCTGACAATTGAGGGATTGCTAATTACCATGTACGACTCCCGTCTGCGTTTGGCACGCCAGGTAGTGGAGGATGTGCGCTCTCATTTCAAACGCCTTGTATTCGACACCCTTATCTACCGTAATACTAAATTGGCCGAGGCTCCCAGCTATGGCAAGTCCATCATCATGTACGATGCCACCTGTTCCGGTGCAAATAACTACCTCAACCTCGCCAACGAAATCCTCAAACGTAACCAGCTTAAGCATTAATCAATGGCAAAGAAACCCCTAACTCCTGGTCGCGGACTTGATGCTATCTTGGGCAATATCGACGTAAACACCCTGAACGGCAACGAGTCGGATGTTACAGCATCTATCAGTATGGTGGACATCAGCGACATAGAGACCAACCCATTTCAACCCCGCAAGGAATTTGACCAGACGGCTTTAGAAGAACTGGCCCAGTCTATTCGTGAGCAGGGTGTTATAACTCCCATCACCGTCCGTCACATGCCCGATGGCAAGTACCAGCTTATTGCTGGTGAACGCCGTTTCCGTGCCTCCCAGTTGGCTGGTCTTAAAGAACTTCCTGCCTATATACGCATCGCCACCGATGGTCAGATGATGGAGATGGCCTTGGTGGAAAATATTCAGCGTGAGAATCTCAACGCCATGGAGATTGCGCTCTCCTACAACGCCCTTATCGAGGAATGTCAGCTCACTCATGAACAGCTTAGTCAACGTGTGGGTAAAGACCGTTCCACTATTACCAACTACCTTCGTTTGCTCAATCTCCCGGCAGAGACCCAGCTGGCTCTTAGTTCGGGACAGATAAGCATGGCCCATGCACGAGCCCTCATCAATGTTGAGGATACTGAACAGCATCTGTCCATATTGCACGATATTGTCAACCGACACCTCTCTGTCCACCAGACCGAGCAACTGGTCAAGGCCGGAAAGAATGAGAAAAAAACTCGTTCGACTGCGAAGGAAGAGCTGCCCTCTACCCATAGTGCCGCCCAGTCGCAGATGCGGCAGATGCTCAGTTCCGATGTTGAAATCAAGCGTTCTCGCCGTGGCAAAGGTACATTGACAATTCATTTCAACAATGATGAGGATTTTGAGCGTATTATGAAACTGCTTCATCCCTAAGTCTAACAATAGCCTGCCGTGTTAAAACGTCTGTTAATACTGGGAATGTTGTTAAATGTCACCATGATGGTACAAGCACAGGACAACAAGGAGTTGGTCTCCGTCAACCCCTCAGCAGTCACTACTGTTGCCAAAACCGACCACAATCCCACCAAGGCGCTCTTGCTCTCTATCATCCCTGGTGGAGGTCAAATCTACAACGGACAGGCTTGGAAAATACCCATCTTTTATGCAGGGCTCGGAACTGTTGGCTATTTTGCTTACAATTATTATAGCGATATGATGATGTTTCGCAAAGAATATCTTCGTGTCGGACAAAACGGCACCTCTGAGTTACCTGGTTATGAAGGGCTTTCTGGTTATTATCTATATAATTACTATCAGTCAAGTAATAAAAATTTCCAACTTTTTACTATTATCACGGTGGCGGTCTACGGCCTTAATCTGCTGGATGCCTATGTATTCGGGCATCTTTATGATTTTAATGTCAGTGATGACCTCACTATGCATATCTCCCCATCTGTAGCTCCCGATTTTAGCAGCAGGATGGGTTTCGCACCCTCAGTTAATCTGTCATTTACTTTTTGAAAATAAATAAACACAACAAACAATGATGAACCCTATCTTAATGATTCAAGACGGTATGTCTGACATGCAGACTTCCGTAGACACAATGGCTGCAGCTGGAACTGCTGAAACCGCTCGTATTTCCCTTTGGGACATGGCACTCAATGGTGGTTGGATTATGCTGGTGTTGCTGGTCATGCTGGCACTTGCTATCTATATTGCTGTGGAACGCTATCTGGCTCTTCGTCAGGCGGTCAATGAGTCAGAGGACGACCTCTTCATGAACAACATTCGCGAGTATATCCATAAAGGAGATGTCGACGGAGCCCGTGCCCTTTCTAAGCAAACCAATAGTCCCTTGGCCCGCATGATTGACAAAGGACTATCCCGCTTGGGCCGTCCCCTCAGCGACATCCAGGCCGCTATTGAAAATGAAGGCAAACTTGAGGTCGCCCGTCTCGAAAAACGAGTCTCGTTGGTAGCCACCGTGGCTTCCCTTGGCCCCATGATTGGTTTCCTTGGCACCGTCACCGGTATGGTCACCTGTTTCCAAGATATGGCCCATGCAGGTAATAATATCGAAATCAACACCCTTGCCACGGGTATGTACCAAGCCATGGTCACCACCATCGGCGGTCTTATCGTTGGCATCATTTGCTATTTCTTGTACAATGTCTTGGTCACCCGTATCAACAAGGTGGTTCTTGACATTGAGGTTCGCGCCTCTGAGTTCATGGATTTGCTCCATGAACCTGCATAAAAATAGAGAAGAGCCTTAAGCTTAGTTGATTATTATTCTAACAAGTACACAACAATGATTGAGACAAGAAATAGAATAAACATCGAGAGCAACAACTCCACTATGTCAGACTTGGTGTTCCTGCTGTTGGTCTTCTTCATGATGACTTCAACCCTCATCAGTCCAAATGCTGTCAAGCTGCTCCTCCCTGAAAGTGGTAGCAAAACCATGGCAAAGCAGACTGTAACGGTTTATATTGATGAGAACTACAACTTTCAGGTAGGGGACAACGCCACAGACATAGAGGGATTGCAGCCACTTATTGCTGCCGGAATAGGCAGCGAGGCAGATGCCAGCGTGGTACTGCGCGCCGATAAGACCGTTCCCGTGCAGTATGTGGTCAACGTCATTGATGCCGTTAATGCCATCAACGACCAAACAGGATCTAAGCACAAGGTCATTTTGGCCACCTCGCCCAAAAAGTAGTGATGCTGTTTTTGGAGGTATTTGATTGTTCATACAATTTTTTTCCACTTTTGTAGTTACTAATTATATACTTCACATACAAACCTCTGGAAACAAAATTTGAATGACTATGTTAGACCAAGAACGTAAAAACAAAATCATATCAGCCGGAACGACAGCTTTGGTGCTAGGACTCATCTTGATAATCTGCTTGGCATTCGGCTATGACCCACCAGATCCACCTATCCCTGAGGAGGGCGTAGAGGTCAACTTAGGCAACAGCGATTTCGGTTCAGGCAACAACCCTGAACCCAGCCCAAGCCCAGCTTCCAGTGCACCTCGTCCGAGTGCTGCCACTGAGCAAATCAGCACACAGAAAACGGAGGCCACTGTCCCTATGTATAGCTCCGACAATCCTGCTAAGGCCAAGACTGTGAATGAAACACCTACCACCACCCAACCCGAACCGCCAAAAGAGCCCGAAATTAACACCAAAGCCCTTTTCAATAAAAGCAACAGGGCTACAGGCAGTAAGAATGGTGGCAGTGAGGGCATTACTAACGGCTCCGGCAACCAAGGCAAGGCGGGCGGAGACCCTAATAGCAATCGCTATGACGGCAATCCTGGTAAAGGTGGAACAGGTTTTAGTCTAAGCGGACGTTCTGCAAAGGCACTGCCTTCTCCTCAAGGTGGCACCAATAAACAAGGCAAAGTGGTTGTGAAGATATGGGTTGACCGTGCAGGAAATGTGACACAAGTTTCTGCTCCTGAAAAAGGTTCGACCCTCACTGATGCAGGCTATGTCAATCAAGCCAAGGCAGCAGCTCGAAAAGCCAAGTTCAGTGCCAAAGAGGATGCGCCCGAAGTGCAGACAGGAACTATCACCTACGACTTTAGAACAAACTAATTGATAAACAATTAACAATAACTACTTGGAATCTGTCCGCATAGATAAATATTTATGGGCTGTGCGTCTATATAAGACGCGCAGCCTTGCTACTGATGCTTGTCGCACTGGCCATATTAGGATGAACGGCCAGCCCCTTAAGCCGTCACATGAAATCAAGGTTGGAGAAGTCTATGAGGTGGCTATTGAGCAGTTACACAAGGTAATTGAGGTAAAAGAACTATTGGGCAATAGGGTAGGGGCCAAGTTGGTTGAGAACTATATGATTGACCGCACCCCACAGGAAGAATACGACCGCATCCAATTCATTAGAGAGTACTCCTTCGAGAAACGCGACCGTGGTGCCGGTCGACCTACCAAGCGCGACCGCCGTGAAATAGAAGACTTTAAATACAAATAATATTACCCTCTTTTTCAACGTTATCAACTATAAACTATTAACTATCAACTATAAACTATTTTATGGCCTCTACGGCTATTCTGTAAGGAAGTGCACAAAAATATTAACCCAGTGATTGCAATAAAAAAAGCAAAAGCAATACATAATAATAGTTTCGGCAATGAATGAAGAAGCGGTCATAAGTGACATACTGGCTGGAAACGTCAACCGATACGAAGAGATTGTTCGAGAGTATCAAGACATTGTTGCCAACCTATGCTTTAAAATTGGCGGGCCAAGAATTGATGTCCAAGAAATGACTCAGCAGGTTTTTGTTGAACTTTATTCTGCTTTGCCTCGTTTTAAGTTCCAGTCGAAACTGAGTACTTTTATATATCGCCTCACCGTTAATGTGGTTTGTAAGGAAATCAAACACAACTCGCGTTGGCTGACCTCTCAGGACGACCCCAATACGCCTGAGGTGGCGTCCGATGACAATAATGTCGAACAAGCCATCGTTCAGGACGAACGCTACAGAACGCTATATGCTGCCATCGGTCGTCTGCATACCGAACAACGTACTGCTCTGGTGCTATACACATTCAATGATTTCTCTTACAACGATATCGCCGACGTGATGCAATGCACTGTGGCAAAGGTAGAATCCTTAATCTTCCGTGCTCGAAAAAACTTGAAGAAGATGCTATCTAATGAGGTATAAATAATTGTAACAACAGAAACTGAAATGCTTTATATAATAAATGATTATGACTGACGATTTATTGATACAACAGCTCCGTGAGCTTAGATATCCCGGCAGGGTAGATGTGACTGAGGCTGTCATGGCTGATGTACGCAAGAGGCCGTTGCTGGTTTCTGAGTCAGCCAAGCCCAAATGGAGCATTAAGAGAATTTCTGCTGTTGCAGCTGTCCTGGCTATTTTGCTAGTAAGCATTAATTTCGTTACTATTTTCACGCGTAGTTACGATTCCGCCCAACTGGCTACAGATATTGCCAGTGTCTATGACTTCCATGCCGATTATGCCAGCAATAGCAGCTACTATGAATCCTATCTTGTCGATGCCTTGTTAAACTAATACTCAAGCCCAATCACATTAGAATAATTCTTATGAAACGTACAATAGCAATAGTTCTTACCCTCCTTTTCTCCATGACGCTATTTGCGCAGTCGGCAAAACCGTTCCGTGGCCCTATGTCCAAGGACGACCCTCCAAAAGTAGAGAAGATGGTGAGCAACCTCACCGCTATGCAAAAGAAACGGATTGAGTCCATTACCGAAAAATCCAAAAAGGAGGTTTCGAAACTGAAGAATGAGCTTGAGTCTGTCCGAACTCAAATATGCGGACTTCATGCCAAGGAAGGAGATCAGTCTGCTACTCTCTTCCCCCTCTTCGATCGTGAGAGTGAGCTTATGGCCGAGATTTCAAAAGAAATGTACCGTTGCCGTCTACAAATCGATGAAGTTCTAACTCCTGAGCAGCTCAAAGAGTTCCGCAACTCCTTAGAAGCCGAACGGAAAAAGCAAATAAAAAACAAACAACCACGAATGCGCCTAGATGAAAAACACAAAATAAGCGTCAAGAACAATACAGAAAAGGAATAGTTTTTTCCTGGTTTTGACCTTTTTAGTTGGTTGCAAAAGGCTGTCGTGCGGCAGTCTTTTGTTGTGATATACCGTCTGTTGGTCATAAAAGTAGGCATAATGACCGATTTGGGTAAAAGTAGGATTCACAAATTATGTTCCAATAAAAAAGCTGCTCCATCAGGGAGCAGCTTTTTTGTTATGTAAGAAATGAGTTATTTCTACTCGGTTTATTTATGAGCTTGGATGTACTCGTCGATGCCCTTAGCAGCAGCTCGACCAGCGCCCATAGCCAGGATAACGGTGGCAGCACCGCTCACGGCATCGCCGCCAGCGAAGACACCGTCGCGGGTAGTCATGGTGTGGTCGTTAATCTTCAAACCGCCAAAGCTTTCCGTCTCCAGACCAGGAGTGGTGCTCTTGATGAGGGGGTTGGGACTTGTGCCCAGAGCCACGACAACCGTATCGATAGGCATCTCAAATTCGCTTCCTTCGATGGTGCTGGTCTTCTGACGGCCCTTTTCATCGGGTTCGCCCAACTGCATCTTCACGCAGCGCATAGCTGCAACATTGCCATTCTCATCACCAATAAATTCGATGGGGTTGGTGAGGAAGTTGAATTCAATACCCTCTTCCATGGCGTGGTGCACCTCTTCGCGACGGGCAGGCATGTTAGCCTGGTCACGTCGGTAGATGACATGGACTTCGCTGCCCAGACGTTTGGCTGTACGGGCGGCATCCATGGCCACGTTACCACCACCAATGACGGCAACTCTCTTGCCGAGCACAATAGGAGTAGCATAACTCTCATCGTAGCCATGCATCAGGTTGGTACGAGTAAGCAGTTCATTGGCTGAAATAACACCCACAAGGGTCTCGCCAGGTACACCCATGAACTTGGGCAAACCGGCACCACTGCCGATATAAATGGCCTTGAAGCCATGCTCGTCGAACAGCTGGTCGATGGTTACACTCTTGCCAACAATGACGTTGGTTTCAATCTTCACACCCAGTTTCTTCAGGTTCTCGATCTCGGGTTCTACAACCTTCTGCTTGGGCAGACGGAATTCGGGAATACCATAAACGAGCACACCACCAGCATGGTGCAGAGCCTCGAAGATGGTTACATCGTAACCCTTCTTAGCAAGGTCGCCAGCACAGGTCAAACCGGTAGGACCAGAGCCGATGATGGCAATCTTGATACCGTTGCTGGCAGGTTTCTCCACGGGCTTACTATCCTTATGCTCGCGGTTCCAGTCGGCCACAAAACGCTCCAGGGCGCCAATGGCGATAGGTTCGCCCTTCACACCAAGAATACATTTGCCTTCGCACTGGTTTTCCTGGGGGCATACACGGCCGCAGACAGCAGGCAGCGAGGAATCTTGGGCGATGATGGCACCCGCTTTGCGGAAATCCTTCTCTGCAACAGCAGCGATAAATTCGGGTATGTCAATGCTAACGGGGCACTTAGTGCGGCACATGGGCTTCTTGCAATGCAGGCAACGTTTAGCCTCGGCAATGGCTTGGGCCTCGGTGAAGCCGTAGGAAACCTCCTCAAAGTTGGTGGCACGCACCTGGGGATCCTGCTCCTCAGGTTTTTCACGTTTGGTAGCCTTGGCAATCTCAGCCTCCACGGCATCGGTCAAGTTGCAACGGTGGTCAACGGGACCACCATCTGCGGCAGCGGTGGCAATACGATATTTCTTAGCATCGGGTTTCTTCAGTCGGCGGCCGGCTTCGTCGAAGTCAACCAGATGGCCGTCAAACTCAGGACCGTCAACGCAGGTGAACTTCACCTTGTCGCCCACGGTCACGCGGCAAGCACCGCACATACCGGTACCGTCCACCATCATGCAGTTCATGCTGACGATAGTCTTCAGGTTCAGTTCCTTGGTCAGCAACGATGTGAATTTCATCATGGGAATAGGTCCAATGGCAACACAATGAGTGTATACCTTGCCGTCTTCCTGCACCAGCGATTTAATCTTGTTGGTAACCAGTCCGTGTTCACCATAGGAGCCGTCGTCGGTCATCAGATAGAGGTTGTCAACCACGCTGCGCATCTTGTCCTCAAAGAAGATAAGGTCTTTGGTTCGGGCACCCAGCACGCAATCGCAGGCGATACCGTTTTCACGACACCATTTGGCTTGAGGATAGACAGGGGCAGTACCCACACCACCGGCCACGAAGAGCACGTGGAGGTTCTTGCGCTCGTTTTCGGGGACTTCAAGCAATTCACTTGGACGTCCCAGGGGTCCAACGATTGTGAAGACTGCATCGCCCTCGTTCATTTCAGCCAGTTTGCGAGTGCTGTCACCAACAACCTGATAAACAATCGTAACGCTCTCTTTCTCTTTGTCAATGTCGCAGATGGTCAGGGGAACGCGCTCGCCCTTGGCATCGGGAATAACAATGACAAACTGACCGGGTTTACCGCTTTCGGCAATCCAAGGAGACTTGATTTCCATCAAGTAAAGCTCGTTACTTGTGAGCTTTTCTTTATGCAATATCGTGTACATGATATGATTAATTAGTATTAATAAATGTTCGTCATTTGAATTTGCAAAGATACAAAGAAAAAATGAAATATTAAAGAAAATAAATATTTATAATAAGCAAAGTCTTTTTCTATCTCTAAAAACAATTGCCCTGGGCAATAAAAACCACTTTCTTACGTTATAGGCATACTCAAAAAGAAGAGAAAATGAAACACATCCTCTTATACGTCTTCTTGCCTATATTGTCCGTCCTGATGCTTTGTGGTTGCGAACCCGAAGTGCCAGAGGTTGAGCAACCGCTTTATCCCACTGTCGGTGCCATTAATGCCCGCTTCTCGGTAGGCGATTCCGTAACAGTGGTCTTCTCACAAGGTAACCTCCAGTATCAAGCCACCACTCATCTCTGGCGTTTTGCCAACAATCAGTATGACGTGATAGGAACCGGAAACGTGCTGATAGACACCACTAACAGTAGTTGGATTGACCTTTTTGGATGGGGTACCTCTGGCTATAACGACCTTATGCCTTATGCAACTGACGATACTAACACCCACTATGCCACTGGCGAGTACGACATTGCTGGCACCGAATACGACTGGGGACAGCACAATGCCATCTCCAACGGCGGCAACAAGGTAGGAGAGTGGCGTACACTCACCTATCAGGAGTGGCAACACCTCCTCTATTACCGCCGGAGTGCTTCCCTCCTCCGCTCAATGGCCACCATTGAGCGTGTTGGGCCTGCTGGCTCCGACATGGGAGGCATCGTATTACTGCCTGACAAATGGGAGCTGCCTACCGGTGTCACCTTTAAACCAGGCAGCACCGAAGGCTTTCAAACCAATGTCTACACAGCTGGCGACTGGAACCTAATGCAGTCGGCAGGGGCGGTCTTCCTGCCTGCGGGAGGCTATCGCGACGGCACCAATGTAAATTTGGTAGGCACCTACGGTTGCTATTGGACCTCCACCTGCTATACCGACGACTCGGCCTACGAACTCTATTTTCAGTCCTCAGGCTATGATTTTTATACTACTGCCCGTGCCTCAGGACATTGTGTCCGATTGGTAATGAACAAGTAGAAACCATGCACAGTTAACAATATAAATACTTCAATATTTCTCGTTTCAGAAACTAATCATTGGCTAATTGGGTAAATATGAAAAACATAGTTTGATGCATTCTCCTTATATCTGAATAATAATAGTAACTATCAATTAAAACATATAACAAAATGAAAAAAGTCTTATTCCTTTCAGCATTGCTTGGCATAGGTTTCATTGCCATGGCCCAGCAGCCTACCACCCAATCCACTACAAACAAGGATGCCTCTCCAATCAGCGGTGAGACCAAGGTGACCTTCTCATCTTCCAGCAGTCCTCTCAAGCAGGATAATAACGACCGCATCCATATCTCCCAGCGACACCTCGTCTACGGTCAGGACAATGTCATCAAGTTCTCTGTTGACAAAATCCAAGACAAACAACTTATTGTCAAAGTGGTCAGCGAAGAAAATTGCGCTTTCCGCAAAGGAGATAAGTTTGGCGAGTATATCTTCACCCCCAAGGCGAAAGAAGGCGAAGTGGTGGTTCGTGTCGGCTATATGGATATGCTGGGTGCCTACCAGAACCTCGGCAATGTCCAACTCTTTATCAATCGTGAACGCCCAGCCAATAACAACGGACGCCCCGAAAGTGATGCCGAACGTGCCCAAACCGAACCGCAGCGTCCGACCAATACCCCATCTAATCCTAACACCGTCACCAACAAGCGCGCCCACGTTACCGTTGAAGAAACTGTGGTCAAGTAAGACTATCCTTCAAGTTATAACTAAATGCCAAATAGCCAAGTGTCCATGACTATTTGGCATTTTGCTTTGTTCCATAACGTCACTTGGTCTCATCTCTGGCGCAAGCGTGGCGGGCTACAGCGAGATGTCGAAGGAAACAAAATGCCGGAAGAAATGCCGATATGGCTTAAACTGACATAAGATAGAATATTTACCCCGACATTCGCCTTACATGCTGTATGCTATTAACTTACAATAGTCAGTGCATACCCCTTTTCGAGATTGAGCCTCGATTCCATCGACACATGGATGGGGATTGAAGTGAGAAGTTCTTTAATGGAACTGGTGATACCGGTGCCATAGTATTTAAAAAGGGCTTCTTTCTGAGTCCATAGGGTTGTGAAAGTCTGATCGGGATAGGCGGATTGCTGCACACGTCGAATTTCATCTTCGTTCATTGTGTATTGCAATAAGCTCTGGGTGGGTTGCTTGAAACCTTCCACATCAACTCCTACTGGGTGGTCACCTATAGCGACGGCAATGGCTTGTTTGGTGTGGCTTAAATTAAAGTAGACCCCCGGAACGTCCTTCAGGTCAGGTTTGCCATGGGTGTTGCGAACAAAATCGGGGAGAGTGGTTTCAGTTATCAATCCATGTTTTAACAGCATCTCAAGCAACATGGCATAGGACTTAAGACAAGTGAACTGACCAAAGATGTGTTTAAACTTCATGGCCTCTTCACACCGCTGTTCGGAAACGTGTGACAACAAACGTTGCACCTCCTCAGGGGTGCAACGCTCCATGTCATCAAATACCATCAAATCAAGCAAAACGAATATAGAATTGAGAATTATGAATGAAAGAATGGAAAAGCATCTGTTACACTCATTCTGAACAGACAACTGTTAATTGATAACAGTGTTGATCGCTGCTTGGAAGCTACGGATAATACTGCGCGAAGAGTAGGTGGCACCGCTCACTACGTCGACTTCGTGCTTGCGGGCACGTTTTAGTTTCATACCATTCCAACTGTCGAGCAGTCCCGAGTCAATAACCAACTGCAGAAAATTGGGTGTCTCGTTATTGTCTAACAGAACCACTTTCTGCACGCGTTCTTTGGGATTAAGGGCCACCAATAGAGGAGTCTCTCCAGCATAGCCTTTAATGCCGTTGCTGGCTGGTTTGGAGTATACGGCGTAGCCAAGGACTTTCTTCTGAGCGTCATAAACTACGGTCCATTTAGTTTCTTTTTTGATACTCTTGGCTTTGGGAAAAGCCTTGGTAATCTCGGTGGGCACCTGCGCCATGACAGGCAAAATCATCAGACTCAAAAGAGCCAAAACTATTACTTTTTTCATTTTCTTAATGCACTAATACAAGTATCGAGAACTTTAAATAATCTCAATATCACTTGACTATAAACTATCAATTGTCCTCTTTATCTTGATAATCAATATGTATTTAGAGAAAAAATAATACAAAGGCTTTAGTATGCAATATGACTTTTTCTATATTTCCTTTTCAAAGAAAATGTCTTCTAAAGAGTATAGGAAAAACAACCTTATGCCATACTAAAGCCTTCACAATTATCTTTAACTATTACATTCTCCTTCTATTCTGCAAAATATTCGTAGAAATAGGGTATCGTTTCAATGCCCTTGAAGAACTGTTCGAGGGGATAGTTCTCGTTGGGGGCATGGATATCGTCGCTGCCTAAACCAAAGCCCATAAGAATGCTCTTGGTGCCTAGGATGTTTTCAAATCCAGCAATGATGGGGATGCTTCCACCACTGCGAGTGGGGATGGGACGCTTGCCATAAGTGGTTTCCATGGCTTTCTCAGCAGCCTTGTAGGCTTTCATCTCCAAGGGGCTGACATAGGCGGCGCCGCCGTGACAAGGAGTCACTTTGACAGTGACGCAGTCGGGTGCTATACTCTCGAAATATTGCTGGAAGAGCTTGCTGATTTTGTTGAAGTCCTGATTGGCCACAAGACGGGTACTAATCTTAGCATATGCCTTGCTGGGCAGCACGGTCTTGGAACCTTCACCCGTGTAGCCGCCCCATATGCCACAAATGTCGAGGCAGGGACGGATGCCGGTGCGCTCCTTGGTTGTGAAACCTTTCTCACCATGTACAGCTTTGATGTCCAACTCTTTCTTGTAAGCCTCTTCGTCGAAGGGGGCCTGTGCCATGAGGGCACGTTCTTCGTCGCTGATGACCAGCACGTCGTCGTAGAAGCCAGGGATGGTGATGTGATTGTTCTCGTCGTGCAGGCCGGCAATCATCTTGCAGAGGATATTAATGGGATTGGCCACAGCGCCACCATAGATGCCGCTGTGCAGGTCGTGGTTGGCACCAGTAACCTCCACTTCCCAGTAGCAGAGGCCACGCAGGCCGCTGGTGATACTGGGCACGTCGGGGGCAATCATGCTGGTGTCGCTTACCAGAATAACGTCGGCCTTGAGCATCTCTTTGTGAGCTTCGCAGAAACCATATAGACTGCCGGAACCGATTTCCTCTTCACCTTCAATCATAAACTTGACATTGCATGGCAGTTGGCCGGTCTTGACCATAAACTCGAAAGCTTTGGCTTGCATGAAACTCTGTCCTTTATCGTCGTCGGCACCACGAGCCCAAATCTTGCCATCCTTGATGACGGGTTCGAAAGGGGAGGTGCGCCACTCGGCGATAGGCTCAACGGGCATCACATCCATGTGGCCATAAACGAGCACGGTGGGTTTCTTGGGGTCGATGATTTTCTCGCCATAGACTACTGGGTTTCCCACGGTGGGCATCACCTCGGCCTTGTCGCAGCCAGCTTGCAGCAGATATTCTTTCCATTTTTCAGCACAACGCATCATGTCAGCCTTGTGATCGCTCTCGGCACTGATGGAGGGAATGCGAATGAGGTCAAATAATTCTTCTAAGAAGCGATTTTTGTTCGCCTCAATGTAAGCTTTTACATCTTTCATAATATTAATTTGTTTTGTTTATTATTCATATAGTTATCATGGGAATGCTAATCAGCGTCCCTATCGATTGCTATTTGGCATAATGCTGGAAGAAAGCCACCGCAGTCTCAATGCCCTTAAAGAAGCGGTCGAGGCGGTAGTTCTCATTGGGTGCGTGGATGTTGTCGGCCCCAAGGCCAAAGCCCAACAGAATACTCTTGAGCCCCAGTTCTTGTTCGAAATCGCTCACAATGCTGATGGAACAACCGCTGTGGGCAGGGATGGGCTGTTGACCATAGGTGTCCATGAAGGCACATTCGGCTGCTTTGTATTCGGGCAGGTCTATGGGACAAACATAGGGCATGCCTTTTTCATAGAAAGTGAATTCTATCTTCACACTCTCCGGACAGATGCTGCGGAAATAGTCTTCCACCAGATGGGCGATGCGGTTGGGGTCTTGGTTGGCCACCAGACGGAAAGATAGTTTAGCCCATGCCACGGATGGGATGATGGTCTTAAAGCCTTCACCGCTATAGCCGCCTTGAATGCCGCATACATCGAAAGTGGGACGAATGCCGATGCGCTCTAGGGTGGTGTATCCCTCCTCGCCGTGTAGCACCTCCACGCCCACACTTTTCTTGTACTCCTCCTCGCTATAGGGAGCTTTGTTGATGAGGGCCCGTTCCTCGTCGCTGCACTCCAGCACATCGTCGTAGAAACCGGGGATGGTGATGTGCCCCTCTTTGTCCAGCACTGTGCCTATCATCTGGCTGAGCACATTAATGGGGTTGGAAACCGTGCCACCAAAGTCGCCACTGTGCAAGTCGTGGTCGGGACCTGTTAGGCGCATCTCAAATTTCACCAAGCCGCGTAGCCCCGTGGTGATGCTGGGCAATTCGGCACTCACCATGTCGGTGTCGCTCACCAGAATAACGTCGGCCATTAGCTTTTCTTTATTGGCGGGTGTTTTAATCCATTCTTTTAGGGCGGGAGACCCTATCTCCTCTTCGCCCTCCAACAAGAACTTCACGTTGCAGGGCAGGGTGCCTGTCTCCACCATGGTTTCGAAGGCTTTGGCCTGCATGAAGCTCTGTCCCTTGTCGTCGTCGGCACCGCGGGCCCAAATGCGGCCGTCTTTGATGACAGGTTCAAAGGGGTTGGTATTCCACAGTTCCAGCGGTGTGACAGGCATCACGTCGTAGTGACCATAAACGAGCACGGTCTTCTTGGCTGGGTCAATAATTTTTTCGCCATAAACGAGGGGGTTGCCTGTAGTTGTAATCAGTTCGGCAGCATCTACACCAGCCTTGGCTAGCAGCTGGCACCAACGTTCGGCACAGCGCACCATATCGGCCTTATGTTCTGATTCTGAACTGATAGAAGGAATGCGAATGAGCGAGAAAAGCTCTTCTACAAAGCGGTCTTTATTAGATTCGATATATTCTTTAATCATTGTGTATAAGTTTGGTCGCTATCAAAGAATGTTGCCAATGGTTCAGTTCCATCTCCGGCATGCACTCACTCCCTGTCGTATTTCAACAACTTTGCAAAGATACGACAATTTCTCGACATGACCAAAAAAAACTTTCTGTTCTCAGTGGCTCTTCTTGCCACACATTGCATGTAGGGCGCAACAACAGCATTGCCCGTCACATTGTTCCTGTTCTTTTTTGGCCTTGCGTCCTCTTCTTATCAAGTACCACAACACGCCCACCCATACGGCCATGACCAAAAAGAGAATGATGTAGGATGCCACATTCATATCAAATAATTAGCGATGCAATTAGATAAGCAACATAACTCACCACCCAAGCCACTGCACATTGGAACAACACCATGAAGATAGCCATACGGGTACCCTGTTCGCGCTTCACGGTTGCAATGGCAGCCACACAAGGCGTATAGAGCAGACAGAAAACTACTAATGGAATGGCAGTCAGCGTAGTGACAAAGCTTGCCGCATCCAGCACTTCAAGTGTCATCACTACACTTTCCTTGGCCATAAAGCCACTAACCAAGGCTGTCACCACCTGCCAGCTATCCAATCCCATAGGTCGGAAAAGGGGTGCAATTATTCCTGCAATGGATGCCAACATACTGCCAGCGCCATTCTCCACCACATTGAAATGGAAGTCGAATTTCTGCAAGAACCAGATGACGATGGTGGCCAGAAAGATGATGGTGAATGCTCGTTGCAAAAAGTCCTTGGTCTTATCCCATAGCAGATGTCCTACGTTTTTGGCTCCGGGCATGCGGTAGTTTGGCAGCTCCATCACAAAAGGGGCCGCCTTGCTCTTAGTGCCGATATGTTTGGCGGCAAGGGCCACCAGTATTCCCACCAATATGCCCAGCAAATACATGCCCAAGGTCACCATCCAGCTCTTTTCGGGGAAGAAGGTGGAGGCAAAAAAGCCATAGATGGGTATCTTGGCCGAACAACTCATGAAGGGGATGAGGAGTACAGTCAGTTTGCGGTCACGCCGTGATGAGAGGGTTCTTGAAGACATGATGGCTGGCACGGAGCAGCCGAAGCCCACCAGTAGGGGCACGATGCTACGTCCCGAGAGACCCAAGCGACGCAGCAGTTTATCGGTCACAAAAGCTACGCGGGCCATATAGCCACTGTCTTCCAGCAGACTGAGGAAGAAGAAAAGCAGGATGATGATGGGTACAAAACTTGCCACGGCACCCACACCGTTGATAATGCCATCCACCACGAGCGACTGCACTACGTCCGACACGCCCCAGCGGGTCATGGCGTTGGCCGAAACCACGCCCAACCATTCAAAAAACATCTCCAACAGTCCCTGCAGGGGGCCACCCAGCAGCTCGATGGATAGGTATATGACGGCAGCCATCACCACTACAAAGATAGGCAGGGCAGTCCATCGGCCTGTCAGTACCTTGTCTATCTGACGGCTGCGCAGATACTCCTTGCTCTCGCGGGGTTTGACAACAGTCTGTCGGCACAGTCTGCGTATGAAACTGAACCGCATGTCGGCAATGGCAGCAGCTCGGTCCAAACCTCGGCTTTGTTCCATTTCTTCTATGATAGATTCTATCGTATCTAACTCTTTCGAATCCAATTTCAAAGCGTCCAATACCTTTAGGTCTCCTTCAACCACCTTGGTGGCGGCAAAGCGCAGGGGTATGTTGGCTGCTGCGGCATGGTCTTCTATCAAGTGCATGATGCCATGCAGACAGCGATGCACGGCCCCACCGTGGTCCTCCTTGTCGCAAAAATCCTGACGCAGTGGTCTTTCCTGATATTTGGCCACATGCAGGGCGTGGTCCACCAACTCGTCAATGCCCTCGTTCTTGGCAGCCGAGATGGGCAACACAGGGATGCCCAGTATGCGCTCCATCTCATTCACGCGCACGGATCCTCCATTGTTGCGCATCTCGTCCATCATATTCAGGGCCAGCACCATGGGAATGTCCAGTTCCATCAGTTGCATGGTCAGGTAGAGATTGCGCTCAATGTTGCCGGCATCTACGATATTGATAATGGCTTTGGGTTGCTGCTCCAATATAAACTGGCGGCTTACAAGTTCTTCATCTGTATAGGTTGAGAGGCTGTAGATGCCGGGTAGGTCGGTGACGGCGGTTTCGTCATGACCTATGATGATACCGTCCTTGCGGTCCACAGTCACGCCTGGAAAGTTGCCCACATGCTGGCGCGACCCTGTCAGCTGGTTGAAGAGAGTGGTCTTGCCGCAGTTCTGTTGTCCTGCCAAAGCAAAGGTTAGTTGGGTGCCTTCTGGCAGCGCTTTGTCCTTGTGTTCACGTCGGCTTTTGGACGAACGGTTCAGGTCGTCGTCCTCGCCAAAGCCGGGGTGGGGGTTGTGGTCGGGCAGGTTGACGATATAGGGGATATTGCGCTCCTCGCGAGTGCTCTCGCTGGTGTGCCAAATGTCAGCATCGTCCTTGTCGGTAGTCTCAACTATTTCAATCCTGTCGGCATCGGTCTTACGTAGAGCCAGGGCATAGCCGTGTACCTGTAGCTCCAAGGGGTCACCCATAGGGGCCATCTTCACCAACTTCACAATCACACCAGGTATCACACCCATATCCAGTATATGCTGACGGTTGGCACCTTCGCCGCCTACGGCCGTCACGCGTGCCGACTTCCCAATTTGCAATTCCTTCAGTGTCATTTTTTTTCTTTTTTATGCTTCAAAAACGGTTTCACTGTCCCCTCACACATCTTCGCTACCTTTCAGTTTCACAATCTCTTATTAGCTGCCTCCCGCTCCTAGTTTCTCGTCTCATTGTTTTTACAAAAATACAATCCTTTCTCCATTCGTCAAATCATTATTTGTAGTGATTTTACACTTGTCACACTAAAAAATGTTTTTTTTCGTTATTCATTTCGTTATATCCCCAATCGGTCAATAGGGTTTATCCCTATAGTACCCCCTCAAATGCATGAAAACGATAGAAATTATCCAAGGCCACTTCGCTCAATCGCTCAAGCTACAGCTCACTCCCGAGCTCCGAGCTGGCTTTCCCAGTCCTGCTGAGGAGTACATCCACGACAGCCTCGACTTCAACCGCGACCTAGTGCGTCACCCCGAGTCCACCTTCTATGGACGAGTGCATGGCGACTCCATGACAGGCGCCGGTATCGGTGATGGCGACATAGCCGTTATCGACCGCTCCCGCGAGCCTCACCACGGCAGCATCGTGGTGGCATACATCAACAACGAGTTCACCATCAAGTACCTCGACCTCTCTCACCGTGAAGAAGGTTACATCGAGCTACGGCCCGCCAACCCCCTCTACCAGCCCATACGCATCCTCCCCGACGACGACTTCGAGGTGTGGGGCGTGGTCATCTTCACCATCAAAAATCACGATAAATAACCTGCCTGTTCGTCTATTGTTTCTACTCTATGTACGCCATTGTTGATTGCGATAACTGCTACGTCTCGTGCGAGCGTCTCTTCCGCCCCGACCTCAACGGCAAGCCCGTGGTGGTCCTCAGCAACAACGACGGCTGTGTTGTCGCCCGTTCCAACGAGGCCAAGCAGATGGGCATCAAAGCCGGCACTCCCTACTTTCAGCTCAGCGAGCTCTTTCCCGGCCAGAAGATTGCTGTCTTCTCCAGCAACTACGAGCTCTATGGTGACCTCACTGGTCGCGTCATGACCCTTCTCGCTCATGAGGCTCCCGAGTATTTCCGCTACTCCATCGACGAGGCCTTCCTCTGTCTCCATGGCATGGACTCCATCGACCTCAAAGCGTGGGGCGAACAGCTCCACCTCAAAGTCCGTCACAACATCGGCATGCCCGTAAGCATCGGCATCGCACCCAATAAGACCCTTGCCAAGATGGCTTCCCATTTTGCCAAACACTACAAAGGCTACAACCATTGCTGTCTCATCGACACCGATGCCAAACGCCGCAAAGCCCTTGCGCTCTACGACATACATGAGGTGTGGGGCATTGGCCGCCGTTATGCCGACCGTCTTCAGCGCATGGGAATCCACACGGCAGGGGACTTTGCCGACATGAGTGCCGAGGCCGTTAACGCCACTTTCAGAAACGTGGTCATCCTCCGCACTTGGCGCGAGCTCAATGGCGAGGATTGTGTTCCCAACGAGGAAATGGCCAAGAAAAAGAGCATTTGCGTCAGCCGCAGTTTCAACGGCATGATCTCCGACTTCGACACCCTCCGCACCCACCTTTCCAACTATGCTGCCCGTTGTGCTGAGAAGCTACGCCGACAGCACACCGTGGCCTCCGTGGTGTCGGTCTTCCTTTCCACCAATCCTTTCCGTGAGGACCTCCCACAGTACAACAATTATGGCGAACACCGTTTTCTTACTCCCACGGCCAACTCCATCGACATCGTTAAGGCTGCGGCACATTGTGCAGAAGGTATCTACCGTCCCGGCTTTTCCTATAAACGTGCAGGGGTCATCGTCATGAGCATCGACTCAGGTCCAGGCATACAAACAAACTTCCTCGACTTCGATGCCGACCGGTTTCAAAAAATCAAGCATCTCGACCAAGTGGTCGACCGCCTCAACAAAGTAAATGGCACCGAAACCATCGTCCTCGGCTCACAACAATATCCGGGGAAGGGGAGGGGAGACAAGTCACCGAAATTTGAAGAGGCCATCAAACGCGAATTCAAAAGTCCCAACTACACTACCCGCTGGTCAGACATCATCCCACTCAAGTAGCCCGAAAGACTATCAACAATTGCCCGCCATCCCATCGGTTGACGAAATCACACATCCTTTTCACCTATCACTTTGCTCAATAGTGGATAAAGACCAAGTAGGGTAATCAACATTCGTAGCCGTTTGCGTAAAGGTGGGTTGTAATATTTGTTTGGAAAAAGGAAAATCAAGTTAATCTCAGGATAAGTGCTGATGTGTTTCCACCAATATTTGGGTTTATTGAGTAAAGGTATCAGGTAATTGCGCACTTCAATCTCACCGAAAATAATTCCTGAGGCATATTTGGCAGAAATACCCTTCTGGCGCATGAATTTGTTCAGGATGTCTATATTCCCTTTTGCACTATAAAACCTCTTATAAATACTCATTTCATCTTTCAGCTGTGAATACGAGTTTTCATTTCTCCAGTAATGGTAAAGAGGGACATTCAAATAAGCCAATTTCTTGGCATAATATGTTGCTTGGAGGATAATAGTCACATCTTCAGACATCCCATATTTTGGCCAAACAATTTCATTTTCATAAAACAGTCTTCTGCGGAATAGTCGAATCCAAAGAGTCGGGAAACACTGCCTATTTAATGTATTATCGCGCAGCCTTTCTCCAACATCTCCCTCATCATCGGGCAAGGAATAAAAGACCTTTGATTCGTTACTTTTGTCTATATAAAAGTCGCATACAACAATGTCAGCCTCCGTCTCTTTGGCTTTGTTGTACAACAGTTCGGCGTAGTTGGTCTCTACCCAATCGTCACTGTCCACGTATATAAAGTATTCGCCCGTGGCAGCATTCAGGCCGTCCCAGCGTGTCTGAGGAAGGTCCATGTTTTGCTCATGGTGCAAGATTTTCACCTGTCCTTGGCGATTAGGATAATCCTGTAATGTGCGTTCTATGATGGCCACGCTCTCGTCCGGCGAGGCATCGTCCACAAAGATAAACTCCAAGTCATCCAGCGTTTGTTCAAACAGGCTCCGGACGCATTTTTCAATATAATCCGCCGCCTTGTACACTGCCACAGCAATGCTTACCTTGGGAGTGTGATTGTTCATATCATCCATATATATTTAACTGTCTTTCTTAATTCTTACTTATTCTATATTTTATAACCATGTAAATAGGGTAAAAACCCAGTAGAATGGTCAGCAACTGCATCCGTTTCCTCATTTTGAGTTTTGGTTTGCCAATGCCATTCAACAGCATCCAGTTTGCTTCGGGGAAGGTGCTCACATACATCCACCAATACTTTGGCTTATATATCAGGGGGTATAGGATCTCTAACATCATCTTTTTCGATGTCAGAAGACCGTTCCTATACCTTTTCTCAATACCCTCCCGCTTCATGAAAGCTTCGACTATTCTTATATTCGAGGTAAACCCTTTACATCGCTTAACTATTTTATCCTCATTTTTAGTGTTCAGGTAAGAATAGGGATTGTACCGATAGTGGTAAAGGGGCACAGCCACATGCACTAGTTTGTTAGCGTAGTACACTACTTGAGAATTAATCACAACATCTTCTGCCATTCCACTTGATGGCCATACTATATTATGTTCGTTGTAAAGGTTCCTCCGTACCATCCGAAACCAAAGATTGGGCCAACATTCCCTGTTCAGCGTGTCATCGCGCATCCTTTCCCCATCTTTCCCTTCGCCGTTAGGCGCTGCGCTACCTACGCACAATCCTTTTTTTGTATCGTAGTAGAAATCACACTCCGCAACATCTGCCCCCGACTCCTTAGCCTTAGTGTACAATAGCTCAGCATAGTTGGGCTCCACCCAATCGTCACCATCCACATAAATGAGGTATTCTCCAGTAGCGGCATTCAAGCCGTCCTTGCGGGTCTGAGGAAGGTCCATGTTGTGCTCATGGTGCAGTATTTTCACCTGTCCTTGGCGGTTGGGATAGTCTTGTAGGGTGCGTTCAATGATGGCCACGCTATCATCAGGGGTGGCATCGTCCACAAAGATTATCTCCAAGTCATCTAAGGTCTGTTCGAAAAGGCTTCTGGCACATTGCTCTATATAATCCGCCACCTTGTATACTGCCACAATAATGGATACTTTCGGTTTTGGAGTATTTGTATTTTGCATAATAATATATTCCTATTCAGTAATTTATGAAAAAATTTTGTTTTCTCATCTTCTTGCAAAATTATTAAAAAAAACTGAATGCAAATTTTAAAAAAACGAATACTAAAACAAAAACACATTCCATCTGATTGTCTTCTCATGATGAAGAAATTGGAATTCAAATTCTTATAGAGAATTATATTTGTTTTTAGTAATGATTAAAAAATATGTTGTAACGATAAAGGCTCGGAGAGCCTTACTCTCAATAACCCCGCATACAGTGTGGGAGTGTTGGATGTCAGACTATTAGCGTTTCGAAGAAACGCGCTCTCAATAGTTATCATTTTTTCACCTTATTATTATACCATCACTTAGTAACAGAAAGAAAACACAAATCATCAATTCGTTGCATTTGTGCAATTAGTTTTCATAAGTAATAAATTGAAGTCACTCCAGATAGTTCAAAATGAATAGTACAACCCCAATGGTTAACCATCAGTAATCTAACAAAGATGCATGGGGAGATGATGGTCGAAACAAGTGTGGCATTTTGGTCGACTGTGATTATTTGTGGGATAGGGGAGGCCATGGAGAACGTTGTGATTGCTTGCTCTTGGGTAATTCGGTTAATAACTTGTTGATAATTATATCAGTCGGTACTTTGTGGGATGGGTGTTTGTTGGTATTTTTGCAAACTGAAAACAAATAAAACAAGAAGTGACTATGATAAACTACAGCAACAACAGCCATATCAGAAGTGCCTCGGAGGTGGCTGCCTTGGCACACCACATTTATCATGAGATGGAGTGGTTGGATTATCACCCCGACGATCCATGCGACGACCCGTTGTTGGACAGGCTGGTGAGTGAGAGTTTCGCGGTTTGCGAGCGTGAGGATGAGGACATCTACCAGATTTTCAGCAACGAGGTGGCGACCTATCTGAGGTGACGAATCGCGAGTAGGTGTGTCCTATGGCTTAGGATTGTGGTAAGCGTTGGCGACAGTTGTCTTTGTTTGTGAGGCGGTTGTTGCCAGAGGTTGAGGATTTTGTGTCTATAGCTGTTTGGGACCTTGCAGGGCCGTTCTGAGCCGTGCGATATTATTGAGATTCCTTTTTTGAGGAGTGGCTGTTGATATTTTTTTTGCAGAATGGCGAAAAAGTAGTATCTTTGCAACGTTTTTTTAATAATGTATTAGTCGTTTAATAAATGTGGACAAGAAATGCTGAGAAAACTGCAACGACTATTAAAAAACGAAAAGATATCATGAGAAAATGGCTGTTTTTGCTGGTAGGATTAACCATGGCCGTAACCGGACAATCACAAGATTATGCCGACCACAGAAATGATATTTGGGCCACGACTGGCACCGACTTCTGGTTCTGTGCGCCGCGGACGTATTCGGCCTTGTCGCCAAATACCACAACGCTCTGTGTGACGGCGGAACATTTCTGCACGGTGACCGTGGAGGTGCCCATGATGGGGTACAGCCAGGACTATGAGGTACAGCCCCATACGTATGTCAATGTACGGATGGACACCGTGAATTTCTTGGAGGTGCCCGAGCAATATGTTAGATATATCGATACGCTTTCCCCCAGTGTGCCCACGACGAGTCAGCCCGGCTACGGACCCCAAAACAAGGCCATACATGTGAGCAGCACCGATACCATTTCTGTGGCTATGCTGGTGAGAGCTTTGGGATCGATGGATGTGGTGCAGCTGCTGCCCACAGAGATGCTGCGAGATGAATACGTGATTCAGAGCTATCCCGAGGCTTACGGTGTCGACGGCTGTTTTTTTGACGTGGTGGCCACCGAGGACAGCACGATGGTGGAGGTAGTGCTGAGCGAAGACGACTGGATGGGGCATCATGCAGGCGACACGCTGAGGGTAATGTTGATGCGAGGTCAGATGTGGCATGAAGGCGCTAAGGACACAAATTCCTGGACTATTGACTCATTCTATACCCACAGCTATGTGCCAACGATGGAACAGTATATTGTGGAAGTGACCGACTTGAGCGGAACCCGTGTGAGGGCGCTTGATGGCAAACGTATTGCTGTGATAGAGGGCCACAATTGCCCCCTGATACCTTTTTGTTGGTGGCGTGGTGGGACATCGAACTCTGATATGGCCATAGAAATGGCCCTGCCAACTGCCTATGCGGGGAAGAGTTTCATTATTCCAAACCTGCAATATTCCAGAGACGACTACATTCGCATCACCACCCTGGGTGAGGGCACCACGGTGACAATAGTGGACGACTCGCGCCTGTCGGGCAGGATGCGCACGCTGCGGATGAATGCCTACGAAACCCAGTGGTTCCAGCTGAGCGAGGGTGAGGGCCCTTTCGTAATCACCACCACAGAGCCTGTGCAGATAGCTGTGTTCTCAATGGGCAGCAAATATTCATTGGGCTATTGGGGCGACCCAGCCATGCTGATCGTGAAACCAACCGAGTGGTGGAGCTCCAATCCCATCAACTACCATACTCCTTTCTACATCGACAATAACCACAATATTTATGCGGGTTACTTCGAAACCCACCTCATTTGTAGGACTGCCGACGTGCCCTACATGCGAATCGACGACTACTCCGTGAGTCAGTTTTTCAACGTCATTGGCGGCACCCCGTTCAGCTATGCCTATTTCGACCGCAACAGCCAGTTCAACTCCTTAGGTCTGCACCACATTTATTGCACCCGCGAGGGCTATTTCATGGCCTTTTGTCAGCAATTCAAGGACCAGATGCATGCCTTGTGGACATTGCCCCACAAGCAACCCGGCGGCTGCTACCTGACTGTGAATGGCATAGCGGCCGACCAGGTGAAGCGGGACAGCATGTGGTGCCTCTATGACACTCTGGTGCTGAGGGGTTGGAGCGAACGACCCGCCGACAGCATTGAATGGGACTTGGGCGACGGAACACGGCTATCGCTGGCCTACGACCAGGGACAGGAGGTGAGGCATCTTTATCAAGACACCGGCCGTTATGAGGTGAAACGCATCATCCGCTGGCGGGACGAGAGCAAGGATGTCTATGTGGGCGGCAAAGAATACTTCACCCGCACCCCCGACACGATGTCCGTCTCGCTCTGGATCAAAAACCGCATAGACACCTCCATCTTTGTGCGGTTGTGCGAAGGTGGCTACTATTTCCACGGGGTGGAATACTTTCATGTTGACACGCTTTTCTATGATACAACCTATTGGACCCAGTCAGGATGCGACACGCTGTGGGCCATAGACCTGGTCACCTGTCCCCATTGCTCCTTCATCAGCGACACCATCGGGCTCGAACAGCTGCCGTGGACCTTCAATGGCGTTACCTTTGGTGGGGAACAAACATCCTATCCCATCTATATTGGCATCAACGACTCTTGCGACAGCATCATCTACTACACCTTAGTTGTCGACAAGCATTGGGGTGAAGTGATCGACAGCGTGATCATCATGGTGCCGAATGTCTTCACGCCCGGACGGGAAGATAACAACCGTTTCAAGGTGGTGGCCAATCGCTTCATCAACGAGCTGAAAGTGTGGATCTACGACCGCCAAGGTGTATTAATCAAGGAGTTTGACGGACTGACCGACGACTGGGACGGCACCAAGGACGGCCGCCCGCTCAAGCAAGGAACCTACGTCTACTATATCCGCTACATCGACACCAAGGTCAACGGCTGGAAGACGCTGAAAGGAACTGTAACATTGCTGAGATAAACAGCATGCTGAAAAAATAATTGTTTTGTTAATTGAATAATAAGAAAATACATAAATATGAAGAAAAAAATATTGTTTTTTCTGGCACTCGTGTGTACTGTTTGGGCGGTTTATGCTAATCCGGTAACTCCCGAACGTGCCCGCCGAGTGGCAACGAATTTTGCCTACAGCCAGAACCTGAAGATGCTCCTGCAGTATGACTTAACCGATGTTACGCAGCAAACCCATTTCAACCATTTCTACATCTTCACGGGCGGCGATGCGAGCGGCTTTGTGCTGGTGAGCAAGGACGACTGTGTCATTCCCATCCTGGGCTACTCAGAAACCACACCCTTCCTCACAAAAGAAATGCCCGAGCATCTTGTGGCTTGGCTCCAAGACTACGACAACCAGATTCAATTCTATCTGGATCGTGAGGTGGAACCTTCCGACGAGGTGTTGGCAAAATGGGCCATGCTGGAGCAAACCGGAGCCAAGACCTCGGGGCATGTGGCCCCCTCGGTGGAGCCCCTGCTGACGACCACATGGCACCAATGGAACGGAGACTACCAGTCGTTGACATACAACAAATATTGTCCTATGGTGGGGAATGAACATTGCGTGACGGGTTGCGTGGCCACCGCCATGGCTCAGGTTATGAAATATTGGAATTGGCCCAGGCAAGGGCGTGGAACCAAAAGCTACGAGTGGACTCCAGGTGTGGTGCTTTCCTCTAATTTCTCCGACACCACTTTCGATTGGGAGCACATGCCCAATGCGCTGACTTCCACCTCCTCCGATGCCGAGATAAACGCCGTGGCATCGCTGATGTATAATGTTGGCATCGCCGTGAGCATGCAATATGGGGTTGATGGTAGCGGAGCCCATTCCGCATCTCATGCTAGCAACTATGCCGAATCCCATGCTACTATTGATGTGGCGCTCAGAAATTATTTTCATTACAAGTACACCACCAATGCTATTTTTTCTGAGGGTTTTTCCGATTCGGAGTGGAAGAATGTGCTGAAAATGGAGTTGAATGCCGGACGCCCCATTCTCTATTCTGGCAGCAGCCAATCGGGTGGGGGACACGCCTTTGTGTTAGATGGATACAGCGACCAGGGTACCTTCCATGTCAATTGGGGATGGGGTGGATTGGCCGATGGTTATTATGCTATTGGTCTTTTGCGACCGGAAGACAGCGGCACTGGAGCCACTTCTTCCAATACTTACGACTACGACAACGATGCCATCATTGGCATTGAGCCTGTGGCCACGATAGCGCCTGAGGATGGCACCACCCTCGTCACCGCCATTCCCGATGACCCAAGCCACGGCACCGTTAGCGGAAGTGGCACCTACACCAACTTCGATGACATGATTACCCTCAATGCCACACCCGCCACCGGCTACACCTTTAAATGTTGGAGCGACGGCAACCGATACAATCCTCGCATCCTCCGCGCCACCGGAGGCAACCAAACCTATACGGCTTATTTCACTCAAACAAGTTCCATGTACAGAGAATGCTACAATGCCAACAATCCGGGTTTCTGTTATTATAATCAAATGAGTTCTATTACAGAATGGGGAATCAACCTGCCTTATGACAGAGTATCGCCTTTCGACTCCTTAGACAAGGTGGTCTTCCATGCCTATGAAGGTACTTATACAGTAAAAGTATATGTCGGAGGCGATGCCCCCGTTGATGCAAACATCCAGTTTTCAACTACAGTAACGCTCACATCTGATGGATGGGATTCTGTGACGCTGACCACTCCTGTGGCCATGCTACGCGACCAACCCGTATGGATTACTATGAGTAGGACACGTAATGATAAAATTGCTGTCGACTGTGCTTCGGGTATTAGCGGTGGCTTCTGGGGCAAAACAAGTACTGGATGGGAAAATTATACCGATGCGATGCCTCTCCTCATCAGAGGCCATTTCGGCTTCTCCGGCGGTTCGCCCGAGGATCCCACATCAATTGTTGTGAGTGATGTGAGCAGCAGCGGGGCCACGGTGAGCTGGACCATGCCATCTTCTACCTTAACCCCTTCAAGCTATGATGTTGCCTATGGCGTTGGGTTGATACCCGAAATGCTCGACATCGTGAATTCTACAACCCATTCAGTAGTCTTGAGTGGCCTTAGAAACGACACCTATTATAATGTCTTCGTCAGGGCCAAGTACAGAAATGATGCCGTGGCCAGCCAATGGATCATGTCTTCCTTCCGCACCCACGATGCCAGCATCACCAATCCTGTGGTGGTAACCGCGGTGGCCAATGAGGACGCGTGGGGCACGGTGACAGGTTCGGGCACATACCAGCAGGGAACCAGCGTCACACTCGAAGCCACGCCTATGCCGGGATATCAGTTCAGCCGTTGGAGCGACAACGCAACCACTTCCAGCACCCGCACCGTTACAGCCACTACCGATGTTTCCTACACGGCCATCTTTTCCCCGTGCGTCTTTACCGTCACGGCAGCCGCCAACGATGCCAACTTTGGAACCGTCACCATCGAGGGCGAGCCTATCAACAACAACACCTATCCCTATCTCTCCACCCTCTGCCTGACGGCCACCCCCTCCAGCGGATATACATTCAAATACTGGCACGACGGCAACATGACCAATCCGCGTTTTGTAACGGTGACGAGCGATGTTGACTATACGGCCATTTTCGAGTCGACCGACAGCAAAGTCACCCTCACCAGCCATGAGCATGAGGTGACCGTGACGGTGGTTGAAACGGCCCCGGTAGTCATCTACGACATGTTGGGCCGTTGCGTCTACAGCGGCCAAGCCGCCACAGGCCTCCAGCATCGCGTAACCCTGCCTACTGCAGGCGTCTACTTGGTGAAGGTGGGCAACTTCTATGCCCAAAAGGTTGTGGTGAGATAAAACGAAATGATGAACGTTTTCGATAAGCCGAGAGCAGAGGGCAAATCACGAAGTGTTTGCACTATGCCGAGGCGAGAAAACGTCTGTTGCGAAGAAATGAACGTTTTCGTTGAGCCGAATGCAGACAAGCTTGCTTGTATGCTGAGGCGAGAAAACGAGATATAAAATCTAACAATAAAAAGCTGAAAGAGATGAAGACGAAATATTTAACTCCCAAGGTGACCGTGGTGCCATTTGAGGTGGAGAGCGGCTTTACCGCCAGTGTCAATGAGACGGTGAACCACGATATCATGTTCCACTTCCTCGAGACGGGAAACGATGCCAGTGGAGCGAGATTCGGCAACGACCAGTTTGCCAATACGGCCACGAGTGACGATTATAATTTCTTTGGAGACTGACCTATGACCATTTTCACTAATTGCATGAAATCAAAAGTCTCAAATTCTTATCAAATGCATAATAAGCAATTTGCATATTCTCCAATAATCTATAATCAATAACCTATAACCCATCAACTTATCAACCTATGAAAAGAATAAAGAACATATATAAAGAGGGCCGCCTGCTGAGGCTGGCCATAGCAGCCCTGGTGGGCGGCTCCGTGCTGCTGGGCGCTTGCACCAAAGAGGAAGATGGCAATGTCACCCTGCGGGTGAATACCGAACACTACCGTGGCGTAGGCAAAGCATTTGTCGACGAGCAGCTCTTCACCTGCTGGTCCAACAACGACGCCGTGCAAATCAACGGCACCGAGAAAACCATTGTCATCAACACCGTGGGTAATGAGACAACATGCTACATCAATGGCGTAACCCGAGCCGAAAGCTATTGGTCAATATTCCCCAGCTCGATAGCCACAGGTGCCACCTACAGTAACGGCACCATCGAAGGGCTTACCCTTCCGGCAACACAGTCCTACACCGTGGTGGATGGCAAACAAATGGTGCCCACCGTGATGACGGCTTACCTGGGCTCCCGCACGGGTACCATCAGCTACCACAACGCCTGCATCGCTCTGATGATAACCCTCCACAACAACTACAGCAAGACCCTGCTGCTCAACACCGTGGAGGTGAGCGACGACCAGGCTCCTCTCAATGGCGCATTCCGCATCACCGGCGCTGACGGCCAAACCCCTGCCTTGCAATGGGCTGGCGGAACGGTTGCTGAGGCCAACAAGAGGTTGACCATGGATTTCGGCACTCAAGGACTTCGCCTGCCTGTTGCAGGGCAGGTGACGTTCTTTGTCATTCTGCCTCCTACCGACCAATATTCCAATAACAAGTTCACCATCGGCGTAACGGCAACCGACGATGTGGCTAATGCCAATGGCGTTACCGTATACTCCTTCTCCCACACCCAGGGCAGCGCAGCCAACGGCACTTTTGCCCGCAACCAGCTGGCGCCTATCGCCATCTCCTTGAACGACCCGCACACCATGGTGCTCAAGGGCCTCGGCACTACCAATAATCCCTATCAAATATCCACCCCTCAAGACCTGCAGAGCATGCAGAAATTAGTATCCATGGGTTATGAGCCCATCGTCAACGCACAGCCCTTTGCCAGCGCCACTTACAAACTGATGCAGGATATAGATATGACAAATAATGTGCTGTTAGGTTCCATCGGCACGGAGTCCAACCACTTTACCGGACTCTTCGACGGACAGAACCACACACTCAGCAACCTGGAGATGCCCCAGGGCCTTTTCGGCCATATAAGCGGAGCCACTATCAAAAACCTAAAGGTGAACGGCGCCACGGTGCACATAGTCAATGCTACAGCAGGCGGTGTGATATGTGCCCGAGCCAGCAAGTCCGTTATCGACCACTGCCAGGTGACGGGGACAGTCAGATTTGACAATATGCCTGTTACGGCCACCTACATAGGAACCATCGTGGGCGATGTGGTGTCCACCTCGTCAGGCACCAGCGTGGTGCGCAATTGCCATGCAGGGGTACAGATGACCGTTGACGGTGCCACGGCTGCCCACCGTGTGGGCGGCATAGCCGGACATTTACTCAACAGCGCCATCTACAACAGCTACACCCTCCTCAACACCGCTGCCTCGACCAGCCATGTCATTGTTGCCGCCAACGCCTACGTGGGTGGTATTGTGGGCAGGATGGATGGCGACGCCTATGTGGTAAACTGCTATTATGGCCTGAATGACAACATCGACGGAACCAACGGCCATTATGCCGACATCTGTGGTGAGATGGGCGGCGATGCCAAGTTAAGCAAATGCTACTATCGCGACCAAGTCTCCGCCATCGGCACCTACGACCCCGACAACCTGTCTGGCGTGTCCAAGTATACACACGATGGCACCGCCTATCGCTATCAAGTAAATGCAACCCATGTGGGTGTGCTCCTCAACCAGACAGTAACATCCCTTGGCAGCAACGCCATGTTGGCCCGCTGGACGGTACCCGCCTCCACCTCCCAAGCCCCCACACTCACTTACTAATAATCATCCGCATCAAACAAAAAAGCCCACCCTCCTCGGTGGGCTTTTTTGTTGTCCCCAGCAACCCCATCCCCCCCTCCCTCTATCTCCTCTATCCCCTCTATCAAATTTATCAATTCCACCCCCTCTATCAAATCTATCTCCTCTATCCCCCCTCAACTAACAACCCTCTTAAACCCTATGGGCTGTAGGGCCACGAGCAGCGGGGCCACTTTTTGGGGTTCGATGGTGCGACAGACCTGCAAGGCGTTGCTGTAGCTGTGTTCGGGGTCTTTGGTGGGCTTGATGGGCGGGTCGTAGCTGATGGCAGGGGCCACAATGCCCCAGTAGCGTTCGCGCGTGACCCCCTGGGCGTTGGGTCCCTGGCCGCGGGGCACCACGATGAGGTTGGGGCAGCAGTAGGTGCCCGGCTCAAAATGTACACTACACGCACAATCCATCCGACGATAGACAATGGCTGGGACATCATACGGCTTTTCCAGCTCGTAGAACAGCGTGCCATAAAGTGCGCCAAAGAGGAATGCCACATGGTTCTTGTCGCCATGGAAACGGATGGGTCGTTTTAGCATCTCGTCCCTGCGGTTGATTCCCAGCAACAGCTCTATGTCGCGTATCTGCTCCTTATCGAAATAGCCGGCCAGCACCAGCCGATGAACAAAATTGTGCCAAGTGTCCATACTTATCCGACTTCCGTTTTCCGAAAGCCAGAAAGGCTTCACAGGCGTATCTTGTGAGGCCCCAAAAACCACCTGGGCAGTCGGCTCCGACCGGTTCACACCCTCGGTTTTGGGGATAACAGATGGGACATCCGATGAAGGTACGATGGGCAGCCCCTTGATTCGCGACAAAAGTTGCTCACGCAACTGGTTCACCTCAAACAAGCTCAAGGCATACTCGAGCAGCGACCTGTAGTACCCGGCATTGCTGCAATACTTATAGAGCTCGCAGACAAGTTTCTGCTGGTCAGGAAATTTAACCTTGTTCTCATCGCAATAATTTTTGAATAGCGAAATGTCATTCAGGCCACCGAGGAATTGCAGCGTCTCCTTGCTCGCTTCTATTTTCCTCTGGGCCTCATGAAGAAGTGGCTCCGTTTTTTCAGGCGGAGGATTCTCTCGTGCAGCTGGGTTATGGTCATTTTCATACATTTCATTACGCTATTAATAAGTCACTTATATCATAATAAGCGACAATACTGCTGTTTTTTTGCTTTTGCAAATATACACTATTTTTTTCAATCCATCGTACATTAATCGTATTTTTATCGTACCAACATAAATACCTCACATCCTACATCAATAGTAACTTCATCATAGGTAGGAAAATAACCCAACTTCGGGGTAAAAAAAACTTTTTATTTTCGCAGTCGAAAAAACAAACTAAAATGATGAAACTCTTTCAAAACAACACCCCCAGCAACCAGCCCCTACCTCAGGGGTCCGTGCCGCCGCCACCCAACTCGAGGGGAGTGGCATCCTCAACCCTTGCCAGGTCTCCCACATGCTATTTCCTTGCCATCTCCTTGCTAACTCCTCGCTTTTTTATCTTTCTAACAACAAGATCAGCGCAGGTATTAGCCAAGAAATCAACAACATGTGGTGGGCCAAGAGGACAAGCAACCACCCAGCAACCCATCTCTACCCTCTAATTCTTGATTAATAGTAAACCTTTAATAATAATATCTATGGCTAAAGTAAGACTTTTCAACTATTTGCACGGCCGTGTCGGCGACACGACCTATTTCACCCGCAATGGCCGCACCTATGCCATGCAGGCCAATGTTAACAAACGCAAGGTAACCCGCAAGGCTGCGCAGATGACCACCCGCACCAGCTGGAGCAACCTGGTCAACTTCTGGAAGGCTTTCCCCTGTGGTGCCAGGCCCTACTTCGAGGGGCTCCGTCCGGGTGTCACCCACTACAACCATTTCTTCACCCTCAACCTGGGCAGCAACCGCATCTTCCTCACCAAAGAGATGGCCGGCAACTGCGCCTGCGTGGTCGTCCCCTTCATCGTCAGCACCGGCATCCTGCCGCCCATCGTCGTCGACCGCGACGACGTGGGTGTGCGCACCAACATCAGCCTGGGCGACCTCAATCCCCTTCCCACCACCACCTTGGGGCAGCTCTCGCTGGCCATCATCAAAAACAACAACGATTTCCACTACAAGGACATCATCCTCTACCTGCTGGTGCGCCAGCACGTCGACCCCACCGACGGCCGTCCCTTCATCAGCATGAGCCGCACCACCCTCGTTCTCAACCCCAACAGCAACACCCCCATCCAGCACCTCCTGCACCCGCTCGAAGGTTTCGCTGCCCGCAATGGAATGCTGGCAGCCAGCGTCGACCCCGTGGGAGGCATGGTGTGGGTTCACGCACGCTGCACTTCCCACAATTGCCTCCATGTCTCCACCCAGCACATGGTTTGCAACAACCAAGCCCTCATCAACCACTACAGCAGCGCCGAGGCCTTCAATGGCGCCTGCCAGTCCTACGGCGGACTCACCGACGACCCGATGCTGAAGCCAAACGAATAAACCTTAATGACCGGTTTTGAGTTGAACACAAATTATCTTGAATTTACCATGAATGGCTGGCGCGGACTTTGATTTCTCGCAGAACTCGCAGAAAACGCAGAAGGTTTTGACAAGCTAAAGCTTGGTTTGATTACGCGGATTTACTTTAAACTCTCAACTCTAAACTGTCAATAACCAATAACCTATAACCAATAACCTTTCAACCATCTAAAAGTCTCTAATTCTTATCACATTCAAAAATAAAGCGTTTTACATTTTCTCTAATTCTCTAATTCTTGATAAATAGATAACCCTTTAATAAAAAAAACTATGACTATCACCTACAACATTCAAAAACTCACCATCGTTGTCTGCGCCGACGGCTATTACCGTCAGCTGCTCTTCAACGCCATGCCCGAAGAAAAGGCCCTGCAGCTGCTGCCCGAATACGGCTACCGTCCCGACCAATGTGTGTCTATGCACTATGAAACCATTTCCTATTGCAAGACCCTCGACAACCTTGATGTGCTCGACTGGATCGACCGCCAATTTACCTACTACCACCTCTCGGTGAGCACTCTCTACGACATCGTGCGAACGCACGTCCCCAGCCTCCTGCAGATCAGCGAAGCCAAGGCCTTCATTGCTGCCTACAAGCAGCTGGTCACCCACAACATCAACGCCTTTCTACACCCCGATGCAGACCCAACCCAAACAACCCCACAAGAACAACAACAGTCACACACAAACAATCATAAAGCAAAACTATGAAACAGAGCGATTTCGAAGTGCCCGTCCGACCTTATGGCAAAGCAGAGCTTGGCCACATGTACAGAGGAGACGACTGTAAGGACAGAGCTGCCCGCACTTGGATGGATAGAGAAATAAGCAAATGCCCGGGCCTGAGAGAGGAGCTTCGCCGCCTCGGCTACAACACCCTCCAAAAGTGTTACACCATTGCCCAGGTGCGTGCCATCTTCAACGCCATCGGCGAGCCATACTTTACCGCTGACTAAGCTCCCACACACCAACACCCGCGGTCCCTCTCAAAAGGACCGCGGGTGTACCCTTTGGGACGACTCGCACCTACTCAAGACTAACTCTCCCCCCCCCAAAAGATCTTCCTATGAACAAAACGTGTAATAATCTTTTCCTCTTGTAGAGGATATAAAAAAAGGTCACCACTTTATCAGGGTGACCTTTTGTAATATAGTCGGATGCGTTTAGTTCACATCGCGCACAAGGCGGACAGCCATGCCATAGTAATTATAGGCAGTTCCGTAACCACGATCAGAACGGCTAGGTTTAAAATAAAAATAATTGGAGTTATTATTTGAGTAGAATTGACTAGTCCAATAATATCCTTGTTTGGTTGAGTTCTCATTATCATAGAGACCTTCGATGTTCACACCATTTCTCTTACCTGTTATAGGCATAAATATAGCGCCACGAGCCGCAATTGCATTCCATTCGTCGTCAGATAAATCTCCCCAATTCAAATTACTATATTGGCTATATGGGAAATTGTCGGGCAGAATAATTATGCCATCTACTTCGTGAACTTTACACACATCTTTATGAAGATTATTGTAATTAGTTCGATTGTTGAAAAGATAGGAAAACTCATCCTTTGTCAATGTGCGCCATTTGTTGGGCTGGTTTCCGCCATTTATTATTGGGTTCACTCCCCAGTCGTGGTTGGTGTTATTGATGGTAATGCTGGCATAGTCGTTGGAGACCGTAGTCTTTGTATAAGGATAATAGGTGTTATCATTGTGAGCAACACCACTGGTGCCATAACCAAATAGGTCAATCCAACCAGAGTAGTTTTGATCTATAGAGGCATTGTTTCCGTCAATTCCACTAGCGTTGTCGCCAATGAAGTCCCACTGGTGCTCAGCGAAGCGCCATGTGCCTGTACTAGCCTGATATTGTAGGTTACCCGTAGAAAAACGTACTTTCTTACCTTCTCCTACAGTAAATTCACCAATGCCAAGGCCTTGTTCAGAGTCGAAAGTACCTTGATCGCCAGTACTATAGGTGTAGATATAATTGGGAGATAGACTTACTTCACTATCACTATTCCCTGATTTTGTAAAGCGTGTGATTGTATCCGACGAACTTGTACTTTTATAAGTATACACCTTAATGGTCAAGCCACTAAGCTGTATGTTCCCGGGTAACACTACGTAAAATGGACCTCGGCTGTTAACCCTCGGATTGCTGTTAGTGAAATCAAGCTTGACGGTTTTGTGTGCAACATCAGTATAGGTGGTCAGGGTGAGAGTCGGATCAGCATTACCAGAGGTGGGTCCAGAAATGGTAGCATCACCCCATAAGGCAGCATTGGTGTTGGTGACTTCGATGCATGCAACATCTGCTGCTTCAGCAAGGTCTACTCTGAGCAGCGCGCAAAGGTTCTTAAAGTTTAGATAGGAAGTTGTTTGATTTGCAGGGCAGTAGGCTGCCATGGGAGCAGACAAAACCTGTGCACCATTTTCGGCGTGGTATGTCTGCGTTTGGGGCAAATGTACGGTCGTGCTCCAGGTGCCATTATCCGTGGAAACAGAGTTTCCTTCTTGGCTGGCAGGATATACAGCACAATATCCGTTATGCGATTCTGTCACATTGGCAATGGTAGCTATAGTGTTATCATCCGATTCGGAGACATTAACAGAGTAGCGATTGCCATTGATTTGCACACCATCATTGTTATTCCAATAAACATATCTATCATCATCAACATGAGTTTTGCTGTCTTTAGCGTTATTCTGATAGGTATTGATGTTGGCACGTAAAGAGATAGTGCCGTTGTCCTTATTGCAGGAACTGAGTATGGCTGTGGCAATACAAAGTGCCAAAATGATGTTTTTTTTCATATATTGTCTCAGTTTATAAAGATTCTCCAAAAATATTACCACCATTGCCATACTGACCCAAACCTGAGTGGTCGCCATTAGTATGACCCGTGTTCATCAATCCATGTTCAACATCTCCGCCAAAAGAAATGAGTCCGTCTTGTCTCCGTGATTGTTCAATGCTATTACCGAAGCCCTGTTCAATGGTGAAAGACACCACCTTGATGCGTGGGGCATCATACATTTATAGTTTGTTTGATTGTTTTTTCATCATATTATAAAAATAAATGCGTTGTCAATTATTATTCAAATGAATGTAAAAATGTAATTGATTTTTTCCAATGTATAAATTTATTTGTTTCTTTCGTATGAATAAAATAGTATTTTATGCAAGTACAGTTTTAATTAATCAATAGTATAATGTTTGTTTAGTTGTTATTATATAATTATATTTTATATATAGTGTTGTATTTTATTTTCATTTTAGCGTACAAAAATACTAATTCTTTTCTAATGAAAAAAAATAATTTTCATTTCAATACTACATCAATCTGACTATCAGTTTGAAAAAATAATTCAATCAGCATTGTTTACTCCCTCTTTTTATTGCTTTTATTCTTAATGATTTCTTAAAATGGGGGTATCGCGGGTTACACGCTGATGGCGCTGATTGCACGTTTTTTACATCCAACTCTCAACTGACTTTTAATTGAACATCGAAAAACACGAAATACGCGAATGGGCAAGCTGAAGCTTGCGGTTATTATGGCCACGTATTACGTGTATCTCAGTTGCGGCAGATTTGCAATCTGACGCAAAATATTATAAGGATTTTCAATCCGTAATGCAATAATCCGATTTCTCGCAGAAAACGCAGAAAACGCAGATTTACTTTCAACTTTCAACTCTCAACTACTCTAAACTCTAAACTTTAAACTCTAAACTTTAAACTTTCAATAACCAATAACCTATAACCAATAAACTCTCAATTATGGAACATCGAAAAACACGAAATACACGAAAATGCAAGCTAAAGCTTGCCTTGGTTACACGGTTCTATCTCAGTTGCGGCAGATTTGCAATCTGACGCAAAATATTATAAGGATTTTCAATCCGTAATGCAATAATCCGATTTCTCGCAGAACTCGCAGAAAACGCAGAAAACGCAGATTTACTTTCAACTTTCAACTCTCAACTACTCTAAACTCTAAACTCTAAACTTTAAACTTTCAATAACCAATAACCTATAACCAATAACCATTAACACCAATAACCAATAACCTATAACCAATAAACTCTCAATTATGGAACATCGAAAAACACGAAAAACACGAAAATGCAAGCTAAAGCTTGCGGTTATTAAGGCCACGTATTACGTGTATCACATGGATTTAAACTTTCAACTCTAAACTTTCAACTACATTCAACTATCAACTCTAAACAAATAACAGTACATCGAAAAACACAAAAAACACGAATGGGCAAGCTGAAGCTTGCTTTGGTTACACGGTTCTACTCGAAACAACCAACTCTCAATTTTCAGCCACTTTCAACTCTTAATTTTTAACTTTACCATTTCTCGGGCCATGCAATTTTTCTTCATACTGGCACGGTTTTTGTATTAGTGTACTAAAATTTCAAATTTATCTCTATTATTTCAATTTGCCAATAGTTAAATAAACGACTGATTTTAAACAATAAATAGGTGCTGATTGATATGCATTTTTTTATCAGAAATAAAGTTTCAAAGCGTAGTTTTGGTTGTAAAAAAATGCAAAAAAACGCAATAAGATTGTAAATTTTTCGTTATTGGAATGTTAAACTTTTATAAAAAAATCTATATGGCAAACCAGAAGCAAGTACAGAAACGGCACTACGTGATAGACCATTGTTTGAGAGACTACGAACGCGAGTACACATTGGAGGACATACTGGAGATAGTGAATAAAGCCATGGTGGATTTGGGCCAGCATGCCATCAGCGAAAGACAGCTTTACAATGACATCACCTTCTTCCAGAGCGAGGAGGGCTATGGCGCGGAGATAGACACCCGTCGTGTGGTGCGCCTGGATGAAAAGGGACGCAACCGGTCGTACGTCGTCTATCGCTATCACGACCCCAACTTCAGCATCAAGAGCAACCGCCTGCCCGAGCTGCAGTTGCGCTTTTTCAGGGCTGTGGTGGGTAGCCTTATCGATTTCTCCAACGCGCCCATGCAGGAATGGCTCACCAACCACTACACCAAACTGCAGGAATTCTTCGACGGCATGCCGTTGGACACCTGCCTGATGATGGACACCAATCCCTTTGTGGGTGGCCGGAGGGCCAAGGAGTGGGTGACCTATTTCGAGACCATCTTCACGTCGATTATCAACAAGCGTGCCCTGGACATAACCATGGACACATCGGCTTATGGGGTGATGAAGGTGTGTCTGCATCCTGTTTTCCTCAGGCAGTACAACAGCCGTTGGTATGTGCTGGGCGTCATGTCGCACCGGCCTAACAAAATAGTTCCTGTTGCCATCGACCTCCTGCAGAAAGTGACTCCGTCGAAAGAGCACTTCATAGAGTATTCCTTCAATCCCAATGAGTATTTTGAAGACCTCGTGGGCGTTAGCGACCCTCTCACACCACCCATCGACGTGCATCTGCGTTTCCACGGATGGGCGGCGAAACATCTGGAGTTCAACCCGCTGCACGGCTCACAACGTAGCCATTGGGAAGAGGTGAACGGAGAACAAGTGCTAGACGTACACCTGAACGTGAAGCACAACCTAGAGCTTGAAAACCTGCTGATGGGATTTGTGGGGACGATGGAAGTCCTCGGCCCCGAGCAGCTGGTCAAGAAGTACAAAGAGCATATCCTCTGGGCCTGCAAGACAAGCGGTATTGCGGTGACAACGTAGCAGGGCTCAGCCATAAAAGATTGAAGGCCACACAACGGGTGTGGCCTTTTTTGTTGTCCGCATATCACGCGGAATTAAACGCTAATCGGTCAACTATCAACTGTCAATTCTAAACTACCCAGTTGCCCAGTTGCGGCAGATTTGCAATCTGACGCAAAATATTATAAGGATTTTCAATCCGTAAAGCAATAATTCTCGCAGAGAACGCAGAAAGTTTGAGCAAGCTAAAGCTTGGGAAAACTCTCGCAGAAATCGCAGAAAACGCAGAGTTTACTTTCAACTTTCAACTACTCTAAACTATCAACTCTAAACTATCAACTAACAACTTTCAATAACCAATAACCTATAACCAATAACCATTAGTATCAATAACCTATAACCTTTCAACCCCGAATTCGCCTTTAGGCGCAAGTCATCCTGCTGCTTAAGCATAAGAAAATAAATTACCATAAATGCGGAGTAAATTTCAAAATTTCGGGAACACACACTTCGTCGAAAAACCACCGTTTCTCCGTTCATCCCTCGTTCGGCGACCGATGTTTGTTCGTCGGCGAGCGAACAAACAGTGACCTTACCGACGAGCAACAGGTCCACACGCTATCCCTTCGTTGCCAC
>JAEEGI010000572.1_pt1 | contig 106597 bp, 77 predicted proteins | sample 8958751 | NCBI WGS metagenome assembly JAEEGI01 (sample SAMN16246545, study PRJNA631951) | gut metagenome | biome: gut microbiome; feature: rumen; material: KS-attached | host: Bos | place: Iran: Karaj | collected 2018-10
TTGCGGAGAGAGAGGGATTCGAACCCCCGGTACCTCTCGGTACGACGGTTTTCAAGACCGTTGTAATCGACCACTCTACCATCTCTCCTTGTTTGCTTGATTTGGGCTTTTGGTCGAAAAGCGGTTGCAAAGGTAGTGTTTTTCGTTTAAAATGCAAAGTAGGTGATGCAAAGTTTTCGTGGATTTAAGCAATTTTAACGGAAGAGATGAAAAACTCTCAACGCTCACCCTCTCAACTCTCACTGAAAAGTTGTACCTTTGCACCATGATTTATCCGAAGAATTTCGAAAACAAGATCGGCTTTACCGAGATACGCCGCTTGCTTCGGGGAGAATGTTTGTCGACACTAGGTAGTGAACGTGTCGACCAGATTGCTTTTTCCGCCGACGCCGACGAGGTGAACGAATGGCTGTTGCAGGTTCGTGAATTCCGGCGTATTCAGGAGGAAGAAGACGATTTCCCGTTGAATTATTTCTTTGACGTGCGAGCATCTATTGCCCGCATACGTCTGGAAAACACTCACCTGGAAGAAAGTGAGCTCTTCGACCTGCGCCGCTCCTTGGAAACCATCTTCGACATTGTGAAATTCCTTCGGACGAGAAAAGACCAGCGCGAAGACTGGCAGGCAGAAAGCCGTCCGGCAGCACCCACCTACCCCGCCCTCCATCGGCTAACGGAAGACGTGGTTACATTTCCCGACCTCATTCGTCGCATCGACCAGCTGCTCGACAAATTCGGTCATCTTCGCGACAATGCCTCACCCGAGCTGTTGCACATCAGACAATCGCTGGCCCGAACGGAGGGCACCATTTCACGCACACTCTATTCGATTCTCAGAGCCGCGCAGAGCGAGGGCGTCGTCGACAAAGACGTCACACCCACGATGCGCGACGGCCGTCTTGTGATTCCTGTTGCACCAGGCTTGAAGCGAAAGATCAAGGGTATTGTGCACGACGAGTCGGCATCGGGTCGTACGGTATTCATTGAGCCCACCGAGGTGGTAGAGGCCAACAACAAGATTCGCGAGTTGGAAGCCGAGGAGCGCCGTGAGGTCATCCGCATCCTGACGGAGTTCAGCAAGGAGGTACGCCCACATGTGAGCGACATCCTGGCATCCTACCAGTTCCTGGCCGCTATCGACCTGATACGTGCGAAGGCAGAGCTGGCCCGACAGATGCAAGCCATCGAGCCTGTTGTGGACAAGCAGCCCTACATGGATTGGATTCGAGCCATACACCCCTTGTTGCAGAACTCCTTGGAGAAACAAGGCAAGCAAGTGGTGCCGCTCGACATTCGTCTGCACGACCCGAAAGAAGAGAAGGACAGCAAGACACAAGGGCGCCTGCTCATCATCTCCGGCCCCAACGCCGGCGGTAAATCGGTGTGTCTGAAGACAGCCGGACTCTTGCAGTATATGGTGCAATGCGGCCTGTCGGTTCCCATGAGCGAACGCTCGCAACTGGGTGTGTTTCAGAATATTATGATTGACATCGGCGACGAGCAAAGCATCGAAAACGACCTTTCCACCTATTCGAGTCACTTGCTGAACATGAAGCACATGATGCGGCAAGCCGACGAACACACGCTCCTGCTCATCGACGAGTTTGGTGGAGGCACTGAGCCGCAGATCGGCGGCGCTATCGCCGAAGCTGTTCTGAAGCAATTCTGGCAGAAGAAAACCTTTGGTATCATCACCACCCACTACCAGAACTTGAAGCATTTTGCCGAAGGACACCCCGGCGTTGTGAATGGTGCGATGCTCTACGACCGCAACCAGATGCAGGCCCTTTTCCAGTTGAGTATCGGACAGCCCGGCTCATCGTTTGCGATAGAGATTGCCCGCAAGACGGGCATTCCTGAGGAAGTCATCAACGATGCCTCAGACATCGTGGGCCGCGACTACATACAAAGCGACAAATATCTGCAGGACATCGTTCGCGACAAGCGCTACTGGGAGGGCAAGCGCCAGACCATTCATCAGCGCGAGAAGGATATGGAGCGCACCATCGAGCGATACGAGAGCGACCTCACCGATATTGAAAAGAGCCGTAAGGAAATTCTGCAGCGAGCCCAGGAGCAAGCTGAGGAACTCCTTCGCGAGAGCAACAAGCGCATAGAGAACGCTATCCGTGAGATTCGTGAAAGCCAGGCACAAAAGGAGGAGACGCGCCGCATCCGTGAGGAGTTGGAAGCCTTCCGTGCCGACATTCAGGACTTGGACACACGGGCCGAGGACGAGAAGATTGCCAAGAAAATCGCTCAGCTGCAGGCCCGCAAGGAGCGCAAGGAGAAAAGGAAAAAGGAGAAGAGCCAGAACCAATCCCTTCAGCAAGGAGGAAGCAACGAAGGTGCAACAACAGCCGCCGACAAGCCGAAGTCTGCTGCCGAAGAAACATTGGTCGTCGGAGCCACCGTACGCATCAAGGGTCTGCAGTCTGTTGGCCACATCGAGAGCATCAACGGCAAGATGGCAACAGTGATTTTCGGAGATATGCGTACGAAGATGCGCCTGGAACGACTGGAGCCTGCCGTCGAGACGAAATCGAAAACCGAGGACCGCAAGGAGAGCCTCAACGCCTATAGCATCAGCCGCGAGACACGCGAGACCATCGACTCCCACCGCCAGAACTTCCGGCAGGACCTCGATGTGCGCGGCATGCGTGGCGACGAAGCCCTGAATGCTGTCACCTATTTCATTGACGACGCCATCCTCATGGGTATGAGCCGCGTGCGCATCCTTCACGGTAAGGGCAACGGCATCCTACGCCAGCTCATCCGCCAGTATCTCGCCACCGTTCCCAACGTCACCCACTATGCCGACGAACACGTGCAGTTTGGCGGAGCCGGCATCACGGTGGTAGACTTGTAAAGAAGTTCTTTCCCCGCTTCGCTCTGAAAGCGCCCCTGCGGGTCGAGCGGAGACGTTGTGACTTGCATTGATATTAAAAAATCATTTCTAACCATTTATGAAGAAAAGCATACTATTCACTATCATCCTTGCATGCACACTCAGCATGCAGGCGCAGACCTATCAGCCGTCGCCAGAAATACAGCAGGCACAACGGGAGTTCCAAGACAAGAAGTTCGGTATCTTCCTGCATTGGGGCATCTACTCGATGCTCGGACAAGGCGAATGGGTGATGCAGAATCGAAACATCAACTACCAGGAGTATCCGAAGATTTCAGCAGGTTTCTATCCTTCCAAGTTCAATGCCGACGAATGGGTGCAGGCCATCAAGGCCTCCGGGGCGAAGTACATCACCATCACCTCGCGCCACCACGATGGTTTCGCGATGTGGAACTCGGCAGCGAGCGACTACAACATCGTGAAGGCCACACCCTTCAAGCGCGATGTGCTGAAAGAGCTCAGCGAAGCCTGTCAGCGACACGGAATAGCCCTGCACTTCTACTACTCCCACCTCGACTGGGGACGTCTCGACTATCCGCTGGGACGCACAGGACTCGGCACGAGCCGCCCGAAAGACCAACAGGACTGGAAACACTACCAGAAGTTCATGAACGACCAGCTGACCGAGCTGCTCACACAGTATGGTCCCATCGGTGCCATCTGGTTCGACGGCGTGTGGGACCACGACAGCGACGCCACCCCCTTCGACTGGCAGCTACGGCCGCAATACGACCTCATCCACCGACTGCAGCCCTCTTGCCTGGTGGCCAACAACCACCACCTCGTGCCCTTCGACGGCGAGGATGTACAAATCTTCGAACGCGACCTGCCTGGCGAGAACAAAGCCGGCTATTCGGGCGAGAACGGCGTGAGCAAGACGCTGCCGCTGGAGTCGTGCGAAACCATGAACCGCACGTGGGGATATAACATCACCGACTCCCTCTACAAAACACCTAAGGAAATCATCCACCTGCTCGTAGGAGCAGCCGGGCGTAATGCCAACCTGCTGCTGAACATCGGTCCCGAGCCCAATGGTGAGCTGCCCGCAGAAGCTGTCAGCCGACTGAAGGCCGTCGGCGAGTGGATGGGCCAATACGGCGAGACCATCTACGGCACCCGTGGAGGCGAAGTGGAGCCCCATCCCTGGGGAGTGACCACTCGCAAGGACAACCACCTGTTCGTACACATCCTCGACCTGCAAGACAGCGGGCTGTTCCTTCCCTTAAAGAATAATAAGGTGAAGCGAGCCTGCGAGTTCGTCAGCCGCAAGGCTGTGAAGTTCACGCGCGTCGACGGCGGCATCGTCCTGCAGCTTGGCCAGAAGCCTTCGGACATCGACTACGTGGTAGAATTGCAGTTCTAAGTAGGAACCAATGCTGTCCAGACAAAGGCTGTCCAAAAAACGATTCAAATCAGAAACCATTCAAATCAGAAGCAGATTCAAATCAGAAACAGATTCATTTATTTTCATACCTTATCTTAATCTTATTTTATGAAAAGTATTTTAAAGTATCTTGGCTTCGACGAGGCCAAACACAAAGTGAGAACCGAGTTGATGGCTGGTCTCACAACGTTTCTAACCATGAGCTACATTCTGGCCGTCAACCCGCTCATTCTGGGCGAGGCGGGGATGGACAAAGGAGCCGTCTTCTCGGCTACGGTGGTTGCAGCAGCCATTGCAACGATTGTGATGGCTTTCTATGCTCGCCTACCGTTTGCGTTGGCATCGGGAATGGGACTGAATGCGTTCTTTGCCTACACTCTGGTCATCGTAATGGGCTTCACGTGGCAGCAGGCTTTGGCCGCTGTCTTCGTTGAGGGTATCGTTTTCATTCTGCTCACCGTCTTCCGTGTGCGTGAGGCAATCGTGAACGCCATCCCGCTGAACCTGCGCTATGCTATCTCAGTGGGTATCGGTCTGTTCATTGCCATCATCGGACTGAAGAATGGCGGAATCATCGTGAAGAGCGATGCCACCGTGACGACACTGGGCCCGTGGACAGCCACCTCGCTGTTGGCAATGGGCGGCATCCTCTTGGGTGGTGTGTTGATGGCACTCAAAGTGCGTGGTGCATTGTTCTACACCATCATTGCCCTGACCATTATCGGCATTCCCTTTGGGGTGACACAGATACCTGAAGGCTTCACGCTGCTGAGCATGCCCACCTCAATGGAGCCCGTGGCCTTCCAACTTGACTTCTCACGCTTCCTGAGCCTAGACCTTGAGTACTACGTCATCGTCTTCACGCTGGTGTTCATGGACCTCTTCGACACGCTGGGCACGCTCATCGGAGCTGCGACGAGCGCAGGAATGGTAGAAAAGAACGGCCGCATTCACGGTCTGAACCGAGCCCTGATGGCCGACGCCGTAGGCACCACGATAGGCGCCCTCTGCGGAACCTCCACCGTGACCACCTATGTGGAGAGCACCACAGGTATTGCAGCAGGCGGTCGTACGGGCCTTACCTCGCTCACGGTAGCCATGTTGTTCCTTCTTGCCTTGTTCTTCTCGCCCTTCTTCCTCATCATCCCCTCTGCCGCCACAACGAGTGCGCTGGTGTTGGTGGGCGTTCTGATGATGGGCTCGGTGACGAGAATCGACCTGAGGGACTTCACTGAGGCGCTGCCTTGCTTCATCACCATCTTGATGATGCCCTTCACCGCTAGCATTGCTGAAGGCATTGTGCTGGGTATGCTTAGCTATGTACTCGTGAAGGTTTTCTGTGGCCGCTATCGCGAAATTTCGGTGGCGATGTACATCCTTGCGGTGTTCTTTGTGTTGAAGTATGTGGCACCACTCATCTAACCGTCCCAAAACGCTGATATTCAACCAACTCGATATTCAATAATTCATGATATTCAATAATCCCAATTATTCAAAATTTATGAAAAAACAACTCATAACTGCCGTGCTGCTACTGATGAGCATAGCTACGCAAGCACAGAATGTGCAGCTGCACTACGACTTCGGACGCTTCATCTATCCCGACGAAGAGGCTGGACGACAGAAAGTTACGATGACGCTGGAACAGTTCAAGGCCGACAAGTGGGGTTCGTGGTACTACTTTGTTGACTTTGATCTGAGCCGTAAGTTCACGGAAGGTGCCTACACCGAGATTTCACGCGAGTTCAACATCGGCAAGAAAGGCTTTGCAGCACATGTGGAGTACGACGGCGGACTGAATCGTTTCGGCAGTTTCCAGCAGGCAGGACTCCTCGGTGGTGCCTGGAATGGTCACAATGCCGACTTCTCTACAACTTACTCCTTGCAACTCCTCTACAAGCGTTTCTTCAAGAGCTACCCATACACCCGCGCTTACAACAGCGTGCAGTTGACGGGTGTGTGGAGCACAACGTTTGCCGAAGGCAAATGCACGTTTGCCGGCTTCTTCGACTTCTGGCGTGGTGAAAAAGCTAATGGCCACGGCCAGCTTGTTTTTCTCTCCGAGCCCCAGCTGTGGTACAATGTGACGCCCCACCTCAGCTTCGGTTCAGAGGTAGAAATCAGCAGCAACTTCATCTACAACACCTACAACGACAAGTCGTTCTTCGTGAATCCCACCATCGCAGCAAAGTGGAACTTCTAACCCCAACACCTATCACCCTATGAACAATAACAATCTTTCCGCCCCCCGCATGACCATCGTGGGCATCCAGTTCCTCTTTGTAGCCTTCGGCTCCACGGTGCTGGTTCCCCTGCTTGTTGGTCTCGACCCAGCCACAGCCCTCTTCACGGCAGGTATGGGCACGTTTATATTCCATCTCGTCACCAAAGGCAAGGTGCCTATCTTCCTCGGTTCCAGCTTCGCCTTCATTGCACCCATCATCGCAGCATCAAAGCAATGGGGCATGCCTGGCACACTGGCAGGCATCATTGGCGTTTCGCTGGTCTATTTCATCATGTCGGCACTCATCAAGTGGCAGGGACAGAAACTGCTCAACCGCCTGTTCCCACCCGTCGTCATCGGTCCCGTCATCATTCTCATTGGACTTTCGCTGTCGCCCGCTGCCGTCAACATGGCGAAGGAAAACTGGCTGCTTGCCCTGATCTCACTGGCTACTGCCATCATCGTGCTCACACTGGGGCGCGGCCTGTTGAAGCTCGTCCCTGTAGTTTGTGGCATCATCGTTGGCTACATCGTTGCCCTGTGCCTGGGTGTTGTCGATCTTTCCAACGTTAGCACTGCCCCATGGTTTGCGCTGCCACCAAGCATCAGTCACTTCCAGTTGCCGCAGTTTGCCTGGGAGCCGTTCCTCTTCATGATTCCCGTGGCTATTGCTCCGGTCATCGAACACATTGGTGACGTCTACGTTGTGAGTGCCGTAGCCGATAAGGACTTTGTGAAAGATCCCGGTTTGCACCGCACCATGTTCGGTGATGGTCTGGCTTGTCTCTTTGCCGCGTTCTTCGCAGGCCCTCCCGTGACCACCTATAGCGAGGTGACAGGTGCCATGCAGATCACACGCGTCACCAGTCCAAAGGTCATCCGCATCGCTGCCGGAACTGCAATCGTGTTCTCTGTCTTGGGCAAGCTCAGCGCCCTGCTGCAGAGCATTCCCAGTGCCGTGCTTGGAGGAATCATGCTACTGCTCTTCGGCACCATTGCCTCTGTGGGTGTACAGAACCTCATTCACAACAAAGTGGACCTCAATTCCACGCGAAACATTATCATTGTCAGTATCACCCTCACGCTGGGCATCGGCGGAGCCATCTTCAACTTCGGTTCGTTCTCCCTTAGCGGCATCGGTCTCTCAGCGCTGTCAGGCGTATTGCTGAACCTCATCCTGCCGAGAGAAAAGTCAGAACAATAATTTTCAACCCAACTACAAACTAAACAACATGAAAGATTTCAAGTATTATGCTCCGACGGAAGTAGTATTCGGTGAACACGCCGAAGAGAAGATTGGCAGTCTGGTGAAGCGCTACGGCGGTACAAAGGTGCTCGTTCACTATGGTGGACAAAGTGCCATCCGCTCAGGACTGCTCGACAAAGTGTGCAACCTGCTCAAGGAAGAGGGCATCCCCTTCGTCACGCTGGGCGGCGTCGTGCCCAACCCTCGCCTGTCGAAGGTGCACGAGGGCATCGACCTCTGCCGCCGCGAAGGTGTCGACTTCCTGCTTGCCGTAGGTGGAGGCAGCGTCATCGACTCCGTGAAGGCCATCGGCTACGGTGTTCCCTACGACGGCGACGTGTGGGACTTCTATCTGGGCAAGGCCACTCCGCAGGCGATGCTGCCGCTGGCCACCGTGCTCACCATTCCTGCTGCAGGCAGCGAGATGAGCAACTCCAGCGTCATCACCAACGAGGACGGCGACGTGAAGCTGGGCTACTCCCACGACCTCTCGCGCCCGAAGTTTGCCATTATGAATCCCTGCCGCACGTTCACGCTGCCACCCTACCAGACGGCAGCCGGCGTCACCGACATCATGATGCACACGATGGAGCGCTACTTCTCGCACGACAACGATATGACGCTCACCGACGCACTCGCCGAGGCTCTGCTGCGCACGATGAAGGATGCCATCTTTGCCGTGCTAAAAGACCCCTGCGACTATCGCAACCGCGCACAGATCATGTGGGGCAGCAGCCTCGCCCACAACGACCTCACAGGCTGTGGACTCACCGGCGACTGGGCTACCCACGAGCTGGAACACGAGCTCAGCGGAATGTTCGACGTCACCCACGGAGCCGGCCTCGCAGCCATCTGGCCAAGCTGGGCACGCTATGTGTATCGTGAGGACGTGAGCCGCTTCGTGCAGTTTGCCGTGAATGTGATGGATGTGCCCAACGACTTCGGCAATCCCGAAGCCACCGCCCTGAAGGGTATTGAGGCAATGGAGAAGTTCTATCACGCCATCGGAATGCCTATCAACATCCATGAGCTCATCGGCCGTGAAGCCACCGACGACGAGATTCGCGAGATGGTGCGGAAGTGCAGCCGTAACTACACGGCTACGCAGGGCAGCTTCAAAGTGCTGAAGCCTGAGGATATGGAGGAAATCTATAAGATGGCAAGGTAAAGGAGCCGAAGGCTCGTGTAAAGACGCTGCGCGTCGAGTAAGGAGCCTGCGGCTCGTGTAAGGATGCTTCGCATCGTGTAAAGCCTTACAGCTTTCTGACCACTCGGCAGGGATTGCCTACGGCGATGCAGCCGTCTGGAATATCATTGACGACAACCGATCCAGCACCAATGGTGACGTTGTCGCCAATTTTTATGCCTGGCAGAATGGTCACGCTGCCACCAATCCACACATTGTTGCCAATGGTGACGGGGAGTGCCCACTCACGGCGCGAATTGCGCTCCACGGGGTCGGTGCTGTGACAGGCGGTATAGATGCTCACGTTGGGTCCGATGAAGCAGTCGTCGCCAATGGTGACGGGCGCCTCATCGAGCACGGTGAAGTTGAAGTTAGCGAAGAAGCGGCGCCCCACACTGATCTGCTTGCCGTAGTCGCAATAGAACGGCTGGTTGATGATGATCTGGTCGTCGGCCACATGCCCGAGCAACTGCTTGAGCATACGCCGTTTCGCTTCGTTGTCGGTTGGGCGCAGCAGGTTGTAGTCGTGAATGATGTCCTTCACGGCATTCAGCTCTCGCAGCAATTCTTCGTCGACAGCCGAATACAATTCACCAGCCAGCATTTTCTCTTTCTCGGTCATCATATATAAAGTTAAAGGACGCTGCGCGTCGGGTAAAGTGTAAGGACGCTACGCGTCGTGTAAATTGTGTAAAGAGCCTACGGCTCGTGTAACCCCCCACGCATCACACCCCACACGTAGGGGCAGACCCCCGTGTCTGCCCGTCGTTTTTAGGGGATTGTGTGCCCATTGTTCGGGCAGACACAGGGGTCTGCCCCTACGGATGGATGCAAACGCAGGCGTGGGTAATCACAATTATAAATTATAAATTATTAATTATTAATTGTCAATTATTTCGTTCCCACGATCTTCGTCTTCGGCAACGTGGCATTGCGGCGACGCACCACCGTGACCACACTCTGTGCCAGCGCGAGGAAGGCCTGACCCGACAAATTGTCGGGCCGGAGGGCAGTGGGTGTTCCCTGGTCGCCATCGTCGCAGATGCTCTGCACGATAGGAATCTGAGCGAGCAACGGCACCTGCATCTCCTCGGCCAGCTGCTTGCAGCCCTCGCGGCCAAAGAGGTAGTAGCGGTTCTCGGGCAGCTCGGCAGGCGTGAACCACGCCATGTTCTCCACCAATCCCAGGATGGGCACGTTCACCTTGTCGTTGCGATACATGTCAATACCCTTACGGGCATCGGCAAGCGCCACTTGCTGTGGTGTCGACACGATGATGGCACCCGTGATGGCGAGTGTCTGCAGGAGCGTCAGGTGGATGTCGCTCGTGCCCGGCGGCGTGTCGAGAATCAGGTAGTCGAGAGCACCCCAGTCGGCATCGCCGATGAGCTGCTTCAGCGCACCCGTGGCCATTCCGCCACGCCAGAGCGTTGCCGTCTGCGGGTCAACGAAGAAGCCTATGCTCAGCAGCTTCACGCCATACTTCTCAACGGGAACAATCAGGTCGCGACCATCCTTGTTGATGGCATACGGACGGGCATCCTCCACGCCGAACATCTTTGTCATCGACGGACCAAAGATGTCGCAGTCCAACAGTCCCACGCGGTAGCCCAGCCGAGCCAGCGCGATGGCGAGGTTTGCCGACACCGTCGACTTACCCACACCGCCCTTGCCTGAGCTCACGGCGATGATGTTCTCCACCTCGGGCAGCAGCTTGTCGACCGACGGCCGCGCAGCCTTCTTGAACTCGGTCTCTATCTCCACCTCCACGTCCTTGCCACAATAGTACTTGATGGCAGCCTCGGCGGCCTTCACCGTAGAGCGCAGGAACGGGTCGGTGTCGCGTTCGAACAGCAGCACTACCTTTGTGCTCCACACACCACGCTCGCGGTCGAAGCCCACGCTGGGCGTGTCGGCCACCATCTCGCTCTCCACGAGGTTCTTCTTCGTACCGGCATACGTCACCGTAGCCAGTGCTTCCATCACTTTCTTCGGATAGATTGCTTCCATATCTTGTTATAATTTTGTTTTTCCAGTGCAAAAGTAATGCTTTTTTCGCAATATTTTCGTATTTTTGCATAGAAATCTGCTCGGAATGACGAAAAATGATGAACATCAGACTGGTTTCTTGACTCGTGTGGAGGACATGGTAGCACCGCGATTCTGCGTGGGCTGCCGCTATCGGCTCTCAGAGGGCGAGCAGTTTGTCTGCACCAACTGCCTGCAGAAGACTGAGCGCACCGACTTCGCCCGGCACCCCACCGACAACCTCATGGCACGCATGCTATGGGCACGCACCAATGTGCAACGGGCAGCAACCGCCTTCCACTATCGTCCCTCGTCGGCGCTGAGCTTTGCCATTCAGGAGCTGAAGTACAACCATAAGCCCGAGCTCGCCCGATACATCGGACAGCTTGCGGCCAAGGAGCTCATTCGCTCCGATTTCCTTGAAGACATCGATGCCTTCGTGCCCGTTCCCATCACACGCGAGCGATGCCTTGAGCGCGGCTACAACCAGAGCCTGCTCATCGCCGAGGGCATGCGTGACGTCACGGGCATTCCCATCCTGGACGAAGTGCTCGAGCGCACATTCTTCCTGAAGAGTCAGACACAAATGAGCATGCTGCAGCGACAAACGAACGTGGCAGGCGCCTTCCGCCTCGCCGACGGCGAAGCCCTGCGCAACAAGCACATCCTCCTCGTCGACGACGTGATGACCACCGGTGCCACCATGAGTGCCTGCTGCCTGGAGCTGCAGCAAGCCCCCGACGTCCGCGTCAGCGTGTTCGCCCTTGCCCTCACCCAATTATGAACGTGGAGCCCCTCTAAAATTGCATATTTATACATTTTGGACAAACTAGCCAAAATGTATATTTATGCATAAGGAAAATTCATAAATAAACGGTGTCGCGAAATGCGACACCCCTCCATGAAGAACCAGCACCCCTAAACAGGGTGGTGATTTGCAGGTCATCAAGCTAAACTTACACCCCATTCTGATTACAGATTACAGATTACAGTTTTGTAGGGAAGGGGTGAAAGAGGGTGAAAAAGAAGGTTACTATTTATATATAATATAATTAATTATATATATAATAGTAAATATTTTTACTTACATATTTTGATGTTTTTCAAGTTCGCGACCCAGATGATGGGCTCATAAATAAACTGTAATCTGTAATCTGTAATCAGAATGGGGTTAAAATGGTAGTTTACATGGGGTTGTAAAATCGCCTGAAACACCTTTGCACACAATGTTTTCACAAAGGTGCTCTGTAACTACTTGATACATAGTAAGATACAGCACCGATGCAAAATTTTTCCAAAATTTCCTGCTTATAAATTGTAAGTTTCAAGATTTTTTCGTAACTTTGCGCTTGCAAAGAAGATGTTCAGGCAACGACGTTTTCGCGTCCAAAATTGACCGGTCAGGATGCCGAATCCGCCCACGCCACGCTCCCAACTGCACAAAACAATATGAATCTTGAAACCTTTAACCGTAAACCACACACCCACCAAACAATAATGAATCCATCGCCCGCACCACCAACGAATCCCACCACACAGAACGGGCAGACACAGGGGTCTGCCCCTACACGTATGGAGCATAGCTCCAGTGCATACGGAGCATAGCTCTACATCCTACGGAGCATGCCTCCTTATCCTACGGAGCATAGCTCTATATACTAACAAAATGTAAAAACGGCGGGCATCTGACACGAATTCCAGTTTTTTTCACTATCTTTGCAAGATAATCATCATAAAACGAACACGATCATGAAAAGAGTACTATTCTCAATGACGCTGCTTTGGGCAACCATTCTCCTGGCAGCATGCACACAGAACAAGCAGACGGCAGAAGGCGCTAACGCTGCCGACTCTGCCCAGGCAGGCAAGGCCACCGTCTACGTGACACGCAACATCACGCCGGAGGCGCTGGTGAAGATCTACGAGGCACTGGGTCGCAAAGCCGAGGGACGCGTAGCCGTGAAGATTTCCACCGGCGAGTCGGGCAACCCGAACTACCTGAAGCCTGAACTCATCGGACTGCTGGTGGACCAGGTGAACGGCACCATCGTGGAGTGCAACACCGCCTACGAAGGCCGCCGCAACACCTTCGAGGCTCATTGGCAGACCATCAAGGAGCACGGCTTCACACCCCGCTTCAAGGTGGACCTGATGGACGAGGAGGGTGAGTTCAACATCCCCGTGAAGGACTCCACGCACATCAAGTACGACATCGTGGGCTCGCACCTGAAGAACTACGACTTCATGATCAACCTCGCCCACTTCAAGGGACACCCGATGGGCGGCCTGGGCGGTGTGCTGAAGAACGCGAGCATCGGCGTGGCATCGGCCAACGGCAAGGCGAACATCCACACGGCAGGCTATCAGCAGGTGGTGGAAGGGCTGTGGAACCACGTGGAGAATCAGGACGGCTTCCTGGAGTCGATGGCTGCAGCTGCACAGGCCGTACACGACTACTTCGGTGAGGGCAAGCGCGTCGTCTACATTGCCGTGATGAACAACATGACCGTCGACTGCGACTGCGTGGCAACGCCTGAGCCCGTGAAGCTGAAGGACTACGGCATCCTCGCCTCCCTCGACCCCGTGGCACTCGACCAGGCATGCGTCGACATCGTCTTCAACATGCAGGCCAGCGAGGACAACGACAACCGACCGCTCATCGAGCGCATCAACCAGCAACACGGCATCCACACCATTGAGTGGGCCGAGAAAATCGGGCTGGGCACGCGCCAGTACGACCTGGTGAGCATCGACGAATAAGGAGCATCCGTTCTCTCTTTAGCAAGAACAAAAAAACAAAACAACTCGAATGAAACGACTGTTCTCTATCATATTGGCTATCTGGGCGTGCAGCACGCTGTTGCATGCAGGTTCTCTTGTGTGGTTCGACGGCCATTCGCACGTGGGCTATGTGGCACAATCGCACTATTCGCCCGTTGTGGAAATTGCTCTCAACATGTTCAGCGAGGACATGCTGGCGGTGACCGGACAGCGCGCGAAAGCCGATGCCAGAGGACGGTTGGAGATCATCGAGCTGAGCGAGCTCACAAACAAGGAGTTCAAGAAGCTGCAGAAGCGCAAGCTGCCCTATCAGAAGGTCATCGCACGGAAGGATGCATTCTACATCGGGGTGCACAACGGACACCTCGTGGTGATGGGTGACGAAGGGCGCGGCACGGCCTACGGCATCCTGGAGCTCTCGCGAATGGCGGGTGTGTCGCCTTGGATATGGTGGGGCGACGTGGTGCCTCTGAAGCGCAAACGACTGGAGGTGGACGACCGCTTCGCCACGCTGCAGCAGCCATCGGTGGAGTTCCGCGGCATCTTCATCAACGACGAAGACTTTAGCCTGCGCCCCTGGGCAGGCGGCGACATCGGTCCGAAGACCTACGAGAAGCTGTTCGAGTTGCTCCTGCGCCTGCGTGCCAACACCATCTGGCCGGCTATGCACGAGGGTACGACGGCCTTTTTCCAGAAGAAGGGAAACCGCGAGCTGGCACGCAAGTTCGACATCTACGTGGGCTCGAGTCATTGCGAGCCGATGCTGCGCAACAACGTAGCCGAATGGAACACGAAGAGACTGGGCGACTACAACTTCTTCACCAACCGCCAGCGCGTGCTCGGCTACTGGCAGGAGCGCGTCGACGAGACCCGCGACATGCAGGCCATCTACACGCTGGGCATGCGCGGCATCCACGACGGTGCGATGGAAGGTGCACAGACGATGGAACAGAAGGTGAAAGGCCTCACCGACGTCATCAGCCAACAATACAAGATGCTGACTCCCGTTGCCTCTCCATCGCCTGCAGCGAAGGAAACAAAGAAAAGCCAGACTGCAGGAGCAACGTCAAAAGCCTCCCCTACAGAGGGAGGTTTGAAGAGGGCTCCAATGGTGTTCATTCCCTACAAGGAGGTGCTCGACATCTATGAGAACGGCGTACGCGTGCCAGACGACGTGATGCTCATGTGGTGCGACGACAACTACGGCTACCTCACGCGTCTGCCCGACTCGCTGGAGCAGCGGCGCAAGGGTGGTCACGGCATCTACTACCACCTGTCGTACTGGGGACGTCCACACGACTATCTGTGGCTCTCCACCACGCAGCCGGGCTTGCTCTACCACGAGATGTCGACCGCCTACCAGCAGGGAGCACGCCGAATGTGGATTGCCAACGTCCACGACCCGAAGGTGGCGGCCTATCAGCTGTCGCTGTTCCTCGATATGGCGTGGAACTTTAACAAAGTAACGGGGCACCAAAGTAACAAAGCAACAGGGTTGGACCACCACCTCGAATCGTGGCTCGCCGAGCAGTTCGGCAAGGAATGCGGCCACAAGCTGCTGCCCGTGATGCGCAAGTTCTACGAGCTCACGGCAGTCAGAAAGCCGGAGTTCATGGGATGGAGCCAGGTGGAGCTCGACAAGAAGAAATACCAGCGTGGACTGTCGCCCGCGGGCGACACGGAGTTCAATGCCCTTGCCTTCGGCAACGAGCTGGAGCGCTATCTGGGCGAATACAACGAGCTGCGCCAACTGGTTGAGAACATCGAGAAGCTGATTCGTCCGGAGCTGAAAGACGCCTATTTCGCAGCCATCAAGTATCCCGTCCTCGCTGCTGCCGATATGGCCACGAAGCACTTGGAGGCTCAGGAGTCGCGACACATCGCTCGCAAGGAGTCGTTCCACAACGACAGCGAGGCACTGGGCTCGGCGGCACGCAGCATCAAGGCCCTTCGCGAGATGGAGGAGCTCACCGAATACTACAACAGCCAGATGGCCGACGGAAAATGGGATGGACTGATGGCGATGGACCCGCGCCAGCTGCCGGTGTTCGGCCCATGCGAACTGCCCGACAAGCTCAGCGAAGCGGAGATCAGCGAGTATGGACAACCCGAGGAGTATGAGACACAACCGCAACTGGATGCCAACTGCGTGGCCCGTAATGCAGCCGACTACACTTCGGCCAGCGACGACGTAGAGATTGTGCCCATGCTCGGACACAGCATGAAGGCGGTGGCGCTGCCCAAGGGGGCTTCGCTCACCTATAAGTTCAACACCGTGAAGCGTGGCGAGGCCCGCTTCCGCGTGGCCGTCATCCCCACACAGGCCACCGATCACGGCGGCATCCGCTTTGCCGTGAGCATCGATGGTGGTGAGAAACGGGTGTTCAGCCTTTCAGAGCCCTTCCGCTCGGAACGCTGGAAGACGCAGGTGCTGCGCGGTCAGGCCGTCCGCGAACTGACGCAGTATGTCGGTATGGGCACCCACACCCTCGTCATCGAAGCCCTCGACGACCACATCATCGTCGACCAGTGGCTCCTCGACTACAACCTCAAGCGCCAACACTACCGGTTCCCGTTGTAGTTTTGGAATTACACGGAATTTAACCTTGAGAATGTAGGGACGCGACGTGTCGCGTAACTGGATTTAGCTTTTCCCCTCCAAAAACGCGGCACGCCTCGTCCCTACATGTGGGGGCAAAAGTATAAAACGACCTATTTTTTTCATTAAAATGCAAGAAATAAAAAAAATATCGCTATCTTTGCACCGAAAGAAACTATCAAAATAAGAAACAATTATGGCTACTTATACTATAACCGTTAACGAACGCTCATCAAGTGGCAAAGCTTTGATGGCCTACCTCAAAGCTCTTGGGGTATTGGTGCACAAAGTCTCTCCCAAAGAGAAAAGCAGCTACCTTCGCTCACAAGAAGACAAGCAGGCCGGGCGTATAGAAAAATTCTCGTCTTCAGAAGAAATGTTCGAATCATTAGGTATTTGAATGCGATGTACGTCATCTACAAAGTGACTGGCTTCTGATTTGGGAACAAAACGATACCGAGTTGACTCTCCCATTCACGGGAACAGGAACTCATTCTGATTTATTTGGATAAAATCTCGGGACACCAGCCAATTGGTGTCCCTTTTTTTTAACAACGACTATTACGCACACAAAAATGTGGGTGTGTCAAAATGAAATAATGGATGAAAAGATGCAGCCAGTAGTCCCCTCCTCCTGGGAGGAGGGGTGCGGGGTGGTAGAGAAAGATAATGATATAACCTATTATAAATTAAATATTTAGGAAAGGTCGAGCCTTATTTATCGCTACCACCCCTAACCCCTCCTTCCCGAAGGAGGGGACAACAAATTGACTCCTTTCTTCATTTTAACACATCCCTTTAGGGGGTAGGCTCCTCTACCTCGCCTTATCCTTGCTGCTACGCTTCGGCCGATGATAGCTGCGGTAGTCGTCGAGTTCAATTTCTACGTCGGGCTCACGTAGGGAAACTGCCTGCGGCAGCCTGAACTTCATATACTTGATATTCAGCCCGCGGTCTATCCACATCTGCTCGTAATATGTTTGGATGGAGAGGATGCGGCGCGTCTCGTCGTCGATGCTCTCGTCGTGATAGAGATCGGTGGTGGCGAAGAGCAGAGGCAGCTGGTTTTCCTTCACCATATAATCCGTATAGGTGAACAGGAAGTTGGAGTCGGTCTTCACATGCACGATGCCGCCATCCTTCAGGAAACGGCGGTAGCGCTCCAGGAAATACGTGCTCGTCAGTCGCTTGCGGGGATTCTTCATCTGCGGGTCGCTGAACGTCAGCCAGATCTCACTCACCTCGTCGGGTCCGAAGAAGCGGTCGATGATCTCAATGTTCGTGCGCAGGAAGGCCACATTCTTCAGTCCCTCCTGCAGCGCCATCTTCGCTCCCGTCCACATACGGGCACCCTTGATGTCGACACCAATGAAGTTCATCTCTGGGTACAATCGCGCAAGCTCCACCGTGTACTCCCCCTTGCCGCAGCCCAGCTCCAACACGATGGGGTTGTCGTTCTTGAAATAGTCCTCGTGCCAACGACCCGTCATCTCAAACGGCCGCTCTTCAATCACGCTGAACGGATACTGGAACACGTTCTCGAACGTCTCCATCTCCGCAAACTTCTGTAGCTTTCCTTTTCCCATATTCTCGTCGTTTTGCCTGCAAAGTTACGTGTTTTCCTTCATTCCTACAAATTTAGCGGCTTGAAAACCTTGATTCTCTCTACAAAAAATCGGCAATGCCCAACCAACGAGCATTGCCGACATGATATCAGTAGTTTTTCAGATGTTACACTGTCTGAAACGAATCCACCCCCGCATCAGATGATGACCTGTACCCAGCCGTGCTTGTCCTCGACGGTGCCGTACTGAATGCCGCGCAGCGTGTCGTAGAGCTTCTTCGACAGCGGTCCAGGCTCGGGACCGAAGTCGTAGCGATGACCGGTGTCGGGGTCGTCGATGTAGGAGATGGGTGAGATGACGGCAGCCGTACCGCAGGCACCAGCCTCCTCGAAGGTGTCGAGTTCCTCGATGGGGATGGGGCGACGCTCCACCTTCATGCCGAGGTCCTCAGCAATCTGCATCAGGCTCTTGTTGGTGATGCTCGGCAGAATGGATGTCGACTTCGGCGTGATGTAGGTGTTGTCCTTGATGCCGAAGAAGTTGGCAGCTCCGCACTCATCCATGTATTTCTTCTCTTTCGCATCGAGATAGAACTCGCTGGCGTAACCCTGACGGGCAGCCTTGCTATGAGCATGCAGGCTGGCAGCATAGTTGCCACCAACCTTGTAGCAACCGGTGCCCAGAGGAGCAGCACGGTCGTGGTCGCGTGTGATGACATAGGGGTTCGACTGGAAGCCTCCCTTGAAGTACGGGCCTACGGGCGTCACGAAAATCATGAACAGATAGTCGCCGGCAGCATGTACGCCCACCTGAGCGGTAATACCGATGAGGAGCGGACGCACATAGAGCGTGGCACCACTCTCATAGGGCGGGATGTAGTCCTGATTCAGGAGGACCACCTTCTTCACCATCTCTACAAACATCTCGGTCGGCACCTCGGGCATCTCGATACCGTGACAAGTGGACTGCAGGCGTGCAGCATTCTCGTCCGGACGGAAGAGGCGCACGTGTCCGTCGGGACAACGATAGGCCTTCAGACCCTCGAAAGCCTCTTGTCCGTAGTGCAGACAGGTGGCCGCCATATGCATGTTGATATACTCGTCGGAGCAGATTTCTATCTCGCCCCACTTGCCGTTGTGATAATAGCAACGCACATTGTAGTCGGTTGGCATATAGCCAAACGACAAACTTGCCCAGTCAATGTTCTTCACCATATTAATAATAATGCTTTATGAAAGGTTTAACACTTCCTTATCTGAAAACGTTTGCAAAAATACGCAATATTTTCCGAAGCGCAAAGGAAAAATGAAAATTTTTTATCTTTTACTGTTGCGCATCCATCACGGCTTTGATGTCGGCGTCGACCTTCGTGAGGCGGTCTTTACAGAGCTTGATGAGCTGTTGGGCTTCCTTCAGCTGCTGCGCCATCTGGTCGATGTCGAGCTCGTCGTTCTCCATTTTCTTTACGATTTCCTCGAGGCGACTGACGGCCTCTTCGTATTTCATTTGTTGCATGGGTTGTTGGGTTTTTATGGGAGTTATGGGAATTATGAGTTTGGATGCGATTCTTTCACCTCTGAGCTGACGGAGCCACCAGCGAGGCGGGTCTCGATGATGTCGCCTGGCTGCAGGTCGGAGGCTGAGCGCACCATGTGGCCATTCTTCAGCGTGATGCTGTAGCCGCGACGCAACAGCAGGTCGGGGTCGAGACTCGTGGCACGCTGACTGAGCAGGTCGAGGCGGTGGCGCTCGCGCAACAGCTTGCGCTCGACGAGCGGCGGCAGCTGGGCGCTGAGAGTTGAAAGTCGATAGTTCAGCGTGGAGAGCTTCTGCGCCACGCTGGCAGACGCACGCATAAAGAGCTGGTCGAGGCGTGCTGTCTGCCGGCTCTTCACCAGCGAGAACAGCGTCGGGATTCGCTCTGCCAATCGTTGCAGCCGCACTTGCTCCAGTTGCATGCGCCGACCTACGTACTGCGTAATCTTCTCCTGACAGTCGTTCACTCGCATGAGCACTTCTGCCAGGTGGTCGATGAGGAACGCGGCAGCAGCCGTCGGCGTTTTCACACGGATGTGCGACACCATATCAAGCACGCTTTCATCGCGCTCATGACCGATTCCCGTAATAATCGGCAGCGGGAACTGTGCCACATTCTCGGCCAGCGCCAATGTGTCGAAACCCGACAAGTCGGCCGTTGCTCCGCCGCCACGAATAATCACAACGCAGTCAAAAGCCGGAGCCCCCCCTACGGTGTTGTATATGCTATTCAACGCCTCTATGATGCTCTGCTCCACCCCTTCTCCTTGCATGACGGCAGGGAAAAGTTTTACTTGAAACTGCAGGCCGTAGTCGTTGTCAGCCAATTGGTTACAGAAGTCGCCATAGCCTGCTGCGTTAGCCGACGAGATGACGGCGATGCGCTGACAGAACATGGGTAGCTGCAGCTCGCGTTGCAGGTCGAACACGCCTTCTTCCTTCAGCTGGCGTACGATTTCTTGACGACGGCGAGCCATATCGCCCATCGTGTAAGTTGGGTCGATATCGTTCACAATCCACGAGAAACCATAAGCCTCGTGGAAGTTCACATGAACACGAAGCAGCACCTTCAACCCAGCATGGAACGTCTGCCCCGTTGCCCGCTCGAAGCGCGGACGAAGCTTCATCCACGTGTTCTTCCAGCATCTCGCCGACGCACGCGCCACAGGGGTGTTGCCGAAAAGGTCTTTCTGCACCAGCTCCATGTAGCAATGACCGTGCACCTCGCGCACTTCCGACACCTCGGCTTCCACCCAGTAGTCGTGGTCGAGGGTGGTCTCGAGCACGTCGCGCACGAGGGAGTTCAGCTCGTAGAGGGTGAGCGTAGCCCTGCTCCCCTGCCCTTCCTGATCAAAGAGGGATGCAGATTCTCCTGAGTCCTGCCAATCAATACTCATATCTTGTATGGGATGATGTTGCCTTTCGTTGAATGTGAATACCAGATAATCAGCTCACGCTACATCCTGGAAGCGTTGCCAGAATCTCTGGTCCTGCCCCACTCCAGCGCCTTCCAGTAGTCGGGAATGCCGTAGCCGAACACGTTGTCGGGATATTCGAAGCGATCGCCAGCCGAGCGCACGAGGTTGATGATCTGCATCGCGGTGAACTGCGGAAGTGCCTGCCACAGACAAGCCACAGCGCCACAGGTGATGGGCGACGAGAACGAGGTACCATTGGCGGTGGTGAGTGTACCCTTTCCGCTGACGACAGCCGAGTGGTAGCCCATCGCCATCACGTCGGGTTTCACGCGGCCATCGGCAGAAGGTCCTACCGACGAGAATCCGGTATTGACACGCTGTGCGTTGACGGCACCAACAGTCAGGATGTCGTCAGCATCGCCAGGCACGTTAATCTTCTTCCACGTTCCCAACCCTTCGTTGCCCGCGCTCGCCACGAGAATCATCCCCTTGCCGGCCAGCAGCGATGCCGACCGCGAACAGATGGACGTACGACCGTTGAGCTCACGATAGGGATGATCGCCCAGCGAGCGGTCGAAATGGTGATAGCCGAGCGACGAGTTCAGCACGTCGGCACCAATGGAGTCGGCGAATTCAACGGCGGCAGCCCACCAGTCTTCCTCAGCCAGGCTTTCAGAACGCCCGTCCTCCGTACGGATGAGGATGAACTGTGCTTCAGGAGCCGTTCCCACCATCGTGTCTGGACGGTTCATCGCAATCGTGGAGAGAACTTCTGTGCCGTGATCGAGTTCGCCAAAGAACTCGGGCGACGGCGGATAGACGTAGTCGCGATGGGCCACGATGCGCACGTTGGAAAGGAGCGGGATGCGGTCGGCGTTCATGAAGCCGCCGTCGAGCACAGCAATCGTGATGCCGCGTCCACGGTAGCCTGCTTCATGAAGACGGTGCAGATTGAGCATCGTCAGCTGTTCACGGCTGTCGACAGGCACCTTCTCGAGGTCCTGCTCCATCAGCTCGTCGCGCTGTGAGACCTCAACGGTGTCGGGAGCCGAGAACAAATGGGTGACACCCTTCACGAAGGGAATCTCAGCAAGCGTGCCCAGGTCGTCGGGCTGCGACAGCACCACCACCACCGTGTTGTTCCACTTGCTCTTGCTCACCACACGAAGACCTCGTTCGCGCAAGGCTTCGAGATAGCGAGGCGACAGCGGCAGGTCGGTGGAGTCGAGTTGCAGCCCTTGTCGGCGGCGACGCTCCAACGACTTCATCGATAGGAACTCCTCTGGACGGGAGAGTGAATACGGTGTGCCGTTTTTATCGGCTAGTTGCAGTCGATAAAGGTGGCAAGGACCTCCGGGAAAAGCCTTTCGCTCGCCCACAGCCCACGCCGTTGCTGCCAGCATCGTGGCGACAGCGATTGCTAAGATTTTAATTCGCATTTTCATCAGATTAGTAATTTTCTCTGCAAAGGTAGTGTAAATTGCGAGAAATGCAAAATAATTCGCAAGATATTTTCATTTCAGAAAGACTGCCTGCCTACTTCAGAAAGACTGTCTGCCTACGTCTGAAGAATATGGCGACGAGTGCTTTTTATAGTCAAGAAATCAAAAACAACGGAAAATATTTTGTTATTCGACGGGTTTAACGTATCTTTGCATGATAAAACCATCGAGTAATGGACAATAAGAAAGCAGCACTCGCCCTCGGTACCGAGCCCGTGGGCAAATTGCTTATGCAATATGCTATGCCCGCCATCGTGGCGATGGTGGCTTCGTCGTTGTATAACATCATCGACCGAGCCATCATCGGACAAGTCGTGGGCGCAGAGGCTATTGCCGGCTTGGGCATCACCTTCCCGTTCATGAACCTCAGCGCCGCCTTTGGCGCTGCTGTGGGCGTGGGAGCCTCGACGTGCATCAGTGTGAAGCTCGGACAAAAGGACTATCAGACGGCCGAGCATCTGCTGGGCAATACCGTGACGCTGAACCTCATCGTGGGACTGCTCTTCATGACGGTGTCGCTCATCTTCCTCGACCCCATTTTGCGCTTTTTCGGCGCCAGCGATGTCACCCTACCCTATGCCCGCCAATTCATGGAGGTCATCCTGCTGGGTAATATGATCACGCACATGTACTTCGGCATGAATGCCGTGTTGCGCGCAAGCGGTAAGCCGCGACATGCGATGTATGCGGTGCTCTTCACCGTAGGCATGAACATCTTGTTGGCGGTGACCTTCGTATGGTGGTTCCGATGGGGCATCCGTGGTGCCGCTTTGGCCACGATTCTCTCGCAGTCGATGGCGCTTTGCTGGCAGCTGTGGATTTTCAGCGACAAGACACAGCTGATTCATCTGAAACGGGGCATCTACCGACTGAAGAGCGACCTCGTCCGTAACATCATCTCCATCGGCATCTCGCCCTTCCTGATGAACCTCTGCTCGTGTGTCATCGTCATCTTCATGAACAATCAGTTCGTGCATTATGGCGGCGATATGGCGGTAGGCGCCTATAGCATCGCAAACTCTATCGGTATGGTGTTCTTCATGTTCGTCATCGGCATCAACCAAGGTATGCAGCCCATCGCCGGCTACAACTACGGCGCAGAGAAGTTCGACCGCCTCATGCGTGTGCTCACGCTGGCCATCATCGCAGCTACAGTAGTGATGGTGGTAGGATGGGCGTTGGCAATGCTGTTCCCCTACTACATGGCCCGCATCTTCACCACCGATCAGGAACTCATCGCGAAGTCAATCACGGGCATCAGGCTCAACATGCTGCTGTTCCCCATCATCGGCTTCCAGGCTGTGGTGACCAACTTCTTCCAGTGTATCGGAAAGGTGCGCATCGCCATCTTCCTCTCGCTGTCGCGCCAGCTGCTGTTCCTTTTGCCACTCATCTGGATTCTCCCGATGCTCTGGGGACTCGACGGCGTCTGGGCTGCTCTGCCCACTAGCGACCTCATCGCAGCTGTGGTGGCTGCCGCCAGTATGGCCTACTTCATGCCGAAATTAAAACAACAAGCTCATGGATAAACCAAACAATATCATCATCTGCGTAGGCAGGCAGCTGGGATCGGGCGGACAAATCATCGCCCGCAAGCTCGCCGAGGAGTTTGGCTGCAAGCTCTACGACCGCGAAATCTTGAACCTCGCCGCCAAGGAGAGTGGCTTCTCTGAGAAGATCTTCGAACAGAACGACGAGCACAAGGGGTTCTTCCGCGCCTTGCTCAGCGGACACGGGCGCAGCTTCGCCATCAACAACTTCTACCAGAACGAGTTCTCCGAAGAGAATCTGTTCCAGTTCCAGGCCGATGCCATCAGTAAGGCTGCCAGCGAGGGGCCGTGTGTGTTTGTGGGCCGCTGTGCCGACTACGTGCTGCGCGATGTAGAGGGCGTGGTGAGTGTCTTCATCACCGCCGACATGGGCGAGCGCATCAGTCGTGTGATGGAACGCAAGCAATGCGATGAAGAAACAGCCCGCCACATCATCGAAAACGGCGAAAGCCAGCGTGCCACCTACTATAATTACTACACGGGAAAGAAGTGGGGAAACGCTGCGAGCTACGACCTTTGCGTGAACTCATCGCGCCTGGGCATCGACGGAGCCACCGCCCTCATTGCCGAGTTTATCAGGAAGTCAAGTCTGACCAGTCCGACTTGTCCGACTAGTCAGAGTAGTCCGACCCGTCCGACATCCTCCCAGCAGTCATGAAAAAAATCGGCATCCTCAGCGACACCCACAGCTACTGGGACGAGAAGTACCTACACTACTTCGAGCCCTGCGACGAGATTTGGCATGCTGGCGACATAGGTTCGCTGGAGGTGGCTCAGAAACTTGCTGCCTTCCGTCCGCTGCGTGCCGTCTGCGGCAACTGCGACGGCGGCGACCTGCGAAGCATGTATCCTGAGCGGCTACGCTGGAAGTGTGAGGACGTCGACGTGCTGATGACGCACATCGGCGGCTATCCTGGCAACTACGACCCACGCATCCGTTCCACACTCTTTGCCTCACCTCCTCAGTTGTTCATTGCCGGCCATTCGCACATCCTGAAGGTGAAGTTCGACAAAACGCTGAACCTCCTTCACATCAACCCGGGTGCAGCAGGCATGCAGGGCTGGCACCAGGAGAGAACTTTGGTCAGACTGACCGTCGAAGGCAATAAAATGACCGATTGTGAAGTTATTACATTAGGAAATAAATCATAAAGAACTAAGAATATGTCAAGAAAGAAAGCCATATTACTCTACGCGCTGCTGGAAGCCCTGCTTCTGCTGGCCATTTGCATGGGCTTCGTCGCCGAGATGATATCCATGAAGATGTTCATACTCCTTCTGGTCCTCATCTCCGTGCTGTCATCGACTGTACTGATAGCCATCATCAAGAAAACAAACCCTAATAGTTAACAATACCCTCAAAAAGTTATGAAGACAATCGTTATTACCGGCGGTGCAGGCTTTATCGGAAGCCACGTAGTTCGCCTGTTCGTGAACAAATATCCTGAGTATCACATCATCAACCTCGACAAGCTGACGTATGCCGGCAATCTTGCCAACCTCAAGGACGTCGAGAATAAGCCCAACTATGAGTTCGTGAAAATGGACATCTGCGACTTCGAGGCTTTCTATCAGCTCATGCAGGAAAAGAAGGTCGATGGTATCATCCACCTCGCTGCCGAGAGCCACGTAGACCGTAGCATCAAAGATCCCTTCACCTTCGCCAAAACGAACGTGATGGGCACACTTTCGTTGCTACAGGCCGCCAAGCTCTATTGGGAGAGCCTGCCGGAGAAGTACGAGGGCAAGCGTTTCTACCACATCTCGACCGATGAGGTGTACGGAGCACTCGAGATGACGCATCCCGAAGGCATTGAGCCTCCGTTCTCAACGACGGCCTCGAGCACCGAGAACCACTTGGCCTACGGCGAGGAGTTCTTTGTGGAGACGACAAAATACAATCCCCACTCACCCTACTCTGCCGCGAAGGCTGCCAGCGACCACTTCGTTCGTGCCTATCACGACACCTACGGAATGCCAGTTGTCGTCACCAACTGCTCGAACAACTACGGCCCCTATCAGTTCCCCGAGAAGCTCATCCCGCTGTTCATCAACAACATTCGTCATCACAAGCCGCTGCCTGTCTACGGCAAGGGTGAGAACGTTCGCGACTGGCTCTATGTGGAAGACCACGCTCGCGCCATCGACCTGATTTTCCATGAGGGAAAGACGGCTGAGACCTACAACATCGGCGGTTTCAACGAATGGAAGAACATCGACCTCATCCGGGTATTGATCAAGACGGTCGACCGTCTGCTGGGACGCGAGGAAGGCGAGGATATGAACCTCATCACCTTCGTCACCGACCGAGCAGGTCACGACATGCGCTACGCTATCGACTCCTCGAAGCTGCAGCGGGAGCTTGGCTGGGAGCCGTCGTTACAGTTCGAGGAGGGCATCGAGAAGACGGTTCGCTGGTATCTCGACCATCAGGACTGGCTCGACAACGTCACCTCGGGCGACTATCAGAAATACTACGACCAAATGTATAGCAACCGATGATAGGAAAAATCATTGAACTTCCGAAGATTACCGACCCACGCGGCAACCTGACCGTTGCAGAACAGCTGAAGGACGTGCCGTTCAAGATACGGCGTGCCTACTGGGTCTACGACGTTCCTGGCGGCGAGAGTCGCGGCGGTCATGCCCACAAGCGGTTGCGCCAACTGGTCATTGCGCTGAGTGGCTCGTTCCACGTCACCCTCGACAACGGGCAGGAGCGCGAAACCGTACTCCTCAACCATCCTTGGCAGGGACTCATCATCGAAACGGGCACCTGGCGCACACTCGACGACTTCTCGTCGGGTGCCGTCTGCCTTGTGCTCGCCTCAGAACCTTACGAGGAAGACGACTACATCTACGACTACGACGAATTCCTCGCCTATGTCGCAGAAAAGCCCAACACCTAAACTTCTAAACATCTCCGCTCGACCCGCAGGGGCGCTTTCAGAGCGTAGCGGGGAAAGAACTTCTAAACTTCTCAACCTCTCAAATGCTGGAAATCAGGCGATACAAACCCACGATGGCAGACGAATGGAACCAGTTCGTGGCAACGTCGAAAAATGGAACCTTCCTTTTCGACCGGCGCTACATGGACTATCATGCCGACCGATTCCCCGACCACTCGCTGGCGTTCTATCGCAAGGGGCGACTCTATTCACTGTTGCCTGCCACGCTCCAGCCAACGGGCCTCGTCTCTCATGCCGGCCTCACCTATGGCGGATTAATCACCGACCATCGTGCTACTGCCGCCGACGTCTGCGAGTTGTTCATCTTACTCAACGACTATCTGCGTCAGGAAGGCATCGGGCATGTTGTTTACAGACCCACACCCCACATCTATCATCGTCTTCCAGCTGAGGAAGACCTCTATGCCCTGACTCAGGTGTGTCATGCACGACTGACGGCACGCGACATCTCATCAGCGATTGTTCGCGAACCACGACTGCCTTTCACTGAATCACGACGCTCAGGCCTTCGCAAGGCTACTGCTGCAGGGATGATAGTCGGCGAAAGCTCCGACTACGAAGGATTCTGGAAAATCCTTACCGGCAACCTGCTGCAACGTCATCACACGCGGCCCGTCCACTCCATCGAGGAAATTCTTCTGTTGCAGAGTCGTTTTCCTGACAACATCCGCCTATTCACAGCTGAACTCAACGGAAAGGCTGTCGGAGGAACGGTCGTTTACGAAACAACGCAAGTCGTTCATACTCAATACATTGCAGCTATCGAGGAAGGCAAACGTTTAGGCGCGCTCGACTTACTCTTCGACCACCTTGTCCACAATGTTTATGCTGATGCTGCATGCATAGACTTCGGAAAATCTACAGCCGGCGATAGCTGCGACCTGAACGACCGGCTCATCTTCCAGAAAGAAGGCTTCGGAGCACGCGCCGTCTGCTACGACACCTACGAATGGGACATTCCCATCGATGCTTCCACAAGAGAAAAATAAAAACCTAAGATAATGAAAGCAAATAAGAAAAGCAAGAAGATGCCGCAGAAGGCATCATCGAATGCAAAAGAGACACGCCGGCAACCGCTTGAGCTGACAGCCAAGAAGCTGTGCTGGATGTGGCTATTACCAGTGGTGGCACTCATCGCGGTAGCTGCGGTCCTGCTCACCTACGAGAGCAACTACCTCTTCCGCGTACAGGAGATGAACCTATTCCTCTACACCCCGTTGTTCTTCAAACAACAACTGGTCGTGTCCGGAGGCATACTCACCTATCTGGGTACGTATTTCACGCAGTTCTTCTATCACCAATGGATGGGTGTTGCATTGCTCTGCCTGTGGTGGTTGTTGCTGATGTTCGTCGTCAAACGAACGTTCAACATCCCAACCAAGTGGGCTCTGGTCGTGCTCATCCCAGTAGCGCTACTGCTCATCACCGATGTCGACCTGGGCTACTGGCTATACTACCTGAAGCTGCGCGGGCATTTCTTTGTGGCAACGATGGGAACAACGGCAGCCGTCGCTTTGGCGTGGGCCTATCGCCTACTGCCGAAGAAGTTCTTCCTGCGCACCATCTTCATCGTGGTGGCGGTGGCCATAGGCTATCCGCTCCTAGGCTTCTACAGTCTGTTGGCCGCCCTGCTCATGGGCATCCTCGCCTGGCGACTCGACGACTATTCCTTGTTGCGCAGAGTCATCGATAGCGTTGTTGCCATCGTGGCAATAGCCCTCATCCCATACATCTATTATCTCACCGTCTACTATCAGACTCACATCATCAACATCTACTACACAGCTCTGCCGCTCTTCCGCATCGACCAGGACTACATGGTCTACTACACACCATTCTACTTGCTCGTAGCAGTCCTCGTTCTCATGGCTGTTCTCTATAAGCGTCAGCGTCAAACCGACGTGAAGAAGAAAGCCTTATGGTGTTTCGCACAGCTGTGCCTGGCAGCTGCGCTAGTCTTTGGTGTATACTATTCTTGGTATAAGGACGAGAACTTCCATACCGAGCTGAGCATGTATCTTGATGCCGACAACCACCAGTGGGAAAACATTCTCACCACCTATCGCGACCACGATAGCAATCCCAGCCGACTGATGTGGATGATGAAGAATCTTGCGCTCGCACGACTCGACCGACAGGGCGACGAGATGTATCACTACCGCAACAGCGATGCTGCTCCCGAAGCACCTTTCGGCGCCCACATGGCACAGTGTGGCGGTAAGCTGCTCTACTACAACTATGGTCTGCTGAACTACTGCTACCGTTGGTGTCTGGAGGACGGCGTGGAGTATGGCTGGCGCGTCGACTACTATAAGTTCATGCTGAAGAGCTCGCTTATGAACGGCGAATATGTCGTAGCAAAGAAGTACATCGACATCTTGTCGAAAACGAAGTACTATCGCGAATGGGCGCAGCAGTACGAGCCTATGGTGAAGAATCCAGAACTGGTTAAGAAAGACAAGGAGTTCTCAACCATCATGCACCTCATGCCGCCAGTCAACGAGCTCACCAGCGACCAGGCTCTCGTTGAAATCTTCCTCATCAACCACTTTGCCAACCACGACAGCGACGATCCTGCCTTCCAAGAGCAAGCGATGATTTTTGCCCTGCAAACGAAGGATATCGGTACTTTCTGGAGTCGTTTCTTCCGTTATGCGAAGAACAGACAGGATGCAGGCAAGCACATGCCTAAACACATCCAGGAAGCCGCTTACCTGTATGGTCACCTGGAGAACAAAGTGGATATCAGCAAGATGCCCTTCGACAAGGACGTCATCGACTCCTACAATAACTTCATGACCGCTGCCCAGCAATACAAGAACCTGTCTGAGCAGGAAATGAAGCCGTTCATGTATGATCGCTTCGGTGGTACTTTCTACTTCGAGTATTTCTTCACACGCGACCAGCGCAGCTATTAAACTCTAACAACGAAATAACTTGAGAAAGATGAAAAAATATATTTATTTCTTACTGGTCATCCTGCTTGCCGCCTGTCAGCAGGTGAAGGTGCCTGAGACGTTCAGCAAGAGCGACAAGCTCCCAGTCATCTATCCAGAGTATACGAATGTGACTGTTCCCGTCAACATCGCACCGCTCTCCTTCGAACTGCAGCAACCTGCCACTCAGATGGTAGCTCGCTATTCGTTCGGCGATGAAGAGATTGTCTGTGGCGGTGAAGACCTGAAGGCTTGTCCCGACATCGACCAGTGGCACCAGCTTGCCCAGAAGGCCAGCGGCAAAGCTATCAACGTAGAGGTATATGCTGAGAATGAAGGAAAGTGGACACGTTTCAAACCCTTCGAAATCTATGTCTCGCCGGATAGCATCGACCCCTACATCAGCTATCGTCTCATCTCTCCCTCCTACGTCACCTATGAGGAGCTCACCATCAATCAGCGCTCATTGGAGAACTACGACGAGAACGTTATCTACGACAACATGCTTTGTGGTGATGAGATTAACGGTCAGTGCATCAACTGTCACAACTATCAGTTGCAGAACCCCAATCGTTTCCAGTTCCATGCACGCCAGAAGAACGGCGGAACCGTTGTTGTCTACGATGGAAATGTGAAGAAAGTCAACATGAAGAACGACTCCATCCTCTCTGCTGGCGTCTATCCTTCGTGGCATCCTTGGCTGAAACTCATCGCCTACAGCACAAACAAGACGATGCAGAGTTTCCACACACGCGACATCAACAAAATTGAAGTGCTCGACTCCGAAAGCGACCTGATTGTTTATGACGTGGACCGCGACGAAGTGATGAACATCGAGAACGACCCACACGAATTCGAAATCTTCCCATTCTGGTCGCCCGACGGTCGCTGGCTCTACTACGGTAGCGCTCACTTTGTCTATAGTGCCGATACCGTAAACTCTGCTGAAGCTATCGGTCGCGGTATGGAAATCAAATATAGCATCTACCGCAAGACTTTCAATCCGGAAACACGCGAATTTGGTCCACGACAGATGGTGTTCGACGCTGCAGGAATTGACAAAAGTGCCACGTTGCCACGCATCTCTCCCGATGGACGCTGGCTGATGGTAGCTCTCGGAAACTGGGGTTGCTTCCACATCTGGCATCGTGATGCTGACCTTTGGATGCTCGACCTGCAGGCCTTCGACCAGTTCGTTGGCGTCAATGCAGAAAACACTACGCAGACGCTCAATCCCACTCCAGCACAACTGCAAGAGGCAGGCATCCTGCATCCTGCCGACGAGCTGAACTCCGACAACGTGGAGAGCTATCACACATGGTCGAGCAGCGGAAAGTGGGTCATCTTCTCGAGTCGTCGTACCGATGGTGTCTACACGCGTCCGTTCATTGTTCACATGGATAAGGACGGCCACGGAACGAAGCCCTTCGAGCTACCTTGTGCCGACCCCGACTTCCACCGTCAGTTTATGAAGAGCTACAACATTCCTGAGTTCATGCGCGGTCCTGTCACCTTGCGTCCTCAGCAGATTGCCGACGTACTGAAGGGCGATGTGCCGCCTGTGAAATACGTTCAGCATCTCAATAAGTAATTGTGGCTAACGATTGTCTTAACATCAGAAGTTAAAGAAACTAAAAACGGGCTGCCCGCCATGCAAGGTTTGGGCAGCCCGGTCGTTTCACAGGTAGAAACTTCATTATACTTATAGTTATGAAAGAATACAAAAACAATAGCACCACGCATCTTCCCTACCCTTCCCATGTGAGAAGGTTGGGATGGGTGTTCCTTTTCCTCATCGTTGCTATGCTCGCAGCCTGCGCCACATCAGACGAAGACGCCATGAGTTCCGAACCTTCTTACAATTCGCATGTACAGGCTGCTTACCAGGGAACATGGGTGTTTTTCAATGACCTCTTGTCAAGTAGCTTAAGTAACTCTATGAACCATCTGGCTGAAAACTCAATCACCTATATCTGCCAAGATAAAACCATCTCACTGAACTTCCCCATACAGGTTGTGGCACGACTGGCAGTACCCGAAGAGCGGGCCAACGAAGCAGCTGAGAATGCCTACTGCAGTGATTACAGCTTCCCTTTCAGCGAGGTGGGATACTCCGACAACATGCTCTATTGGCAGATTGACAAACCGCGCTACATCTTCCACACACGCTACGGCGGAGCTGTCCACAAAATAGCAGTCTACATGTCGAATTCTAACGCAATCTGTGCTAACGACTATAGCAGTTTAAGCATCTCACTAAACATCGACAGTCTGCAAAACGCCGACAAGACAGTGGCGCGCTTTCAGCCACAACTCGGAATCATGTATATCTGCTCAGAGCGAATCAAATAAACGAAAGGTAGCGAGTGGAGACTGAACGGCAGCTACTCAGCAACATCCTCGGCGGCGACCGCGATGCTATGCGCAGACTCTACGACCGCTATGTGGGATATACCATGGCCACGGCCTTGAGGTATATCCCCGATCGCGATAAGGCTGCCGACGTGGTACAGGATGCGTTCGTGAAGATTCTCACCAGCATCTCCTCCTTCAGCTTCCGCGGCGAAGGATCACTCAGGGCATGGGTCACACGCATCACAGCCAACCAAGCGCTCGACCTGCTGAAAAAGGAGTCGCGCACACATCAGCTACTCACCACCGAGGCCGACCTCCCGCCTGAACAGCTGCAGAATCTACCCGACGATGAACCTGATGTGGGACGCCTTTCACCCGAAACACTCACGGCACTCATCGCCAAACTGCCACCAGGCTATCGAGCCGTACTGAACCTGCACATATTCGAGGGCCACTCACACAACGAGATTGCCGCCCTACTCGGTATCAAGCCCGACTCCTCTGCTTCTCAATTTCTGCGCGCTAAGCGTATGCTGGCAAAAATGATCAACGAAAGCATCAACCACAATGACTGACAACAAAAACATGAAATCCAACGATTGGACGAGCCAATTGAGCCAACGACTGGCCGACCATCAGGAACCTGCACCCGAAGGACTGTGGGACCGTATCGAGGCACAACTCGACGCCGACATCCCTCAGCAGCCAGCCATTGTACCCGTCTCCCATCGTTCTACTTTGCGTCGATGGATGGCTGCTGCATCAATAGCCTTGCTCATCGGAAGCGGTGCATATCTCTTCATGCACAATGACCAAGCCCCAACTGTCACCGTTCCCATCACAACTAAATTGGAACCATCCACAACACCTTCAACCATTGCTACACCCTCATCAACAACAGAGCAGTCTTCAACATCGCCTAAAGCCATCATTGCATCTCAGCCCTCACACCTTCTGGCTCAACGTTCTCCCCAAGAAATAGAGACTATTTTAGCTGCAACAACAATGCAAGCTGAAACAGAAATTACATCGGCGGCAACTGATATTTCGGTAGAAAAAGAGACAACATCAGCAAAGGAGGATGAGATAAGTGGCACAAAAGAGTTGAAAGAAAAAACGTCTGCAACAGCAGCAGAAAGAACTGTCACGCCCCACTCTCTCAGCGAGGCAACTGGGATGAGCAACACTCGGAAGAAAGAGTTGGAAACAGGCCATCCGACAAGGATCATCACGGCTGGCAGCAATTCCCACGATCATAGTTTGGGAATCAGTCTTTACGCCCAAAACAATCTCGTTGCTGAGCAGCAGAACACTCCTGTGCTCATGAGTAATGCCTACTACCAACAATTCAGCAACAGTGAGATTGCCTATACCAACAGTCATCGAAGGGGTGCGCCACAAAGCAATGTCTATCTCTCCAACTACAAGGAACAAACCCAACACCATTTACCACTGGCCATCGGTCTGTCGGTAAGCTATCCGCTTGGCGAAAGGTTAGCACTCTCGTCGGGATTGGTCTATACGCGTGCAGCCAGCGACTTCCAACGCATCATGCCCGCAAGCACCATCAACACCCATCAGGCCCTTCATTATATCGGCATTCCTCTACAACTACACTACACGTTCCTCCGTCTGCAGTCACTGAGCCTCTATGCCAATGCGGGCGGTCAGACCGACATCAACGTTAAAGCGCAACAAACCACAGAAGGTGTTCCGGTAGAGGCGAACCGCGACAACCTGCAGTGGTCGCTCACCGGTGCCGTCGGCCTTCAATATCCCATCATCCCCCACCTGGCCCTCTATGGCGAGGCCGGTGCCCGTTGGTACATCGACAACAACAGCAACGTAGACACATACTTCAAACAGCATCCCCTCAGCCCCAACCTGCAAGTCGGTTTCCGTTTCACTCTCGGACAAGAGTAAATCTTTTCGGTCTTTATGAAAAAAAAGAGTATTTCTTTTCTTTTATTTTGCTCTCGACTTTTCATAACTTTGCCATCAAAGATAGCGAACTTACTCTGTCTCGGCAAAAAAAAGAGTAATTCTTTTGTTTTGCTCTCGACTTTTCGTAACTTTGCAAGCAAAATAGAATAGCATGATAGTTTGCATAGCAGAGAAACCGAGTGTGGGACGTGACATTGCTAGGATTATTGGGGCAACGCACGACCACAAGCAATATATGGAAGGCAACGGGTATCAGGTGACTTGGACATTCGGTCATCTGTGCACGCTGAAGGAACCGCACGACTATACCGACCAGTGGAAACGATGGTCGCTGAGTTCGTTGCCGATGCTGCCGCAGCGCTTCGGGATCAAGCTCATCGAGGATAACGGTATCAAACAACAGTTTGCCGTTATCGAACGACTGATGCAAGCCGCTGATGGCATCATCAACTGTGGTGATGCCGGCCAAGAGGGCGAGCTCATCCAACGATGGGTGATGCAGAAGGCAGGCGCGAAGTGCCCAGTGAAGCGATTGTGGATATCGTCGATGACCGACGAGGCCATCCGCGAAGGCTTTGCGAAGCTGAAAAACCAGTCGGAATACCAGCCGTTGTACCTCGCGGGGCTCTCCCGTGCCATCGGCGACTGGATATTAGGCATGAATGCCACACGCCTCTATACCCTGAAATATGGGCAGAATAAGCAAGTACTTTCAATAGGCCGTGTACAGACACCTACGCTCGCCCTTATCGTGAACCGCCAGAAAGAAATTGAGAACTTCAAACCGGAGCCCTACTGGGTGCTGGCGACGGTGTATCGCGACACGACGTTTACCGCAACGAAGGGAAAGTTCACATCGAAGGAGGAAGGTGAACAGGCCTTCAAACTCATTGAAGGCAAACCATTCACGGTCACCAAGGTGGAGAAGAAGAAAGGGCGTGAAGCACCTCCCTCTCTTTTCGACCTGACTTCACTACAGGTGGAGTGTAATCGCAAGTTTGGTTTCTCTGCCGAGACAACGCTCAACCTCATCCAGCAACTCTATGAGAAGAAACTGGCTACCTACCCACGTGTAGATACAACATTCCTGCCAGACGATGTCTATCCGAAGTGTCCGCAAATCATGAACGGACTCTTCCAAACTCGCTTTGCCGGTCAAGCTCCTTATGCCGAACTGGTGAAGACGTTGGGAGCCGAGAAGAAACTGCAGAAATCGAAGAAGGTATTCGACTCGTCGAAGGTGACCGATCACCATGCCATCATCCCTACTGGTATTGTACCTAAAGGAATGAGCGACATGGAGCAGAAAGTATTCGACCTGATTGCACGACGGTTCATCAGTGTGTTCTATCCTGATTGCGAATTCTCAACAACAACTGTTCTTGGAGAAGTCCAAGGGGTTCAAAGCCCTACGGGCGTTCAAGAGGTTCAAGGCGACGAAGTCGCGGTTCAAAGCCCTGCGGGCGTTCAAGAAGTTCAAAAGGTTCAAAAGGATTCCATCGAATTCAAGGTTTCGGGTAAGGAGATTCTGAAACCAGGCTGGCGCGTGGTATTTAAGAAAACCTCCCCCAACCCCTCCAAAGGAGGGGAGGGCCTACCGGAAGAAGAGGGAGCCTCGCACAATGCCTCCGAAGGAGGAGAGGGTGCAACGGAGGAGCGGACACTGCCCACCTTTGTGAAAGGAGAAAGTGGTCCTCACACGCCCACACTCACTGAGAAATGGACCGTTCCTCCCAAATTCTATACCGAAGCAACCCTGCTGCGTGCGATGGAAACGGCTGGAAAATTCGTGGAGGATGAAACGCTGCGTGCCGCATTGAAAGAAAACGGCATCGGCCGTCCATCGACTCGCGCTGCCATCATCGAAACCCTCTTCAAGCGGCGTTATATTAAAAAGGAACGCAAGAACCTCATCGCTACACCTACGGGTATGGAGTTGATTGACCTGATTCATGAAGAACTCCTGAAAAGTCCAGAGCTGACTGGTATCTGGGAAAAGAAACTGCGCGACATCGAACATCAGCAATACGATGCACAACAGTTCATCGATGAGTTGAAGGGACAAGTGTCGGAAATCGTACAGCAGGTCTTGAGCGATCCGAGCAATCGTCGCGTCACCATCTTGACCGATGCTGACCTGAAGAAAAAGATGGCACCCAAAGCCGAGCAGGCTCCTAAACCAAAATCAGTGAAAAAGGCCGAGACGACCAATGTCGGCGACAGCATTGTAGGACAACCATGCCCACAGTGCGGCAAAGGACATGTCATCAAAGGTCGCACGGCTTATGGCTGCTCGCGCTGGAACGATCCTCAAGAGCCTTGTTCGTGGCGACAACCGTTTGAACAAAGTGACAAGGTAACATTATAACAAGACAACAAGATGAAACAGAAAGGTATTGTGCTGCCTTGCCTATTTGCTGCCATCCCACTCTCTGGGATTGCCAAAGGTGGTGCACGCCCTAACATCATCTTGTTTATGGTGGATGACATGGGATGGCAGGATACGTCGGTGCCTTTCTGGACTGAGCGGACACCGCTGAACAACACCTACGAAACACCAAACATGGAGCGGCTGGCACGCGAAGGGATGCTTTTCACACAGGCCTACGCTTCTCCGATTAGTTCACCCAGTCGTTGTTCGCTGATGACAGGAGCCAATGCTGCCCGCCATCATGTTACCAATTGGACGCTGCGTCGCGATGAATCGACAGACATCGAGGACGACATCGTGGCAACACCCGCATGGAATGTGAATGGGATTTATCAAGAACCTCACCCCCTTACCCCCTCTCCGAAGGGCGAGGGGGAAGGAACGCCAAATATTGACTATGCTTTTCTGTGCCGGTCGTTCGTGGACATTCTACATGAGAGCGGCTACTACACCATACATGTGGGCAAGGCGCATTGGGGCGCTTTAAATACTCCCGGTGAGCGGCCAGAGCACTTCGGCTTCGATGTGAATGTTGCAGGTCATGCAGCTGGTGGCCCTGCCACCTACCTAAGCGAACAAAACTACGGGCACGATAGCTTGGGACATGCCACTTCCCTGATGGCAACTCCCGGCTTGGAGCGCTATTGGGGCACAGGAACTTTTCTTACCGAAGCACTCACACAGGAGGCACTACGTGCCCTTGACGAGTGGAAGCAGAAAGCTCCTGCGGAGCGTTCAAATAGTTCAAATGCTCCTACGGAGCGTTCAAAAGGTTCAAGCTCACCTTTCTATCTATACATGTCGCACTATGCAGTACACGTCCCTATTGATCGCGACATGCGCTACTATCAGAAGTACATCGACAAAGGACTCTCAACGAAGGAGGCTGCCTATGCCTCGCTCATCGAAGGAATGGATCACAGCCTTGGCGAACTGCTCGATTGGCTCGACCGCAATGGCGAAGCCGAGAATACAGTGGTCATCTTCATGAGCGACAATGGCGGCTATGCCACAGGAAGCTACTACCGCGACGAACCTCTCTACACGCAGAACGCCCCACTGCGTTCCGGCAAAGGTTCGTTGCTGGAAGGCGGAATCCGCGAACCGATGATTGTGCGCTGGCCGGGCAAGGTGCGTGCGCAGTCGCGTTGCGATAGCTACCTTATCATCGAAGACTACTTCCCCACCCTTTTGGAAATGGGCGGCGTGAGCCACTACGATGTGCCACAAGCCGTCGACGGGCGTAGTTTTATGCCATTGCTGACAGAAAGTGGTGACCCGTCGAAGCATCGTCCTCTCATTTGGAACTACCCCAACGTTTGGGGCAACACTGGTCCGGGCATCAGTCTGAACTGTGCCATTAGGCTCGGACCGTGGAAACTGATCTATAACTACAAGACCCGCGAAAAAGAACTCTACGACATTGAGCATGACATCAGCGAAGAGCACAATCTTGCCAGTGAGCGCCGAAGCATCGTGCGCCGCTTGTCACGACTGCTGGGCCGTGAGTTGCGCAAGATGAATGCCCAGCGACCCGTGATAAAAGCAACGGGACAGCCGTGTCCGTGGCCGGATGAATAGCTCCACCCCAACCCTCCCCTGTAGGGAGGGAGTTTTCCACCTTCAACGATACGAGGTTACGTAGAATCCAGGTGAATGCAATAAAAGAGATTTTCCTGCGTTATTATATCAAGATGAAGAGAAAATCGACGATATACCATATTGTCGCCGTAGTCGTTGTGGCTATGGCGGTGATTGCGTGTGGCACCGATCGGCACCTGAAGAAAGCCGAGAAATATCTGGCGATAGGCGAATACTACGATGCAGCGACCGAATTCAAGAAGGCCTACCAGAGCACGTCAACAAAGGAACGCGAGAAGCGTGGACAGCGTGCTCTGAAGATGGCGCGCTGCTATGCGAAGATCAACCAGACACAATCGGCCATGGGCGGATATCGCAATGCCATTCGCTACAAACAGGCTGAACTCGACGACCAGCTGGCCTACGCGCGTCTGCTGCTGAAGAACGGCGAATACAAGAATGCCGCGAAGGAATTGCAGGCGGTGAAGGACACGCTGCAAGCACTTGGAGAATGGTATAGATCTACAGAAGGAACAAACAAAAGCAAAAAGCTCACCGACCGCGCCCAGCTCACTGAGAACGGGCTGATATCGGCACAAAATGCACCCCAATGGAAGGAGCAGGGGTCGCGATACACCGTGAAGCGCATGGACGTGTTCAACTCACGCCGTGCCGACTACTCGCCGATGCTCTTTGGCGACGACTTCGACCGCCTCTACTTCACATCGACGCGCAACGATGCCCAGGGCGACGAGCTCAGTGGAATCACTGGCACGAAGCCTGCCGACATCTTTGTTTCCGAAAAGGACGACAAAGGAAAATGGAGCCGTCCGGAAGTGGTGCAGGGTGGACTGAATACCGATTACGATGAGGGAGCCTGTTCGTTCTCTGCCGATGGACGCGAGATGTATCTCACCGTTTGCCAGACCGACCCCAGCTACCCCCGCTATGCACAAATCATGAAGTCGAGCCGCTCGGATGCCTCATGGGGCAAACCCTCTGAGGTGAAGATATCCAACGACACGCTCTCTGGCTATGCCCACCCCGCCATCTCGCCCGATGGACAGTGGCTCTACTTCTGCTCCGACATGCCAGGTGGCAAGGGCGGTCTCGACATCTGGCGCGTCCGCCTGACGACCAGCGGGATGGGAGGCGTTGAAAACCTCGGCGACCCCATCAATACTCCGGGCGACGAGATGTTCCCGGCCTTCCGACCCAACGGCGACTTCTACTTCTCGAGCAACGGCCATCCGGGCATGGGCGGTCTCGACATCTTCATCGCAACCATCGACCCAAAGACCCGCCACTATGTTCTGGAACACCCCGGCTATCCGCTTAACTCGCAGGGCGATGACTTCGGCATGACCTTCGAGGGTCCTTACAATCGCGGCTACTTCTGCTCGAATCGTGGCGACGGCCGCGGCTGGGACCATATCTATAGCTTCGAAAACCCAGAGATTGTACAGGCCATCAAGGGTTGGGTCTACGAGATGGACGGCTATGAGCTCACCGCTGCCGAAGTGCACCTCGTTGGCGACGACGGTACCAACGGAACACTCTCCGTGCGCAGCGACGGTTCGTTCACCTATGTGGTCACGCCAGGCGTGAGCTATGTGATGCTTGCCACCTGCAAGGGATTCCTCAACCACAAGGAAGAACTGTGTGTGGAGCAGGCCGAGGAATCGGAGGAGTATGTGCTACAGTTCCCGCTGGCTTCAATCACGGCACCCGTGCTCATCGACAACATTTTCTATGACTTCGACAAGGCTACGCTGCGCCCGGAGTCCACACAGGCCCTCGACGAACTGGTGAATCTGCTGAACGAGAATCCCAATGTCACCATCGAACTTTCTGCCCACTGCGACTACAAAGGTCCTGCTGCCTACAACAAGCGATTGTCGCAGCGGCGTGCTGAAAGCGTGGTGAACTACCTCATCGAACATGGTATCGCTGCCGACCGCCTGACTCCTGTAGGCTATGGCAAAGAGAAGCCGAAGAAAGTGAATAAGAAAGTTGTGGCGAAGCATAAGTTCCTGAAGGAGGGCGACGTGCTCACCGAGGAATTCATCCAGAAGCTGAACGAGAAAGAACAAGAGGAGTGCAACCAGCTGAACCGTCGTACGGAGTTCACCGTTTTGCGCACTACCTACGGTATGTTCGACGAAAAAGGACAGCTAAAGGAACTACCTAAGCCGAAGAAGAAGGAGGAAACCCTCGACGACGACGACGGCTACGACTATTTCATCGAATAACAATATATACGAATGTCGGGACGCGCAACATTGCACGTCCCGACATTCTTTATTTCATAAGGCGGCTATCAGCACGCCACTCGTTCCAACGTGGCTTATCTCCAGAATGCTTTCCTGTCGGCCATGATGTTCCATGCCACCAGAATCGAGCATACCGTCATGGCAGCCAGAATCATGAGGGGCGATGTACCGGTCAGGTCGACCGATGAGAGGAAGCCTCCGATGTTGCCAAACGCATTGAAGAGCAGGAGCTTCAGCTGTGCGAGGCCGTCGGCCCAAATGAAGAACACAATGCCCAGCAGCGAGCAAACGAGTGTCCAGATGCGATTCAACCGCACCGACCGCGAAGGCAGTTGCTCCATCACTCGCTGCGAGAAGCCGTCGTCGCTGATTTCCTGTCTGTTCTCATCGAAGAACATTGCCACGAGTTCGTCGTCGCTCAGTAGCATATTGTTATCAAACGTCTCTTTCTCCATAACTCTTTCTTTTTAAATCATTGTAACGGCGCATAGCGCCTTTGAACCTCGAACGTCGCGAAGCGACTCTTAATCGCGCCCAAGGGCGCCCTTATCTGTAGCCGTTTTTCTTCAGATACATGGCGAGTTTCTGCTTGCCACGCGACAGATGGCTCTTCACCGTGCCTTCTGCCATATCGGTGATTTCGCTGATCTTGTCGATGGGCTGACCTTCCATGAGCTGAAGTGTGATGCAGGTGCGCTCGGCAGGTGAGAGGATGGCAAGTGCCTGCTGCAGATCCATGCGCAGCGAGGCATCGCCGTTCGAGGTCTGGCGCAAGGCCACGGCCTGATCAATCTGCTCAGTCACCTTATGCGAACGCGTGTAGTCGTAGAACACATTGTAAGCAATGCGGTAGAGCCACGTGGAGAAGCTCGATGCCCCACGGAACTTTGCAATGTTCAGGTATGCCTTCACGAAGGTGTCCTGTGCCAAGTCGTCGCTCAGCTGGCTGTCGCCTCCTGTCTGGTTCAGGAAGAAACGGCGCACAGGCGACTGGTACTTCACAACAAGCTGGTCGAAGGCCCGCTTGTTGTGAAACACCGTCACTTGTGTTAGCAGAGAAAGTTCACTTGGATCTACCATGGCTGTCTACTTACCGCTCTTTCGTTATCACGTTTTTACGGAATACCGATTACTTGCAACTACGCTTTATCCTGGAAATTATCTCGGTTTTTCTTCGTCGACGACCGTGCAATCATGATCTGGCCGATGCCGTAGCAGAGCACGAGGAGGCCGATACCCGTGAGCATGTCTGAACCCCAGATGCCAAACATCAGCGCCATGCCAATACCAATCCAGATGTTACGAATGCCGCGGCGGTGCAAGTATTCATCACTCTGCTTGTCGACGGCCATCAGTTCATCGGGAATGGGCTGCCCCGTCTCCATGGCCTTCTCGGCCAATGTCACCCTGTCGTTATGCTCTCTGACTAGATAGCGCAACACGAGGATAATGATGATGAACGGGGCTAAGAGCACCAGCAAGATAATTGACAACACAAGGATGGCGATAAGCACACCCACCGTGCCTCCCAGGACGCCGACCGATCCTCCGATGAGCGACTCCAGCCATGAGGGCATGTCGTCGAAGCCGAAAAAGTCGGGGTCGTGGCTCACAGTAGTGGTGGTCGTCACGGCCTGGCTGTCGTCGAGAGCGTCGTCGGCCACGCTCGTTGTGTCAGAGAAAGCCTCAATGCCTTCATCGGCATTAGCAGCATCATCAACCTGAGCCATTGCAGTAACAGTGTCCTTAACGGCAGTTGTCACGTCGTGATGGCGATGCTTCGGTTGAGCGTCAATGCACATGGTGCCCAGTGCGAACATCAGTGCGAAGATGGCGATTTTCTGTTTCATATTCATTTTCGTTTTTAAAATTTTCAACTTAAAGACTCTTTCTTCTGAGCTTTTTACATCCTTTTGACGCAATCAACACGGAATTAGTTGCAAAGTAACAATTTTTTTTTTACTTTTGCAAGTGAAAAAGAAAAATCATCATGCAACTACCAGAAGAATATAAGGTACGCACGCGTAAGCTCCTGGGTCCGGAACGCTTCGAGCAATACCTGCAGGCATTCCTGCAGGAGGCCCCCGTGAGCATACGCCTCAACCCTGCGAAGACTGCAGGAATGAGCGTGGCAGGCGGCGAGCATGTGCCTTGGTGTCGCGATGGCTACTACCTGACGAGCCGTCCCAACTTTACCTTCGACCCCTTGTTGCATGCCGGATGCTACTATGTGCAGGAAGCCTCGTCGATGTTCCTCGACGAAGTGTTGCGGCAATGGCTGCCCAAGCTATTCGCTTCAGCCGATTCGCAATCCACGCAGGAATCCACCATAGGCCCCCTGATGGCCCTCGACCTCTGTGCTGCACCGGGTGGAAAGTCGACGCTGCTGCGGTCGGCATTGCCCGAAGGGAGCATGCTTTATTCAAATGAGCCCAACCCGAAGCGGGCGAGCATCTTGGCAGAGAACATTGCAAAGTGGGACTGGCCTGGCTGCATAGCCACCAACAACTATCCGCGCGACTACCGCAAGTCGAAGTTGCTGTTCGATGTGGTGCTCTGCGATGTGCCATGTTCGGGCGAAGGCATGTTCCGAAAGGACGAGGCCACCATTGGCGAATGGAGTCCTGCGAATGTGGAGAAGTGCTGGCAGCTGCAGCGCGACATCGTCAGCGATGCATGGCATTGCCTGCGCGAAGGCGGACTCATGATCTACAGCACTTGCACCCTTAACACCCAAGAGAACGAGGAGAACATCCAATGGATGCAGCAGGAACTCGGTGCCGAGGTGCTACCCGTAGAGACGCAGGCCAGTTGGCACATCACCGGCTCACTGCTACCCGGCTTCACATCGCCCGTTTATCGCTTTATTCCCGGTGTCACACGGGGCGAAGGGTTGTTTATGTGTGCGATGATGAAGCCTGCAAATGGAAGACCCACCACATACAGACCCACCCCCCTGCCCCTCCCCGTGAGGGAGGGGAGTAAAATGCCCATACTGCTGAAAAGTGTAATCACTCCCCTCCCTCACAGGGAGGGGCAGGGGGGTGGGTCTCCTGGAGGTGGGTCTCCAGTCTCCCTCTCCTACCCTCAAGCCATCAGCTTCCTGCGACGCGAAGCGCTTGTGCTACCTGCTGAAACGCCACGCGGCATCGTTGCCGTCAGCTATGAGGGACATGTGCTTGGCTACGTCAAGAACATCGGCAACAGAGCCAACAACCTATACCCCAAGGAGTGGCGCATCAAGAGTACCTATGTGCCCGACACGCCTCCACAAATTCTCACAATGGATGATTAGAAACTTTAAACTATAAACTCGAAACTAGAAACTTGAAACTATAAACTCGAAACTAGAAACTTGAAACTATAAACTTGAAACTATAAACTTGAAACTGAAATATGAAACAATATCTTGACATCCTAAATCGTATCCTCACAGAGGGCGCCCAAAAGGGTGACCGCACAGGCACAGGCACCTTGAGTATTTTCGGCACGCAGAGCCGTTACAATCTCGACGACGGTTTTCCTTTGCTCACCACGAAGAAACTGCACCTGAAGTCAATCATCTACGAACTGCTCTGGTTCCTGAAGGGCGACACCAACGTCAGATACCTGCAGGAACACGGTGTGCGCATCTGGAACGAATGGGCCGACGAGAACGGTGAGCTCGGCCCCGTCTATGGGCACCAATGGCGCTCATGGCCTGACTATGATGGCGGCACCATCGACCAGATACAGATGGTACTCGACCAGTTGAAGAAGAATCCCGACTCGCGTCGCATGATTGTCTCGGCATGGAACGTTGCGGAAGTGAACGACATGGCGCTGCCTCCTTGCCACACCATCTTCCAGTTCTATACCGCACCCATCACCACAGCCGACGGCCGACCGACGCGCCGACTGTCGCTGCAACTCTACCAGCGCTCGGCCGACACCTTCCTCGGCGTGCCGTTCAACATTGCCAGCTATGCCCTACTGCTGCAGATGATGGCACAGGTGACAGGCTATGAGGCCGGCGACTTCATCCATACAACGGGCGACACACACCTCTACCTGAACCACCTCGACCAAGCCCGTCTGCAACTCACTCGCGAGCCTCGCCCACTGCCCCGCATGCGACTGAACCCCGACGTGAAGTCACTCTTCGACTTCCAGTACGAAGACTTCCAGCTTGAGGACTACAACCCCTGGCCACACATCAAAGCCGACGTTAGCGTCTAAGTCCCAAAAGCATTGCAGTTGGACCCCAAAAGCAATGCAGTTGGAGCCTAAAAGCAATGCAGTTGACCCCCCAAAAGCATTGCAGTTGGAATCCAAAAGCAATGCAGTTGGAACCCAAAAGCAATGCAGTTGGAACGCGAAAGCAATGCAGTTAGGGCGCAGAAGCAATGTAGTTAGAGCGCAAAGGCTATGTAGTTAGAGCGCAAAGGCTATGTAGTTGGAACGCAAAGGCTATGCGGTTGGAATTCAAAGGCATGTAGGGACGCGGCGTGCCGCATTTTTGGCGGGGGAAAAGCTAAAGAGGAAAAGCTGGTTTCAGTAATGCGGCACGCCGCGTCCCTACTTTTAATTGCCTGATGACTGATAAGGGATAAGCTGCCCTACGGCAGTTGCTGAAACCACTGCACCTACCTAAAAAGGAAACAAGATAACAAAAGAAGCCCTCGGACTCCTGTAGTCCGAGGGCTTTTCTCATTGATAATCAACACGTTGCTTACCTCACAATGACTTTGAACTTCGTTCGAGTTCGTTCACGTTCGGAAGAACTCGAACGAGTTCAGTTCTTATCTCACTTAATCACGACCTTTTTCCCGTTGCGGATGTAAACACCCTTGGGAAGTTGAGACGTTGAGGACTCAGCATTTTTCATCTTACGGCCCTGCAGGTCGAAGGTGGAACCATCGGCAGTGCGGGCACGCTGGAGGTCGACACCACTGGGATCGCCCTCGATGGTGAGCACACCAGCAACATACTCGAAGACGTAATTCTGGGCTTCGGCACCCGAGACGCGAATCTCGTACTCGCCAGCCGGACTGGTCTCCGTTGCATCGCACTCAATGACAGGCTGCTTCGTGAGCACATCCTCAGCCTTCTCGCGGTTGCGGAAGGAGCGGTAGGTGAGTTCGAATTCAGGATTGGGCTCACCATACTTACGCGTGTAAGACTTCGCTGTAATGGTGACTGGTGCCGGCTCAACGATGAGCTTCGGAGCAATATACTCCACGTTGAGTGTGGTGATGGTGCCTGAGAAGATCTCTACATCGTAAGTGCCAACAGGTGCTGTAGCATCTACGGTGTGATAAATCGCGAACTCTGGCTTACCATTGACAGGTGCACCTTCTACCTTATACTTGAACGCAGCGTTGTTACGACCATATTGGCGAATCTGATCTTCACCACGCACAACAGGTTTACCCGTGAATTCCTCGTAGCTGAAGCGGCTCCAGTACTCGTCGGCTTGATAGGTTTCCAGCGCATCCTTCGGCACAAACACCGTTGCGGAGCGCTGCAGCGCCGATGCGCTAGCAACGATGGGCGATGTGGCCTTTGGCAAAGCAACATACTTCAGGTTGCTGCAGCTGTTGAAGGCATTGGCACCAATCTCCTTGATATTGTCGGGAATATAGAGCGAAGTGAGAGCCGTGCAATTCTGGAACGCATTGTCGGGAATCTGTGTGAGCGACGTGAAATACTGCAACTCGTCGAAGCTGTTCATCATGCAGCGACGGAAGATGGTACCGATTGTCTTCACGGCAGCAGCCTCTTCGAGGCTTAGCTCGCCATCGTCATTGTCGTCCCAGTTGTTGACACAAGTGGTCTTGGTGACATCGTGAACGAAGTCGATGTAGTGGAGCTTGCTGCGCAGCGATGTGATGGCGGCGGCAATCTCCTCCCTCGTGCTCTCGAGATTATCGTAGACTGCTTGTTCAGCCGTTGCCTCGATGCCTTGCTCGTGAGCCGCGTCGAGCAGTTTCTTTAACTCCTTTGCCTGAGCCAGATCATCTTGTGCATCTTCCAAAACTGACCTAAAGACAAATCCCCATTGGCAATTCTTCTCATTTCCTTCATACTCTACATCGTAGTAAACACCGTCGGTAGGCTGAGCATATTGGCTGGCGTGGTTGCTCTGCGTGCCAAGATAGCGGCCCTCCTGATAGCTGGGATCGTTGGAGGGAACCTGCAGGGTGTAGACGAAATTATCAGTCCCATTGTCAATGAGATTCACTTTCCAATAAGCCTTCGATGAGAGTGTGCCATCGACGAAGCAAGCCTTCACACCTTCACCAACCTGCGAATCGGTGTCGGTACGGAAGAGTGTGTTGTTGGTGCGTCCGGTTTCGAATGCCTGAAGATAATAGACACCCTCGGGAGTATTGTCTGGATGAAAAAGAGCATAGAGAGTGGGCTTGGTGCCAACGACGGCCTGTGTGCCATAGGCTTCACCTGCCGTGAGATACTTGCCCGTACCCAGGTTATAGACATAGACCATCATACCTTCATCAATCGACCAGGATGCAGGCTCACCCAACGCGCGTACCTCTTTAATAGTGCCAAACTCACCCCAGACAGGAGCTGCAGCATAGGCATCCTTGCTGCCCTGAGGCACGAAGAGCGTTGCCGACTTCAGGTCGACACCGCGGAAGACGTTCTCGCCCAGCGCGATGGCCTCGGGATTGGCATTGCCCACGGTGAACGACTTCAGGCTCGTGCAACCGGCAAAGGCCTGAGTGCCTATCGATGACACGAAGTGCGGCAACTCGATTTCGGTGAGCGACACATCGCTGGAGAAGGCATAGGAATAAATTTTAGTGACGGACTCGGGCAACACCACGCTCTTCAAGTTCGGACATTCGGCAAGTGCATAATAGCCAATCGTAGAAAGATTGGTGAAGTACTGCAGTTCGTCGAAGGAGTTGATGCCGCTGCCATAGAAGACATAACCGAGGTCGGTGATCATTGATGCCTCGGCACGGCTGATCTCGTTATTCACGTCGATGTCCCAGTTGGCAACGCAGGCATCATAGACCTGGTCGTCGGCAAAGTTGATGAAGCCGAGCTTACGGCGCAGCATACGCTGTGCCTTCTTCAAGTCGTCGAGGGTGCTCTGCATGTTGTCGAGCACATCTTGTTCCATGGAAGTATCGAGGTTTCTCGTGTTTGCCAGGTTGATGAGTTCCTGCAGGCGGGTAGCTGCGTTGTAAGCGCCATAGACGGCCTCGTAGTCAACAATTGCCCACTGGCAGTTCTCCTCGTTGCCTGTGTAGCTGATGTCGTAGTAAGCACCATAGGTGGGCTTGGCAAACTTGCTAGCATGAGAGGTGAGAACGCCGAGATAGCGACCGTCGGCATAGTCGGCCGACGACGTTGGCGGCTGGAAACGGTAGTAGTCGCCAACGGCTTCCACGGTCCAATAAGCGGTCTCGCCCTGGAATCCGTCGACGAAGCAGGCCTTCACACCATTGCCGACGGTGTTGTCGTTGTTGGTGCGGAAGAGCACCTTGCCGGTCTTACCCGTATCGTCGGAATACAGATAGTACGTGCCGCTGGGCATCGACTTATCCTGCTTGAGCATAAAGAGCATGGGGGCATCGTCGACAATGGCCTGTGTGCCCCAAGCCTCTCCCTTGTTCAGGAAGCGCTTCATGCCTACGTTGTAAAGGTAAACCTTACGATCGGTGACGAGCTTTGAGAACTGCATCTTCGGCATCGAGCGATACTCCTTGATAGTTCCGAAGGCATTCCACTGATCAGCCTGCGCAAACAAAGCCTTTCCACCTTCCTCAACGATGAGCGTGGCAGCATCAAGTTTGCAATCGGCAAAGACGTCGGAGCCCATCGTGAAGGTTGCAGGAGTCGCGGTATTGGCACGGAACTTCACCAGTTTTGCGCATCCGGCAAAGGCCCGGCTGCCAATGGCAGTAATGCCTGCCGGCAGATTCATCTCGGTGATGGCAGCGCAATTCTCGAACGTACCTGCACCAATAGCGGAGACTCCCTCGGGAATCGTCAGTGCGGTGAGTGCCTTACAACCATTGAAAGCCTCATCGCCAATGGCTGTTACGCCATCAGGCAGAAGCAGAGTGGTAAGGGCACGGCAGCCGCTGAAGGCACGAGCGCCAATAGAGGTAACGGTCTTGGGCAGAGTAATCGTAGTGAGCGAAATGCAACCGTTGAAGGCATCGTCGGCAATTGTCTTCAGGTTGGTGAAGTGGCGTAGTTCCTTCAGCGACTTCACCGTCTGTCCCTTAAACACCGTACCGAGATCCTCAATGGCTGCAGCCTCGCCATAGCTGATGCGTCCGTCGCCATTGGTATCCCAGTTTTCTACACACAGCGTACGCACACGGGTATCACTGAAGTTGATGGGCATGTCCTGGAAGTTGTCGGGCTCCATACCGATGATGGCCTCAACGCCTGAGTTGTAGCCGTTGCTCGAACCACCGATGCCCTGTTGTCCCGGCGAAAGGTTGGAGAGCAGATAGTAACCGTCGCTCTGGCCACCCCATCCCCAGTTGATGTGATAGTGGAAGTTGCCGTCGTAGCCATCGCAGACGAAGGCGTGGCCTGCCTCAGAGTTGGCGCCGCTGAGATAGAAGGCTCGGCCGTTAGCCAACTCGTTGTAGCACACCTCATCCCATTTCTCGTTGGTATAGTTGCCCTGCTGGATGTACTGCACAGACGCTCCGTAGCCGAAGTAGGCCCTCAGCGCCTCAGCCACGCGATAGGAATAGGCTCCAGAGGCGGAATTGGTGTAGTCCATCTGCACCGACACACCACAATAGAGCATCAGGTTTGCAACGGCTTCGCGCTGCACAGCTGTCGCACTACTGTTGTAGCTGTCGCGCATGTTTGCCCAGTCGATGGGTGCTCCTTCAGGGATTCCGTCGACATGCAGTTGTCCGTAGACGGCATGCTTCGTGGGAGCCACATAGGCAGGAATGGCTGCCAGCGTGCGATCGGTCGACTTGTCGCGCTGGTAGTACATAATCTGAGCCATAGCCGTCGCCACACAACCCGTCACCGAACGTCCCTGTCCGAAGTAGTTCGGGCAGTTCTGGTTGTAGGGATCGCCCTGGTTCCAAGTGCACGTCATGAGCTGTGGCACCTTCGGATGCTTCTCCACAGCCTTGGCGATGGCCTGCGGATGCTCCCAGAGATAGGTGATCTGGTTCTCATACTCGGCCAACCATGACTTCATGTTGTCAGGCGTCTGCGAATAGTCGAACGAGCCTTTGTCGCAATAGCCCAGCACAGGCTCGGTCTGATCGTCGCCAGAGACGATGATGAATCCCTCGCCATTGCCGCGGTTGAAGACATAGTATGGGTCGACATCAGCGGCTGGAAGCGCTCTGCTGCGCCGCGGTGCCAACTTCTGTACGTCGACAACGGGCGAGAGCTGCTGGCTGACTTTCATTTCTTTCAGGAAGGCCGCTGCTTTCTGCATGGCCGCCTGCCGATTGATGGGAGCCGCATCGGCATTCAGCCAACACATCATGCCCATCAGTAGGAACGTAATGATTCTTTTCATGTTTATGGTCATTGATAAATTAGAGTAATAGCACTATATGGTGCAAAGTTACGAAAAATCGAGCGCAGAACAAAAGAAACTGTTTCTTTTTTTTGCCGAGATGTAGTAACTTCGCGACTTTGTCGCAAAGTTACGAATAAGTGAGCGAAATGCAAAAAGAAAACTCGTTTTTCTTTTTCATTTCCGAACGAAAGTAAGTTCAGCGGAGCTAAAGACGCTAAAAAACTTTGTATAAACCGCATAAAACTCTGAACTTTTTCGTATATTTGCACCATGAAACAAAGCATTAACATCATAGCCGCCGTGGCACGCAACCGTGCCATAGGTTTTGAGAACAAACTCATTTACTGGCTACCCAACGACCTGAAGCGCTTCAAGCAACTCACCACAGGACATACCATCGTCATGGGGCGTCGCACTTTTGAGTCATTGCCCAAGGGCGCGCTGCCCAACCGTCGGAACGTAGTGCTGTCGCGGGGCGTGAAGGACGTGAATGACGAGCGCTTCCCCGGATGCGATTGCTATTCTACCCTGCGGAAAGCGCTTGATAGTTGCCAACCCGAGGAGGAAGTATATATCATTGGCGGGTCGAGCGTCTATCAGCAGGCACTGCCACTGGCCACTCGGCTTTGCCTGACCGAGGTCGACGACATTCCTGCTGAAGCCGATGCCTTCTTCCCGCCTTATGAGGACAGTTGGCAGGAAGTATGGCGCGAAGAGCATGACATCGATGAGCGCCACGCACATCGCTATGCCTTTGTAGATTATGTGAAAAAGGAAGACTCGGCTGAAGAGGCTACGCCACAGGAAGCGTCTACGCCACAAGCCTGATGGCTGCAACCACAAAAAAGCACGCGGGCTCAAATTGGCCAGTACTGTCTGAACCAATTTGAGCCCGCATTGTTTTTTCCTTCATCCAAACCGAACTATTCATCGGCTGGGCACATTGGACACATTAGATGTCCTGAATAGGAAGCTGCCGATGGATAACGGCATTGAAAGCCACGATGGTTTCACTACGCGACAAGCCAAGCGGCTGCAGTTTGTCGTGAATGAGTTCGAGCAGGTCGTGATTGTTGCGTGCGTAGATCTTGATGAACATGTCGTAGCCGCCAGTCGTGTAGTGGCACTCCACCACCTCTGGTATCTTCTTCAGTTCTTCAACAACGGTATCGAACGTGCCGGGATCTTTCAGGTAGAGTCCTACATAGGCGCACGTTTCATAGCCAATCTTCTCTGGGTCAATAATGAACTGCGAGCCTTTGATAACACCAAGGTTGGTGAGTTTCTGGATGCGCTGATGGATAGCTGCACCACTAACATTGCATTCTCTTGCTACTTCCAAAAACGGAACACGAGCATCCTCAGCAATCATCTTGAGGATCTTCTTGTCTAATGAATCTAATTGATGTTGTGCCATGATATAAAATTTGAATTTCTGCAAAGTTACAAAAAAAGTTTGAATTTGAAAGAGTAAGCAAGCAGAAATCGATAGAAAATTAAAATTATTTACACCTTTGGCACTATTTTGTCACTATTTTTCGTTTTTTCCTGTCAGTTTGTTATCTTTTGCTGCATAGATGATGCGTGTAGCACTGGCTTCACGCAATGCCTGCTTCACATCTGAAATCAGCCACATGGGAGTCTTCCGATCGGCCTTCAGACACACAATCATCTGCCGACGGTCCTCTGAAGAAAGCTTCTGGCGTTCCTCCTGAATGGCTTGATGAATGCCTTTCAGTCCAACCATGTGATTTCCCACCTGGACTTGCTTGCTGTCACGACCCACATACAGATAGACCAATGCAGACTTTCGGTCGGGCTGAGTGAGCTGGGTGCCGGTAGGAGTCTGCAAACCAACCAATGGCGAAGAGTTGCGCATGTGGGACGCAATCATGAAGAAGAACAGGACCGTGAAAATCAGGTCGGGCATCGACGCCATGTTCAGGTTGGGGACTGTATGTTTTCTGCGCTTAATCATTTCTATAGGTAGCAGAGTTATCGGGAACTATCAGACGTCAGGTTCTCAGCGATGCGCTGCGGACATTGCTGCCGAATGGTCTCGCGCTGCGACTCGTTGAGCTGGGCATAGCCCTTGCCGTAGGTTTTGCGCGAAAGGGTGTTGCGCACGTCGCGATAGACTGCAGCGAGCTCGTTCTGAATGGCGAAATAGGCATCGTAGGATGCTGCCGGGTCGGCATCGATCATCATGATGTGATCAGCGCCCTTCTTCAGCATGAAATCGGCTGCCTGCTGGTGAAACGTCGGCAGGTCGACGGGCTGGTCGTTCAGAACGTACTGGTTGTTAGCGGTCAAGGAGATGGTGAACAGCTGGTCGCGTTCCACAAGCGTTTCAACCTTTTGTTCTTCATCATCGATAGGCGGGAGCACGCGTGCCAATCCTTTATCGAGGTCCATTGACGAGGCCACGAGAAAGAAGATGAGCAGCATGAACGAGATGTCGGCAGTCGCCGTTGTGTTCAAGCCTGGCACGCTGTGATGTCTGCGTTTGATGATCATTTCTTGTTTCGCAATTCTGAATAGGCATAGACGATGCCGCCTGCCAGCAACATCACACCTGATGTAACGATAAACATGTCAGCCGCACGCAGCCAGAAGCCATTGTCAAACAGCTGGCCGTTGACGTGCATCGGAGCCGATGAGCCCAGCAGGAACGTCAGCAACGCCAGTAGCAGAGTGCCAGCCAGTGTTGCCAAGACGATGCTACGGGCAGGCACGTGGTTTTCTATTTTTGCTACTCCCCCACTCCGCTTGCGCAGCGCCACAAAGGTAGCCCACGCCACAGCAGCGAGTGCCAAGACGACAGCCACAAACATCAGCAACAGCATGACATCGGCAAGTAGCTCTGTATTGAACATAATCCTTTGGTTTTCCGGTTTTCTTTTCTTTCAACACTTAGGAAGCCTTCCGCTTGCCGATGGCATCGAGCAACGTGATACTTGCCTCCTCCATTTGTGCTACCAAACGGTCGATCTTCGTATTGATATAGTTGTAGAACAACTGAAGAATGAGCGCAACGATGATACCGAACACGGTCGTGAGCAATGCCACCTTCATACCCGATGCCACAATAGAGGCATTCAGGTCGCCAGCCATCTCGATATCTTCGAAGGCGATGACCATACCGATGACCGTACCCAAGAAGCCCAGCGAGGGAGCCATGCTGATGAAGAGGCGAATCCACGAAGTGCCTTTCTCCAACAAGGATGTCTGTACGGCACCATAGCTGGCTATCGAATGCTCAATCGACTCCAGCGGCTCATCAATGCGCAACAAGCCTTGATAGCAGATAGATGCCACAGGGCCTCGCGTGTTGCGGCACAGCTCTTTTGCCTCATCAATCTTTCCTTCTCCGACGAGTGTGCTCAGGTCGTCGGAGAACCGGCGGGCGTCGATCTCTGAGAGCGTCAGGTAGATGATTCGCTCAATAGAGAAAGCGAGTCCCAGCACCAAGGCCAATGCAACGAGCGACATGAAGCCTGCATTGCCTTCCAAGAACTTCTTCTTCAATATCTGGCGCAGGCCACCAGTCTGCTCATCGGCTTCCAGTTCGGCAGCCATGCTTACACTGTCTATCTCCTGCATCAGGGTAGAGTCGGCAGAGAGGGAGTCGGCGGCCAGCACATCCGAGCTGTCTGCACTCGCTATGGCAACCTCCTTCTGGGGAGTTGTGCCCGTTGTGGGCTGTGCCACTGCTGAGGGTGAAGCCACCAGCAAACTAAGCAGAAGCAAACCTTCCGCTACGCTCATGATCCATTTGTTTCTTTTCGTTTTCACCTTCAATATGATAATAATGTTTTTAAAGTGCTGCAAATTTAGATAAAATACTCGAATAATAGGCGAGATGTATTAAGAAATTAAGTTTTCTTTAGAGGAATGAAACTTTTTTTCCTAACAACCGGTAAAGAATTGGCTCTCTTTCTTTTGGCTTCAGCGAAAAATTTGTACCTTTGCGACAACAAAACCTCATGATATGTCGTGGAAGAAGAAATATAGGTGCGAGCAATGCGGCTATGAGACCGACGTCTATGAAGGACGTGGGCTGTTCCGGCAACACATCACAGCCGTGAGTTGTCCCGAGTGCAAGACCATTCAACAACTGGTCGTCGGCGGAATCATTGCCGATGTGGCGCCCTCGTTCGGAAGCGAGGTGGGACGCCTTTGCCTAAATTGCGGCAGCGACAAAATACAGCTATGGGACATGCACACCTGCCCGAAGTGTCGCGGCACAATGTCTTTCACTGGCGAAAAAGAATTCTGGACTTAGGAACACCTAGCTTGTTCGTCAGCTAATTCCACCTCTTTTATAAGACAAAAGCAAAGAGAGCCAAACGGAATTGTTTCCGCTCGGCTCTCTTTCACATTATAATAAAATCGTGTGCTAATTCAATTACTTCACCACAATCTTACGACCGCCAACGATATTCACGCCGCGCTGCTTCTGCTCGAGGCGCTGACCGTTGAGGTTGAAGATGGGCTCATTGCCCGTTGTCAGCTGTGAATTGTCAATGGCCTCGATGCCAGTTGCCTCCTCACCTTCGATGACGATGCGCAGAGCGTTGGCCGTGCCTTCTGCAGCAAAATAGGCATTGTATCCATTCACGGTAACTTCGCCCTTATCAAACTTTGTACCCTCAGCATTCATGATATAACCGTTTGTCGTAATGGTCGCAAAGGTCGGAGTGAACTCCTTGCCACTAAAGATAACGGGCTCAAGAACCGTCACAGGCACCTCGACGTTCACACCACGGAAGGTGATTTGCTTGTTTGTCAGGTCCCAATTGGTACCCCAGGCATTGCCAGGAACGCTGATGATGTAAGGCTTGTTGGCATCGAAAGCGGTGGCATAGTCGAACGTAAGCGATTCGCCGTCAGCACCAGTGAACTCCATCAACCAGAAGTGACAACGCTGATCGTCCTTTGACTTGAACCACTTCAGGTTCTTAGTGCCATTCTTTACCGAGTTCACAGAGAATGGAAGCACGATGGTTTCCCATCCTTCACCAGTATTGTTGTTACCGTTTGCAAACGTGCGGACGTAGCTGATTTCCTTAGCCGTAAAGGCTTCGGGAGCATAGAATCCGTAGTTTACATCGATATTCATGGCCTCAGCCACACCATCGATAACGAGGTTGCGGCCATAGGTTGAATAAGAGCTACTAGTAGGACGCTGCGACTCTTCGATGTAGAAAATACAATTCTTATTCTTCACACCATCCATATACATTGTAGCATCCTTTGAAATACCGCGACAATCAATAGCAATAGCATCAAGGCCATCGCCACTCAGCTGATTAGAATAGGAAGTCTGGGCGAATTCTTTTACAGTTCCATCCGCTAACCAGTAACGGAAATACGGCTGCAGTCCAAGGCTCTTAGATGCAATATTCACCTCGCTATCGCCATTCTTCTTGTAAAGACGGATGGTGTATGTATTGCCAGAAGTCAAACCTGTCACTGTTCCCAGGTTGAAGTGGATGGTCTCTGTGCTATTGGCGGCCACCTCTACGGGTACAGATGTTGTGGCATACTTGGTGGACCCCTTCTCGACAGCAAGATAATAGGTATTGGTATACGTACTCGAAGAGCTATTTGCAATCTCAAACGTACCAGTTACCGGAGCCAGCTGGCCATTGACACTCTTCACACTAAGTGTAGTTGCGCCTTCCTGTCCATCAAACTCAAGCTTATCCTCCTTAATCTTGTTAGCATCAGCACCATAGCCAATGAACATCTTACCAGTGCCAAAAGCATTGTTCGAAGAATTGTCACCGAACATGAACCAAAGGTTGTACTCGCCCTTGGCAGCCTTCACCGTGAAATCATGTGTAGTTTCACCAGGCTTCAGCGTAGCCAGCATCGAAAGCACTGTAGAAGCAGTTGTGCCTGTGCCATATCCCATCGAGATCTTGCCGAAATAGTCGTCGCCAGTGTTCTTAATGGTCACGCGGACAATATTCTCCTGATTGGCTTCCATGTCTCCAATAAAATCGATGCTCGTCACACTGAACTGGGCATTGGCAGGATCAACAGGATGAACTACCACCTTCGTAACCTTACCACCAGCGACAGTGGCAGTAATGTAGTTCTTATCGGTCGCCTTGTCGGCATACCAAGTGTCAGTACCCGTGACGCGCGAAACATGAATCAAGTCGTAGTCGCCATCTGCCTTGGAGGCAATGCCGAGATCAGACATATATGTCGTTACACCATCTGCAACTTGAATGGAATTGAAAGCCTTGTTGTTGTAGTCCTGATACAGGAACTCCAGCGAGCCATCGGCATTGCGGATGGCCCAGCCACCATCGAAGTTCAAAGGTGCACCGAACACGTTGTAAGTACCCCAAGCGGAAGCCTGGATGCTGCTTGCATAGACAGAAGTCTTGCTCTTCCAGTAGAAGTTCAGCGAGGCATTCAACTCGGCAGGCTTCTCGTAGGAGATGTTGATGACGGCCTGCTGGTTGTACTTATATTCTGCATCGGCAACCGAAGCGGCACCAGAACCAGCACCAGCAGGCTTCAAAACGGAAAGGTTGAAAAATCCATCGTACTCAGTATTGTTGATGGCCTCGGCCAGACCCCAACCCCAGTTCACGTGGAAGAGTCCGTCCTTATAGCCGTCGAGCACAAAGCAGTGGCCTTCCGACTTGAACGACGTACCAACTGTTGCACCATAGACCACAGCACGTCCATTGGCGAACTCATTGTAGAGCATGTCCTCCCATTCCTCTGAGTTGAAGTAGGCGCGGTCGACACTCTGCACGTAAGGATTCATGTTCAGATACTGGCTCATGGCTGGCGGCACGTCGATGACGAGTGCACCAGAGACATCAGAGTACTCCATCTTCACGCTGCGACCGCAGTACTGCATCAGACGGCCCACTGCCACCTCTTGCTCTTCGGTGATAGTGTTGGTGACGATGGTTGAGTAGTTGTCAATCATGTTTGCCCAATCGAAGGTGATTGGTGGCAGTGCTGGCAGCGTGTGTCCTGTCAGCGAACCTTCTGCGGGTTTATAAGCGGGAATCTCGTTGGTTTGGAAAGTGGGCCAAGAGCCATGCTTTGCCTTGTAGTTCTTGGCTTCGTTGTAGAGCACCTGAGCCATGGCCGTGGCCACGCAACCTGTCAGGATGCGCTCCTTATAGTAAGAAAGGTTATCAGGTTCACCAGCTTCATCAACATCGTCGAGCAACATGCAACGATAAGAACCAGACTGGTCCCACTTTGTGGTCATCAGTTTATTGATGGTAGCCTTTGACTCGCGACGCGGGGCTTTCTGCACCTCACTATTGCCAAGCGAGCGAATCTGGTCGGCATACATCTGGAGCCAGAAGCGCATGTTGTCCGGCATGTTGTTCTGGTCGAACGAACCTCCCTCGACATAACCGAGAATATCTTCGGTGCGGTCGTCACCCGAAACGATAACGAAACCGTTGTCACCACCCACGTTGAACACGTGGAGAGCCTCGCCAAAGGCTTTCACCTCGTTAAGCTGCGGTGCACGCAGGGCAGCAGCACGGCGGGGGCTGCCGGCATGAACGGCCTGCTTCTGCAGGAAGGCTACAGCCTTCTGCTTAGCATCTTGACTATCTACGGGACCTGCCCATGCAGTTCCGCTGATTGCGCAGAGTGCGCAAACGATACTGATAATATATTTCTTCATCATATTAATCCTCCCATACGCTATGATTGTTAAACTTGGCACTGCCGAGTCCCGGGGTGTCACCATAGTCACCTGCACCAGGACCGTCGCCGGGATCATCGGTGATATCGGGCAACTGAGCGTCGCCTGCACCTGGGCCACTTCCGGCAAGAATGGCCTCAGTACTATAATTCAGCTCTTTGATGGCCGGCATGATATATTGCATTTTTTTCATCTTGTTTCTTTGTTTCTTGGTTACTTTGTTACTTTTTCAAGATCTTCTTGCCACCAACGATATTCACGCCACGCTGCATCTGCTGCATGCGCTGACCATTGAGGTTGTAGATGGGCTGATTTTCATTTGTCAATTCATCAATCTCCATTTGAACAATGCCGTCAGTCTCGCTACGAGCTACACGAAGCACACGGGCAGCATTGCTTGTAGACTCATCGGCATTAGCGAAGTAAGCGCGGAAGGGCAGCTCGGTGGCATTCTCAGTTTGCAATTCGAAGAAGTCACCGTCCTCATTCAACTTGTATGCATTCTTGCAGTCAGCAATAGCGAAAGTGCCATTGAAGACGTACTCACCACTCTTGATGACTGGCTCCACATTGGCCTTAACAGCAGCATTCGAGCCGCGGAAGATGAACTCCTTATTGTGGAGGTCATACTTTTCACCCCACTTGTCGCCGGGAACAGCCAGCAGATAGGGCACGTTGGCCTGCATCTTACGCTCGGAAGCATAGTCGAAGTAGACGGTGCCGCCTACGCCGTTGGTGTACTTATAGAGCCAGAACTTACGGCCGCTAGCATCGTTCTTGCTGTGGAACCAATCGATGTTGGCACCATCGAGCGTCGGAGTAGCCTCGAAGGGCAGCACGATGGTGTTCCAACCGCCAGTACCTCCGTTGTTGAAGTTAGTGAAGGTGCGAGCATAGGTAATCTCTATTGCAGTAAAGTCAACGGGGAAGACGACGGGCTTGCCATCGGTCAGCGTAATCTTATCAGCCACACCACCCACGACTACGTTCTTGCCACTGAGTTCAGCAGGCACGGTAGCGCCAGCGGGGAAGACATAGAGGCAGTTGGGGTTGCTGATGCTCGTGAGGTTGACGATGGATGCATCGAACTTGCTGAAGTCAACAGCTGCCGTGTTTTCTGGCAAATCTGTAACACCACTGTCTTCGGGTGTCACGCGCTCCAGAGCACCTGTTTCAGTGTAATAAGGAATACCAACCTTCACAATGATTTCGAAATTGCTGAAGTATGACTTGTCGACCTTCTGCGAGTAGGTGCTACTGCTACGGGTAGAGGACAGAGCTTCGCAAGTCAGATAATACTTCTTGCCTGACTTCAAGCCTTCAAAGTTCACAGGATAGGCCTGTTCTGCACCCTTCTGAACAACAATCTGTTGAATGGATTCGCCAACAACCTCATTGTTCTCGTCCTTCAAAGTAATGCGAACCGGTCCGTTGAACACATAAGAGGAAGGACTAAAAGAACCTGAATAGCTACTGTATGTACCATTAATAATTTTAATCGAACCAGTTAAAGACGTGCTATACAGGTAGGCTTTATCATCAACATATTCATAGTCCTCAAATTCGACGCCAGTGTATGTCGTGGAGCTAGCATAATCTTTTGCTGTGGTAACCGTACCTTTCCAAATAGTTTGGTTACGGTAACTGATTGTCACCTCATAAGTAACATCTGAAAGAGAGTTAAAGCTATCACCTTTCTCAAGGAAGAGTGACATGGTCTTCTTCTTTCCTGCCGTCAGACCGACATACATAGACGAACCGCCTACACGTATACCATCGTTGCGAACACCGGAAATCATAAGGTTGCCATAAACGTCGTCTCCTTGGTTATTAAGGGTAAGGATGTACTCATTATACTGGTCGTTGCTATAACCTGTATAGCCATAGTAGTTGACATTGTCGACAGTTACATTGACGATGGGGTGTACGTCGACGGTCTTTTCACCATTAGCAATGGTGATGTCCACGTACTTCTGCTTGTAACCACTGCAGAGATGCCATTCTGTCTCGTCATCCTTCTTGCAAACAGTCACCAAACGATAGGTACCGTCTTCCAACGTAAGACTATTGGGATTCAGATTGGCATATTTGTAGCTTTCAGAATAACCGATAGAAGTAGAGTTGCCATCGACGAGCGTGAAGGTCTCATCAGCGTTGAGGATGGCCCAACGAATAGTACCTCTATAGCCGTTACCTGTACGGTTGAAAATCTCAGCCTGAACACTAGAACCATTGCGACGCATGTCTTCACAGTTCAAGACGTCAACATCTTCGGTCGCAGTTCCTTCCTGCTTCGGCTGAATGCCAATCACAGCCTTCAAGCCTCCGGTGAAGCCAGCGGGCGGACAGGTATAGCCCATATTAGCCCAACTGCCAAAGTAAGTTACAAAGGGATTAAGGATGCCCATATCGAACCAACCATTACAGGTGCCGCCCCATCCCCAGTTGATGTAGAAGAAACCCGTGCTGGCCTGATAGCCGTCGGCCAAATAGGAGTGACCACCTAACTCGTTATGGTCACCATAGAACGATACAGGACGCTTGGCAGCCAACTCGTTGTAGATAATGTCATCCCAATCTTCCTGACTGTAGGAGTCGCGCATCAGAGTGCGGATGCCTGGATCGTAGCCAAAAGTCTTATACGCAGGGACTAAAGCACCTGCCGAAGCACCAGAACCACTTGTTGAATAATTTGTGTTCAAGGCATCAGCCACGTGGCGCATGAAGCGAGGAACGTCAGAGTACGAACTTGCAGACGAAGAGAATCCATTATAGTTAGGACTCCAAGCCTCGGTGGAAACCTGCTCCGTAACGTTTGAATTGTAAACACCTGGCAATGTGGTTGGATACTTGTAGTAGGCCATAATCATTGCCGTGGTCACTGCCATACAACCTGTTGAGCAACCAGATGGACAATTCTGACTATACACACCACTTTGGTTCCAACTGAAATTAACAAAGTGAGCAATGTCCTTTCGCTCCGCTTTGCGCGGTCCCTTTTTCACTTCAATGTTGTTCTCCTGTGCGAACTTCACAGCGGCTGCGTAGTCCTGCAAAGTCAGGCGCAGAGCCTCAGGCATCTGAGCTTCGTTGAGAACACCATCTTCGCTATAGCCGATGACGTCGCCGAAGCGGTCGTCGCCAGCCACGATGGCAAAGCCTTTATTTCCGTTCTTGAATACGTAATAAGCAGAACCTTCCTCTTCGTTACTTGTCAAAGAGAGGTTTTGAGGAGCACGTCGACCGCTTGTGGCGGCGATTTTCCGCTGCAAGAATGCGGCAGCTTTCATCTTGGCGGCGTCTTTCTTTACGGGCGCAGCCAATAGCATGCCAGGCATGAGCATGGCAAGTGCTAAGTACACAAATCTCTTCATAATTGTTTTGATAACCGATATATTTTAAATTGATTAATTCCATGATATCAGAGAGCTGATACTCTTATTCTATCGAATGGGGGTGCAAAGGTACGAATAAAGTACCACAGACTCAAATCTTTGTGGAAAAAAAATGAATATTTAAAGGTATTTAACCTTATTAATAGGTGTAGAGCGAAATATTTACGATTCTGCAGGGATAATAGGACACGAAACGACAGCATTCTTTCCAATAAAAAAATACAGCTTTTGGTTGTTGTTTCATGGAAAAATTAGTATATTTGCAGCAATAAAAGCGAAAGAAAGATGAAGAGATCATTTTTTATTACATCCATGCTGGTATGCGCCATGATGCTTGCCACTCCGGCTTCGGCTCAAGAAGAGAATGGCTTTAAGAAGTTCAACGTAGTTGAGGACTTTGCCGACAACGGCTTCCAATGGTTCCGCGATGCACAACTGTTGGCGGCAGGCAGCAAGGACGACGGCAGCCACTCGCCGGGCGCAAATGCAATGACGATTGGCTGGGGTTCCATCGGAACGCTCTGGCAGCGCACAGCCCTCACCGTCTATGTGGCTGAGAAGCGCTACACCAAAGAGTTCATGGACCAGAATGAGTATTTCACGGTGATGACCTTCGATGTTGCTGATAGCAAGGTACTTGGCTACATGGGCCAGCACAGCGGGCGCGACGGCGACAAGGCCTAGGCGCTGGGTCTGCATACTGCCTATACCAAAAACGGAGCCCCCTACTACACCGAAGCCACCATGGTCATCGAATGTAAGACCATGTATGCCGCCCCCTTCGACCCGCAATATTTCAAGAGCGACGTGCCGAAGAACATGTATCACCACTTCCCTGCCGGCATTCATACAATGTATATTGGCGAAGTGGTGAACGCATGGAAGAAATAATGAAAGGCCCCTCGCATAAGCAATGTAAAACCTGAAGAATTCATAGGCTATGGACTTCCTGAAACTAGCAAAAAATCGTTACAGCTGCAGGGCTTATGAGCCCCGCAACGTGGAGAAAGAAAAACTCGACTATGTCTTCGAGTGTGTGCGCTTCGCGCCGTCTGCTGTGAATCGTCAGCCCTGGCGGTTCCGAATCGTCGAGAGTGATGCCGAGCGGACGCTATTGCAGCGTTGTTACAACAGAGAGTGGTTTACGACGGCACCCCTCTACGTCATCGCCTCTGTGCTGCACGATGAAGAATGGGTACGCACCGACGGAAAGGCACATGGCGACATTGATATCGCCATCGCAGTAGAACACTTCTGTCTGGCTGCTGCCGAGCAAGGACTGGGCACCTGCTGGGTGTGCAACTTCGATGCTGCACTCTGCAAGCAACTCTTCTCACTCAGCGATAACGAAGAGCCAACCGTGCTCATTCCCATCGGCTATCCTGCTGACGAACCCAAAGAGAAGAAACGCAAGGCGATAGAAGAGATTATCGGCTGAAAAGACAGAGAAAACAAGCTATAGAACGGTCCCGATTGTTAATTTTGCTTAACGAATCGGCATTTCAACATGCCATCTTTCCTCTTTTCAACTTTTCTTTGTAATTTTGCAGGCGCTTTTGCGGAAAGATATCATTGGAGAGGTGCTCGAGTGGTTGAAGAGGCACGCCTGGAAAGCGTGTAACCGGCAAAACTGGTTCGCAGGTTCGAATCCTGTTCTCTCCGCCAAAAGTGCTGATAATCAGTGACTTACAAGTATTTACACCCAAAGTTACACCCAAAAATGAGAGTGACTTTGGGTGTTTTTCGTTTTTAAGAAGCTGGAAATCAAGACGTTAGGACGTCACTTCTCCACCCACGTTTACACCCAAAAACAGAATCAAAAAGAGTCAAACTTGCTCATTTCCCTGGCTTTTTTCTTGTTTGTGACACTTATGTATGGTTTCATGGCTTTGTCTGTGCTATGTCCCGTCCATTCCCTGATGACGACAGGCGGTATGCCCAGTTCGATGGCCAGGCAGATGAAAGTACGTCGGCCTGCGTGTGTTGAAATGGCGTCACATTTTCTCACTGTGGTAGTATAACGTTTGTTTCCATTATACCTGACTATGTTGACCGGTTCATTGAGGCCTATCTTATGGCAGAGTTTTTTCAGGTCATTGTTCACCTGCTGGTCTGACCTATAAGGAAAAACATTCCCTTTGGGTTCTCCCATCATGGATTTGTATTTTTCCAGTATTGCCCTGCTGTGATTGTTCAGGTCAACCCTCAGGCGTTTGTTGTTTTTGATTGTAACGAACTCCATGAGTCCTTCGTTGATGTTCTCCCATCTCAAGTTTAATGCATCGGAATAGCGCATCCCGGTGAAGCAACAGAACAGGAAGATATCTTTTGAGAGCCCCTGACCCGCACGGTTGTCGGGAAGCTCATATTCCTTGAGCCGCTGCAGCTCCTCTATTGTCAGGTATATGACAGGCATGCTGTTTATCTTCATGTGGAGTTCATAAGTGTTGGCTGCCGGGTTGGAACTGTAATGTTTCTCATAGCTCCACTTCAGGAACCGCTTGATCTCGCTCCATTTCTTTGAGACGGTAGTGTTGCAGTTTTTTTCATGCCTGTTCAGGAAAATGATGAAGTCCGTTATGCCCCTGTCGGTGAAAGTGTCAAAACTGATGTCTTTTCTGAATACCGAAAGCGTCTTTTTCAGTTTGTCATACTTCTCAATGTACGTTAATCCCCAGTTGCACTCTATGCTTTTGATAGAAACAAATTTGTCATAAGCCGCCCAGAAGGCCGCAGTTTTTGCTGAAGCGTCATTAGTGGGTACGATGTTATTGTTGCCGTCCAAAGTGATTCCTATCTTCTTGTCGTAAAACCCTTTGAAATCGTCAACGCTTGGTGTCTTGCCCAATGCGTCAAACACATGGAATACGCCGTCAACGCGGCTCTCAAGTTCGCGCAGCTGTTTATGGATGGAACGGATGTCCGTGTCATATTCAGAAAGGACTGCATCAATTCTATGTCTTCGGGATACTGGAACATTACGGCTTTTCTGCTTGTCGCCGAGCAAGAGTATGTCATTCCAAACATCCTCGTCGAATCTCATGCCTGTGGTCATTTCAACCCTTTGCCCGTTGAAAGATACCCTCATGCGGATAGGAACTCTCTGAGTAATTATTTCTCCGCTTTTCTTGCATTTTCTTCTCTCTGCTGAGAATACAACTTTGTACTTCATGTTTTTTATAGCAAAGGTAAGAAGAAAAAATGAAACGGCAAAACTGGTGAGGAACAACAATAAGTTTGTCGGTAAGGAAATCCGTCGGTTCCAATCGCCTGATGTCGAGGTTCAGGATGTCCCACTAGCTGGTCCCATAGGCAAACAGTTGCTCATTATCCATGTGTTCAATGCGTTTATAGCGGAGAAAAGTTAAAAATGATGCAAGATAAGTATTTTTTCCCTTTAATTGCGATTATGATTCAAAAATTATTTGTATTTTTGCATCGTAAATATCAAATAAGCGAAGATAACACAATATTTTGACAATAAATATCACTTTACTGAAATATAAAATTCTTGTACAATGGCTGACCTATATGAATACTCCACACCTGAACTTGTCCGATTGCTTGGCACTCGGTTCAAAGATTACCGTATGCGCTGTAACCTCACCCAGAGGGAGGTGGCAGAACAGTCGGGAATCGGACTTACCACCATTCACAAGTTTGAAAACGGGACGGCTGGCAATCTTTCCTTGTCAACGTTCATCCTGCTCTTGAAGGTTGTAGGCCAGATCAATGCGCTGGATGATGTGCTGCCAGAGCTGCCCGAGTCGCCTTACCTCATCCGCAAGGAAGACAAGAAGGCACAAAGAATACGTCACTCTAAATGACGGAGCAGCGAGAGCAGAACCGAACTTGTTCGGGCTATGCCGAGTCGCGACGGAATTGCGTAGAACGAAATAAGACAGGAATATGATCAAGTCACTAAGAGTCATCCTCTGGGATGAGGAGATTGGAAGACTGGCCTGGGATGAACGCCGCAGGTTGTCTTACTTCACCTACAATCCGGAGTTTGTGGGGAAGGGATTGAACGTCTCTCCCCTTGTTGCCCCTGTTGATGGTGTCAGAGCCTTGGCACCTGTCTGGGGTGAGGATGCGAAGATCTATCAGAAGCTTCCGGCATTCGTTGCAGATTCCCTGCCCGACTCCTGGGGAAATCAATTGTTTGAATTGTGGCGGCAACAGAATCATCTGGCAGGTGCAGACATTACGCCCCTTGACAAGCTTTCATTCATCGGACGGCGAGGCATGGGTGCTTTGGAATTCATGCCAGAGACGACCAGGGAGCGACGGGCAGAGAAGATAGACATGAAGTCTTTGGCCGATTTGGCGGAACGCATCTTCACGGAAAGGGAGAACGCCCGTATTCTGCCAGAGGAATCGATTACCATGCAGTCCTTGCTGACCGTCGGCACCTCAGCCGGTGGCCGCCAGCCCAAGGCTATCATCGCCATCAACAAGGAGACGGGAGAGATAAGGAGCGGTCAGATAGCAGGACTGGAAGGATTTGAGTACTATCTGTTGAAGTTCGGCAACTCGCAGTACAGCTCTGCCGAGTTGGAGATGACCTATTATGAATTGGCCACGACTGCCGGAATCAACATGATGCCGTCAGAACTGTATTCGGTAGAAGGTAACAACCATTTCATGACCAAGCGTTTTGACCGTGACGGAGAGAAAAAAGTGCATACACAGACGTTGGCTGCCATCTATCCCGATGCAGACAGCTATGAGCAGTTGATTACTGTGTGCCGCAAGCTCCACCTTCCTGAATCAGACTGTCAGGAAGTGTTCCGAAGGATGGTGTTCAACATCCTGTCGAACAATACCGACGACCACAACAAGAACTTCTCGTTCATCATGCAGAAGGACGGCTCGTGGCGTCTGTCACCAGCATACGATATCACCTATATCATAGACAATGGCGGTTATCTTCCCAACGAAGACCACTGCCTGTACATCCGGGCTAAACTTCGCAATGTAACGCGTGAAGATGTTATCCAGTTCGCTCATGACAATGGCATCCGCAGACCTGATTCCATCATCAGGGATGTTGTAGGGTCATTGAAACAGTTCCGTTCCGTAGCGACAAAGTATGGCGTGTCTGAACAATGGACAGGAAGAGTTGAAGCAACCATTATCGGCCACATGAAAGCCTGGGGCGAATGGACGGAGCAGCGAGAACAGAACAAAATTCATTTGGCTTTTGTCGAGTCGCGACGGACAAAGACCGATGGTCAATGGGAAGAAGAGCAAACGTCTGACTTGACCATCAACGGACATCTTATCACTGACTTCCACTTGGAGCAGCAGTTCAAGGGAAACGATCTTCTGCTTGCAACCATTGACGGCAAAGAGTTGAAATATATCATCCGCAAGGGAACGCCAGAGCATGAAGAACTGACAAGGACGGGATTGGCAAACATAACCGAGGAAATGAAGAAGGATCTTATTGAAAGATTTCTTCTCCCTAAAGTTGGTAGCGGTTTATAGCGGTATGTATCTTAATATAACAAAGAAAATATATACAATGAATAATAGTTCATAAAAAATATGACAATACAGTAAGCTATAGAAGCCCGTCATAGTGTTAGGGCTTATAAAGACCTACCATTGAGCGTGGAAATCGTCAAGGTGCTTGAAGATGAAATTGTGTAGTTGAACGATGAAGGACAACTACACATTTAGTTGATATGCAATGAGCCGAAGGCATTTCAGGGAACACTGACCAAATACGGGAAGTTCCGTAATGCCAACAACTATCTGGTCATGGCCGGAAAGAAAGCCGATGACCTTGATGAGCGCATAGGCTACTACGGTGAGCATCTGGTGTTGTTGGCTCAGGCACTTGGATTGAACACATGCTGGGTAGGTCTCTCCTACTCGAAGGTGCCAGGAACGTATGAGCTTGTTGTCCCTCAGCTTCGTGATGAGCTGTATGCATTAGATAAAAAAGTGCACTGGCCATATAAGCTGGTACACTTTTTTTGTGCGTAAGTCTTACATTGAATTCACGTTAAGAAGGAAGCGGAGACAGGGAGTTGTTCAGCGTCTTTCGGTAGTTGCGGTATTGGAAGTTTTTTTTGTGAGTTCTGACGGAAGGATGCCGAACTCCCTCTTGAAGACTTCGCGGAAGTGTGCCATCTGATTAAAGCCCGTCATCATGGCTGCCTCTGAAACATTGTAGTCACCACTTTCGAGCAGTTGGTAGCAGTGGCGGAGACGCTGCTTGCGAACATACTCATTGGCGGTGAGTCCTGTCAGTGCTTTCACCTTGCGGTAGAAGGTGCTGTGGCTCATCGCCATCTTGTCGGTCAGGAAAGCCATGTCGATATCGGTCTGCATGATGTGTTCCTCGATGATGCGGTTCAGGCGTTGCATGAACTCGCGGTCGAGTCGGCTGAGGGTGTTGGTGGACGCAGAGCGGCTGGTGGGTATGCTCTCCACGCCATTGTTGCTGAGCTGCTCGGCCAGTCTTCGCCTGTTGGCAAGCAGATTCCTGATGCGGCTGGTGAGGAGTTTGGCCGTGAACGGCTTGGTGAGATATGAGTCGGCTCCGCTGTCGTAACCTTCTTCTTTGTCTTCGTCGGTATCTTTTGCCGTTAATAGGATGATGGGGATGTGGCTGGTTTGTATGTTCTCCTTCAATCGTCGGGTGAGCTCGACACCATTCATTTGGGGCATCATAATGTCAGAAATGATGAGGTCTGGGAGATGCTCCGTAGCGAGTGCTTCGCCTTCCACACCATTCTTTGCCTGGAGAATGCGGAAATCGTCGCACAAGGAGTCGGCGATATATTGGCGAATGTCATCATTGTCTTCAACGATGAGCAGCAAGGGTGCCTGCTCTTCGACATCGGTCGGCTCGTCGCTTTCTTTGTCATCCTGCTTAGCTTCCTTCACGCCCTTTATATCTTCTTTGTGCAGCGCATTCGGATAGTTGTTGGCTGCCGACAGGGCGACCGTGAACTTACAACCTTTCCCCTCCTCGCTTAGAACCGTAAGCTGGGCTTCGTGCAGGTCGGCCAGCGACTTCACGAGCGAGAGTCCGATGCCCGTTCCTGATGCCTGATGGCTGCCTTTGGCCTGATAGTAGCGGTCGAAGATGTGTGGCAGCGCTTCGGCTGAGATGCCGTGTCCCGTGTCTGATACGTGCAGTAGGATTTGTTCGTCGTCGGTAGCCTCTAAGGAGACATCGATGGTGCCCTCCTCAGTATATTTGACGGCATTCGAGAGCAGGTTGTTGAGGATGGTGGCGACGACCTCAGAGTCGAAATAGACCATCGGTACGCTGTTGTGTTGGTGATATTGGATGTCTACCTGCTGATTGCGATTGAGCTCCCTGTAGTTGAGTACGATTTCACGGACAAACTGTCCGAGGTCGCCACGTGCCACCGTGAGTCTTCGGTTTTGCGTCTCCGTCTTCCGGAATTCCAGAATCTGATTGATGAGGTCGCGCAAACGTCCGGCATTCCGGTTGATGATTTCCACTTTCCGCCTACTCCCTGCTTTCAGGGTGCTGTCGGCGGCGAGATCTTCCAGAGGTCCGAGGATGAGCGTCAGCGGTGTTCGCAGTTCGTGGGTGATATTGGTGAAGAAGCGCAGGCGCTCTTCGTTCAGTTCTTGCTTCTGCAGGCTCTCGCGGCGCGTCATCTCTAATGAGTTCTGTAGTGCCAGGTGGCGCTTGTAGTCTCGGAAAAAATACCAAACGGCCGCTGCTGCCAGTAACACATAGAGCATCCACGCCCACCACGTCTGCCAGAAGGGCGGTGTGACACGAATGCGGAGTTGTGTCGTAATGGCTTTCTCCCAGTCCTGGCTCTTTAGTTTTGCCCGAAGCATGAACGTGTAGTTGCCTGGTCGAAGACTGCGGAACGTTACTTGGTTGTCTTTTCCACCTGGGTACCACTTGTCGCTCAGCCCCTTCATCATATAGGAGTATTCCACCTCGTCGACCTGCGCATAGTTTTGTACGGCATAGGCGATGCGCAAGGTGTTTTGCTGATAGGAGACCGTGATACACCCGTCGGCATCTGGCTGTATGTATTGGGGCGTGCTCATTCCAGATCGGCGTTCGTCGCCCCACTGCCTCTCCTCTTCTGCTGTGGGGCTGAACACTTCGCATCTGACAATCCTGACTGGCGACACCTCATGGGTATTTCCTATCTCTTCCGGCTGAAAGTAGTAAACGCCTTTTGATGAGCCAAAGGCAATGCTGCCGTCGCTCAGCGTGGCGACGGCTCCTTCCATGAACCCGCTGGTGTTGAGATTTTGCTGGCTGTAGTCATAGAACCGTCGAGCCACGGTGTCCAAACAGACGATGCCCGTGTAGGTGCTGGCCCAGATGCGCCCTTGCGCATCTTGCTTGATGGCGCGCACTTGGCGGTCGGGCAGCCCTGCTTTTCCATCGTAGGTGACGAAGTGCCTGAGGTCTCTCATGTCCGGCATTCTGATGATTCCCTCACTGGTGGCCAGCCAGATTCCGTTGGTGCGGTCGGTGAGTGCATGGTTGATGTTGTTCGACGGCAGTCCGTCGGCCATCGTGAGATGTTGTGCTGCCATCGTGCCAGTATGGATGATCACGATGCCGCAGCCCTGTGTCGTCAGCAGCAGTTGTGTTGGCGACAGGCGGATAAAGCACGTCACTGGTGCCCCATTGGTGATTCGGGTGATGGCCTCCTGATGGCTGACCTGCCCCTTGTCGTAGATGCACACGCCATATTCGGCTCCTATCCAGATGCGTCCGTCGGAATCCTCAAGGAATGAATGAATGTCGCACACGCCGTAGCCGATGTCAATCGGTTCGAACTGTTGCCGACGGGTGTCGAACCTGATGACGCCCTCGTCCTCCATTCCCAGCCAGATGTAGCCTTGGCTGTCGGCCATCAGGCATCGGGCAAACGAGTGAGCCCTGTGCTTCATGCCGCTCACGCGCCAACGTCCTTCGAGCTTCAGCTTGTCGGTAGTGCTGTCGTAGTTGCATACACTCAGGTCGTCTTCGCCGCTCACCCAGATGCGCCCCTGCTCATCGTTGGTGATGCCATAGACACGCTTGGTCTTGGCTTGGCCTGAACCGGTGGTCGCCGACCATGCTTGTGGATAGGCGGAAGAGGGTAGGCCGTTGGACTTCACAGCAGAGAAGTCGAGTGTTTGAAACAGTGGTTTCCGGCTGGGAATGAAGTCTATTCCTGTGCTGTGGTTGCCAATCCAGATGTTCCGATAGGCATCCTGTAGGATGCAGCGCGTGTTCATCGAAGAGGTCTCCACGAGCCTGGCCATTTCCGACGATCCGCCTGTTGCCGGTCGGCGTTCGTCGGTGAGCACTCCTCCTACGTCGGTGGCTATCCACAGATGACTGTCGGCCAGCCCTCCCCCTGGGCTCTCCCCGTCGAACAGGATTTCCCGGATGTCGTACACATTGGCACGCATGGCCTCGGTGCCGATGGCGTTTAGGTTGAATGATTCCGTGGCGGCGCTGAATAGTGCTAGTCCCTGGTCGGTACCAATCCAGATTTGCCCTTTGCTATCTTTCACGATGCGCCGCACGTTGTTACTTGGCAGAGCCCCGTTGGTTTTCACGAAGTGGCGGATGACGGTTTGCTTCTTGTAGTCGACAATGCTCATTCCCTCCTTGCTATGACCGATGTAGAGATGCCCCTGTCCGTCGTCCATTCCACACCGACTACTTGGTAGCTCCAGATGGAGGGTCGTCAGTTGGTTTGTTGTGCAGTCGAGGTGCTGAACCTTTCCGTTTCCAAAAATCAGCCAGACACCCTGTCGGTGGTCGTCGGCTATATCGACCAGACTATAGTTCACAAGCTCGTCGCCTTGGAACCGATGTCCGAACACCCCTTTCGTGCAGTCGTAGACCACCAGCCCCTGTTCCGTACCAATCAGCATGCGGTTGCTATGGCGGTCGTAGAACAGCGACAGAATCTTATCGTTGGCCGTGCCCATGTGCTCACGTCGGAAAACGCTTACCGTGTGGCCCGCTATGCGATTCAGCCCCGCCTCAGTGCCTGCCCACACATAGCCATTGCCGTCGAGTGCCATCGAGAGGATGTAATTGTTCGACAGTCCGCTCGCAACATCGATTTGGACGGGCGACGACGCCTGTGCATATAGGGAGCAAGACACCAGCAGTAAGGTGAAAAGGAACTTATTCATAGTCGCGGTTGATGGTCGTTACGTTTTTCATTCGCATCTTTCTCGTGTCATGAGTGAAAATGGCTTGTCGTTCGTCGTGGCTGACGGTTTCCAGATGCACATTCTTTAGGCGAAGGTCTTCAGCATGGCTCACCGACAGCCCCCAGGCAGGCTGTAGTCCGTGGGCGGAGGGTTCGGGATAGCCCTCATCCTCTCCATGTTGGCTGATGGTAGCCTTTGCGCCGTTCGGGAAAAAGAACGGATTGCTGCCGCGCTGACTCGCCAAGTCGGCAAGTGTTATGCCGCCGCGGAAACGGATGTTGATGTTGCTCAGACTGACATTTTTGATTCGGTTGCCCTTGGTGCCAACGATGAGGCATGCATAGCGGCTGTCGGCATCGTCGACGTCAATATGACTGATGCTGATGTCCCTGATTGAGGAATGCCGAAATCCCTCAGGTGCTCTCATCCTGTTTCCCAAACGAATGTAGACAGGTGCGTTGCAGATGTCGCGCATCTTAATATGGCTCACGCTGACGTGCTCCATGCGAGCTCCGTCGACCGTTTCGAGTGCCAACCCCCGACAATGGGTGAACGTGCAGTTTCGGATGGTGATGTGGCGGAAGCCGCCCGTGCTCTCTGTACCCAGTTTGATACGCCCGGTGGGTCCGTCGCCATCGGGGGCTTTCACGGTTGTCATGGTGTAGGTGCCGTTGATGAGCGACCCTGCATCGTAGCCGCTCACGTGGCAATCCTCGATGAGCACATGCTCCGTGGGCTTGGCCCGCCCTAAAGCATAGGAGCATTTCAGCACGATGGCATCGTCGTTTACGCTGTTGACGCGACAGCCACGTATGACGACACGCTCGCAGCAGTCGATGTCGAAGCCGTCGCGGTTGGTGTCGGCCGTCACGTGGTCGATGAGCAGGTCGTCAACACCCGTGAGCAGCAGGGCAAAATGTCCGCTGTTTAGGAAGCGCAGTCCCTGGATGGTCACCCGTTGGCAGTCGCGCAGCGCCAGCGCTTTGTTGGCAGTGGTCTGGCCGGTAGCGCTCTTGCGCTGTCCCCCACGGGTGAGCACGCCGGTGCCATCGATGAGCCCGCTGCCCTCCAACCGAACGTCGTGCAGCTGCTCGCCCCCAATCAGGGAGTTGTGCCAGTGGCTATGTCCGAAGTCCTGGTAGTGCGAGTCGTTGGGCTCGGCCTCGTCGTAGCCTTCGCTCTCGGTAGGTGCCGCTGCCTTCAGCACTGCATCGCCCTCTATGCGCAACGTCACACCACTCTTCAGCCGCACGCTGTAGCAAAGGAAGGTGCCCCCTTGCACCAGCACCACCGAGTTCTCATCGTTGCGGGCAGCCTGCTCAATGGCAGCATTGATGGCCGGTGAGTCGATATGGTGCCCGTCGCCCACGGCTCCGTAGTCGCGTACGTCGTAGACGGCAGCTGCGGCCGTGCAGCAGCAAGCCAAGAGCAGAGCGGTGCAGCATTGTCGCATAGGTCAGTATCGTATTTTTCCGTCGTAGTTGAAGATGGGCTGGTCGGTGGGCACTTCCTCGTCGTAGAACTGCACCGCCGAGTCGTTCAGCTTCGGATGCTGCTGGCGCAGCAGGTTGATGATTTCAGCTGCAGCCCAGATGGTGGGACCGTAGCCGTGGGCAGCCATCACGTGAACGGGCCGATGGGCATAGAAGGCAGCATCGAAGCCCATGCCCGTGCCGACGCAGACGTTCTCCACCTGCCCCTTTTCGTTCACACTCGATGCTACCGCGTGCCAAGCCAATAGTGCCACCGGACCGAATGCCTTCGCATCAATCCAACCCTTGTTCACGGCGTGGGCGAGGCAGTAGGTGAAGATGGCTGTTGCTGATGTCTCCAGATAGGTGTCGGGGCGGTCAAGCAGCTGGTGCCAGAAGCCTTCGTGATGTTGCAGGGCGGCCAGTCCCTCTGCATGTTCGCGCAGCAGTTGCAGGATGGCGGCACGCTTGGGATGGTCGGCGGGCAACACGTCGAGCACCTCACACAGCGTGAGGATAGCCCAACCGTTGGCACGTCCCCAGTGGAAGGCAGGGTGTGGATTCATGTCCTCCACCCATCCGTGACGGAACAGCTTCTTCTCCGGCATCCACATGCGCTGGCCAAACTGCAGCACCTGTCGGGCAGCCTCGTCGTAGTAGCGCTGCTCGCCCGTGAGCCGTCCCATGTAGGCCACCGCGGGCACACCCATGAACATATCGTCGAGCCACACCGTATTCTTTTGCGGGCGCAGGCGTGCGAAGGTGCCGTCGGCGAGGCGATACTCCTTGTTCATGATGTAGTCGGCGTAGTTGTCGATGAGCGGCCGGAGCGCACCCTTCTTGCCGGTTCCCATCAGCTCGGCCTTGATCATCGAGCAGCACACCGCCCCTGCATCGTCGAGCGCATGAGGGTCGACGACGCGGCGCACGTTGCCGTCGATGGCCTTGCCGTCGGCATAGAGCTGCTGGAAGTAGGGGGCGATGTCGGCGAGTAGCTGGTGACGACGCGCCACATAGTCTCCGTAGGCCTTGTCGCCCGTTGCCTGATAGGCCGCCAGCACACCCGAATAGGTTACTCCCCACTCGTAGCTGGTCAGTCGGAAGCCGCCCTGCTTCAGCTGTGTGTCGGCGTTGATGCTGTTCAGCTTCGTGACCTCCTGCCCAGTTTGCTTATCTACTAAAATAGCTGGTGTTTCCTGGTCGATGTATTTCAGCACTCGGTCCATGACCTGCTTCACCTCGTCCACACGGGGTATGCCATAACCTACACGGTAGGCAGGCTTCATGAGGTGCAGCGGCGTGTTGTTGTCGTTGACTACCGATTGTGCAGAGAGCAACGAAACACAAAGGAATAGCTGATAGAGAATCAGTGAAAGACGCTTGTTCATGATGCGGGTGGTTTTGTTATTGATACCTATTGATGAGATGTTGGGGTAGGCGGACGATACAGATGTTCATCGAACGGCCGTCGTCGGAGAGCATGGCCGACTGAATCTCTATCTCCGTGCCGTCGGGCTTGAAGGTGGGGTGAACGTGGTCGCGGGCGGTGGTCTTATGGCCTGCTGAGAGCAGGATGCGCTCACCCGTGTGGCGGTCGATGAGCCATAACTCGCGGGCAAAGTCGTCGCCAGCCACCCAGTGGCCGTCTTGCGAGCCTGCTACGTGCCAGAAATTGTCGCCCGGTACCTGTCCTTCCAACGTGAGCTCACGCGTGCGCATGTTGACGACGGCGATTCCCGTGGCATATTCCTTCGTGCCTGCAGGGCCCCAGGCGTCGGACGTGGCGAACGACTCCAGTCCGGCAATCTCTTTCTTCTCACCGTTGTTGATGGGGCGATGTCCGATGATGGCAATGACCATTTCGTCCTCGCTGATGACGGCTTCGTGTGTTACCCAGTCGTGTTCTGTTTCGCGATAGACGGGACGCAGGTTGGTGCCGTCGGCGTTCACCATCCACGTGCGTTGAGGAGCCTTGCCGCCCGTCTCCCAGCAGAAGATGACTTCGCCGGGATGCCAGGGATTGCCTTGTATGTGTCCCACCTTGAAGTGCACGGCCACCACTGGTTCGCTCTTACCTGTCGTGAGATCCATCTTTCCGATGCCGCCAGGACCGGCACCCATGTTGCGTGGTCCGAAGTTCGGGGCTATCGGCTCAGCAATCGGAAGGTTGCGTGCATACCTCCAGTCGAGGCGGAAGTAGACAAACTCTTCGCTGCCGTCGAGGGCCATATCGCCCTCGCTGCACATCTCGGCAGGAATGGTGCCGCAGATGCGCTCGTAGGCCGACTTCGGCTTCAGTTTTCCTGCCTCGGAGTCGGCGAACAATTTCTCAAGATTGATCTCTACAACCTTCATGCCTGTGCGCATGCCTTTCTCGTCCATGGCGACGCGCATAATATAAAGGTTCATGGACTTCCGCGCCACACAGAGCATTCCCGTGTAGCCGCCCTCGGTGACCTGCACGATGTCGCCCGTTTCTTCGTTCACCGCCATCGCCTCTCCTCTGACGCGGTCGGAGCGGAAGATGACCCACCGGCCGTCGGCGGTCCATTGGTTGTGGGTCTGATAGATCTTCGAGTCGCCTGTTCCGCTTTTGCTCGTGAGAAACACCAGTTCCACGCCGGTCTTCGGGTCATTGATAACCTTGCGCTCAGAGGGGAAGCGGCGGCCTATCTGCGCACAAAGGGCGAGCGAGCACATCGCTGCCAGCCCTAAGACGAATAATCTTCTCATTCGGTTCATAGATGTTGTAGTATGCATGTTGGTTTTTGTTATTATGTTGCAAATATACATATAAAAAATGGAAATAGGTTTCTTTCGAGTTGTTTTTTCTTACCATTACCGAAATCTGTATGCTTATTGACGAATTTCCGTCCGTAGCATTTCCCGACTTCTTCCTATCTTTGCAGCCGAGATAAGGTTTATTTCCTTTTGCATGACTCATAGTTAGGTTGGTTAATGGCAGAATGCATTTCTGCAACGGTAGAGTTAGCTTTTAACGGTGAGAAGATTGTTATTTCAGGGTGATGGAAGAGACGAGCGATTCATTTTTACAAATAACATATTAAAATTACTAACATGGAAAAAGGAAGAAAAGCTAATCAGAAACATTGCCATCATAGATGGCTGCGTGTTCTGTTCCTTGCAATGATGACCATTTTTTCAATGGTAGCCGTTGCACAGGAGAAAGTGTCAGGAACCGTGGTTGACGGATCCGGAGAACCCATCATCGGTGCAAGTGTCGTCGTGAAAGGCACGTCGACAGGAACAGTGACCGACTACAACGGAAACTTTTCCATCCCGAATGTTCCTGCAAGGGCGAGTCTGGTGGTTTCGTACGTGGGATTCACACCACAGACAGTGGCTGTTGGCGGAAAGGGCAACATCACCGTTACGCTTCAAGAAGACCGCCAGTTGCTGAATGAAGTCGTTGTTGTGGGTTATGGTGTTCAGAAAAAGAGTGACGTGACGGGTGCGATGGCAAGCGTCTCCTCCGAGGAACTGAACATACGTCCTGTGAACAATGCGCTGGAAGCACTGCAGGGTAAGGCTGCCGGTGTGGATATCACGACGAATGAGCGCCCTGGTCAGCTGGGTAGCATCATGATTCGTGGTCAGCGTAGCATCGGTGCCAGCAACGCCCCGCTCTACGTCGTTGACGGTGTGCCCCTGATGTCGGCATCGGCCATTGAGACGCTGAACCCTCGCGACATCGAGACCATCGACATCTTGAAAGACGCCTCGGCGACGGCCATCTACGGAAGTCGCGGTGCCAACGGTGTGATCCTCGTCACTACCAAGCAAGGAAAGAGTGGCAAGATGAAAATCGACTATACTGGCACGATGACCGTGTCGAACATCGTCGACCGCTCGCCCTCGATGAGTGCTGCTGACATGATTGAATTCCGCCGCTGGGCTGCTTATAACCAGGATTCAGAGCAGTTTGCCCATCCCAATTCGCCGACGATGGCCAACGACGAGAAACTCTTCGATACCGCCGAAGACAACCATACTTCTTGGAATAACATCAAGCAAGGCTGGGCAGGAGGAAACTGGGATCCCTCGAAGGTCACCAATACCGACTGGACCGACTTCGTCACTCAGACCGCCCTCAGCCACGAGCACACGCTTGCCGTGAGCGGTGGCACGGAGCAGATCAACGCCTACGGCTCGTTCGGATACCTGACCAACAAGGGTACGCAGAAAGGTCAGTGGTATGACCGCTACACCGGAAAGGTCAGCGTGAACATCAAGCCGACGAAGTGGTTCTCCATTCAAGCGAGCATCAACGGCACATGGGCAGAACAGGACTATGGTATGTCGACCCTTCAGGGCCGCAGCGGTTCGGTGCCCGATGCCATCTATGGCACCGCGAAGCAAATCTATAATTTTGCCGTTCCCTACGATGAGAATGGAAATGTGGTCACCCACCCGGGTGGTGAGACCACCATCTATACGATTATGGACGAGTGGAACCATTCTCAGCAGAAGTCTCAGACATTCCGTGCCTTGGGTAATTTCTCGGCCACTGTCGACTTCGGAGAGATTCTGAAGCCACTCAATGGTCTGCGCTATAAGATCAGCTTCGGTCCAGACTTCCGCCATTGGCGTGAGGGTGTCTACATCGACGGATTCTCATCGCACAAGGTTGACCAGCAAGGAAACGAGGGCGTGAACTACTCACGCCTACAGAATCGTCGCGACTTTTCATGGACGCTCGACAACATGATTATGTTCGACCGCACCTTTGCCGAGAAGCATAAGATTGGCTTGACACTGCTGCAGACAGCCTCGAAGTGGAACATCGAGAACTCGAGCATCAAGGCAGAGGGTATTGAGAAGGACAGCTACCTTTGGAATGCTATGGGCACCGTTGATGTGACGGATGCCACGAAGAAGGTCACCATTGGTTCAGGACTCACCGATCGCCAGCTGGAGTCGTATATGATTCGACTGAACTATGGCTTCAACGAGCGTTACCTGCTCACGGTGTCCGGTCGTTGGGACGGTGCTTCGCAGCTTGCCGACGGGCATAAGTGGGACTTCTTCCCCTCTGCAGCACTTGCATGGCGCATCGGTGAGGAGGACTTCATCAAGAACCTAAACTGGGTGAGTAGTCTGAAGCTCCGCCTCGGAGTCGGCGTGACGGGCAACAGTGCAGTAGCACCTTATAATACTAAGGGTGACATCACAGGCATCTATCTGCCCTTCAACGGTGCCGACGGAAAGCTCTGGAATGTGTTGGGCTACACCACCAATGAACCTTACTACTCAGGCACACAGCTCACCATGGCCAACCCGAACCTTGGCTGGGAGAAGACCACCCAGTGGAACATCGGTATCGACTATGGTTTCCTGAACAGCCGCATCTTCGGTAGCATCGACTTCTATTGGTCAAAGACCAACGACTTGATTATGTCTACAACCATTCCGACGCTTACCGGATTCCCGAGCACCATGTCGAACATCGGTAAGACGAAGAATCACGGTGTTGAGTTCACCCTGAATGCCATCCCCGTACAGACGAAAGACTTCCAGTGGGAAACCGACTTCAATATTGCCTATCAGAAGGATGAGATTGTGGAACTCGCCTACGGAAAGAATGATATGGTCGACAACGGCTGGTTCATCGGTGAGAGCATCGCCGTACACTATGGCTATGAGACCGACGGCCTCTGGCAGGACACCCCGCAGGACCAGGCAGAGATGGAAGAGTGGAACAAGAATGGCTACAACTTCCGTCCCGGTATGGTGAAGCCCGTAGATCAGAATGGCGATTACAAGATGACACAGAACGACGACCGCGTTATTCTGGGCCGCCGCAACCCCACCACCGTCATGGGTTGGACGAACCACTTCTCGTGGAAGGGAGTGGAGCTGGGCATCCAGATGTTCGGCCGCATGGGCTATATGTTCAATACTGGCGGAGAACCCGAAACAGCACACTCCAACCAGCGTGAGATTGACTATTGGCGACCCGACAACACGGGAGCCGAATACCAGATGCCTATCCTCGCACAGGCCACCTCCGGCTCGCAGGACATGTTCTCGGGTAATCTTGGTATGAAGAAAGCTTCGTTCATCAAGGTGCGTAACATCTCACTGGGCTACACCTTCCCGAAGCAGCTGCTCAGCAAGGCACAACTGTCGCATGCGAAAATCTATGCACAGATCATCAACCCGTTCAGCCTGAAGCAGAGCGTCAACGGATTTGATCTCGATACCGGTCGTACCTACTTCAACCGTAGCTTCGTGTTTGGATTGGAAATAGGCTTCTAATGTTGATGTGAAGAATAAAAGCAAATAGGTAATAACAATAAAAATGATGAGCATTATGAAATACAAAAGATATATCATAGGCGGGATTTTCGCGATGGCAGCAATGACAATGACAACCTCTTGCTCCAGCGACTTCCTCGATGAGGAACTCACCACAAAGTATTCTACCGACTACTTCGACACCGAAGAAGGACTGGAGGCGCTCGCCGTGTCGCTATACGGCAACATACGCTGGCACTTCGGCTACGAGTGGGCATACGGCATCACCCTCTATGGCACCGATGAGTTCACAAGTGGTAACGACCTGACGTCAGATGCCTGGAACGAGTACGACTCGCGTTTCGGACCCTCCATTCAAGGCACTAACCGCAACTGCCCTCAGCCACAGGATTTGTGGAACGAGGTGTACTACGGCATTGCCTCGTGCAATACGATTATTGCCAAGGCCGACATCATCAAAGACGAGACGGTGAGAAATCGCTGTCTGGCGCATGCTTATTTCCTGCGTGGCTATAACTATTACCGACTCACGGCTCAGTATGGCGGCGTTGTGCTGCAGCTGACTCCCGTGAACGATGTGGTGCGCAATTTTACTCGTTCGTCGGAGCAGGAGTGCTGGGAGCAGGTCATCTCCGACTTGCGCCAGGCCTACAACCTCTTCAAAGGCGAAGAGTTCACCTATGGAAAGGGCATCACATGGACGAAAGCCACAGCTGCCCACTTCTTAGCGAAGGCCTTGCTGTTCCGCGCCTCAGAGCGTTGCGACGGCTTCAACAGTTCAACAAAGGAAGCTGACCTGCAAGAGGCTATCGAAATGTGTAACTATGCCATCGGCGCTCGCAAGTTGTCGCCCAACTACAGCAATCTCTATGCCGACTGGAATGGTGTGGACTGTGCTACTGAGCAGCAGGACGAGATTCTGATGGCTGCCGGATTCAACAACTCCAGCTCTACCATCGGTCGCTACGGAAACCGCACTTATAACTACTTCTGTCCGCAGTTCTCGAACTTCTCGAACGGTTGGGTGAAGCGTGGTGTATGGATTGGTGATATGGACTTCCAGCGCTGCCGTCCTACGGAGTATACCTATGCTGCCTACGATCATGTGAACGATGCTCGTCTGTGGAAGACCTTCAAGACCGTATTTGGCGTGAACAACATTGCCGACAATAGCAAAGATGTCAAACTGGGCGACCCGGGCATCATCATGATTCTGAACACGAAGGACGACCACACGTATGATGGCTACACGTTCGGTGCCAACAAGCAGAATCCAACCTTCAAGGACGATGCTGGCCGACTGCCTGAGTGGCGCAGCGGAAAGCGTCAGACGGCAACGTCAGGCGAGTTGACGTCTACACCCGGGCAGTGGATTCCTAACTCTTCGGTGTTGTACCAGAATGGAAAATACGTTGCTCCGACATTCATGACACCCGGCTATAAGTACAGCAATTTCTTTGCCGGCATCAACAAAACCGTCGATGGTACCCGCCAGGCAGAGAAGGGCGACTCGTTCCGCGATGTTATCATGGCTCGTCTGGGTGAAACCTACCTGATTCGTGCAGAGTGTTATGCTCGTTTGGGCAAATACGATCAGGCGAAGGCTGATATCAACGTGATTCGTGCTCGCGCTCAGTGGCAGCAAGGCGAGAATCGTTCCTATTATGTAGATGGCTCGCAGGCCTTTGCTAAGAACGCATTGAATACGGGAGCAGCAGCTACGAACTACGTGAATTCGAACCTATGGATGAACACGTACTACCTCTCAAATCCGAACCAACCCGTCACGACGGATGCTTCTGTGCTCACCAACTGGACGTGGGAGAATCTTCCTGCCGAGGATGAAGCCATTCTCTCGAAACTCGGGGTGTCGGGACAGAAGGAACGCGCTATCCACTTCATTCTCAATGAGCGCACACGCGAACTCATTGGTGAGTGGCAGCGCTGGGAGACCCTGTCGCGCACGAAGACACTCGTGAAGCGTGCTAAGGCGTTCAATTCTGAAGCCGCCACGAACATTCAGGAACGTCACCTCTATCGTCCGATTCCGCAGTCGTTCATCGACGGACTGAAGAACGACGATGGCTCTGACCTTACTGACGAGCAGAAGGCAGCATGGCAGAATACCGGATATTAAGCAAACGAATAGAAAAGGTTGATAAAGAATAGACATTCTTTTGTAGTTATTATTGGTAATGGAAGGCTACATCGGGAGGTGTGGCCTTTCATTTTAAAAAACAATCGTTATATTTACCTCGGATGTTTTATGTGTTATGAGAAATAATCGACAAAGATGCCTCAGATGGCGAAGAATGGCCGGGTTGGTGATGCTGTTGTCACTGACAGCGAGTGGTGCGTTGGCACAGCAACAGACTGTCAATCAGCGTCTCGACCGACATGATTTCTTCTATGCTGGTCAAAGCAAACAGCGACGGATGTTCATCGTGAAAGACGGGCAGGTCGGCTGGAGTTACAACGACCAGTTGTTGCGTGGCGAAATCAGCGATGCCGTGCTGATGAAAGATAACGCTACGTCTGGCGCCGACGGCTTCCATATCCTCGTCGCTCATCAGTATGGCGTGGCCGAAATCGATGCCGATGGGCAGACGGTCTGGCAGTATGCTGCACCAGAGGGAACAGAGATACACACCGCACAGCCCATCGGGCGCACACACGTGGTCTTCGTGCAGAACGGGAAGCCGGCAAAGGTGGTGGTGATGGAGATTCCTGCAAAGCGTATCGTCCGTGAGTTCGAACTCCCCGTTTCTGAAAAAGGCTCTGTGCACGGACAGTTCCGCAATGCGCGGTTGTCCTCACGGGGTACTTATCTCATTGCAAATATGTCCCTCGGATGCATTCATGAGTACACCTCCGATGGCAAAGAGGTCGACCGCTGGGACGGCCGGGGAGAAACGGCCTCAGAGCAGGATACAGGCTTTCTGCCGTGGTCAGTACAGGAAATGCCCAAGACGGGCAACCTGCTCATTACAGGGCGTAAGGGAAAGATTCAGGAAATCAATCGTCAGGGACACACCGTTTGGCAGATGAACACCACCGACTACAGGGTGACACAGCCTCAGAAGACCATTCGTCTGCAGAATGGTAACCACATCGTCAACAACTGGTATAACGAATGGAACAAAGAGCCCATGGACACCTTGCACGCACCCGTGCAGGCCATCGAGGTGGACAAGGACGGAAACCTCGTGTGGCAGCTCAGGGCGTGGAAAAGCCCTGACCTTGGGCCCTCCACCACCATTCAGCTGCTCAGCGATGTCGTCGACCGAGACCGCCTGTTCTTCGGCGAATTCAACGCACAGGCCCCGAAACTCTTTGTTGCACCCAACGAGCCGATAGGCATCGGGCGCGGCATCCATCCGGGGCGTGTGGCGTGGATTCACGCCCCTGGCGTTGCTCAGTGGGACGGTAAGACCGGCCTGTGGGTGGAGGATCGTTGGAATTGCCAGGACAAAGCCGATGCCATGATTCGTGAGGCCGTCGTGCAAATTACCGGTGAGGCTACCGCGAAGAAGGCTTGGCAGGCATTGTTCAAGCATTTCAACAAAACTCACAAGCGGGGCCATCGTGGCTATCGGAAAGGTGAGCTCATTGCCATCAAGCTGAACATGAACAATGCTATCACCCATCACGACACTATTGAACTGAACTCATCGCCCTTTGTCACGCTGGCCCTGGTACGTTCTATGGTCTACGACGCTGGAGTCCGTCAGCAAGACATTGTGCTCTGCGAACCCAGTCGTGCCATCACCGACTCCATTTACAACAAGCTGCACCGGGAGTTCCCCCTCGTCCGGATGATTGACAACATCGGTGGCGATGGGCGCGAGAAGTGCGAGTACTATCCCGAGCAGATCTTCTACAGCACCGATAATGGCAAGATGGCACGAGGGCTGGCCAAATGCATCGTGGAGGCAGACTATCTCATCAACTCGGCATTGCTGAAAACGCATAGCGGACCAGGCGTCACGCTTACGGCGAAAAACTGGTATGGGGCCACCGACATCAACCTGCTGTGGCGACAGAATGCTCACAACAACATTTCTCAGGACAAACGACACGGCAAGCCGGGCTATAAAACCTTCGTCGACTGGATAGCACATCAAGACATGGGGCAGAAGGCCCTGCTCTACCTCATCGACGGCACCTACGGCTCACGCGACGTGAACGGGGCTCCCAACCCGAAGTGGATGAAAGAACCGTTCAATGGCGACTGGGCATGCTCGCTCATCGTCTCGCAGGACGAGCTGGCCTGCGATGCCGTAGGCATGGACATCATCATCGGTGAATGGCCGGAGTTTGGCAGCCTGAACTACTGCGATGAGTATCTGCGTGAGGCGGCCAGCATTCCCAATACGCCCAGCGGCACCGTCTACAAGCAGGACGGCAAGGAGCTGACTCAGCCTCTTGGACTCTTTGAACACTGGAACAACGGGAAGGTGTCGGCGGGCGATGCAACAACGTTTTCACGCAAATACACAAAAATAGACCTGAAATACAAGCAACTATGAATCAGCGGCAGACGATACTGAGCATCGTGACGTGGATGATGCTAGCCACCAGCGCACAAGTGCCTGATGCCTTTCAAGGCGTCTTGCCCGTCACCGACCCTGCAATGAAGAAATCGCTGAATGGCGAGTGGTGGTTGAAAGTCATCGACGGCATCAGCCAGAGCAGTCAGGTGCCGGCGAAGGATGCAACATGGGGCACTATTCCCGTACCCGGCTGTTGGGAAGAACCACGACTAGTCGCCTCAGCAGGCACGACACACCGCTTCTGTCGGCCAAGCTACGACAAGGCACTCCCCGTGACAGGCTACTATCGTACGACGTTCAGCGTGCCCCGTGAGTGGCGTGGGCAGCGCATCGTGCTTCGCTTCGATGGTGTGCTCTATGGCTATGACCTGTGGGTCAATGGCCGGTTGGCAGGCTCATGGCGCTCGGGCTATAACACCGCAATGTTCGACGTCACGGACTATCTGAACACGTCTGCCCCACAACAGCAACTGGCCCTACGCGTTGTCTCACAGTTTCCGGGCAGCGACTTCGACTACAACGACGACTGGGCGCCCAACGGCATCTTCCGCGATGTGACGCTCATGGCGGTGCCAACGACACACCTCTCCGACCTGACCATCACGACGAAGAACACGGGCGAGGTGCATGTAGAGACGACGGTTGCCAATGGCGACAAGCAGACGGCCATCGTGCATGAGATTCTGAATGCACAAGGACGGGTGGTGGGCACCGACAGGGTGGAGCATCCGCACCTCTGGACAGCAGAGACACCTTATCTCTATACCCTGCGTACAACGCTCAAGCGAAAAGGACGCACGCTGCAGACCTTCCGGCATGCGTTTGGATTCCGTGAGCTCACCATCGAGGGGAACGTCCTCAAGCTCAATGGACAGCCTATCAAGCTGCGGGGAGTCACCAGTCATGCCACCACTCCCACAACGGTGAAAGTCATCAGCGATGAGCTCACGCTGAAGGACATGCTGCTCATGAAGGAAGCGTCGGTGAACTACATCCGCACCTCTCACTATCCGCGTGAGCCGCGGTTCTACGAGCTGGCCGACTCGCTGGGGTTCTACATCATCGACGAGATACCCTTCGGCTATGGCGACAAGAACCTCGCCCAGGAGGCTTTCTATCCTGTGCTGCAACAACGGGCACAGGCCACCATCCGTCGCGACAAGAACCATCCATCCGTGCTGATATGGAGCCTCGGCAACGAGAATCCGCTCACCGACCTCTGCATCCGGCTGGGCGAATATGTAAAGACCTCGTTGGACCCCTCGCGACCCATCTGCTACCCTCAGGTGGGCAGTTACTTCCGGAAGTTCAACTACGACTTCCCAACGGTAGCCGACATCTATACACCACACTATCCCACAACCTCGCAGCTGGCCGACTTCTACCAGCTCGCAGACCGTCCCGTTATCTTTACGGAATACCTGCACTCCTTGGGTATCTCGTTCGAAGACCACGACCGACAGTGGGAAATCATCGAGCGCACACCAGCCATTGCCGGGGGTTCCATCTGGGAGTGGGTGGACCAGGGTATGCCGTTTGCCGCTGCACGACCTGCCGGTGATGACAGACGCGATGAGCGCCAACCGTTATATGGCTACGAGGAGAAAGTCTTTACGTCGGCTGACGGCGGTTTTGAGATGTTTGGAAACAAGGGTACCGACGGGTTGCTCTATGCCGACCGCACTCCGCTGCCCAACTACTACGAGCTGCAACACAACTATGCGCAGGCAGCCGTTATCGACAGCATACTCACACTCGGTGAGGACCAGACAAGTGTAGACCTGCACATCCGCAACCGCTTCGACTTCCTGAATCTGAAGGACCACATCACCTTCAGCTGGACGCTTTCAGCCGACCGCGACACCATCGCATGTGGGGCCTTCTCGCCCGACTGTCAGCCCCACCAGACGATTGCCTATCCCTTCCCGCTGCCTCCCAGCCTCGACACACGCAGGATTTGTCTACTGAACATTGTTGTTAGTGATGCACAAGGGCGTGTCATCAATCGTCAGGCGGTGCCCATCAATCCTGCTGACCAGGCCACGCGACTGCTGGCAGGACTTACCAAACCCACGGCCGACCCGATGAGTAGGGTGCAGGGCGGATTCCTGGTGCGCGCGGGTCGTAAAGCCACATTGGCCGAATCATTGAAGGTTGCCGACAGACGCCTGGAGCGATACCTGCTGCCACTCTCGCCCGATGGCACACGGGCAGGAAGTATCCAAACGGCTGTGAAGACAGAGACCGTCGGCAACGCCACGCACGTCGCATTCTCACTCACGCCCGACACTACCGACACTTTCCTCTCAGAACTCGGCGTCGCATTCCTGTTAGACCAGACGATTGACCGTGTGCAGTGGATAGGACAAGGACCCCTTCCCACCTATCCCGGCCGCTATCGTGCAGGCCGCTACGGGTTCTGGACATTGCAGCAGGGCGACCTTTATTTCGAGGGGAACCGCCGAGGTGTGGAGGCAGCGTTGCTCACCGACAAAGACGGCAACGGACTATTGCTGCTGTGCAACCGCGGTAATGTCAGTTTCGAGCAGACCGACCGAGGTATCGTCCTTTCCTACAATGTAGCCGTCTCAGGCCTCGGACCGAAATTTGCTCGTACTGCCTTCCCTGTCATCGCGAAGCAGGTGGGTACGGTCAGAGGCGACTTCTTCCTCTATCGTACGGACGCAGGGGAAATGCCGGAAATGCTTCAGACGCTGTTTGCCGACCCGCAGTCCATTCCACAACCCTTCCGACCCTTCCTAACGCAATACGACACCTATTTGATGAGGTTTGACGATATTGTCGACAGGGAATGACGTTTTTCCTTGTATTCATTAATAGGAAGAAACTTTTGGACAATAATCGGGGGCTAAATTGTACATAGGTCAGACTCACGTTAGAAGTTTATGCCGAGGTTGGCGAAGACAGCACCGGTATGGGCAGAGTCGAAAGAGTCTTGTGAGATGTTGGCAAGTTCAACATCATAGTCTACTTCCACATAGAACATGTCGAGCATAATGCCGCATCCCACGTGGATGCCACCGTCGAATCACGGTGATAATTGCGCTTTTTTAGACTCCTTTATGGTATATTTTTCCATCATGGCGATAGTTATTGAATTTCTTTTTTCATCTTTCGCCTTGCATAGCTAACCAATTAGTATACATGATCCAAGGATTTGGGGCAAAATCTTTCAATCCTACCCAAAATTCTTTCATATTATACTTCTATTGACAGAACTGATTGAATTTCTTCATGGCTTCAGCCTTGATTTCATCGGCTACGTCAATATAGGGTTTCATGGCTTTGTAGTCACTATGGCCTGTCCACTTCATGACGACCTGCGGTGGGATTCCCATGCCAAGGGCATTGCAAATAAATGTCCTTCTTCCCGTATGTGTTCCTATCAGTTGATATTTGGATTTAATAACATCGATACGATCATTCCCCTTGTAATAAGTCAGGCGGATAGGCTCGTCAAAGCCGGCCAACTTGAAAAGTTCATGCAGATAGACGTTCATCTTCTGGTTACAAACAACAGGCAGTGCCATGTTGTCTGGCAAATCGAATGGTTTGTATTTGTCAAGGATCCTCCTGCTGACATCGTTTAGCTCTATTTTCAGGCTATCACATGTCTTCGTGGTGGTGACCTCGATGTGGTCACTTTTGACATCATACTTTTTCAGGTTGTACACATCTGAGTAACGGAGGCCAGTGTAACAGCAAAACAGGAATACGTCCCTCACCCTGTATAGATAAAGCTTTGTCTCAGGTATCTTGTAGTTCTCCAATTTCTTAATTTCCTCCTTCGTAAGGAAAATGACTTTTTTCTGGGTTTTCTTGAACTTTGGGCGGAAGGATTCAAACTGTGTGTTTGTGTGAAAACCTTTTTGAAGGCTCCAGCGAAGGAACCACCTTAGAAACTCCATGTTCTTCTCAATAGTGCTATTCTTCATGTTCTTTACATCACGGAGGTATTCCAAGTATGAAAGCATTCCCTCGTCGTCGAAATAATCGAACCCCACCTCAAATGTCTTCAAGCCTTGCTTTCTCTTGTAAGCCCTGAGTCCCTTCAGGTGGTTGCGCATAGCGTGGAATTTCTCGTGGGTTGATTCCGTCCAATTGTTCTGACGGCCACATATATTCTCAAACTCTATAGCGACTTCCCAGAACTGTAAAGATTTGTTAATTTTCCCATTTCTTGTTTTTTCCAAATTTGTGTTAATTGAGGATTTTGACGGAGTTTTGTCCTGTTTTGAATAGGTAATGTCCGCGACTTCTGACGTTCTCATTTGGGCCTGTCTTTTTCCTCTTTTGGGCTGTAAGGAAACAGTCTCACCGTTGCGTAACCTCTCAAACGAATCCTTAAATTGCTCTGGTGTGGGAATGATTTGCTGACTCTCATAAATCTCAACTGTATCCTGGGCATTCTTCACGAGATTCATGATGGAAGCGTTGATCTGGTCAGCACTCATGCCTTCACGGTTCGGGCCGATCGCCACCTGAGCGAAATCATCCCACCTCAGTGAATCAACATGGAGGCCAGTTGAGAGTTCCATTCTTACAGACTTGTAAGCTATTCTCATTGTTATCAATGCATTTGGTACATTGACGAAGTTGGAAGAACCTGTCAGTTTCCGGCTCTTCAGCCTGAATTTGATTTTTAAGTCTTGTTTCATTTCTACTTTATATTAAGTTGTTTGAATATGTAATAAATAGGCTTGGGAAACACTGTTTGCAGGTTTGGGTACATTGTGTTTTATTAATAATCAAGGAAGGCTGATTAACATATTGGCACCGATTCCAGCCCCTATTCTGCCTGAAAACCCATCCTGCTACCAAGAATTTACCATGAATTATAAAGGTATGTTAACAGATTGGGAGGGCGTATAAAAAGAGACCTTTTTTCAAGATGCTGTTTAAACACCTTTTTAACAGTCAAAAAAATACTCTGAAAACATTCCCAAGATGTTCCCAAGTTTATGTTCCCAAAATGTTCCCCAGAATTTATCTGGAGGAAAGGTGTGCGGAGCTGTGGAAAAGACTCCTTTTTTGCGATTAACTTTAGAAAGTCTCTCATTATTAATGAATTATAAAGAATTTAACTTTTGTCCAATTTGTTAATTATGTTCCCAATGCTTCCCATGGATGCCCCATGTGGAACCTGGTTCTCTATCAGATTTCTATACAACCATTCAGGAAAAAGAAACAGGATATTCCCAAGATGTTCCCAAGATGTTCCCAAAATGTTCCCAAAATGTTCCCAAGATGGTTCCCAAGATGGTTCCCCAAATCTGATGCAAATATAGTTAGATGTTTTACATCAACCAAATGTAAAAAAATGTTGAATGTAAAATTAAAATCAGAAAAACGGCTGATTTTAACAAATAAATGCCCTTCAAACCAAATGTCGTTTGAAGGGCTTACCATTGTTTTCTATGTTTTACCGAATTAAGCCGGCACACTGTTCTCTCCGCAAATAATACAAAAAACGAGGCTGAAAGGCCTCGCTTTTTTGTTTATATCTGTGGGCAGAGAGACGGATGGAAAAAGGGCCAAAAAGCCGAGCGACGCACATGTGACTTCTCCGGGGTCTTGTACCCCCCCCCTTCCTTCGGTTAGTTCTCTTATCTTGTGAGCTCAAAGCCTACACGAGCACCGTTGGCACTCTTAGCGAGCTTGCTGACAGCCTGCACAGCAGCAGTGTTGCTGACCTTACCTTCTTTCTGAAGGATGTTGGCCATCTGCATAGCGTCGAACATCAGACCCATTCCTTTCTCGGTCTTCGTCACGTTGCCCTTAATGGTCTCAGTAGCCGTCTTGAGGGTGATCTCGCCATTTTGGGGGTTATAAGCATAGGTTCCGCTGAATGGGATGCCGTTCACCTTGGCCGAGAACTTGTTGCCTTCAAGGAACGAGAACGAAGTGTTGCTACGATTGATGCCGATGTTGTTGTAGTTGCTTGCCAGCGACGAAGCAATGTTGGCTACCGTAGCAGCGCCACCGGCCTTTGTCAGGGCCTGTTCGGTTGTAAACGCAGCACTTGGAGCATTGTAGTTCCAGCTACCTAGAAGGCTTGACTGGTCAAACGACATTCCACCCAACAACACATTGCTCAACACACTGCCGAGCACAGCACCCAGCACATTGCCGGTTGTATTGGAGGAGGATGTATTTCCAAATCCCGTTGAAAAGCAGCTCGACAGCAATAGTGTCATAGCTGCAAGAAGTGTTAAAGTTGTTTTCTTCATATTGCTATAGATGTTAATAGTGAATAGATTTGTCGTCACAAAATAACAGAAAAAAATTGAAATCTCCAAACATTTTTCAAATAATCTTTGCTGAAGATTCGCAAACTCCGCTTCCCAAGGGGTTCGCTCGGCCTTGCTGCACACCCTCCATTTGCCAAATTCATTTAAATATGTGCACGAAAATAGGAGTATATGCAGGAAAATTGCTATATTTGCGGTTGATTACATGATTAACATCGATATAGACTTTAGCAATATGGTTAACAAACTGCTTGATTTCCTGAATGCTTCGCCAGTGAATTTCCTGGCAGCAAGAAACATTGCCACCCTTCTCGAAGAGGCTGGCTATCGTCGTTTTGACCCCCAGACGCCACTTGGAAAGGTCAAGGCTGGTGACAAATTCTTTGTGACGAAGAACGATTCCTCGGTGTACGCCTTCCATATCGGACGCAAATCGCTGGCTGATGCCGGCTTCAGAATGATTTGTGCACACTGCGACTCACCGACGTTCCGCATCAAGCCCAACGCTGAGATAACGTGCGAGGGAAATATCGTGAAACTGAATACCGAGGTGTATGGTGGGCCTATCATGTCAACTTGGTTCGATCGTCCCCTAACGATTGCAGGACGCGTGGTTGTCAGGGGGAAGGATGCCCTCAATCCTGAGACGCTGCTGCTACACGTCAAGCGTCCATTGTTGCAGATTAGTAACCTCGCCATCCATTTCAACCGTCAGGTGAACGACGGTGTGAAGTTGAGCAAGCAGAAAGACATGCTGCCCATTCTTGGCATTGTCAGTGATGAACTGGAACGGGGCAACCTGCTCATGAACGTCATCTGCGAAGAACTAAAAACAACCCCAGAGAACATCCTTGACTTCGACCTCTATCTCGCCGATGCCACACCCGCTTGCACCTTTGGCGTTCACGATGAGTTCATCTCGTCCGGACGACTCGACGACCTCTCCATGTGTTTCGCAGGTTTGGAGGCGATGATTGCCACGAAGACAACTGCTATGACCAAGGTGCTGGCTATCTTTGACAATGAAGAGACCGGCTCGCAGACAAAGCAAGGTGCAGGCAGCCCCTTCCTCTCCACGATGCTCAAGCGCATTGCGCTGGCTCAAAGCGGAAGCGAGGAAGCTTTCTATCAGGGCGTGGAGCGTGCGTTCATGATCTCGGCAGACAATGCCCATGCCTGGCATCCCAACTACAGCGAGAAGTACGATCCCACCAATCATCCCGTACTCGGCGGAGGACCGGTCATCAAGTTCAACGCCGCACAGAAATATGCCAGCGATGCCGTCTCGGCTGCCGTTTTCATGGAAATCTGCAAGGAGGCCGGTGTGCCCTGCCAGCGTTTTGTAAACCACTCCGATGTGGCTGGCGGCAGCACCCTTGGCAACATTCTTGCCTCGTCGATTCCCCTCCGTGGCGTCGACATGGGCAATGCCATCCTCGCAATGCATAGCTGTAGGGAAACAGGCAGCGCCGCCGACCATGTCTACTGCGTAAAAGCTTTCTCGAAGTTCTTCAGTTAAAAGAAGAAATGAAAAGACTTTCGCAAGTTTGGCATAAACCTTTGCACCCTTCCGTAGGGAAGACCCACGTGTCTGCCCCTAAGGCTCTTGGGAAGCTGTAGTTGCTATAGTGTCTGCAGCTGGTATGGCAACGCTTGTCTTGTCTATTCTATGACCACCACAAGCGGTAAGGGCGAAGACGATAGAAAGTAGTACTATATTTCTCATTGCTTCGCTTTTTTTGAGTATGTTCAGATTGGGTGGTCAACCGTCGGCAAGGGAGTTTTTCTCCATATCGCGGCGGCTCTTCGACTTGGTGACCAACCATACGCCCACGAACACCAGCAGTACAGCGAGGCCCTGTGTGGGTTTGAAGACGCCCATGCCTGTGAGTACCGTAACGGCTACGGCCACTGCCGGCTGAACGTAGTTATAGATGGACACTACCGTAGGACGGAGCACCTTCTGCGCCGTGACGATGAGCAGATAGCCCACATACGTGCCGAACACTACAACATAGCCTGCCTCAAGCCACGACTTCAGCGGAACGGCCTGCCAGTCGGTCTGTGCGACGTGGCTCAGCGTGAATGGCCAAACCAGTATGGTTGCCCAAAGAAACATCCAGCGGTTGACGGTGACGATGTCGTATTTCTTGATGAATCGATTGAACAGCGAGAGGAACAGTGCATAAGATAGCTGGGCACACATCACCAACACATCGCCACGCACATCGCCCACCTTCGCATCAGCAGCGTTGACACTGGTCAGCACCAGCGTTAATGCACCAGCGCAGCCCACAGCCACGCCACCCGCCTTCTTCCAGGTGATGGGTTCCCTCAGGATAAGAAACGAGAGGATCATGGCAAAAATCGGCATCGATGTCGTCACGATGCTCGCATTCACGGGTGATGTGATGCTGAGTCCAATGGTGAAGCAACATTGGTTGCACACCAGTCCAAACACTGCTGCGCCGGCAAATGTCAGTCTGTCGCGAACGGGTACGTGCGGCAGCGCCTCCCCCCGACGACGTTTCAGGAGCATCATCACAAACGTCGTCAGCCAAAATAGGATGGCACCACCCATCACACGAAACGACACCATCGTGATGCCATCCAGGCCGTGCGTCATAGCATCCTTGCCCAGTGGTGCCATCAGTCCCCAGATGGCGCAAGCGGCAAAAATGCTCAAGTGAGCCTCCAATGCTTTGTTTTTCTCCATTTCTTCTTTGCTCTTTGCGATTAGTGCCTGCAAAGGTAAGCATTTTTGGCCAAATAGCCGCGAAATGGATGAAATCTTTATGCGGCAAAGCCACGAAGGCCGCCTACTTGAATGCCTTTTTCAGTTCTTTTTTGATGCCCATGAAGGCGGGGTTCTGGCCAATGGGATTGAGCGGAGTAGCACCACCTGACTTCACCACTGCCACCAGCTGATGAGTGACGTAGTCGTGGAAATTGATCGTGATGAAGGTTTGGCCATCATCCCACTTCTCCGACTTCACGTTGATGGTTGGCGAGAGCACCTTCACGCCCTGCTCGATGAGCGGTTGTGCCTCTTCGCGCGAAAGAGCCTTCAGCTTCCCGGAAAGTTCGTTTTGAACCATCAGCAGGACATCCGCCATATCGGCATCGCCCTCGTTGGCATTGCCAAACACGATGTACTTATAGTCTGAAAGTGATGCTCCTTTAGAAAGCGTCGTCGAACTCTTCGATGTGGCACAAGAAACAAAGCTCAACGATAAGCAAAACACCATGATAGGGGCCATCAAATAGATAAACTTCTTCATCATCATCTGATTTTTAGTGAATGATAGGTTTTATTAGCTGCAAAAATAATAAAAAACGAACACAAAACCAAATAATTGGCAAATTTATAGCGAAAAAACGCGGAAAAGGACGGTGACAACGAAGGCGATAGCGGAGAAACATCGCAAAAAACGGCCGCGAAAGAACGGAATATGAGGAATTATGTGTAATTTTGCAGTTGATTCAGTGCGATAAATATAGTGCCTGCCCCTACATTTTCAGGGTCAAATTCTATATAGCTTGCGAAACTTCAAATAACAACTATGGTACAACAAATAGAGATTGTCTTAAAGCCCAGATCGCGGGGATTCCACTTGGTGACGGATGAGATTCTGCGACAGTTGCCGATGCTCCCGAAGACTGGCATCATCAATATCTTCACGAAGCATACGAGTTGCGGACTCAGCATCAACGAGAACTGCGACCCGGATGTACGCGTGGACATGGAGACCATTTTCAATCGACTGGTTCCCGAGAACCGACCGGAGTACGAGCACACGCTGGAAGGTGCCGACGACATGCCGGCTCATGCCAAGTCGACACTCAGCGGAGTCAGCCTGACGATTCCTATCACCAACGGCCGTCTGAACCTGGGGACGTGGCAGGGCATCTACCTCTGCGAGTATAGGAACCACGGGGGTGGAAGAAGATTGGTCGTGACAATCATCGGGGAATAGAAATCGGGAGGCGGCTATGATGCAGGGTTTTAATCCACTACGCGGGCTATACGAAAACAAAAGAAAACATCAAAAACAGGAAAAAACATTGAGGGTATAACTAAATAAAAATGGGGAACCCTGCATTCTTTCCCCGCTTCGCTCTGAAAGCGGCAAAGCCGAGCGATAGCCGCCCCTTATCAAGGGGCTCTAAATATGTCTTTTTGTGTTTTGTTTGTTTTTAAAAAGCCCGCGTAGCGGATTAAAACTCTGCATTAAAGCCCGCTTTGCAGACCATCATTTCAAATAAATCTTGGAGCGGGAATAGTCGATGATGGCGCGATGTCGCTCGAGGAAATCAGTGCCGAGCACTCCATCCACCTGCCTTGACCGCACCTTTTTGAACTCTGCATTCAGGTAGCCAATGTCCATGAGGAAAAGGCTGTCGTCGCGGAACTCATGGTCGCCGACACGAACGAGTGCCGAAGTCCTGACCAGCGGACTCACGGAGCCGATGCCAGCCGCATATTCCCTCATTGCAATCGCCTCAAGACGATACTTCTCATGCTTGGAGATATCGATGAGCGTTGCACCACCTCCCGTGTCGACCAGCAGCACGCAAGGCTTCCCATTCACTTGCAGGGTCACGGTGATGTGGCCCGTAGGCGTCTTGAAGAGCTTCAGTTCGTCGTAGCCGTTGGCCTGCATCGTGCTATCGTAGGCATCAGTGCCGGCATCTGCAGAAGCCTTCCCGCTCTGGCCTGCACAGCCGAATACGACAACAGCAATGAAAAGAAAAATGAGGTGTTTCGTCTTCATGTTGAATGATAGTGGGAAAGGGCAATTCAAATCAAAAGTCTGAGCTAAACGAATGGGCTATGCTAAACGAAAAGCGCAATCTTCATCTAAAGAGGCTGTCTCACTTCGCAGGCGACGCGGGTTTTCTGCGCTTGGGCAAGGGCAGATGCTTGCAGGTCACGCGAACGAGCTCGGAGACATAGTCGCGGTCGTCGACATCGGCGATGTAGAAATAGTCCTTCGCGCCTTCGTAGGGCGGTCGCAGTTCCACACTTCGAAGCATTGCCCGCCCGGCATCGGTGGGCTTCAGGTAGAAACAGTCGTCGCAGATGAGTCCGAAGATGACACCATCGCAATAGATGCCATAGTCGCCAAACATCTTCTTCACGGTGATCTCGCCGGCACCACTACACTGGTCGGCAATATATTCTACGAAATCAGGATGACAAGACATGAGTTATAGGGATTAAAGGGTATAAAGGGAAGTGAAAGGGATTAAAAGGGGAGATTTAGAGCCCCTTGATAAGGGGCGGCTATCGCTCGGCTTTGCCGCTTTCAGAGCGAAGCGGGGAAAGAATGCAGGGTTTAATATGCTTCGCGTCTTCAAGAAAACATTTATAAAAAGGGGAGTAAAAGGGACGAATGTTTTGCATCCATTTTTATGCCCACAAACTGATTTCTTCCAGCTGTCCCGTTTCAGAATCAATGATAAAGCCGCGGACGACGATATCGGCAGGGACGAGCGGATGCGTCTTGATGGTCTCCACCGTCTTGCGAACCGATTCCGGCGTGTCTTTGAAGCCTTCCAGCCACGCATCGAGGTCGATGCCACATTTGCGGATGACGTCGAGGGTGTCATCGGTGACGCCGCGAGCCGTCATCGCCTCATGGAAATGATGGAAGCTCATGTGGCAGGCACCGCAATTAGAGTGAGCCACCACCATGATTTCCTCGACGCCCAGCTCATAGATGGCGACAATCAGGCTGCGCATCGCTGAGTCGAAAGCCGAGATTACCAGTCCACCGGCATTCTTGATGATCTTCGCGTCGCCGTTCTTCAGCCCGAGTGCCGCGGGCAGCAGCTCCGTGAGGCGTGTGTCCATACACGAGAGCACCGCCAGCTTCTTGTCGGGATACTTATCGGTGAGAAACTTCTCGTAGCACTTCTTCTCAACAAAAGTCTTGTTGTATTCAAGGATTTGGTCTATCATGACAATTGAGTTTTTGTTAATCTGGCTACAAATTTACTCATTTTTTCTCAAAAAACACGATGCAAATGGCGTCTTTTCTTCGGTTTTTTGTATTTTTGCAGAAAATTTGTGAGAAGCCGCAGCTGTGGCTTCCTTTTACGTTTAGAAAAAAGGAGACGATATGGAATATATGTCACAAGAGGGCTACGACAAACTCGTGGCCGAACTACGCCAGCTGGAAACCGTTGAGCTGCCGCGTGTGAAAGACGCCATCGCCGAGGCACGCGACAAGGGCGACCTCAGCGAGAACTTCGAATATCATGCCGCTAAGCGTGAGCAGGGACGCTTGCTGAGCCGCATCCGCTACAAGCAGAAAGTGCTCGCCAATGCCCGCGTCATCGATGTGTCGCTGCTCGGTGGCGACAGCGTACAGCTGCTGAGCAAGGTGGAGATGACCAATCTCGCCAACAACCGTAGCCGTACGTACACCATCACCAGCCCGCACGAGGCCGACATCCACGAGGGGCGCATCTCCATCAAGTCGCCCATTGCTCAGGCGATTCTCAACAAAAAGGTTGGCGACGTCGTGGAAGTGCGCGTGCCCGCCGGTGTGCTGCGACTCCGCATCGATAGCATTGAGCGATAAGCACCCCTACTCCACCCCATTTGCGCCCTGCTACACATTCTTTCTAAAGGCCTATGATATACATCAACGACAATATCGATGCGTTCGACGTAGAGGCTGCACTGCCTCTGCTCAGCGACGAACGGCGCGAACAGACGCTGCGCTTTCGCTTTGAACGCGGGCGGAAGACGTGTGCGGCGGCTTATCTGCTCCTATGCGAAGGTCTGCAGAAAGAATATGGCATCACCGAGAAACCGCTGTTCAACTATGGTCCACACGGCAAGCCTGCGCTGCGCGACTATCCGGATATCCATTTTAACCTCAGTCATTGCCGCGATGCGGTGGTTTGTGCCATCAGCAATCGGCCCGTGGGTGTTGACGTAGAGTCGGTGAGCCACTATAAGGAGTCGGTGGCCCGCTACACGATGAGTCAGCAGGAGATGCATCAGATTCTGCACGCTGAGCGCCCCGACGTGATGTTCACCCGTCTCTGGACCATGAAGGAGGCTGTGCTGAAGCTGAGTGGCGAGGGGCTGCGCGACAACCTGAAGGAGGTGCTTGCAGACGTTGATAACCTCAACATCCAGACCGTCGTGAGCGAAGACGAGCGGTATGTGTATAGTGTGGCGAGGGAGAAGGAGTAGAAGGTTTTTTATCGGAAAGAAATTAGAATAATTAGAATAATTTCGACCACAAATATATTTTTATTTATGTGGCCCCACCGTAGGGGCAGACCCCTGTGTCTGCCCGAACAAAAAGGAGGGTGCCACGGAAGGCCGAAGGCCTGAACGGACCACAGGCAGGCGGTGGAGTGCGTAGCACGAAACCCCTGCTAAATGAGTCACATGTATTTAAGTGCCGAAGGCCCGACAGAATTCTGTCACCCCTTCGGGGTTTGAATTTATTGTTGACATACCTGGCAGGGGTTTCGTTTCGCTTCGCTTCACTCCACCCCTGCCTGTGGTCCGTTCAGGCCTTCGGCCTTCTTCTCGCTACCCCCCCCTCAACTCGTGAGGTCATCGAAGTAGCCCATGCCGTCGATGGCGACGAGGAACTGGTCGACGTAGTCCCACGACGTTGTTGACCAGTGGAAGCCCAGTCGATACAGCACCTGCGTGGTGTAGTCGTTCTCCGGTTCAATCTCGCGCGTTATCTGTCCGTGCGCCATATCCTGATAGGCGAGCAGACTCGACAGCCGCTTCGCCTTCTCCGGATCGTCCTTCGCCAACTGCATCGCCTTCACGAACTCATCGTTCTCCACCTGCTTTGGAGCTCCTCCGATGTGTCGAAGCTCGGCGAGCACATCGCCGAAGAACACGCTGTGGTTATTATAGGAGTGGAATACGCAGCATTCGCGCGGCGTCTCCGACAGCAGGATAATCGACTGAGCGACTTCATTGATGGGTGAGAACTCCATAGGCACATCACTCATCTCGTAGGGATAGCAGCCCAGCATCTTGAACACACGGATGCGTCCCATCGCGCTGTTGGTCTGGAAGTTGATCTGGAATTCACCATCTGTGGAACGTGGGGCGAGGTTTCCAACTCTCACGATCTTCGCGTTCAGGCCGTGCAGGGCAATAGCCTCGAGCACGACTCGCTCAGAGATGAACTTCGAGTGGACGTACTGATTGTCGAGACACTGACCGAAATAGAGTTTGTGCTCAGTCAGGTGTACGTCGTCGGCGGGAACTCCATTCACGGCCAAGCCTCCGGTGCTGTAGGTTGATATGTGAACGAGGCGGGCACCCGTCATCACGCAGAATTTCACGCAGTTGACGGCACCGCCGATGTTTACGTCCTCAATCTCAGTGCCCTTCGAGTAGTGCTTCACGATGGCAGCGCAGTTGAAGACCGTATCGATCTTCTGCTCTGCGGACGTCTGCCCATTCGTGATGCCTCCGAGGAACTCGCTGAAGTTCTGTGTGACGTCGCCGAGCACGATGTGCAGTCGCGTGCCGAAGAGCTCGTTGAAGTTCTGTCCGAAGTAGTAGAACAGCAGCTGCTTCAGTCGGCGCTCTGCCTTCTCCTCATTTCCTGCTCTTACCAGGCACCAGATGTTTGGAACGTCGGCGCGGTCGATGAGCTCTTTCAGCACATGGATGCCGAGATAACCCGTTGCGCCGGTGAGCAGCACATTGCCGATGGTCTGCCGCTCTCCCTTCTTGAAGTTCTCAAGCGTGTTGCGCATGAGCAGCACGTCGATAGGCTTATAGTCGTAGTCGGCTTCGCTGTTGTCGGCGGGCTTCTCAGCTTCTCCGGGTGCTCCGGTGAGGAACTCTGCCAGCTTGCGCGGTGTGGGATGACTGAAGATGTCGCCGTAGGCAACGTGGTGATGGTGCTTATCGGCCTCAATGATCACTCGTGTCACCATGAGCGAGGTGCCGCCGAGCTCGAAGAAGTTCGACGTAGCACCCACCTTCTCCATCGTGAGGATGCCAGCAAAGATGTCGCAGAAGAGCCGTTCAAGGTCGTTGGCTGGTGCCACGTAGTCGCTGTAGTCGGTCTGTATGACGGGTGCGGGCAGCGCCTTTCGGTTCACCTTCTGGTTCTGGTTAAGCGGAATACTCGGAATCTGCATCGTCGCAGCCGGAATCATGTAGGAAGGCTTCTGCCGGCCGATGAAGTCGTTCAGCTGTTTGATGTCCACCTGCTCATCGCTGACGATGTAGGCAGCAATGAACTTTCCACCGTTCTCGTAGTCGAAAGCCTGCACGGTGGCATCCTTGATGCCTGGGAACTGGCGGATGACAGCCTCCACCTCCTTCAGCTCGATGCGGAAGCCGCGAATCTTCACCTGTCCGTCGCGACGACCTACGAACTGAATGTTTCCATCCGGCAGATAGCGCACGATGTCGCCGGTGCGATAGCAACGCTGGTGTTCAACATCAGCGTCGAAGGGATTCTGGATATACACCTCTGCCGTCTTCTCCGGACGGTTCAAGTAGCCGCGGCTCACCTGAGGTCCGCTCACCCACAGCTCACCACAGGCGCCCTGCGGCAGGCGGTTGCCCAGCTTGTCGACGATGTAGAGTCGCAGGTTGTCGAGTGGCTTGCCGATGGGGATGTCCAGCTCCTGGTCCTTCACCCAGTAGTGAGTCGTGAAGATGGTGCACTCCGTCGGTCCGTAGCCGTTATACATCTTGTAGTTCGTCGGCGGATTCAGCGACGACAGCTTCTCGCCACCCACGGCGAAGAAGCGCAGCGAGTGGTTGTCGGTGTTCGTGGCAAACTGATAGCCCACCTGCGTCGTGATGAACGAATGGGTGATCTGGTTCTCCTCGAAATAGATGTTCAGGTCGGGCAGGTTCAGTCGGATGTCCTCGCCGATGATGTAGACGCAGGCTCCGCAGGTCACGGCGGGATAGATGTCCATCATGCAGGCGTCGAAGCCGTAGCTGGCGTAGGCCGCCACGTGGCAGGCATCGTCGAGCTCGAAGCACCGCTGATACCAGTGACAGAAGGCCACGATGTTGCGATGTTCCAGCTGGCAGCCCTTGGGCACACCCGTCGAGCCGCTGGTGTAGAGCATGATGAAGAGGTTGTCGGGGGTGATGTCGGCCTCCACGGGCTTCGTGGGTTCGGGCAGGCCGTCAATCTCCTTCGTCAGGAGCACCGCGCCCTCGTATTCATCCACCAGGTGTCGCAACTGCTCGTCGGCGATGAGCAGCTTGGCATTGGCGTCCTTCATCATGAAGTTCAGGCGCTCAGAAGGATAGCTCGGGTCGAGTGGCTGATAGGCGCAACCGGCTTTCAGCACACCCAGCGAGGCGATGACCATCCACTCGCAGCGTGGGATGAGCACCGACACGACGTCCTCGGTTCCCAGCTGCTCCGAGGCGATATAGGCGGCGATGCGTTCCGAAATCTGGTCCACCTCCCTATAGGTGTAGCGATGATCGTGGTAGACCACACATTCGTTGTCGGGCGTCAGTGCCACCTGACGGCGGAAGAGCGAGGTGATGGTCTGCGTATTGTCGTAGGGCACATCGGTCTGGTTGAACGAGTCGAGCAGCTGCGTCTGCTCAGTGTTGAGCAGCGACACCTTCAGCAGGTCGGCCTCCGGCTTCGCGATGAAGGCGTTCACGGCGTTGCTGACCGACTGCGCCAGACTGCGCATGAGCTCTGCGCTATAGCGTCCGTTGTCGTACTCCACGCACACCGACGGCTGTCCCTCGTGGTCGCGAATGTAGAAGGCGATGCGGAACTTCGGGATGTCGAGCTCGAGGCTTTCCATCTCCACCTTCTGGCCTCCACACACATAGTCTTCGAGCACGCCCACCTGGTAGGCGAACATGATTTCGGCGCTGAGGTCGTAGTCGGCAGCAATCTGCGCGAAGGGATAGTTTTCGTGCTCCAGCGTCTCGTCGAAGTTGCGGCTGGTCAGCTCGATGAAGTCCAGCACACGCTGCTCGCGAATCTCGCTGCTCATCGCCAGCGTGTTGACAAACATGCCAACGGTGTTGCTGATGCGCAGGTTCGAGCGTCCGTTGCTGATGGTGCAGATGCAGATGCGTTCCTGATTGGTGAAGCGCGACAGGGCGTAGAACGTCGCAGCAAGGGTGAGGTGGGCCGCCGTGACGTTGTGCTCGCGGCAGAAGGCCTGCACCTTTTCGAAGTCGAGCGGTGCCACGACCTCGCGGGTGTTGCCCTGCTGAAGTGGGTTGGTGAGGTCGCTGGCCACCTCCGTCACGCCCTCGCACTCGCCCAGCTGTGAGTGGAAGAAGTCGCGGGCGGCCTGATGCTGGCTGCTTCCCTCAGCCTTCTTCTCTTCGGCCACGAAGTCGGCATACGACAGGTCCTCGGCCTCCACTTCACGACCATCCATCAGGTCGCACAGCTGATGCAGGAAGAGGTTCATCGAACCGCCGTCGATCACCAAGTGATGGATGTCGACCAAGAGGCAAACGTGGTCCTCTGTGGTGATAATCTCAAAGCGATAGAGCGGGCCTTGCTTCAGGTTGAACGGTTGCACGAACTCACGCTTATAGGTCTTCAGCTGCTCTGCCGACATCGTGTTGCGTGCGATGACGACTTCCTGCTGCGGATCGCTGATCTGCACCACGTCGGTGCCTTCGCTGCCGAAGTGTATGGTGAACTCCGGATGCAGTTTTACCAATGTCGTGAGCGACTGAGCCAGACGGTCGGCATCGGTGTCCTTCGCGAAGGTCAGCAGTGCGGGGAGGTTGTAGAGCGTGCTGGCAGGTTGCTTCAGGCAGTCCACGTAGACGCCCATCTGCGCATACGACAGCGGAGCGCTCACGGGCCCGTCGGCCTTCTCCTTGTCTGGTGTCTTCTCCGCTTCGGCTGCGGCTTCCTTTCCATCGCCGCTCAGCATCTTGCTGAGTATCTCATTCTCTATTGACTGAAGCGTGCCCGTCTTGGCCAGCGTCTTCGAGTTCAGCTCCACGCCGAAGCGCTTGTTCACCTGAATGGCCAGCTTGATGGCCATGATAGATGTCAGGCCGGCATAGCCCAGTGGTGTCGTCAGACCGAAGTCCTCGTGGCTGACGATGGCTACCACCATCGACTTCAGTTCCTGCTCAAGGACGTTCAGCGGGGCACTCGGGCCACCATCGCTCTCTGCCGCGTTCTCCTTCTTCGGCTTCGGCAGAGCTTTCTTGTCTACCTTCTGGTTTTGGTTCAGCGGGATACGGTCAATCTGCATCGTCACAGCCGGCACCATGTAGGGTGGCTTCTCCTCCATGATGAAGTTGTTCAGCTGGCTGATGTCCACCTGCTCATCGCTGACGATGTAGGCAGCGATGAACTTGCCGCCACCCGGGTCGTCGAAGGCCTGCACGGTAACATCCTTGATGCCAGCGTACTGGCGGATGACGGCCTCCACCTCTTTCAGCTCGATGCGGAAGCCACGAATCTTCACCTGTCCGTCCTTGCGCCCAACGAACTCTATGTTGCCATCAGGCAGATAGCGCACCACGTCGCCGGTTCTGTAGGCGCGATGATAGCTGGAGCCGAACGATGCGTTCGCTGCGGCGTCGCCCTCGAAGGGGTTCTCCACAAACACCTCGGCAGTCTTTTCCGGACGGTTCAGATAGCCGCGCGTCACCTGCGGGCCGGCCACCCACAGCTCACCACTTGCTCCTGGGGGCAGGCGGTGTCCGCTCTTGTCGACGACGTAGCACTTCAGGTTGCGTTGTGCCACGCCGATGGGCACGTTCTTCCGTTGCTCGGTCACCTCGAACTGCGTGACGTAGCAGATGGTCTCCGAAGGTCCGTAGCCGTTGCAAACTATAAAGCTCTTCGGTGGAACCAGCGAGGGCAGTTTCTCACCGCCCGTCATCAGGCGCTGCAGCGACTGGTTCTCGAAGTTGGTGGCAAACTGATAAGCCACCTGTGTGGTCATGAAGATATGGGTGATGTGGTTCTGTTCGATGTAGTCGTTCAGGGCGACGAGGTCCAGGCGTAGCTCCTCGGGGATGACGTAGACCGTAGCACCATGGGTGAGCGGGCAGAACACCTCCATCACCGAAGCGTCGAAGCCGTAGCTGGCATAGGCGCCGATGCGGCTCTCGGCGGTGATGTGCTGTGCCCTCGCATTCATGTGGCAGAAGGCCACCACGTTGCGATGCTCCAGCTGGCAGCCCTTCGGCACGCCCGTCGAGCCGCTGGTGTAGAGCATGTTGAACAGGCTGTCGGTGGCGGGCCCTTGCAGCTCCACGCCTTCGGCACTGGGCAGCGAGGCGATGTCGCGTGTCAGCAGCACGTCGCCAGTGTATTCGCTTACCAGCGGGCGCAGCTCCTCGTCGGCAATGAGCATCTTCACCCCGGCATCCTTGGTCATGAAGTTCAGGCGCTCTTCGGGATAAGTGGGGTCCAAAGGCTGATAGCCGCAGCCAGCCTTCAGCACGCCGAGCGAAGCCAGCGCCATCCACTCGCAGCGCGGTATCAGGATGGCCACCACGTCCTCCCTGCCCAGACCCTTTCCGGCCAAGTATGCAGCGAGGCGGTCGGTGATCTCATCGACTTCGCGGTAGGTGTATTGGCGGTCCTTGTAGACCACGGCCGTCTTGTCGGGATACAGACTTGCCTGCTGGCGGAACAAGCTCACCACGGTCTGTGTGTCGTCGTAGGGGTCGGCGGTCTCGTTGAACGAGTCAAGCAACTTCACCTGCTCGGGCGAAACGGTGGTAATCTCGCGCAGCGGACGCTCCAGGTCGGTGAGCTGCATGATGACCGTGTCGAGGCTCTCGGCAAACTGCCTGATGAACGCCTCGGAGTAGAGGTTCGACATGTATTCGGCACAAAGCTCATAGCCGTCGTTGGTCAGGAATAGCTGGAAGGTGGCGGGGCTATAGGTGGCGTGGCTGAACAGACGCTCGTAGGTGGCCTTTTCGCCGCCGACGATGATGTCCTTCAGTGTGGTGCCCTGATAGCCGAACGACAGATTCAGGCGGAGGCCCAGCTCGTTCACGGCATCGCTGAGCGAGAACAGGTTGTGCTCGCGCGTGCCGTCGCTCATCACGCGGCCTTGCTCCAGCAGGTCGCCAACAGTGGCGTCAGCCTTCAGCTGGTAGTAGAGGGGCACCGGAGTGACAAACATGCCACACGTGTGGGCGATGTCCTTCCTGACGCGGCCGTGCCAGATGGTAGAGAAGAGCACCTGCTCATCGTCGCCATAGCGCGACATCAGCAGGGCGAACGCCGAGCACATGTAGTTGCTCACCTTGAAGCCGTGCTGCTTGCAAAACGCCGTCACGGCGGCTACATCCGCCTTCATCGGCAGGTAGAGGCGGCTGAAGTGTGTGTCTTGTCCCTCGAGGTCGGGCAGCAGGGTGGTCTCCACCTCGGTGTCAAGAATGTGGTCTGCGTACCACTGCTTGTCCTGCAGCCAACGCTCGGTCTTCCGCTCGGCGGCCTCCTGGCACGCATAGTCGATGGCTGAGCAATCCTCCTTCGACAGCACGCGCCCCTGATAGGCATTCTCTATGTCGGCGAAGAGGATGGCGTACGTCATGCCGTCGTAGATGATGTGGTGAACCTGCATCAGCAGATAGCCGGTGTCGGGGGCATCATACAGCTCCAGGCGTGTGAGCGAGCTGCCGTCGAAGTGGAACGGCTTCCACATCGTCTTCTTCGCCTCCTCGATGTCGTCCACCTTGATGATGGGCACCTCCACGGGCGTCTCGGTGTCAATATACTGTTTCGGCTCACCGTCGTCGCCCATCACCACCCGGCATTGCATGTACGGGTGTGCCTCCAGGGCTTTCATGATGGCGGCCTGCAGGCGTGGCAGGTCGACGCCCTTGCCTAGTTTCAACAGGAATGGCTGGTCGTAAGTGGCCTCTTCGGGGTGCTGCATACACTCCGCATAGATAGCGAGCTGGCTCTGCGAGAGCACAGCAAGTTCAGGTAGTTTATTCATAGAAATCTAAGTTAGTATAATTCAAGTTAAACTTTCAGCGTGGTTGTTTCTGCATGTAAAGTTACAAAGAAATACCATAAACGAAAGGGTCTTGCGCTACGAACCCTATTTTAATTAACGAATTTTAGCACTTCTCCACATTTTCTTATTATTATTTAGCAATGCTAGCATTGCACACTCCCACAATTTTTAATACTTTTGCAAGCAAAATCGGTTGCTCCTACCGCAATCATGAACCACTGCGATTGATGAGAGAAAAACTGGAAAACGTCCTACAATACCTGAGGAAACATGTCGGGAGTAGTCTAGGTATCATCATCAGTGCCGCCATCCTGGTGGAGCTGACGAGCATCATACAATACTACTACACCCGAAACATCCTGCGCAACGAACTCGAAAAGCATGCCGTCGCCGAGCTGTCGTCGAAGGCTGACATGATTGCCAGCACGCTGATGACCGCCGAGATCACGCTCAACGAGCACATGTGGGACATCCAGAGCCATCTATCGCAACCCGACTCCATGTTCAACGTCACCCGCCGACTCATCGAGACCAACCCCATCGTCGTAGGCGGCTGCATCGGGTTCTCACCTTATTATTATCCGTCGAAGGGCCGTCTCTTCGAGCCTTATGCCACCGAGGAGAACGACAAGATTGTGGTTAGCCAGCTTGCCTCCTCCACCCACGACTACACGCAGCACCCGGCATTCATCACCGCTGTAACCGAGCGGCGTCAGCTGTGGAGCGACCCCTATGTGTACGGCACCGACTCTATGCGCCTCACCACCTTCAGCTGTCCCATCATCGATGCGAACGACAGCGTCGCCGGCGTGTGCGGCCTCGACATCGACCTCACCTGGCTCAGCGACACCATCAACGACATGCGCTACTATCCCTCGTCGTTCGGCATGCTGCTCGACAAGGATGGCGAGCTCGTCGTCGGACCGCCGGAGGAGCACGCGAGCAAAAGAGTCGTCGACCACACCATCAGCCTCATCAACGACAGCACCGTCGAACGCCGCCTCAGCAAGAACGGTGAAAGCACCATCATCGACTTCAAGACCCCACACAGCGGCAACAAGGCATGCGTCTACTACATGCCCATCAGCAAAGACCCACATTGGCAAGTGGCGCTGGTGAACTACGACAAGGAGGTCTACGAACCCCTCTATCGCAACCGCCTCCGCAACATGCTACTCATGGTCTCCGCCCTGCTCGTGCTGTTCTACATCGTACGGCGCTTCGCAGGCAACGAGCGACGCCTCCATGAGGTGGGCATCAAGCAGACACGCATCGACAGCGAGCTCCACATCGCCAGCGCCATCCAGCAGACCATGCTGCCGAAGACGTTCCCACCCTTCCCCGAACGCAACGACATCGACATCTACGGCTCACTGGTACCCGCGAAGGAAGTGGGTGGCGACCTCTTCGATTTCTACATTCGCGACGAGAAGTTGTTCTTCTGCATCGGCGACGTCTCGGGAAAGGGTGTGCCGTCGGCCATCGTGATGGCGGTCATGCAGAAGCTGTTCCGCATCACCTCCGCCCACACCAGCAACCCGGCCAACATCGTGCAGGCCATCAACCAAGAGCTGTGCAACAACAACGAGCGGAATATGTTCATGACGTTCTTCATCGGAATCCTCGACCTGCCGTCCGGACGACTGCGCTTCTGCAACGCCGGCCACGAAACACCGCTGATTCTCTCCGAAGACGCCGGATGTGTCGCCCTCAGCGAGCTGCCCGTGAAGTCGAACCTGCCCATCGGCGTGTTCGCCGACTTCACATTCGAGAAAGAGGAGTGCCAGCTGCCCGTGAACAGCACGTTCTTCCTCTATA
>JAEEGI010000574.1_pt1 | contig 106452 bp, 78 predicted proteins | sample 8958751 | NCBI WGS metagenome assembly JAEEGI01 (sample SAMN16246545, study PRJNA631951) | gut metagenome | biome: gut microbiome; feature: rumen; material: KS-attached | host: Bos | place: Iran: Karaj | collected 2018-10
ACCATCATGGAAAGAAGAACGGTCAATGAGGTAAAACAATGGAAGACTGAGCACCTCAAGACTAATCCTATGAGTAAAAGGAGAAATTTACTTGTTGCATAACGGGTACATCAAATTGGACACCCTACTTCGGAAGAGATAAAACAATTCTTAATGGAGAGATTGCATGTCGTCAAAACTCATCGATTGTATCTCTCAGAAGATATAGAGCGGCTTAATGAGGATAATACGTATGGTGAGGCATCGCCTTTTGATGTCGACCATAGTTTAAGAAACTATCGAGACTACTTTGGATCAGATGTCTGTTCTATAAAATATATAAATGAGATAGCGAATGATGCCATTCGCCAATATGGGACGGAACATCAAGAAGAACTAAAAGTACTTGATGAGAAGAGCCGGAATATGAATTTGGAAGCAACTCTGGCAGAAAACAGTTTTGCTTATGTAGATATTGCAGAATACAACTTTGGAAAGATCGTAAGAAACATTCTCGAGAATGCAAAAAAACATGGCTTCGATGACTTTACTGATGAAAATCGTAAGGATTGTGTAATAGAAATTGTACTTAATTGGGATAAAGAAAGACAAATGTATCGCATCGACTTCCGCAATAATGGAAATCCTTTACCAGAAGGACTAACAAAAGCTAGTTTTGGTGAAAACAGAAAATATGCAGGGAAGACAGGCGGTACTGGCATTGGCGGATACGAAGTGGCCGAAAATGTGCGGCATTATAGTGGTGACTATACAATATCTCAAGAAGGCGATTGGACTGTTGTAAGTATTTATTTACCTAAAAGTAAAACATATGACGAAAGACTATAATGTCATCTGGATTGATGACGAGTGGGATAAAATGACAGAGTTTAAAGATGAGTGTGAAGACCTTCACATTCATCTTCAGCCATTTTCATACCAAAAGGCTGCAATGGATGAATTAGACAAGCATCCGAATTCATGGGATGCAGTTCTTTTAGATGGAGAGATAAAAGACAAATCCGAACACGAGGAACCATCAACTAAAGGGCTCCTTAAGGCTCTTATGTATCTTGCTGAAAAGCACAAACAAATTCCTCGTTTTATCTCTACGGGTAAAGACAAAGTTAAAGATAACGAGATGCTTAAGGACGAGCATATATATATTAAAGATATTGATGATGAGAAACTTTTCGATGATATAAGGAATACAATAGATAACATCGAAAGGTTTAAGGTAAAGTTTTTCTATACTGATGCTATAGAACAGCTAAAGTTTATTGATGCATGGTGCTGTGAAAAAATACTTGACATATTGGAGGCAATGCATTCCCCTGAAAAAGAAATAGATCCTTTGCTATATTACAATCCATTAAGACAAACTTTAGAATATATCTTTAGAAAAGCAAATAAGGCCAACATCATTCCACATGAATTTATAGGTAAAGAGAAGGATGATGTTAATTTGAGCCAGTGTGTTCAGTTCTTGTCAGGAGGAAATGCTGATTGGATTGGAATCCGTTTTGGTGGAGCTAAAGAAAGTGTCGTTCCCACTCATATTAGAAATATGATGTTCCAAGTACTCAATCTTGGCAATATTAATTCTCATTCACGCACATTGAATGATGATGAACAAAAGAAATTGGGTATGTATTTCAAAGAAAATGTATGTAATTCTCATTATCTCATCTATAGTCTTGCTCTACAAATATGTGAGATTGCAGTTTTTATGGGTAAATATATAGCTGCAAATAATGATTTTTCAAAAAACATACGACAACACAAAACATTTGGTACAATTGAGAAGGTTGAAGGAAATGAAGCAATCTGTGTTATTAAGAGCAAAAGACCAGGACGTGAATCCTGTATTTGTATTTCAGCAGAATATGCAACCAGCAAGGAACTCGTTGGTAAAAAAGTTGTTGTTATAGAAGAAAGAAGAAACAATGATATTGCAACAAAAGAGGCCTACCCGTATTTTGCTGCAAGAGTCCAATCGTTAGAGAAGGAAAACGGTTCCAAGTAGAACGGAACCATTCACAAGGTTGTTTTTCTTGCAAGATTGTGAAAAACATCCTAATTTTGCAGCGTCAATCTCTGAAACCGCCCCAGAGTTGACACTGCAAAATGTTTGTGGTGGAAACTAAAACTAGACAACTACTATGACGAATACAGCACTCCAAACCATCGCAACCAAGGCTCTGCCAGCACTCTCTGGAGAGCAATTGACCTACAATGCTGCTAAAAACGTATTTCTGTCGCAGGGGTATACCAGCGCAGCAGGGAATATGTACTACAAAGCAATTCGTCTCTCGAACAGGCTGATGGTATACTACGACCTGGGACAGGGGTACGCCTATACCTTCTTGAATGGCATCAAGCTGTTTTGCTTCGACGGACAAAAGGCAAACCTCATTGCGCAGAAATACTGGGGTGGCTGTGACTACCGCATCTTCAACGAGCAGTTCGCCAAGGAGCAAAGCATCCTGATGCTGAAGGGGTTCTTAGAAGGACAACTGAAGTTGCAGGGAGCTCACGTCAGCGACCAGGAACTGGCCAGCTTCGCACGAGGCATGGTAGAAGAGACACAACGCAAGCAGTTAGCCTAAGGGCGACTGCCTGCGACAAGGATAACAAGAAGTTCAACCACAAAAACCGACAAGACTATGGCTACACTGACCAAAGCAATCAACAAGAGTCTGTTTGACAGCATCCTGCCAACATACGGCAGCCCTCGCGTACATATCCCTACATGGGACAACAGTCAGAAGATGTTCATCTGTGACGAGTACGAGAGCAGTAACGGACACCGCTACTACCTTGGCATACGATTCTGCGACCGTATCGTCATCGTCGAGAAGGTGGGCTTGTACCACAGCTGGACCTACATCGACAGCATCGAGCTGTATGCCTTCAACGAGCAGAAGATGGAACTGATCCAGAAGCGCGACTACGACAAGGTGTTTCGCAACGAGGCATTCATCCGTCAGGAGTCAGAACTGATGGTGAAAGAGTTCTTGACTGGCGTCATAAAGACCCAGCGCATCTGCACACCGGTAGAGCAGATTGCAGAGCAGGCGCAGACACTAATCTCAGGATGCTACAAGAGCTTCCTCGACCCCGACTTCAACACACGTTTAACCCAGATACTCCCAAAACTTGAACAGCGATAAGACTATGGAGAACATGATCGACACACAGAACAAGCAGCAGGTGATGGCTTTCGAGCTGATTGCCAACACCAACAGTAGTTTCTTCCTTACAGGTAGGGCAGGAACAGGTAAGACAACCTTTTTGCGCAACGTGCAGAAGATGGTGGACAAGCAGTTCATCACACTGGCACCTACGGGTGTGGCAGCCATCTTAGCGGGTGGCGATACCATCCACTCGTTCTTCGGACTGCCTATGGATGTCTGCACGCCAGGCACGATGGGTAAGATGAGTGAGGCACGCATCCTGACGCTGATCCATACGGACACCATTATCATCGATGAGGTGTCGATGGTTCGTTGCGACATCATAGATGCCATTGACTATACGATGCGTAAGACATTGCGTTCGTCGTTGCCCTTTGGTGGCAAGCAGGTCATCTTCGTGGGTGACATGTTCCAGTTGCCACCGGTACTGAAGCGTGGCGCAGAAGGCGAACTGATGAACGACCTCTACCATACGGACGACTGCTTCTTCTACAAGGCGGACGTCATCAAGCGTATGCGACTGGTGAAGATTGAGTTCCAGAAGGTGTACCGTCAGGAGGATCAGGATTTCCTGCGCATCCTGGAGAACGTGCGTCTGAACAAGACGACACCAGAGAACCTGATGCACCTGAACGAGCGTGTCTGTCCACCGGCAAAGGAGGACGGGATGGTGATTACACTATCGGCACGTAATTGTACGGTAGATGGTATCAATCAGCAGCGACTCGCTGAGATTGAGGCTGAGGAGTACACGTACGAAGGAACAGTGACAGGAAAGTTCGAGGAGAAACGTTTCCCTGTGGACTTGACCTTAAAACTGAAGGTTGGTGCACAGGTGATGTTCACCCGTAACGACCAGCAAAAGCGTTGGGTGAATGGCACTATTGGTACCGTCACCAAGTTGAGCAAGGACGAGATACAGGTGACTACGGACGGAGGATCCACATACGTGGTACCTAACTGTTCGTGGGAGTCGTACAGCTACGAGTATGACAAGGAGACACGGAAAATGAAGAAGGAACTGATGGGTACCTTCACTCAGTATCCGCTTCGACTGGCTTGGGCTATCACCGTCCACAAGAGCCAGGGTATGACATTCGACAAGTTATACCTTGACCTGAGCAGGGGTATGTTTGCAGCAGGTCAACTCTACGTGGCACTGAGCCGTGTGCGTTCGCTTGACGGTCTGTTCCTGTCGCGTCCTATCATACCGCAGTATGCACATACAAGTCGCGAGATATTGGCATACGCCAGTGGCTACAACGACGAGCAGGTGATCAACAGCGAGATAGAGAGCGGCAAGGCTGTTTATCAGCTACTGCATCATCACGACTACGATGAAGCTGCCAAACAGTATCTGCTGTTGGTGCAGAAGAAGGCACAAGCTGGTGACATCAAGGAAGCTATACAGCAGGCCAAGCGATTCTTGGATACAGTCATCTGCGATGATGAGCTGTTCGGATGCATTGATGAGGTTCCTGCATCGCTGAAGGAGGCTGACCATTGGGCACCGAAGTTCTTGGTTGCACTGCTGAGCCTCTATGCAGGCGACTACGAGCAAGCGTTGGAGTGTGCGGATAGCGTACTGGCACAGCATCAGTGCCAAGAGGCGCTGTACGTGAAGTCGCGCTGTCTGGTCAAGATGGAGCAATACCAGGAGGCAGATGCCGTGAACGTGCTGATGGGCGACGTGTTCGACATGTCAACACCAGATGCCAAGGTGCTCTATTCGATAGCAATGCTCAACGAGCTGCATATCGGAGACCCTGGTCTGAACCTGATGCAGGAACTGACCAAGGCACGGCCCAAGTACAACAAAGGCATCCTGTCGCTTCGCAACCTGATGAAGCGGAAAGGGCTGGTGCTGGTGAAAACATCTGACGACCCTCGAGAGCTGGTGGACGACTTCAACTCGGACATGCCAGAGGATGACTTCTTACAGAAGTTGGTGACGGCACGTGAGAAAGCGCCAAAGGCAGTAGAATACCTGCTTCGACTCATCAGGAAGCAGGTGTTCGAAGCCTAGTTCACAACCCCAGGAAACAAAAACGACCAGAATAACAACCCAAAACTAAGCTACTATGAAAAACACAAACCGACACATCGAAACACAGGACCTCTACAACGATCTGATAGAGGAAGTCAAGCACAAGGTTCACAAACTGAAGGAGTATGGACTAAGTGAGAAGGATATTGCTTCTCTCTTACGTTCAGAACAACCTTTGCTTAAACTGACTGTCAACAAAAAGCACAGGGTATTCATAGGTGAAAACCGTGTTGAAGTTCGTATGGAGCCCTTGGTAAAGGCTGTGTATCTGCTTTTCTTAAAGCATCCGGAGGGAATCATTTTTAAGGATCTGCCTGATTATCGGCAAGAACTAACAAAGCTATATTCAGAAGTCAGGCCTTGGGGACTATCGGATAGGGCTTTGCAGAGCATCGAGGACGTGACAAATCCTTTTCTGAATTCCATCAACGAGAAATGCGCTCGAATTAAGAAGGCCTTTCTTAGCGTGATGGAAGCCGATATGGCAGAGCATTACTTTATAAAGGGTACACGAGGAGAACCAAAGGGAATCGATTTACCTCGAAATCTCGTTATATGGGAGTAGAACACAAAGTCGCAAGGCTTGTGAATGGCCGTTCGCAAGCCTTGTGATTCAAAATAGTGACTTAGGCTGATTAATAATACCTATATTTGCACAATATTAATATTATATAGTGATTATGGAACAGAAAAACAAGGTGGCGTTTACGCCAGTTATGGAGAAAATGAAACTTATCTGCGCATTTGTGATATGTGCCATGATATGCGCCTGTGGCGGGAACAAAACGAAAGCGACTGAGGAGCAGAAGGTGTATAATCTTATCATCATTGATGAGAGTGGGTCGATGAGTAGAATTGAGGAAGAGGCCGTCAGCGGATTGAACGAGACGTTTCAGACCATTGCTGCTGCTCAGGAGGAGCATAAGCAACAAAAGCATTATGTGAGCCTGGTTACATTCAATGGTGTAAGAATTCGCAATGTGTTTGACAGGAAACCTGTAGGGAAAGACAGCTTAAAGTGGGATGACTATCACCCTCATACAAGCACTCCTTTGTTTGACGCGATGGGATATGCTATAGACACTTTGAGGAAACATGTAACGCCAAAGGATATTGTGTTGGTGACTATTATTACTGACGGGAGGGAGAATGCGTCGGAAAAGTATAGCGGCAAACAAATTAAGGAAATGGTTTCAAAGTTAAGGAAACGGGGATGGGTGTTTGCCTATATCGGCACGAATCAGGATGTGGATGCCGTCGCTGAAGAAATTGGAATACGGAGCAGAATGGGGTATGAACATTCGAAGAAAGGTGTTCGGGATATGTGGCAAACAGACAAAGAGAGCAGGAAGAGGTTCTATTATCGTTCGGCTTGCTATGGCCGTTCGTCTGTGGATGAGAATTATGAATACTTTGATGAAAGATGAGTTATGACGGATTACGAGTACATTATCAAGCAGGTGAAGAAGTTCCATTTTTCTGGATGGGACGATGAAGAGTTGAGGAAGTGTGTGGATATGTTGCCTGGACTTTCGAGAGAGCAACAGGTGGCGCTGTTTCGCAGCAAGTGGGTAGAGCACGAGAAGACGCTGAAGGACGCCATCTTTAATCTGCTGTTCAAGGAGCGGATTGAGGAAAGGGACAGGAAAATCAAGGCGATGAGCGTGGATGAGCTGATTGAGAATCTGCACGATGAGAATGGTTACGGGAAGTTCATTGTGCTGGAAATGAAAGATCGCTATGACTCGTTGGACGATGCGGACAAGGTGAAGATCCTGGACACGTTGTCGGAAACGACGAAAGCCAACCAAAACTGGGCTGAGGGGAAAAGAAAAAAGTTGAATAAGGAGAATAAATAAGGTATGCCTGAACAAAGGAGAACAAATCATGGTAATGGCAAGTATAGGGACATGCCGTTAGAACTTGCCCATGTGCAGCCTCAAGCTATAGAGATGGAGAAGGCTGTGCTGGGGGCGCTGATGATTGACAGGGATGCCTATATGGAAGTGAGTAACCTGTTGCGCATAGAGAGCTTTTATGAGCCCAGGAATCAGATGGTGTATGAGGCTATCGTGAAGCTCAACGCGGAAGAGAGTCCTGTAGACGTGCTGACTGTGACTGATAAGCTGGGGAAGATGGGCAAGCTGGATGATGTTGGGGGCCCGGGATATATTGCTGAGCTCAGTTCAAGAGTCGCCACATCAGCCAATATCGTGTATCACGCCAATGTTGTGGCGGAGAAATATTTGGCCAGACAGATGATTCGCTATGTGGGTACAATCGGGAATAAGGCTTTTGACGAAACCTATGACATTAAGGATGTGGTACAAGAGGCTGAGAGCATTCTCTTTGAACTGTCGCAGAAGAACATGAAGAAAGACTATTCTGTGTTATCTCCCATTGTCGACAAAGCAATGGATCTAGTTAAGATTGCCCATTCTAACAAAGGAGGTATTACAGGTATTTCTACTGGCTTTATTCAACTCGACGACATGACTTGCGGATGGCAGAACTCTGACCTGGTGATTATTGCAGGCAGACCTGCTATGGGGAAGACGGCTTTTGCCTTGTCGTTGGCAAAGAACATTGCTGTAGACCAGAATATCCCTATGGCATTCTTCTCGTTGGAGATGTCGGATGTACAGTTGGCAAACCGACTGATGGCCAATGCGTGTAAGGTGGATAGTAAGAAGCTGTTGAGTGGCCAACTAGACAGGTCTGATTGGTTAAGGCTGGATAAAAACATCGAGAAACTAAAGGAGGCACCTTTATATATTGACGAGACGGAAGGGCTTTCTGTCATGGAACTGAGGACGAAGGCTCGTCGGCTGGTGAAGGAGCATGGTGTAAAACTGATCATGATAGACTATCTGCAGTTAATGACGGCAAGCGGTATGAACTATAATAGCCGTCAAGAGGAGGTTTCACTAATATCCCGTTCACTGAAGGGCATGGCTAAGGAACTGAACATACCCGTTCTTGCCCTGAGTCAGTTGAATCGTGGTGTGGAAGCACGTACAGGAGCTGAAGGGAAACGCCCTCAATTGTCTGACCTTAGAGAGTCTGGGGCCATTGAGCAGGATGCTGATATGGTGATCTTCCTGCATCGTCCTGAGTATTATGGAATCATGATGAGTAGTGATGGCTTGATTGACTATCATGAGAAAGCGGAGGTCATTATTTCGAAACATCGTAAGGGCGCTACGGGAATTGTCATGATGAAATTTATTGGTGAGTTTACGCGATTTGAGAATGATGACGACCCGACAATGGCTAACCGACCTCCAACGGAAGGTGGTGAAATTATCGGGTCTAAGGTCAATGGAGATATGATTTTCTCCCCAGAAGAATATGATCCATTTAAACTGGCAGCAATAAATGGCTATCGAGGAAGTGATTGACAGGGCTGTACGATTGAATCAGGAGATAGAGATTGAGTATTGTACGCGAAACGGAAAGGTGTTTACGTGTCGTATCTCCGACATTAGGTACTCCAACTATTATGGTGGCATGTATATTCAGGCGTATCGTCTGGATATGGGCGAAGAACGAACGTTCAAAATCAATAGAATCATGAGCGTGAACGGACATTCCTTCTCACGGATTCATTGGAATCAAATTGGTGATGATTTTAAAAGAATATATTGAATTATGAAAAAGAATCCTATGCTTGATGGTCATGCTCACCAGGGCATATACAATGGCATCAAAAAGCGAATGAATAATAATGATGTTAAAGTTTTCAAACTATGATTCAGCCTAAAATATTGTTTACCCATAATTATCACCTTTGCAAAGGAGATGTCTTGTATGAGTGTTTTAAGGATATTACTATTAAAACCCAATTAATATCTGACCCAGTGGAATCCAAAATAAATGATCAAGAAGGGGAATGGAAGGCGTGGGACTGGGATGCGAAGATCTTATATGCATTGAGATACAAATCGGATGGTTTTGAGTGGACTACTGAAACTATTAGTTCATATCCACTTCGCCAACATTATCGGATATCAGACTATCCATGTCAAGGCGGGCCTAAACTCTTTTTGGAAGATATCTACCAATATAAAGTCGGTAAAGACATCAAAGAAGTACATTATATTTGCACACCATTGGGATAAAACAGACTATTATAGACTATGGAAAAAGTATAAATGTTAGGAGCAGAGCGAGCAAGGGAAAGGGACTTGTTCTATAAACGGACTCGAATGTGTAAAAACTGAATGAGGAAGAATGGATAAGAGGATTGTATTGATAATTATAGCAGGATTAATTGCCGCTAATCTGTCTTGCACCAACAAGGCAGGAGGACAAGAAAAGCAACATGTCGATGAAAAGAGCGATTGTTACTTCTCTGTCTACAAGAAGCCTATAGGGAATAGGCAGTACCGCGATTTCTTTATTACTAGCGGAGAGGACGGCTATCGATTCATGGTATATGATTCTTCCAAGGACCGGTACTATGACATCGACTTTAATGCTGATGATTACCTGAATGACGGAGTTCCTAGAATGTCTGGATTTGCAAGCCCAGACGGAAGGTATGTATATGTAGTTGGCAACATCTTGGCTAATAGTACAGGATGGGTGAGTAATTATATTATCTATCAGGTAGATACAAAGACGCTTAAAGCCAAATTGGTGAATGCTGTGGCCGCGATAAAGTTGGAGAAAAATGGATTTACTGTGGCTTCTATGACCAGATGTACTACGCCCAATGCGAGTTGCTCGGCAGAAATGGATTTCGCTTTTGAGGATATTACATACGGCTTTGACGGCAAGGTTAAAAAGAAGAGCAAGGAATATGGCAGTAGCGGAATAAAGAAGAGATATGGCAATAGCCTTTATAGCTCCCTCGAGGGTACACTTGCGACCCCCTCGAGGTAACACGTGCAGACTCCCGAGGTAACACGTGCAGACTCCGGAGTCTGCAAAACGGGGTAAAAACATGGATAATTCGCGGCTGGCTGTTGGCGGGAAAAAGCAACGAGGACTGGAGAGCCATGCTCGATGAGGTGCTTGCATGCAAAGTGGAATGAGGAATGTGGAATGAGGAAGTTATTTTCTCCGCAAGCCTTGCGGAGATTTTTTTATTTCAAGGAAAATGTGTAATTTTGCAATCGAAATTACAAAGAATATGATGGCAGATGGAATGATTGATTTTGTGGCTCCCATTGAGGATAAGATGCAAGGCATCATCAAGGTGATTGGTGTGGGAGGCGGAGGTTGTAACGCTGTGCGTAACATGTGGAACGATCAGATTAGTGGCGTGACGTATGCGGTGTGTAATACGGATAGTCAGTCGCTGTCGCGATCGCCTGTACCCGTCAAAATCATGCTGGGAGAGTCGGGCCTTGGTGCTGGCGCCAACCCAGAATTGGGGCGCAGCGAGGCTGAAGCGAATGTAGCAGATATTGAAAAACTGTTGAGCGACGGTACGAAGATGGTATTCGTAACGGCGGGTATGGGCGGTGGTACGGGTACGGGTGCCGCACCCGTGATAGCCGGCGTGGCCAAGAAGATGGGACTGCTGACAGTAGGCGTGGTGACGATACCGTTCTATTTTGAGAAGAAAAAGAAGATTATTAAGGCACTGAAAGGCGTCGATGAGCTGCGTAAGAATGTGGACGCTCTGCTGATTGTGAACAACGAGCGGTTGTGTGATGTATATGCTGATTCGGATTTGTCGGTAAAGGAGGCTTTCCAACGGGCTGACAACATTCTGATGGATGCGGTGAGGGGTATTTCGGAACTGATTACCATGCCCAGTGACGGGGGTATTAAGAGCGACTTCCGCGATGTGGAAACAACGATGAAGAACGGTGGCGGCGCCATCATGGCGATGGGAAGGGCCAGCGGTGACCATCGTGTGGAGCGGGCCATTCTGGATGCGCTGGATTCGCCGTTGCTCTATGGCAACGATATCGGTAAGGCGAAGCGTATCTTGTTTAACATCTATGCCAGCGACGAGCATCCCATCTTCGTGCGCGAGTTGCAGGAGATAGACGATTTCTTCGACCAGCTGGATCCGAATATTGACGTGATATGGGGTACGGCGACGGATGACTCGCTGGGCGAGGATGCCAAGGTAACCATATTGGCTACTGGGTTGGAGGATGAGCTGCGCAGTGAGGTGGAACAGGATTCGCATCACAACACAGATGATTTTTATGAAGACCTGATACCGTTGTTGTATAAGCCTGTGGAGAAAAAGATAAGCGATGTGATAGCACAAGACCAGGAACTGCCTTTCGAGGTGGAGCCTGCAACGGAGATGGAGTCTGCCACAGAACAGAAGTCTGTAGTCGCAGATGAAGAATTGGAGGAAGAGGAGATTCTACCAGAAGAGACTGTTGAACAGGATGAGGCTGATGAGAAAACGGATTACGCAGTTCCCAGACAAGCAAAGATTGTAGACAAGTGGAAAGGATGGTTGAATGACTTGATGAAGGATGTGACAGAATGATGGAAACGGGACATCATACTCCAGAGGAACTTGCTGAGCAATTGAGGCATCTCACCATGCAGCTGCAGGCTGCGGGACGCACTGACCTGCTGTTGAAGGCCATCGGTGTGCCTATGCTGGAAGAGCTGCGTATCGAGGCTGCGAAGGGTCAGCTGAGCCGGCTGGTGATCACGAAGGACTACCGCTTCGTGCTGGCGGACTATGATAACAGGGAGGTGGAGCTGCAACCGGTGCACAAGGCGGTGTATCTGCTGTTTTTGACGCACCCCGAGGGTATCGAGTTCAAGCGACTGGCGGACTATCGCGAGGAGCTGACGCGATACTACATGGCGACGGCGAAGATGATGGACAAGGAAAAAATCATAGAAGGTGTAGATCATCTGGTGAATCCGCTGGACAACGCCATCAATGAGAAGTGCTCGCGCATCAAGAAGGCGTTCCTGGAACTGATGGACGAATACCGCGCCAGCTACTACATCATCAGCAGTCATACGCAGAAGCACATCGCAGGTTCGTCGCGCGTATGGTACGAGCGGCTGAAGGTCATCAAACTGCCACGAGGATTGGTGAATGTGGAATGAGGAATGTGGAATGGTCGGCTTTGCCGATTGTGGAATGAGGAATGTGGAATGTGGAATGAGAAAACGAACAGCCCCCGGTCTGGAAAGGACGCGGGGGCTGATTTCGTTTATTACCAATTTTGGAATGTGATTACTTCAAGCCGAACTTGGGTGGCAAGGGACAGGTGGTTGACAACGACGCATCAAAGTAAAAGTACACTTTTCTTTGAGTTTACTGCTCCAAAATTTGGAAGTTTCGGGATTTCTTCCTAATTTTGCAGCAAAATATATAAGATGGGCGTTACGTACGACGTAGAAGATAAGAAGTTTGTGTTTGACTTTGAGCACGACGGAGCTGAAGATGTTGGACTTTCCTTACAGCGGGCTGTTGATGTTGCTCACAAGAAGATTAATCTCTATCACTATGATATTGTCGTTATGCCCGAAAACAGGACAAAGGTTAATCAGTACATGTTGCGCTATATCTATAGATTCAACCAGCCAAGACTTTGCAGAGTTGACGAAATATTGTCAAAACCGATGGACAAAGAGCTATCGTCAATGATACGTCAGCAGAATGTACTGGTTATCGATGATGTTACTACAAGTGGCTCTACACTGAATAAGATACTTAGAACACTTCGTATTCTTAATGAGGACAACGACATCACCATCTTCAGCCTTATAGGACGCAAGGACTTAATGGCTGAGTCTGTATAAAAATCAAGTTTTCACAAGCCTTGTGGGGGTGCAAAGATGGTAAGGGACAGGTGGTGACAGCATTTTAATTTAAGATTAGACATGATTAGGAATATTGCATTTGATTTGGGCGGCGTGGTTCTGGCATTAAGCTATGAACAGGCTGTCAGACGGTTTGAGGAAATCGGGCTGAGAGATGCCCGCAGGCATTTGGACGCCTTCGAGCAGAAGGGCATCTTCGGCGCACTGGAGTCGGGGCAGATTACTGCTGAGGATTTTCGCAGCGAGTTGAGCGTCATGGTTGGACGGGAACTGACTATGGAGGAGTGCTACACGGCGTGGCACGGCTATGTGGACCATGTGCCCAGACGTAATCTGGAGGCCATCCTTGACCTGCGTGCCAGGGGCTACAAGGTTTGTCTGCTGTCGAACACGAATCCTTTCATGATGCAGTGGGCTAACAGGGATTTCGACGGTGAAGGGCATCCCATAGGCTATTTCTTTGATGCCATGTACCTAAGCTATGAGTGTAAGGTCATGAAGCCGCGGCGTGAGATTTTCGACATCATGCTCCGCGGCCAGCAGTCGCTGCCGGAAGAGACAGTGTTCGTCGACGACGGCCCTCGCAACGTCGAAGCCGCTGCTGCCATGGGTATGCGAACGCTCTGTCCCCAGAACAACGAGGACTGGAGATCCATGCTCGATGAGGTGCTTGCATGCAAAGGCTGAGCAAAGCAAAAGTACAATTTTCTTTGATTTTGCTGCTCGAAAATTTGGAAGTGTCGTAAATATTTCATAACTTTGCAGCATCAATAATACCAATATTAATATTTATTACTTACTAAAATATTACTAAAAGAATGAAAAAACAATTCAAAATTTACCGACTGCCAGCACTAATAGCCCTTAGTGGTGGTCTACTGCTATTAGGTTGTACCGACTCAGACTACGATTTTGACAAAGTTGACTACACACTGGGGTTTGGCGGTGATGAAATCACGCTACCTGGTACCAGTTCAACTAAAGAAATTACGTTAGACGATTTGCTGGACATTACCACGTCAGACATCATCACAACGGAAGCTAATGGTGACTACAAACTATTCAAAGAACCAGATAACGCTATTGCTCCCATAAATGTGAATGTAGACCGTATCACTATTTCTGCTAACAAATCACAGGGCATGTCGTTTGACATTGACCTGCCTGATATCCCCGCTTCTTTGCAGGGGCAGAAAATTGTACTGCCATATAATGTGCTTGGGCAAGATCCCATCGACATTCCGGAAGTGGGAGGAGAGGTTTCGCTGCTGGATTATGAGTTTGATGCCGGTTCTTCTATTAAATCGGTGGAATATGTAGAGATTGGTGAAAACGGACAAGGCGTGGATCTGACACTTGATTTGACTATTCCTGATGCGATTAACAAGCTAGCAAGCCTAACAATTGATCTACCAGACATGTTAACCATGACATGTCCATCAATGGAAGACAAGTTTGATGCTAAGACGAACGTGCTGACTCTGACAAATTATCCTGTTAATGGCTCAATTCATATAGTATTCAACGCTACCCGCATCAACGTAAAGACTATTGATGAAAACAACTTCGTCAAATTGGAGAACGGGAAGTTCATTTTGAAGAGCAACGTAAGTCTTACGCTGAAGATTTCCGAGATTACTGTGCCAAACACCAATAAGTTGACCGTGAGCGGTGTCACTCTTTTCGACGACATCATCATCACTGAAGCCCGAGGTGTCTTTGATCCAGACATCGATCTGAAGGATATCGGAACAGTGACTATCAACAGCCTACCTTCCTTCCTGACTGATGAAGAGGTGGTTGCTGATATTGACAACCCTCAAATTTGGTTAACACTAAGTTCAACGATGCCATTAGGCGGAACAATCAATGCACAGCTGACCTCTGATACGCATCCGACACCTATCGTGTTAGACCCCATTCAAGTAGCACCCTCTGCCGATGGTGTTAACCCCGTCTTAACACGTATTGTAATCTGCCGACAAGCGCCTGATGGTCTGACAGGTTATGCACCAATGATTGTCGACAACCTGTCGGATCTCATCAAGAAGCTAAAGGAACCCATGGAAATCCAATTTGCTGTGACAAGTGCCAAGGCAAATCAAACGCCGGCAACTGTTAAACTTGGCTATACCTATAATCTGGCTCCTGAATATAAGTTCGAATGTCCGTTGGCCTTTGGCGACAATGCCGTTATTGTTTACTCTGATACAGAGAATGGATGGCATGAGGACATCGATAAGTTACAACTGGCAAAAGGAGCTTACGTCCATATATTAGGTACGGCAGTCAACAAGATTCCTGCCGATTTGGTTTTGGACATCATACCGTTAGACGTAAACGGACAGGAATTGAACTCAAGTACCATCAATGTCGACCTTATCAAGAAGGATGTTCCTGGTGCAAAGGATGCTCCCCAAGAAGCGCCCATCGAACTCAAAATCAGTGGCGACATCAGTCGTTTGGATGGTGTAACACTAAAGCTTATAGCAACGAGCAACGAGCAACTGCGTGGCGTTACCCTAAACAAGACGACACAAACCCTGCTGCTAAAAGATGTCTCAGCCAAACTAGTTGGTAGGATTATCTACGACGCAAACTAAGTTGAACCCCGAAAAAGCAAAATAAAGATGATACAAAAAAAATTGATATTTGTTGCCACCTTCATGCTTTCGGTGGTTACAGCCATGGGCCAGTCACTGAACTCGGCTTATTTCACTGATGGTTATAAGTTCCGTCATACAATGAATCCCGCCTTCGGAAACGACCAGAGCTACGTATCTATTCCTGCATTGGGTAACATCAATATCCGCACTCAAGGTAACTTTGGATACGATGCTATTATCAAGAAGAATCCCAATCCTTATGGTGACAAGACAATGACAACCTTTATGAACCCTTATATCGACGTGAATACTGCACTTGAGGGATTTGTAAACGGCAACAACCGCATTGTCGGTAACGTGGGAGTTACCATCCTGTCTGCCGGTTTTAAGGCTTGGGGGGGCTACAACACAATTGAGATTAATGCAAAAACTCACTTTGGTGTATCGCTGCCTTATGAGCTGTTCGAGTTTGCCAAGAATACTGGCAACAAAAACTACAATATCGGTGAAATCAACGCTGGTGCCATTTCGTATGCAGAGGTTGCCTTTGGACACTCTCGCCAACTGAGCGATAAGTTGCGTGCAGGTGCCAAGCTAAAAGTACTGCTAGGTGTAGGTCGAGCAGACGTAAAAATGGAGAACGTTCAGGCTCAGTTAGATAATGCCAATCAGTGGCTGATTACTGCCAATGCTCAAGCAGACGTCTCTATGAAGGGGTTTACCTACAAACAGGAGACAAAGGAATACAAACAGAAGCCAGGCAGCTATAAGTATGTCAACGATGTTGATGTAGACGGTGCGGGTGTCGGTGGTTTTGGTTTGGGAGTTGACCTCGGCGCTTCATATAAGCTTAATGATGACTGGTCGTTCTCGGCAGCCCTTCTCGATCTCGGTTTCATCAGCTGGTCAAACGATATACAGGCGCGTAACATCAACAAGCAGTTTACGTTCGATGGTTTCCACGATGTTGACATTGCACGCCATGGTGGTGTGAGTGAGGCCAGCGATACCTATGCAGACCAACTAGCCGAGTTTGCCCATCTTCAGGATCAAGGCGACCAAGGGGGGCGTACCACGGGTATCGGCACCACACTTAACGTGGGTGCAGAATATACGCTGCCTATGTACCGAAAACTGTCATTTGGTCTGCTGAGCAATACACGTCTTCAGGGAGAATACTCTTGGACGGAAGCTCGTCTCAGTGCGAACTGGACACCACTAGCCTGGCTAGACGGAGGTTTGAGCATGGGCGTTGGTTCCTTTGGAGCAAGTGCCGGTTGGTTGGTTAACATCCATCCCAAAGGCTTTAACTTCTTTGTGGGAGCGGACCACATCCTGGGCAAACAGTCTAAAGAGGGTATTCCACTCAGCTCAAAAGCGAGCATTAACTTGGGTATGAATATTACCTGGTAAATGAGTATTATTCAAATAGAATCCGAGCAACTCACCCTTGCTGAGAACAAGAATTAACAAACGAAACAGCCCCCGGTCTGAAAGGAGACGGGGGCTGATTTCGTTTATTACCAATTTTGGAATGTGATTACTTCAAGCCGAGCTTGGCCTTGACATCGGCAGTGACGTCGGTAGAGAGCGTGGTGCTGATGTAGGGGATGCCAGCGGCGAGGTCCATGATGTAGACGTAGTTGCCAGCCTGGCCGACGGCCTTGATGGCTTCGAGCACCTTGGTGGTGATGGCCTGCATCTTCTCGCTCTGCTCCTTGGCAAGGGCCTGCTGGTTGTCCTGATAGCTCTGCTGAATCTTCTGGTACATCTCCTGCAGCTCGGTTTCGCGGCGCTGCTTGATGTTTGCGGGCAGGGTAGCCTGCTCCTTCTCGTAAGCCTCTGACTTCTTCTGGAGCTCTTCCTGCATCTGCTTCAGGTCGGCTTCATACTGCTTGGTGAGTGCCTCGATGTCGGTGCGTGCCTTGGTGAACTCAGGCATGGCCTGGATGATGTCCTGTGAGTTGACATGCCCGAACTTCTGGGCGTTGGCGGCGGTGAAACCGCACAGTGCGCAAATGGCGCAAAGGATGAATTTTTTCATTTTCGTTGTTGTTTTTTTTATTGTTGTTTTCTAGTGTTTTCTAGTATATCTAGTATACCTAGTATTTCTAGTATTTCTAGTATTTTCTAGTTGGACTAGTTGGAGTATCCTAACTTGGAGAGGACTTCGTTGGAGATGTCGATCTTAGGCGAGCCGTAGATGATGCCCTGGTCGCTGGCGCGGTCGAGGATGAGCTGATAGCCGCGAAGGTCGGCAATTTCCTTGACGGCGGTGTAGATCTCTTCCTGGATGGGAGACATGAGGGCGGTGCGCTTCTTGAAGAGCTCGCCCTGGGGTCCGAAGTATTTCTTCTTCAGCTCAGCGGCTTCCTGCTCTTTGGCGACGATGGCGTCCTGACGGGCCTTCTTCTGCTCCTGTGAGAGGAAGACGACCTCGTTCTGGTAGTTCTTGTAGAGTGTCTGTGCCTCGACTTGCAGGGCGTCGACTTCGGCCTGCCACTTCTTTGACACCTGGTTGAGCTGTTCGTTGGCGCGCTCGTAGGCGGGGATGTTCTTGAAGATGTAGTCCATGTCGACCAACGCGAACTTCTGTGCCTGCATCGGCAAGATCGATGCACACAGAACAAACATCATTATTACTTTTCTAATCATAATTCTCAATTCTCAATTTTCAATTATCAATTATATTTAGAATTCCTGTCCGAGGATGAAGTGGAACTGGCTGCCGCCCTTCGAGGAGGTGCCGTAGGCGCGGTCGAAACCGTAAGCCCAGTCGATACCCATCAAGCCGACCATCGGCAGGAAGATGCGCACGCCGATACCGGCAGAGCGCTTGATGTCGAAGGGGTTGAAGTTGCGCGTCTCGGACCATGCGTTACCGCCTTCGAGGAAGGTGAGTCCGTAGATGGTGGTGTTGCCGAGCATGAAGGGATAGCGCAGCTCGAGGGTCATGCGGTCGTAGGCATAGCCCGATGCACCGTAGGGTGTCAGCGAGCCGTTCTCGTAACCGCGCAGTCCGATGGTTTCCTCGGCATAGCTGGTGGAATAGCCGCTCATGCCGTCGCCACCCATGTAGAAGGTCTCGAAGGGCGACTTCTTGTCCTTGTTGTAGGAGCCGAGGAGACCGAGTTCGAAGCGTGTCATGAGCACGAGGCACTTCTGGCCATTGGTGAGGGCGGTATAAGTCTTTGACTTGAACTTCCACTTGTGGTATTCAATCCAGCGGTACTTCTCCTGCTGTTCCTGGCGATAGCGGTCGGCATTGGTGTTGTAGGTCTCGACAGTAGCCAGGTTGGCATAGTCCTTGCCGTCGAAGAGCGACCAGGGCGGGGTAAGTGTGACGGAAGCCATGAACTCGGAACCGCGGCGTGGGAAGAGCTGGTTGTCGGTAGAGGTACGTGCCAGCGTGATGCCGAGGTTGATGTTGTTACAGTTACCGTTGGAGATGAGGAAGTAGCTCCAGTCTTGCAGCATGTAGCGTGTGTAGGACAGCTGTGTGGAGAGCTGGAAGTAGTCGTCGGGCCAGCGCAGGCGCTTACCCCATCCGAGGCTGACACCGATGAGCTTGATGTACTTGTCGTCGTCGTAGAGCGACGTATAGTCGTAGTAGCCTGAATTGTACATGCCATAGCCACCGTAGTAGTTATAGTAGTTGTTCATCCAGGCTGAGTTGCGATAGGTGCTGGAGATGTCGGTCTGCTTGGAATAGAAGGCGCTGACGCTGAACGAATTGGGTCGCTTGCCGCCAAACCATCCCGTGGAGTAGCCCGTGGAGAACGAATAGTAGTAGGAGCCGTTAGACTGTGCCGAGAGGGACAGCTGCTCGCCATCGCCGATAGGCATGATGCCTCGGTGCATCTTGTTCTTGCCAAACAGGTTGCGCATGGAGAAGTTGGTGAGCTTGATGCCCACACGGCCGATGATACCCGTCTGACCCCAGCCGAGTGAGAATTCCAGCTGGTCGTTGGACTTCTGTTCCAGTTCCCAGTTGATGTCGACGGTGCCGTCGTCGTAGTTGGGCTTGATGTCGGGGTTGACCTTCTCGGGGTCGAAGAATCCCATGGAGGCGATTTCACGGGCAGAACGCTGGATGGCGTCCTTCGAGAACAGGTCGCCGGGCTTGGTGCGCAACTCACGGCGCACGACTTCCTCGTAGAGTCGGTCGTTACCATAGATGCGTACGTGGCTGATGTGTGCCTGGGTACCTTCCTGAATACGCATCTCGAGGTCGATGGAGTCGCCCACGATGTTGACTTCGACGGGGTCGAGGTTGTAGAACAGGTAACCATTGTTCCAATAGTAGTTACCCACGGCATCCTCGTCCTCCGAGAGGCGTTTCTTCATCTGCTTCTGGTTGTAGACATCGCCTTTCCGCATGCCCAGTGCGGCATTGAGGTAGTCGCTGGTGACCACGGTGTTGCCTACCCATGTGATGTTGCGGATATAGTATTTTTCTCCTTCGTCGACCTTGACAAAGACGTTGACGTGGTTCTCGTCGAAGGTGTAAACGGAATCCTCGAGAATGGTGGCGTCGCGATAGCCCAGCTCGTTGTACTTGTCGATGAGGGCCTTCTTGGCCTCTTCGTAGCGCTCGGGGGTGAATTTCTTGGCCTTGAAGAAGTTCTTGAACTTGCCGGCTTCGTTGATCTTGCCAAAGGCGCCCTTCGAGAAGAGACCGCCCTTGATCTTGTTGTCGGACAGCTGTTCGTTGCCCTCGAAGATAATCTGGCGCACCTTCATCTTGGCCTTCTTGTCGACAATGATGTCGAGAATGACCTCGTTCTTGCTGGTGACGTCGTCGCGCTGGATAATGTTGATCTCGGCATTGTTATAGCCCTTGTCGTCGAAATATTTCTTGGCCAGGATCTTGGCGCGGTCAATCATGTTGGGCGTGATCTGTGCGCCACGCATGATGCCCAGCTTGCTGTCCATGTCCTCGCGCTCGGATTTCTTCAGACCGGTATAGTTGATGGCGCTGACACGCGGACGGGTAGCCAGATGGACGCAGAGATAGACCTTGGAACCTACGATGGAGTCGGCCGTGATGGCGACCTTCGAGAACAGTCCGTTTCTCCAATAGCGACGGATGGCTTCGGTAATCTCCGTGCCTGGTACGCTGATGGTCTGTCCGACGGACAGTCCTGAGAGTCCCAGGAGCACATAGTCCTCATAGCCCTCGACACCCTTGACGGCCAGTCCGCCAATCTCACACTGGCGTGGCGTGCCGGCATACGAGATGTCGGGGTTGACGATGACGTCCTGGGCGTTAGAAGTGAAAAGTGATAAGTGATAAGTGATAAGTACCAGCAGCACTTTCACTATCATTCCCACTTTCGCTTCCTTATACCTTAATTTATTATATCGCATTGTTTATCACTTATCACTTATCACTTATCACTTTCTGCCTCGACTTGTGCCTCGGTCTTGCCGAAACGGCGCTGGCGACGCTGGTAGCTTTCGATGGCCTTGTGGAGCGCTGCCTCGTCGAAGTCGGGCCAGTAGGTGTCGCAGAAGTACAGCTCCGAGTAGGCTATCTGCCATAGCAGGTAGTTGGAGATGCGCAACTCGCCACCGGTACGGATGAGCAGTTCGGGGTCGGGCATGAAATTAGTCCACAGACGCTCGTTGATGGTGTCCTCGGTGATGTCCTCGACACGCAGCTTGCCGTCCTTCACCTCCTGTGCTATCTGGCGTGTGGTATTGGTGAGCTCGAGTTTCGACGAGTAGCTCAGCGCGACGACCATTGTCATGGCGTCGTTCTTGGCGGTATGCTCCTCGGTCTCGGCCAGCTTCTTGTTGACCTCGTCGGGGATGCGCGAACGGTCGCCCACCACGCGGAAGCGTACGTTATTCTTCATGAATATCTCGTCCTCGAGTGAGGTAAGCACCAGTCCCATGAGCGCTGCCACCTCGTCGGCAGGGCGGTTCCAGTTCTCGGTAGAGAAGGTGTAAAGCGTTAGGAACTTCACGCCCAGGCGAGTACACTCTGAGGTGATGGTTCGTACTGCGTCAACTCCGGCCTGATGTCCGTAGCTGCGATCTTTACCACGCTCGGTGGCCCAGCGTCCGTTGCCGTCCATGATGATGGCGATATGCTGGGGTATGTTATTCTTATCTATCATTGTGACAGGTTTTACATTTTGCCCATAAATCGTATGTGACCGACAGTCGCAATTGGCTGTAGCAGTCGGTGTTCTTGAACAGTCCGCTGCTCTGGATGCCGTAGGGGTCGGCAATTCCGTCGAGCACGTCGCTGCCCGTGAAGTGTATGGCCCATTCCAGGCCCAGGTTCAGGCGGTCGGCCATCTTGTATTTCACACCACCGCCCAGTGGCACATTCATGGCGACACTGGTCTTGTCGGCCGTGTCGGCTTTGGCTATCGTTGCGCCCAGACCTATAAATATATAAGGTGTAAGGCGCTTGGCGCCGCGATACTCCTCGCCCGTGCCATAGGGCCAGAAGTTGTATTCGAATCTCATCCCTACGTCCACCAGACTGCTCGTGAAGGTGTAGTCGGTGATGCCGGGGTAGAATGTCTTTGCATTGCGTGACGAGCCTTTCAGCTGTCCGTAGCTCACGTTGAAGGCCACTGCCCTGCGCGGGTCGAGGCGATACTTCGCCAGGAGTGACCCCATGGGCTGAATGTCCTGGAAGAGGTTTGCGTTGAAGTCGCCCAGGTAGGTCACAAGTCCCACGCCAGCACCCACCTCCAGCCGGTATTCCGGCTCGGTCTGAGCCCGTGCGCCATCCGTCAGGGCCAGCAGCAGCAACACTATGCCTATCGCCTTCTTCATGCTCTAACTCCTTACTTGTACCTCCACAGCAGAGTGTTCAGCAGTCCGCGCCACACCTGATTGGTGTTCACGCAGTAGAGCCACAGGTAGATATCGTCATCGGTCATCTCGATAAGCGGATTCTGCGTCGAGAACTCATCCAAGTCGGGGAACAGGAAACGCGTGCTCTTTTTCCACGTGATGCCATTGTCGCGGCTCTCGTAGATGCCCTCGTAGGGTGTCTGCGTGCAGCCACCCAGACCCTTGCCGCCAATGGCGAGCACACAGTCGGCGTATTCGGTGATGCACAGGTTCTCCATTCTGGGCAGTGCATAGCGCGAGTCGCTGAGGTGGCCCATATAAACCCATTGGCCACGGGGGGCGTACGGGTCGTTGTCGACGATTTTGCGCCATACCATCGCGATGGATTCCTGTGGATAGGTTTCTGTGGAGCGGTTGCCCACCAGCAACACATAGTCGGTGTTGGCGGCCACGTCGTCGATATAGTAGGAAACGAGATCCAAGTCCTGTGTGGGCAGCATGGAGGCATCCTCGTCGAGCAGGTCTTCTTCCCAGGTGGCACCATGGTCGCGCGACACCATCAGCTTGTTGTCGACGGACAGGGCATACATCTCCGAGGTGCTCTGACCCAGGTATTGCTTGATGTTTGCACCCCAATACTGTGCGTTGTCCAGTGGGGATGGATAGTCGGTCGTGGCCACCTGCTTCCAGTAGAAGACGTCCTGCTGTTCCTGATGGACATTGACACTGACGGTATATTCGGAATATCCCTTGCCATCGCTGGACCAGACCAGGAACTGACGGGGCTTGGTGAAGTCGATGCTGTCGGAAGAACTGTAATACACCAACGAGTCTTCGCTTTCGAGGCTCCGGATGGTTGCGATGCTGTTGTGGTAGGTCGCCAGCGTGACAGGCACGCGCGAGACATCAGTGCCGTAGGGCAGCGAGTCGGTATTGTAGATGCGGTGGTTGACCTGATCAATATGGAACGTATAGCTGGAACCTGTCACGGTGGACTTCACGGTGGTGTCTTTGCCTTCGGTAGTGACAGTGGCCGTATAGCGGTTCAGCGTGCCCAGCGTAAAACTGGTAATCGCTGCATCGCCATAGAGCGTCACTTCATTGTCGCTACCGCTCAGGCATGAAGCCATCAAAGAGAGGCCCGCGAGCAGTATAAATAGCGTCTTTAATTGTCTCATGAGTCTACTTGAATTCAAATTTGGGTGCAAATTTACGCACATTTTGTCAAAAATGAGCATTTTTCCGACAATTATTAAGTTAAATATATGATAATAAGGCATATTTTGGCATATTTTAGGTTTTCATAACAAAAAGAGCGCGGTATGAATCACTCACTCCGCGCTCCTTCTCAACGAATGTCGGTATGTATCAGTGTTATCACGCTCAAAATGGTGAGCACCGCTACAATGGCCAACATGACCGTTGTTTGAAAATCTAATAACATAATCTTTACCTTAAAATCAATAAACTACTAACCTAATGAATAACATGTATAATCGTCTCGATTACGGGTGCAAAGGTACGAAGAAAAGTGAAAAGCGAAGAGTGAAAAGTAAATAATTTGCTGCCGCCAGCGTTGTTTTTGACTTATATCAAAACGACTGGGAAGTGGTATCAACGGGTCTTAGAAACCGGTGTTGCTGTACTTGCCATTAGCATCGAAGGTGTAGCAGAACGAAGCAGCCTTGAGCACGGAATGTTCTTCCACCCAATTGGGCACGTCGCTGCCTTTAATCTGGATAGCGGGTCTGGCGGCATTAAGATTGCATGTCGTCTTTTTACCGTCGGCAGTCAGGATATAGGCCTCGTAGCGAAACAGATAGTCGATGGAGAACAAGTCAATGTCGGCGGTAGAAACGCCGTCCTTCATCTGCATCTTTACCTGCACACCGACTATGCCGGGGAGCTTTGTCGTAATTTCCTTCTCCCAGAGCTCGTTAGCCATTTTCTCACTCTGTAGCTTGCCGTTGGCATCGTAGTATTCGACGGTGAAATTGGCGTGGTCGAACAAGTCTCTGCCAATAGATATCATGTAGCTCATGCCACAGGCGACGGGTGTATTATCGTCTGTCTTTTTTTCTTCGTCGCTTCCGCAGGCGGTGAATAATGTCGAAATCATTGCGCAGCAAAGTGCGGCTGCGAGCGTCATCATCGTCTTTTTCATTGTTTTGTCAGTTAAATTGCAAATATGTCTGATGTTGTTAAAGCTTGGATTGAAAATACGGCTGCAAAAATACGAATTAATTATGAGAAAACAAAGAATTTGAGGAAAAAGTTAAAAAAAGAATATGGATCTGCAATTGCAGACCCATATTCCCTTATGTTTACATTTCTAATTCTTAGAGTTTCGGACCAGCGACGAGTAAGATTACTCGTTGCTTTCGGCCCTAAGCATTAAAGCTTAGGTCCTGCAGCGACTAAGGCCTTACCAGCCTCGTTACCCTCGTACTTCTTGAAGTTCTTGATGAAGCGTGCAGCCAGATCCTTAGCCTTCTCCTCCCACTCAGCAGCAGTAGCGTAAGTGTCGCGAGGATCAAGGATAGCAGGATTTACGTTAGGCAGCTCTGTGGGAACCTCGAAGTCGAAGAAAGGAACCTTCTTGGTGGGAGCCTTCAGGATGCTTCCGTCCAGGATAGCGTCGATGATACCACGTGTATCGGGGATAGAGATACGCTTGCCGGTACCGTTCCAACCTGTGTTAACCAGGTAAGCCTTAGCACCGCTCTTCTCCATCTTCTTAACCAGCTCCTCAGCATACTTTGTGGGGTGCAGCTCGAGGAATGCCTGGCCGAAGCATGCAGAGAATGTAGGAGTAGGCTCTGTGATACCGCGCTCTGTACCAGCCAGCTTAGCGGTGAAACCAGACAGGAAGTAGTACTTCGTCTGCTCGGGAGTCAGAATAGATACGGGAGGCAGAACTCCGAATGCATCAGCAGAAAGGAAGATTACATTCTTAGCGTCAGGACCTGCGCTCTTACCGTTAACCTTCTGAGCAATCTTCTCGATGTGGTCGATAGGATATGATACACGAGTGTTCTCGGTTACGCTCTTATCAGCGAAGTCAATCTTACCATCAGCAGCAACAGTTACGTTCTCCAAGAGAGCGTTGCGCTTGATAGCACCATAGATGTCGGGCTCGTTCTCCTTGCTCAGGTTGATAACCTTTGCATAGCAACCGCCCTCGAGGTTGAATACACCCTCGTCGTCCCATCCGTGCTCGTCGTCACCAATCAGCAGACGCTTAGGATCGGTTGACAGCGTGGTCTTACCGGTACCAGACAGACCGAAGAAGATAGCGGTGTTCTTACCCTCCATGTCGGTGTTGGCAGAGCAGTGCATGGAAGCGATGCCCTGCAGAGGCAGATAGTAGTTCTGCATAGAGAACATACCCTTCTTCATCTCACCACCATACCATGTGTTGATGATAACCTGCTCGCGGCTTGTGGTGTTGAAGGCTACACAAGTCTCTGAGTTCAGACCCAGCTCCTTGAAGTTCTCAACCTTAGCCTTAGAGGCGTTATAGATTACGAAGTTAGGCTCGAACTTCTCGAGTTCCTCAGCTGTGGGCTGGATGAACATATTCTTTACGAAGTGTGCCTGCCAAGCTACCTCAACGATGAAGCGAACAGCCAGACGAGTTGCCTCATTGGCACCGCAGAATGCGTCAACGACGTAAAGCTCCTTGTTGCAGAGCTCCTTGATAGCGATTTCCTTAACCTTAGCCCAAACGTCCTCAGACATGGGGTGGTTGTCGTTCTTATATTCCTCAGTTGTCCACCATACCTTGTCCTGGCTCTGTGCATCCTTTACGATGTACTTGTCCTTAGGTGAACGGCCGGTGTAGATACCAGTCATTACGTTAACAGCGTCGAGCTCGGTGTTGACACCCTTGTCGAAACCCTCGAGACCAGCCTTTGTCTCCTCTGCGAAGAGGTACTCATACGATGGATTGTGAGCAATCACGGTTGAACCGGTGATGCCATACTGAGTCAAATCTAACTTTGCCATAATTTTTACTTTGTTTTTATATGAAAATTTACGATGTTCCTGAAATTGCGCTGCAAAGTTACTAATTTATTGAGAATTAAGAATGATGAATTAAGAATAATTTGCTTTCAAAAGAGTCTTTTTAGGTTAAAGAAGTTAAAAATGCAGAGCCATTTAGTGTTTTTGCCACACCGAGTTGTCAAAACTCTGAAAAAAGTCGTACCTTTGTCCCCGAAGAAAACCTAACTAATATGGAAGTAATTGATTTCAGCAAGAGCAACTCGATTATCAATCAGTATATGTCGGAGTTGCGCGACAAGACGATTCAGAAGAACCGTCTGTTGTTCCGCCACAACATCACGCGCATTGGCGAGATGATGGCTTACGAATTGTCGAAAACCCTTGAGTATAAGCCCAAGACAGTGACCACTCCTTTAGGCACGCTCTCGATTCCGCTGCCGAAGGACGACATGGTTATTGCTACCGTGCTGCGTGCAGGACTGCCTTTCCACGAGGGATTCCTCAATGTGTTCGACAAGGCCGACAACGGTTTCGTCTCTGCCTTCCGCATGTATATCAACCGCGAACATACCGAGGTGGGTATCCATACTGAGTATATTGCCACACAAAGCGTGAAGAACAAGACGCTGTTGATTGTTGACCCGATGCTGGCAACGGGTGGCAGTCTGGCTGCCGCTATCGAGTCTTTGTTGCAGGCCGGCAAGCCCAAGAAGATCCATCTGTGCTGTGTCATCGCTGCCCCCGAGGGTATCGAGGTAGTGAAGCAGGCGTTGCCTGAGGGTTCTACCATCTGGTGTGCTGCCATCGACCAGGGCATGAACGAGCAGAAGTACATCGTGCCGGGCTTTGGCGACTGTGGTGACCTCTGCTATGGCGAGAAGTTGCAGAGCTTCCGTAAGATAGCCGACAAGTAATCACCGCTCACCCCCTCATGCGAACACTCACTACTTATCGATTGCTATTCATACTCTTCGTGCTGGCGGTGTTCAGCGCGTGCATCTCTGATGACCCCGAGAAAGAGTCGCCAGGCGCCGATTTGTCAGTGGGTGATGCGCTGCCGGCTTTTCAGGTGACGATGAACGACGGTTCCACCATTCGTACCTCAGATTTGCTGGGGGATGTTTCCGTGGTGGTGCTGTTCAGTGTAGATTGTGGTGACTGTCGTTTGGAACTGCCTGAAATCCAGCGGCTTTGGGATCTCGAACTGGGTGTTCCCATCGTGCTCATAGCCCGCGAGAATACGAAGGAGCAGATTGAGGCTTTCTGGCAACAGGCGCGACTCACCATGCCCTATTCGCCACAGTCTGACCGTCAGGTCTATTCGCTGTTTGCCACCTCGCGCGTACCGAGAATCTATGTTTCTGATGCTCAGGGGATTATCTGTTTCTCTCATGCGGATGACGCGATGCCCAGTGCGGAGCAACTGGTGGACGAGATTAAGACATTACTCATTAAGTGATAAGTGATAAATGATAAACGATAAATATGCCTAATAAACAATTCTTCAAACCATACGTCCCCCTCTTTCTATGGGTGCTGGTTCTGATGGTGGTGGCAGGCATCCTGCTGGTGTATGAGCCCCACTTCCTTTGGAAAGTGCAGCAGAAGAACCTGTTCCTCTGCTCGACGATGTTTCTGAAAGAGCAGTTGGTGGTGCCTGGAGGCCTGCTCACGTGGTTAGGAACATTCTTTACACAGTTTTTGTATTACCCCTGGCTGGGTGTGCTGATGCTCTGCTGTTGGTGGCTATTGCTGATGTCCATTGTGAAGTGGACGTTCCGTATTCCCGATCGGTGGTCCATCCTGATGCTCATTCCCGTTGCGCTGTTGTTGATAACCAACATGGATCAGGGCTATTGGATCTATATGCTGAAACTGAGGGGGCATTTCTTCGTGACGACCATCGGAACGACGGCTGTAGCAGCGCTGTTGTGGGGATACAGGAAGGTGTCAACCCCCGGGTTACGTGTGGCATACATTGTGTTGACGGCATTGGTGGGATACCTGCTGATGGGTATTTACGGACTGGCAGCGGCCCTGTTGATGGGCATCTGGTCGTGGCGACTATCGAACAGCCGTAGCGTAGCAGTCGTCATGAGTGTGGTAGCCGTTATAAGTGCTGTTACCGTACCCCTGTTGTGCTACCGTTATGTCTATTATCAGGTCAACCAGGCTAATATCTATTGGGCAGAACTGCCACTCTTCTTTATTACGGAGGAGCATCACACCTATTATATTCCCTATTATCTGCTGGCGCTCTTCTTCGTCGTACTGACTCTCACCTGCAAAGCAGGGATGGCTAAGACGGTGGCTATGCCAAACATAGTCAAGAAGTCGAAGAAACTTTTGGAATGGTTAGCCCAAGGGGTGATAGCCATCCTGTTGGTAGCTGGGGTTTATCAGTTCTGGATGAAAGACGAAAACTTCCACCATGAACTGGCTATGCAGCATCATATCTCCAATCTCGACTGGGAAGGCGTGTTAACGGAGGCTGCAGCTCAGAAGGACGAACCGACACGTGCCATCGTGATGATGCGAAACCTGGCCCTGAGTCGTTTGGGAAAACAGGGAGATGTCATGTTCCTCTATAAGAACGGTTCCAAGGCGTACGATGCACCCTTTGGAATGCGTCTGATGCTGGTTGTAGGACCACAAATCTATTACCAGTATGGTATGCTGAACTATTGCAACCGCCTGTGCATGGAGATGGGTGTGGAGTTCGGTTTCCGCACTGAGGACTATCAGTTGCTGGTCGATTGTGCGCTTCTCGAGAACGACCAGCCGCTGGCCCGTAAGTATATCGGGATTCTGAAACAGACGATGTTCTACAAGGACTGGGCCGAGCACGCCGAGGCACTTTTGGGACATCCTGAACTCATTGCCAAAGACGCAGCGCGTGAGCCCATTACCCACATGCTCCATTATAACAATGTGCTAACTGGTGATCAGGGCTACACAGAGCGTTTTCTGATGAGACAACTGGCAAGAAGTAGCTATACCGACGACCCTGTCTTCCAGGAACAGTGTCTTCTGGCCTCGCTGTGGACCAGGGACGTCAAACAGTTCTGGAACCATTTCAACGACTATATCAAGTTGCATCCCCAAGGACCTATGCCGCGCTATTATCAGGAAGCCGCCTACCTTTACGGGAAATTGGAAGAGCGCCAGGGCTTGGACCAGATGCCCTTCGATGCCAGTGTCAAAGACTCCTTTGAGCGTTTTGCCTCGATGATGTCGGACTATGATGGCCAAGAGGTTTCGGTGGCCCGCGAGGAACTCTATCCGTTCTTTGGGGATACCTATTATTATGATTACTATACGATGAGTAATTTGCCGGAGTACTAAGAAGAAGTGATAAACGATAAGTGAAAAGTGATAAGTAATGAAAATCAGAAATTTAATATATATCTGCTGTTGTTTGGCTATGATGGGATGTGCGGGGCCTTCCGTGCCGGAGGTTTTTACCGAGACAGACCGCTTGCCAAAGATTTATCCTGACTATACGGATGTTACTGTTCCTGTCAATATCGCACCGCTTACCTTCCAACTGGATGAGGCTGCCGATGAGATGATAGCCCGCTTGGCCGTCGGTGACGAGGAGTTTGTCTATGCGGATAAGGCACAGCCTGAGATGGACGACTGGCGCACGCTCACGGAAAAAGCCAAGGGAGGTGCTGTCACGGTCGACGTCTATGCTCGCAAGGCAGACCAGTGGACGCACTACAAGCCCTTTAGCATCTTCGTGTCGCCCGATAGCATCGACAGTTATCTGAGTTACCGCCTGATTTTTCCCTCTTTCATTAGTTATGAGGCTTTGACGATCAACCAGCGTTGTCTGGAGAACTATGACGAGGGCGTCATCTATGATAATGTGCTTTGCTCTTTTGAGAAAGACGGCCAGTGCATTAACTGCCATCATTATCAGCAGTATAATCCGAAACGCATGCAGTTCCATGCCCGTCAAAACAAAGGTGGCACTGTCATTGCCTATGACGGTAAGATCAAAAAGATCAACATGAAAAACGATTCTATCCTTTCGGCTGGTGTCTATCCTGCCTGGCATCCCTGGCTGAATCTGATCGTCTATTCTACCAACAAGACTGCTCAGGATTTTCATACCGTTGACCATAACAAGATTGAGGTCTTTGACTCCCAGAGCGATCTGATTGCCTATGATGTTAACAAGGGCGAAGTGACCAATTTGGAGAACGACACCACAGAATTGGAGGTATTCCCTGCCTGGGCCCCTGACGGCAAGACACTCTATTATTGTAGTGCCCACTATGAGAAAAAAGACTCAACGCTGTCGAGAGTCGCAGAAATCGTGAGACGTTCGAAGGAATTGAAATATAACATCTATAAGAAGAGTTTCGACCCGGAAACGATGGCCTTTGGCCCGCGTGAACTCGTCTTTTCTGCCGACAGCATTGATAAGAGTACTACGCTGCCTCGCATCTCGCCCGACGGGCGCTATCTGATGTTTGCCCTTGCTGAATATGGTGTGTTCCATATCTGGCACCATGATGCGGATCTTTGGATGCTGGATCTCCAGACAGGTGAGGTTAGGCCGGTGGAGGAAATCAACTCACCCGACACAGAGAGTTATCACTCATGGTCGAGCAATGGACGGTGGGTGGTTTTCAGCAGTCGTCGGGACGATGGCACCTATACGCGTCCATTCTTTGCACATATCGACGAAAACGGACACGGCACCAAGCCTTTTGAATTGCCTACGGCCGATCCTGATTTTCATCGTCAGTTCATGAAATGCTATAACATTCCAGAATTTATGACGGGACCCGTTACCATCAAACCGCAGGAGTTTGCTGACGTACTGAAAAAAAGTTCGGGCACTCCCGTCCGTTATGTGCCAGCATTAAACAAGTAAAAAGAATGTGACCTGCCCCGGGGCAGGTCACAAATCTTTCTTATAGGTATGTTCCGAGTCTGCTTTTTAGCGGACTTCCCAAATGTCGTTGGTCTCGAGCAGTTCCTCGAAGTTATGATACTTCTTCTGGGCGCTAACCTCAGCGAGCTGTGCATGTACGGCATCGTTATAGGTGGGAGCCTCCACGTCGCGGATGACACCAAGAGCGATGGGGAAACCGTCGCCATTACCCATCAGGGCCAGCTTCAGCTGCAGGGTGTTGTCCTCGCAGTGGGCGTCGTGCACCAATACGTCGTCCAGCGTATAGCCGTCCTTGCCAATCTCGACAATCTTCAGGCCGAAGCCCTGCTGTACCAAACCGAACTCGTTGTTCTCGCCGAATACCAGCTTCTCGCCGTGCTTCACGTAGATGGCATTCTTCTTGCGGCCCTCTTTGTTATAGACGGCCTCGTGACAACCATCGTTGAAGATGACACAGTTTTGCAGCACCTCGGTGACTGAAGCACCTTTGTGCTCGTAAGCAGCCTTCAGCACCTCGACAGTACCTTGGGCATCTGTAGCTACGCAACGGGCGAAGAAGTGTCCGCGGGCACCGAAGCAGAGCTCGGCAGGACGGAACGGATCTTCCACCGTGCCGTAAGGGCTCGACTTCGAGACGAAGCCACGGGGTGAGGTGGGGGAGTACTGTCCCTTTGTCAGACCGTAGATCCGGTTGTTCAACAAAATCATGTTGAGGTCGATGTTACGACGGTTGGCATGGATGAAGTGGTTACCACCAATAGCCAGTCCGTCGCCGTCGCCAGACACCTGCCATACGGTCAGGTTGGGGTTAGCCACCTTGGCACCGGTGGCAATGGCGGCGGCACGACCATGAATGGTGTTCATGCCGTAAGTGGCCATGTAGTGGGGCAGACGGCTCGAACAGCCGATACCGCTAATCACTGCTACGTTCTCAGGAGCTACGCCAATCTCGGCCATAGCCTTATGAAGTGAAGCCAGGAAGAAGTGGTCGCCACAACCTGGGCACCAACGAGGCTGGCCTTTCTTAAAATCTTGTGCTGTATAACTCATAATGGTTTACTTCTTTAAAATGTCCTCGAATGCGTTCACTAACTCTTCTACTACGAACGGTTGGCCTTTGACCTGATTGAACTGGTAGGGTACGAAGCCGTCGACCTTCATGCGCAGGTAGGCAGCGAGCTGGCCCATGTTCTGTTCGGCCACTACCACCTTCTTATATTTAGAGAGTACGGCTGCGGTGTTCTTAGGCAGCGGATTCAGGTACTTGAACTGAGCCTGAGCCACCTTGTAGCCCTTTGCACGGAGTTCGTCCATAGCCGAGTGCAGATGTCCATAGGTAGAGCCGAAGCCTACGATGAGCAAATCGGCATCCTTGACGTCACCATCGACTTCGAGGTCGGGAACCTGGATTTTTTCTATCTTTTCCTGACGTAAGCGTGTCATCAGGTCGTGGTTCTCGGGATTGGTAGAGATGGCACCGGTCAGGTTGTCCTTCTCCAGACCGCCGAGGATGTGGGTAAAGCCCTCACGACCTGGTACAGCCCAGTAACGGGTGCCGTTCTCAGCACGCATATACGGTGTCCACTTGCCCTTCAGCTCCTCAGGAACATAAGGAGGATTGATGGCGTCGAGCTTGGCCATTTCGGGCAGCTTGAAGGCGCCAGAACCGTTGGCGATATAAGCATCGGTAAGCAGCACCACAGGCGTCATGTGCTCCAAGGCGATCTTTGCTGCCTGATAGGCGGCGTCGAAGCAGTCTGCAGGACTGGTAGCTGCCATCACGGGCATGGGGCTCTCGCCGTTGCGTCCGAAGAGTGCCTGCAACAGGTCGGTCTGTTCCGACTTCGTGGGAAGACCCGTAGCAGGACCTCCACGCTGTACGTCGAGTACCACCAGCGGCAGCTCCATAATCACAGCTAGGTTCATGGCTTCGCTCTTCAGGCAGACGCCAGGACCAGAGGTCGAAGTAACACCCAGCGCACCGGCAAACGAAGCACCGAGGGCAGAAGCACAACCGCTGATCTCATCCTCGCACTGAACGGTAATCACACCGCATGACTTGTGCTTCGACAGCTCGTGCAGTACGTCGGTGGCAGGAGTGATGGGGTAAGAACCCAGATACAGTCTCAGTCCGGCCTTCTCGGCAGCGGCGATGAAACCATAAGCGGTAGCTTTGTTTCCAGTGATGTCCATATAGCGTCCGGGCACCTTCTCTTTGGTCTCGATGCGATACACATTGACAGCGTTTGAGTGTGTGTTGTGACCATAGTCCCAACCAGCCTGAATCACCTTGATGTTAGCCTCGGCAATGGCGGGCTTCTTGGCGAACTTCTCCTTCAGGAAGTTGCCCACCAGGTTCAAATCGCGGTCGAAGAGCCAGCAGACCAGTCCGAGTGCGAACATGTTACGGCACTTCATCATAGCCTTGTTGTCCATGCCGGTGTCAGCCAGACAGTCTTTCACCATTGTAGTCAACGGACACTGGATGACGCGGTCGGGGTCGATGCCCATCTCACCGAGATAATCCTCCGTCTGAAACTGAGCCTTCTCCAAGTCCTTTGGACCGAACGAGTCGGTGTCGATGATAATCGTAGCACCGGGTTTCGCATAACGATACTGGGTTTTCAGTGCGGCAGCATTCATGGCCACCAGCACGTCGCACTTGTCACCAGGGGTATACACCTTGCCGGCGCCGATGTGTACCTGGAAACCACTGACACCCGTCAGCGAACCTTGCGGGGCGCGGATGTCGGCGGGATAGTCGGGGAATGTGGAAATGCCGTTACCAACGGTGGCACTAACCGTAGAGAAGATGTTTCCGGCCAACTGCATGCCGTCGCCGGAGTCACCCGAGAAGCGGACAACAACCTGGTCCAGCTCCTTCACTTCTAATTTTTCAGCCATATTAATATTGTTTACTATATTTTCAATAAATTGCAACGCCACACTCCTACCTTTAGGTGGGAGAGCGGCTGCAAAATTATTCAATTTATGCGAATTATCCAAGAAAAATACGAAAAAAGTGCATATTCACATAAAGATTCTTGTAAATATGCACTTTTTGGTAATAAATATTCATCTTAAGGCTGCATGTCGGCAATTAATTCCCGTCATTTTATCTTCCTATAGTGTGCTACTCCTGCGCCAGAATCGTTCAGTTGCAGGCGCGTGCCAGACTCATCGATGTTCAAGCCCTGTGAGATGCGTGGATTTGTTTCCAGCTCTTTGATGACGTGAGGCATCTGTGACAACTCTTTCTTCATTTTTTCTACGGCAGCGGCCTGGTTCGGCTGGTAGGTGATGCCACTGTCATCGACTTCCATCTTGTAGCTCTTCATGTCGAAAACCTTCACCAGTGAGTCGCCTTCTATGGTCCATGTTCCCGCTATCGAGTAGCGTTGAACTATCCTGCCCCTGAAGCTGACATCATTCATGCTTTCAAATACGTGCATGGTGAAGGTGTGGTCTTTCCTATACTCAAAGGTTGCCATGTAGTTTTCTACGGGTGATGGGTTTTCCCATGTTCCCACGAGGTCGCTGTCACTCACCTTACGCACCTTCATGTGGGTACCGTTGACGAAGTCTTTCATGTCCTCCTCAGTGATGTTCATCAGGAACTTGTTCTCTTCAATCATTTGAATTGTACACCACAGGAAATACTCATAGTCATATACGCGCTGGGCATGGAAGTCTGCGTAGCGCTTCACGCGCACAGACTTCAGCATGCTGCGACACATAGCCACATAGCCTTCGCGGGAGCTCATTTCGTCGGTGTCCATCAGCATTCGCGACAGATCATTCCTTGTAAAGGGCTTTTCGTAAACTACATCCTCTTCAGATTGACTGTTAAGAAGGGCTTTGTAGTTGTAGAACTCCTGTATATTCATGAAAAACCTCCTGTCGTTCAGTGTGCGCCAGGAGTCCTGACTCATAGTGAGGATGTTCTCGCTGTTTTTCATATACTGTCTCTCTTGCATGACAAACTGTCTGTTTGACGTGAGCGAGGTGGGGGTGACATAGTCGAAGAACATCTTCAGCGTGTCGTCGGAGATGCTGTCCAGACAGTCCATGTTCTCCATCAGGTAGATGGTAACGCCGTATCCTTCCTCCTCTGCCTCCAAGATTCTTTGGACAGTAGCCATGGTGTCATCCATGTCGTTGATGATAGTCATGGCCATCAGCTTCCTGGCCTGCTCGGCCTGGCGCCGTTCTATGAGGTGTGCCGTACCGAAGGTGAGCACGATAGAGATAGTGGTACCAAGGATGGTCAGCAGCAGCTCCTTCGTCATGCTGCTACCCGTCAGTTTGCGCCCGAACTTGGGCATCTTGAATTTGATGTTCATAATAGGGGATTATTACTTGATGCAAACAACAATCTTTTCCTTGTTGCGGGCTGGGGAGACGTTCACGTTGATGACCTTGCCGCGACGGAGTTCGGCTTCGACGGTGGCTCCTCGTGAGGCGCGGAGTTTGAAGCGCACATCCCACTCCTTGGGCCAGGCGGGGAAGAGGTATAGCGTGTCGTCCACCTCTTGCATCAGCATCTCCTGCACGGCAATCATTCCTGAGCCGCCCCAGTTGTGGTCAGGCGTCCAGTCGTATCCGGGTCCCCAGAAAGCGGGGAAACGGTGTGGACCGTCCTGCATCTTCAGTGTAACGAGTCGTTGGGCCTCGTCGGTCATTCCCAGACAGGCGGCCCAGATAGCGTCCTGTTTCCAGCCTACATGTGAACGGAACTTGACGGCGAGGGTGTCGTTCTCGTAGGTGCGACGGGCAACATCGAGGTCGGGACGTCCTACGCCATACATGCGCCACGGGAACACCGGATAGAGCTGGGTGGTTTCCACATTCTGCACGCGTTCGTAGTGTAGGGCGGGGGCTATCATGCCGTCATGGATGGTGATGTCAGGTAGACGTGAAAGGAAGGCTTTCATCTCGTCCGCCTCATAGTGTATGGCAATCAGTGCTTCGGCCACTGTGCGCAGGGCTGCAATGGTCGATGTGGAATTATAGGCACCCTTGAATGTCTCACCACCCGAGCCGGGATAGAGCACCAACTTGCCATTACCGTCGAGCCGTTTGGCACCACGCTGGTTGGCCAAATATTGGTAGTGCTCGTCGAAGAACCGCAGGCACGAACGGATCATGGGCAGATAGTCCTTGACGTCCATTCCCCCATAGCGATGGGCTTCGAGCGCCATCATGCAGAACTCCAGACACGTGTCCCACTCGTATTCCAGCCAGGCATTGCGCTCCATGCCAGGATCGAAACCCTCGGGACGCTTGGTGCCGTATTCCGGATAGCAGGGCAGTCCGTAGTTCTCAATCTGTTCTGTGAGACAGGCTCCCTCGTGACCCCAATAGAGTCGTGAGCGTTCTTCGGCATTCTTGTAGATGCGCAGGTAGAAGTCGAGTTGAGCCTTCAGCAGGTCGAAGTCGCCATTCTTCAACATGGGCCAGTACACCAGTCGCTGGTTCTGGGCGGTATGTACGCCACCACCCCAGTTGCGGAAATCGGGCGACAGGTGGTATTCGTCGGTGTTGTTGACATATTCTGGATCGAACGTAAACAGTCCGCCATTGAATTTCGTAGGCCACTGGCTGTGGGCATTACAGCCCAGCATATAGCGGAACAGGTTGTAGTTGCGGAGAACTTCTCCCTTTGCCTTTTGACCTTCTCCCTTTGACCTTTGACCATCTTCAATATAGCTCCTTTGCCAAAACTCGCGCCACCATTGTCGCGACATTTCACAGTCGGCCATACGGGTGATGCTCTTTTCCGTTGCGTCTAGTTGGGCTTCCCACTCTTCCGGCGAGCCCTGCACGGTGGCCATTACTACCTGCAAATGGAAGGTACGCTTAGGGAATTTCGTTACATACAACCATCCCTCATAGTCGCTGCTGGCATAGCGCCCACTGATTTGGTCCATCAGAATCATGTCCTTCACCAGCATTCGTCCGCCACTGATGCGATTCTTCAGGGGATTATACAGGCGGTCTTTCACCGCGTTCATGCCTTGCTGGTTAACGGTTGCGTCGAAAACGGTCTCTTCGCTGTTTTGATGCATGAAGATGACGCCATCATTGGTGGCAACCACACTGTCGGCATGTGTCGTCAAGCCCTTGGGGGCTGCAAACTTATAGCTGGTCTGGAAACATTCGCGCTTGGTGAGCTCAAATTCCTTGGTACGCCAATTCTCGTAGGTTATTGCCATGCTCTGCTTGATTCTCGGACTCGATACATCAACGTGCACCACAGGTTTCCAGACGTCAGCCCACAGCTGTATCGATAATTGTCCGTCGCTCACCTCCACATAGCCTTCTTCCAAATGTAGCGTCTGACGAAAATGCTCCATATTAAGCCCTGGAGACAGACTCAGTCGGAAGCGACCGGCCTTCAGTAGGGTGTTGTTCTCATCGAACGAACCGCTTTGTGACACGTAGAACAGCACGTCGCCCTGCTCCACCCATACGTTCATGCCGATGTCGCCACCTCCGCAAGGCATCGACTCTGACGAATTCTGGCTTTGCGTGCGCCATTCGTAGTCTGCTGACTGCGCAACCATTCCCACAGCAGAGCATACTACCAGACAGATCGTTACAAGACGTTTCTTCATGTCAACCGTTCAACGTTCAATGTTCAATGTTACTTAACGCGCCAGACGTTCAGGACAATGCCCTGGAAACCTTGTGAGAAGGTGGGCGCACAGAGGAAGAGTGAGTTGTTAAGCCAGGCATATTTGCTGTCGCTGGGAGCCTCGAACTGTGGGGCACAGCGGAAATAGAACGTTGGATTGCCCTTTTCATCCTTGCCACCGGCTATGATGCCTCGGTTGCGGATATGGATGTAGACGCCATCGTCGGTCTTGATGCAATAGATGGCTTCGAGTTCGGTGCGGCCGGCACTGTTGGCTATCTGGTAGTCGGCTCCGCCATTGACGATGGTACCCTTGATATTCGGGCCTTCGAAGGTTCCGCCCGTAATGGGGATGATGGTGCGTCGGCCATGCTGCGTCTCACCACAGGAGTAGGCCTCGCCTAATGTTACTTTCAGTTGCAGGGCAAACTCCAATTGTGGAGTGTCTTTGGGTTCGTCAACTGTCTGCGCCCCTACAGGGCTAAATACAAAATGCAAAATGAAAATTAAAAATAGTGCTCTTTGTTTCATATGTCTTAACTTCTTTAACTTGAACTTCGTTCGAGCCTGCTTTCGCTCGGAATAACTGGAACAAGTTCCGTTCTTCTCTCGCTTAATCGCAGCCTTCTTAATATTTGAATGAGGAACCACCGAGGAACTCACGGAGGAGTGACGTGGGCGGAATCTGATCTTCTGGAATGGGGTGAATGTAGCTCAGGAATTTGCGCAGGCGATAGGCCTCGGCATATTCTTCGCAGTTTTCTGGCACCTGTTCGAGCACGGGTTCTGCCTGACGCTTGATGACGGCCAGTTCGAAGAGCATAGCGCTGTTGAACATGGCATCGGCATTTTCCTGGAAGGGGAATATCCAGCGGTTCTCGCCACGACGTACCGAGGGCCAGCGGCGGATGGTCTCGCGGGCCGAGACACCGCGATATTTATGGTCGCGGATGATGCGGCGCAACAGACGGTTGTCGGTGGTGGGGATGTAGTTGTGGTTGTCGAGCAGAATGGTGGTCAGCGCAGAGGCGTAGACACGATAGATCTGCTCTTGTGGAATGCTGGCGGTGAGTTCAGGGTTCAGTGCGTGGATGCCCTCGACGACGAGCACTTCGCTGCCCTTGAGTTGCAGCTTCTTGCCGCTCCACTCACTCTTGCCTGACTGGAAGTTATATCTTGGCAGTTCGACTTCTTCGCCCCGGAAGAGGGCGTTCATCTGCTCATTGAGCAGTGGGATGTTCAGGGCATGCAGATGCTCGAAGTCGTAGTCGCCGCTTTCGTCGCGTGGTGTCTGGTCGCGGTCGAGGAAGTAGTCGTCGAGCGAGATGCCGATGGGTTTCAAGCCGTTGACGGCCAGCTGTACGCTGAGACGCTTGCAGGTCGTAGTCTTGCCACTGCTGCTGGGTCCGGCAATGAGCACCAGTTTGATGCCTTTGCGCTTGGCGATGTCATCGGCAATCTGTGCTATCTTCTTCTCTTGCAAGGCCTCGCTGATCTGGATGAGCTGATTGGAATAGCCTTTGTCGATGGCTACGTTCAGGTCACCTACGGTGCGCAACCCCACAATATCCTGCCATTGGTGGTGTTCCTTGAAGATTTCGAACATCTTGTCCTGACGGACGAAGGCACCCAGCTTCGAGGGGTCGTCCGTCGACGGGATACGCAGCAGCACACCGCCGTAGTAGTACTCCAGTCCGAAGAGGTAGATTTGCGAGGTGTTGGTAAGCAATGCACCATAGTAATAGTCCACATAGCCGTCGATATCGTAATAGGTGGTATAGAGCGACCCCTGGCCCTCGAGGAGCTTGACTTTCGAGTAGGAACGGCTCTCGCGGAACATGCGGATGGCCTCCTCGGTGGTTGTCTCGTGACGATGAATGGGGATGGCAGCGTCAATCAGCGCCTTCATTCGTTCGCGCAGCTCATGCACATCGTCGGGGGTTATCTCAATGGGTTTGTTGTTCTCGTCCTTCCGTCGGATGTCGACATAGTATCCGTTGGAAACGGGAATGTCGATACAGACGGTACAATCGGGCCACAGGTCGTGAGCCGCCTTGTTGAGTACGAAGAACAGCGAACGGGTATAGGCTCGCAGACCACTGGACGAGCGGATGTCGAGGAACTCGATGTCCTTGGGTTTATACACGCGGAAGTGCATGCCTTCAACCTTGTTATTAACACGTGCACTGATGGGTCCGTACTCCATTTCGAGCCCCAAAAGCGAAAAAATTTCAGAAAGATGGCTTCCGATGCTGATATTTAGAGATTTTTTATTATTTTTGCAACGGATTTGAATTTGTTGTTCCATAAACGTAAGTTTTTAGTGACGGCAAAGGTACAAAATAAAAGTGAAAAGTGAATAGTGAAAAGTGAAAAATTTGCTTCCGCACAGCTTAAAATAAACAAAAACTATAATTATTTATGTCAATTTGGGTAATTTTCACGCTTTTGGGCTCGCTGGCTCTGCTGATGTTCGGTATGAAGACCATGAGTGAGGCACTCCAAAAGATGGCGGGTCCGCAGTTGCGACACGTCTTGGGAGCTATGACCACGAACCGTTTTACAGGTATGTTGACGGGTACGTTGGTGACGGCTTCGGTACAATCCTCTACTGCTACGACGGTAATGACCGTTTCGTTTGTCAATGCCGGACTGTTGACGCTGGCACAGGCCATCTCGGTCATCATGGGTGCCAACATCGGAACGACGTTGACGGCCTGGATCATGTCGGCAGGTATGTCGTTCGACGTTAGTAGCTTGTCGTATCCGGCCTTCTTTATCGGTATCATCCTTATCTATCAGAAGAAGTACCGCTACATTGGAGACTTCCTGTTTGGTATCGCTTTCTTGGTGTTTGCACTGGCCATCCTGCGCAAGACGGGACAGGACATGCATTTGGGTGAGAATCAGGCTGTGCTGGACTTCTTTGCCTCGTTCGACCCCAATTCGTTCCTAACCACGTTGATATTCCTCGTGTTGGGTGGCATTCTGACGTTCTGCGTACAGTCGTCAGCAGCGGTAATGGCCATCACGATGATCCTGTGCTCCAGTGGTGCCCTGCCCATTTATCAGGGTATTGCATTGGTAATGGGTGAGAATATCGGTACTACCGTGACGTCGAACTTAGCGGCGATGTCGGCGAATACCCAAGCGCGACGGGCGGCGTTGGCACACATGTTCTTCAACGTGTTCGGCGTCTTCTGGATCCTGTTCGTGTTCCGCCCGTTCATCGACATGGTCTGCGGATGGGTAGGCTATGACGTCGACATGCAGAAGGAGGTTGTCGGTGCCCAAGCCTACTTGGCCAATGCCGCCAAGCTGAGCTTCGTGCTGGCCGCATTCCATACCTCGTTCAACGTGGTCAATACCTTCATTCTCATCTGGTTCATCCCGCAGATCGAGAAGTTTGTGTGCTGGGTCATCAAACCCAAGAAGGTCGACGAGGAAGAAGATTTCCGTCTGCATTTCATTACTGCTGGTTTCATGAAGACCCCCGAGCTCTCAGTGCTTGAGGCTCAGAAGGAGATTCAGTCGTTCTCCGAACGTATGCAGCGCATGTTCGGCATGGTGCGCGAATTGCTGACACTCTCGTCGAGTGCAAACAGCAAGAAAGACAACCAGGCTGGTGACTTCAACAAGCTGTATACACGCATTGAGAAGTATGAGGGCATTTCGGACAATATGGAACTTGAGATTGCCAACTATCTGAACTCCGTCAGTGATGCTCACCTGTCAGACGACACCAAGGCCAAGATTCGTGCTATGTTGCGTGAGGTCAGTGAGTTGGAGTCTATCGGCGACGCCTGCTTCAATATGGCCCGTACCATCTCGCGCAAGTATAACGGCAAGGAAGACCACTTCGTCGAGAAACAGTACGACCATCTGCACCAGATGATGGAACTGACCGACCAGTCGCTGTCACAGATGAACCGTCTGTTGCAGGGACGCAAGGAGTCGTTCGACGTCAACCGCACGTTTAACATTGAGAACGAGATTAACAACTACCGCAACCAGTTGAAGTCGCAGAACATTACCGACATCAATAACCGCGAGTACACCTATGCAGTAGGTACCATTTATATGGATCTCATCAACGAATGCGAGAAGCTGGGTGACTATGTCGTCAACGTAGTTGAGGCTCGTATGGGATTGCACTAATAAGCTGTTTGCTGCACGAAAACAGATCGCAAAGTGAAGAAAAGAGAAAAAAACGATGCGATTCCGAAAATAAAAGCATAAAAAGTGTGTCGTTTCGAAAAAATTAATTAAATTTGCAGGCAAATAACAAAACTTTGGTAATATGCGAAGAAAACTGTTTTTAACCGCCATAATGTTGACCTTAGCGTTGACGATGATGGCACAGATTACAAATTCTGCTCTGAGCGGAAAGGTAACCATGCAGGATACCAAGGAAGAGGTGATTGGCGCCACAGTGCAGGCTGTTCACGATCCCTCGGGTACCAAGTATGCTGCAATCACGAATGTGGATGGTCGTTTCAATATCCAAGGTATGCGTAATGGTGGCCCGTACACCGTTACCATCAGCTACATTGGTTACGACACCAGAACATTCAAGGATATCTACCTGCAGCTGGGTGAAACGTATAACCTTAACGTAGTGATTTCCGAGAATGCCAATGAGCTGGCAGAAGTTGTGGTCAGTGGTAAGGCTTCGAAGTTTGCCGCAGAGAAGACGGGTGCTTCGACCAACGTTAACAACCGTACCATCCAGGAGCTGCCTACCATTAGCCGTTCTATCGGTGATATTGCGAAGCTCTCTCCATACTATGGAGGTTCTAACAGTTTTGCTGGCAGCAATGGTAAGATGGCTAACTTTACCCTCGACGGTGCTAACCTGAACAATAACTTCGGTCTGAACTCCAACCTGCCTGGTGGTGGCAACCCCGTATCAATGGATGCCATCGACGAAGTGCAGATGGTGGTGGCTCCCTTCGATGTTCGTCAGTCGAACTTCATCGGTGGTGGTATCAATGCCGTAACGAAGTCGGGTACGAACACCTTCAAAGGCACAGCTTATTTCTACTATACCAGCGAGGATATGCACGGCAACCGTGTGGACGGCGTGCAGAACTCGGAGCCGAATCCTTCCGAGGAGAAGACCTGGGGTTTCACCTTAGGTGGACCCATCATCAAGGATAAACTGTTTTTCTTTGCCAATATTGAGCGTGTAGAGACTGAGAACATCCCCACTTATTGGCATCCGGATTTAGATGGCTCGACCAAAGGAGCAGGCGACCAGAAGACCTATACCTCGCGTACAACGCTGGCGGACATGGAGATGATATCCAAATATGTCATGGATAAGTATGGATACGATACCGGTTCTCCCACTGCCTATCCTGGTGGCATCAAGAACAACAAGTATCTGGCTCGTATCGACTGGAACATCAATCAGAGTCACCACTTGGCAGTGCGTTTCAACCACACCAACAATACAAAGTGGACTCCACCCTCGGCAACCTCACGTGATGCAGGTAATCTCAGTTCTGCTTGCGTAGGTATCAACGCTATGGCATTTGCCAATTCGTTCTATAGCCAGGATAACAAGGTGACGACGTTCTCGTTCGACCTGAACAGCCGCTTTGGCGACAAGGCTTCTAACCAGCTGTTGGCAACCTATTCTGACATGGACGACCCACGTAGCAGCAATTCGTCGATGTTCCCCATGATTGATATTATGAATGGTAAAGAACCCTACATAACGCTGGGTTATGAGCTCTTTACTTATCAGAATCGTGTGCGTAACCAGATTCTGACTGTTAACGACAACTTTACCTACTATCTGGGCAGTCATAAGCTGATGGCTGGTTTGAACTTTGAGCACCAGAAGGCATTGAATAACTATGTGCGTCAGGGTACGGGTTACTATCGTTATGCCAGCATGGAGGACTTCATGAGTGGTGCTGCTCCGACAGCTGTTGCTCTGACTGTGGGTAATAATGGTAATCCTGAGCCGTCGTCAGAGGTGAAGTTCAATCAGATTGGCTTCTATTTGCAGGACGACTGGAACGTTACCGACAAACTCAAACTGAACTTTGGCATTCGTTTCGACAACCTGCTGTTCCAGAATAGCGGTGCTGTGCGCAATGACGAGTTGTATGCCGTTGACTTTGGAGGCCGTCACGTCGATACCGGTCAGTGGCCGAACAGCAACTGGCAGATTTCTCCGCGTGTGGGCTTTACCTACGATGTCTTTGGCGACAGGATGCTGAAGGTTCGTGGTGGTACGGGTCTCTTTGCAGGACGTCTGCCCTTGGTGTTCTTTACCAATATGCCGAGCCAGTCGGGTATGATTCAGACCACCTATGTCTCTACAGATCCCACTATTATGGCGCAGTTTGCTGGCGACGTGAAGACCGATGTCCGGGAGATGGAAGCTGTCATGAAGGACTATGCACAGGGCATGAAATATTATGCTGCTGTGGATCCAGACTTCAAGATGCCTCAGGTATGGAAGACCAGCATCGCTGTCGACTATCAGGTGCCTGTTAACTTCCCGTTGACGCTGACTGGTGAGTTCACTTATACCAAGAATATCAATGCCGTTCATCTGGACAACTGGGATCAGAAACCAGCGGACGAGACCTGGATGCGTATGACTGGAGCTGACAATCGTTTGATCTATCCGGCAGCAAAGGACTATAAGTATACCTCAAAGGGCACCTACGTTCTCTGTAATAACCATAAGGGTTATGGTTGGACAGCCAGTGTACAGTTGAATGCAGAACCTCTCAAGAACCTGTATGTCACCGCAGCCTATACCCACACTGTGAACAAGGAAGTGACGGGTCTGCCAGGTTCTAATGCACAGTCTGCTTGGCAGTCTCAGTATACCGTTAACGGACCGAATGCATTCGAAGTCATGAATTCAGGCTATGCCACTCCCGACCGTGTTATTGCCAACGTCAGCTACAAGTATGGCAAGGACCACTTCTCGCTGTTCTATAGCGGCTATTCTCCCGCTGGTTACAGCTACACCTATGCCAACGACATCAATGGCGATGGTCTGGCATACGACCTGATGTATATCCCGCGCGATGATTCGGAAATCAAGTTCTCTACCGATGCCGACCGTATTGCTTTCTGGCAGTTCCTCGAGCAGGACGACTACCTGAGCAGCCATCGTGGCGAGTATGCTGGTGCTTATGCAGCACGTGCTCCTTGGGTACACAGCTTTGACTTCAAGTGGGCTCACGACTTCGATCTGAAGATTGGAAGCACCACGCATAAGTTGCAGCTCATTGCCAACGTCGAGAACATCGGCAACCTGCTGAACTCGAAGTGGGGCGTAGCCAAGCAGATTCCTGGAACAACCTACAACCAGTTCAAGTTGTTGACCGTTGCCAATGCTGCTGACATCAAGAAAGGTGCACAGCCCGTCTTCCGCATGAACACCGACCTGAAGACAGCGTGGGACTACAACCACAGCTACGGCCAGTGCTGGCGCCTGCAGCTCGGTGTGAAGTACTACTTCAACTAAGCCTCGCGCGCATATATATAATAAGGTGGCACTCCTGCCAAAGGTGTGCCACCTTATTATGTTCTACCAGTTGTAATCCTCTACATAGCCGTCGAACTCCACGTCGCCTGACCACCCGTTTTCGCGAAACAGGTCACGGATGTCCTGCTGCAAAGCGGGGGGAATAAGGCGCGTGCCGTTGCGGTACTCATAGTAGTTAGCCCTCATGAGCTTTCTCAATCAATAGTTCTTTTTCCATAATCTCAATATTCTTTTTCGTTTCTAATTTTTCAATGAATTCGTAAATGTCCCTTCCTTCTTCCCGTTTTTGCTTGCTCACACGGTGCCTGTCACCCTGCTCTGTGCAATTTTAACATCCGTTAACCTAAACAACGTTTCGGCAGTTTTTATCTACATTTGGTACACTACAAAGATAAAAAAGAAAAACTATGCTATGATAGCTACAATTCCCCTGAAACCCTTATGTACAGGGCGTTTAGCCTGTAGCAGGGTTTTGAAAAACCCTGCTACAACCCTGCTACAATCTGACAATTGTCGCATGCTGAAAAAATAGACTGTTCTTATTTTGCGTAGGCGGTTAAGGTGTTTTGCGTGTGCCCGCAAAGTGTTTTGGGTATGCCCGTAAGGTATTTTGCGTGTGCCCGCAAGGTTGTGAGGTGCCTTCTCGCTCCCTGTGCAAAGGCGTGTTGTACCTTGCGCGCCCCCTTGCGAACCCCCTTTCGGCCTCGTAGCCCGCACGGACGGACCACAACCCTTCAAAAGCAACTAATGCTCACACCCTTATATGATCACTCGTGTTTTTATAGAATTTCTATTATAGAATTTGTATAATTGATTTTTTTTGCTTACCTTTGCAGCCGAAAGGCTGCGAGACTGCTCACGCTCGGCATTGATGCCAGCATCATTGCCCTCGCTTAACCGCAGTTTTGCACCCAAAAGCAGTATTATGGAGAATCCGTTCTATATCACCGGCATCATCCCTGAGCCTTATTTCTGCGACAGGGAGAAAGAAACACAGTGGATCATACGTACACTTGGTAACAAGGCACACATCCTGCTCACCTCGCCCCGAAGAATGGGCAAGACGCAATTGATACGCCATGTTTTCGAGCAGCCGTCTGTTAAGGACAACTACTATACGTTCTATTCGGATATCTACGCAACAACCAGCCTGCATGAGCTTGTGTTGTTCCTTAGTAAGGAGATATACTCTGTACTGGTACCCAAAGGAAAGAATGTACTTGACAAATTTCTGGCGGGACTTCATTCCCTGGCTGGATGTTTCGGCTATGACCCGGTATCCAATACGCCTACTTTCAATATCAAACTAGGTGACATTCACGCTCCCGAGTTGACATTGGAAGAGATTTTCCGCTATTTGGAGCAGGCCGACAAGCCTTGTATCTTCGCCATTGATGAATTCCAGCAGATTGCGAATTATCCTGAGAAAAACGTAGAGGCCTTACTTCGCACCCATATTCAGAAAATGAACAACTGCCTGTTCATCTATGCCGGCAGTAATCGGCATGTTCTTGAGAATATGTTCAACTCTGCAGCCCAACCCTTCTACAACAGCGCAGAGCAGATTTATCTGGACAGCATCGCCAAGGATGTCTATACAGGTTTCGCTGAAGAACAGTTCACAAATGCCAACCGAACTATTACGCCCGAAGCTGCAGCTCTTGCTTACAACCTTTTCGAAGGACATACCTATTACGTTCACAATGTGCTCCACAACGCATTCGCCTATATAGACCCTAATAAGACCATAGAAGAATCCGACATTTACAAGATACTTGGCGACATCCTGGAGGAGAAAGGCCGTTCATTTGCCTCGGTGATGAACCAACTCAATTACCAGCAGAAAGAAACGCTGATTGCCATTGCCAAAGAAGGCAAGGCCAGCGGTGTTACCTCTGTCGCCTTCGTGAAGCAGCATGCGCTAAAATCCCCCAGCTCCGTGCAGTATGCCATTGGTGCCCTGCTGGAAAAACAACTCCTGACATACACAAATGCGGAACGTATAAAGATATACAGCGTTGCTGACAAATTCCTGGAAATGTGGATTTGCAAAACGTACTAATATCTAATGATTAATGCATATTGTTATCAGCATATCCGTCATCAGTTTCTGTCTGGTCATCAGCCTGACATGTGGCATTGTAATGCTGCACAAACGACGGGAGGTGGCCGACCGCTCGCGGCTCTTCCTGGCGATGTTTAATCTCTTCACGGCTCTACTTTGCGCATTCCGCCTCTTCACTGTGTGTTGACATTGACAGCTATTCTGGCGGATGGGGCCAAGTGATTATTAAATTTAGTGATGATACTGAAGTTTCACAGTCGTTTGGAGGAATTTCATCTACCACTACAGTAACTATTGATATTGAGAATAACGCGAAGGCTTCGGGAGTAAAGCAACTTTCTATTCAAGGTGGTACAAGCAATCCTACTATTAAGGTTAGTCGTATTTATTTGGTAAAGAAGGTCGAATACGAGGATGCTGCGAATGTTCCGTTTGCTTCTAATTTTGTAGAATACAACGATATTGCTTCATACTCTAATTCTGCAAAGGTGGAATTTACAATCAATGCAACTATCGTAACTGATAATAAATATATCGGTTGGGGTATTGGTAAGATTCAAAGTGCTAATGGAGCAGTTAGTGTTCCTGATTTTGCTTTAAAGAACGAGGGTAATAATGTGTACACATACACTATCAAGGATTTGAGAGAGGCCATTGAAGCTCCTGCAGCAACTGAAGGCGATCTTGCAGGAAAGCAGGGACTCTTATGGAACATCTGGGGTCAAGGAAAGGACAAAGGCAATACTTTCGAACTTACAAGCATCAAGGTATATGAAGTAAAGAACCTCTGTAGTGTCACTGTCGGCTCTGATGGCTGGACCACCTTCAGCTACAGCAAACCTATTGGTTTGGGTGGTGTCACAGCTTATTCTGCAAAGGTTATGGGTAATTATGTCAAGTTGACAAAGGTTACTGCCGCTCCTGCTAAAACAGCTGTAATCATCGAGGCTGAACCAGGAACGTATAAGATTCCTACCCTCGAAAGTGCTGCTGATTTATCTGACAACGACCTGCTGTATTCTGATGGATCAATTACAGGCGATGGTACCATTTATGTTCTGGCAAACAAGAATAGTAAGGTTGGTTTCTATAAGCTTGCTAACGGCGTGAAAGTTCCTGCAGGTAAGGGTTATCTGAAGGTTGCTGCTGGTGCTCCTGACTTCCTTGGTTTCGGTGGTGAGACTACTGGCATTGATGAAGTAAGAGGTCAGATGGAAGATGTAAGAGGTGAGTACTACAACCTCGCTGGTCAGCGCGTAGCTCAGCCCACGAAGGGTCTGTACATCGTGAATGGTAAGAAAGTCATTTTAAAGTAAAAGCACGCTAACGCGTGGAAATTCAACAAAATTGCCCCCAAAATTGAACAGAATATTTTGATTAATTTTGAATTAAATTTTGAACAATTTCTCGCTGAAAGCGACTAACATAAAAAAAGAAAAAAGATATGAAGAAAACATATATTTGCCCAGAAATGGATGTTGTAGAACTGGACATGCTCCAGCCGATACTGACAGGCTCTCTGCCTTTGAACGATACTATAGAGGTAGACGATCCTGAGGATATCCTTTCTCCTGGACTGGGTATAGAGAACGAACTGTTCGGATTCGGATTCTAATAATCCAACAGGTTTCTAATACACCCCAAAGAGGCTGTGTCATCAGCGACATAGCCTCTTTTATATATTAAATAACGAATATTGATTTGTAAAAAAAGCATAATAATATATAGGTACGTGTGGGTGGAAAGAGTTTTTTTGTTAACTTTGCAGAAATTTTCCACTTTAAACCAAAAAGAAATGAAACTGAAGAAAGTGTTGATGGCTGCGCTGATGTTGTTCAGCACGACAGCAATGGTGGCACAAATGCAGATGCCGCCGATTCCCATTGACCCCGATGTTCGCACGGGTAAACTGGACAATGGACTAACTTATTACATTCGTCACAACAATTGGCCTGAGCAGCGTGCTGAGTTCTATATTGCCCAGCGCGTAGGTTCTATCCAGGAGAACGACGACCAGCGTGGTCTGGCCCACTTCCTGGAGCACATGGCCTTTAACGGTTCGAAACATTTCAAGGGCAACGAACTGTTGCGCTGGTGTGAGAGCGTTGGCGTGAAGTTCGGTACTGACCTGAATGCCTATACCAGTATCGACCAGACGGTGTACAACATCAGTAATGTCCCCACCACTCGCGAGGGTATCATCGACTCATGTATGCTGATCCTCTACGACTGGGCCGACGGTCTGCTGCTGGAGCAGGAGGAGATTGAGAAGGAGCGTGGCGTGATTCACGAGGAGTGGCGCCTGCGCACCAGTGCCCAGATGCGTATGCTGGAGCGCGACCTGCCCAAGCTGTATCCGAATTCGAAGTACGGCTATCGTATGCCTATCGGACTGATGGAGGTTATCGACAACTTCGAGCGTCCCTTCCTGCAGGCTTACTACGAGAAGTGGTACCGTCCTGACAATCAGGCCATCATCGTCGTCGGTGACGTGGATGTAGACAAGGTTGAACAGAAGATCAAGGACCTCTTCTCGCCCATTAAGTTGCCTGAGAACCGTGCACTGGTTACGACGGAACCCGTTCCTGACAATAACGAGGCGATTATCGTCATCGACAAGGATAAGGAGCAGCGCTACAACATCGTTTCGTTGATGATGAAGCACGAGTCGTTCCCCGATTCTTTGAAGGGTACGATGGCTTATATGGTTGCCGACTACATCAAGGATGCAGCCATCAGCATGTTGAACGACCGTCTGCGCGAGTATGCCGAGAAGCCCGAGAGTCCCTTCCTGCAGGCTAGTGCAGGCGACGGAGTATATCTGCTGTCTCGTTCGGTCGACGCTTTCGGACTGGATGTCCTGCCCAAGGACGGCCAGGCTGAGGCTGCCCTGACTGCTGTCCTCACCGAGGCTCGCCGTGCTGCTGAGTTTGGCTTCACTCCTACGGAGTACAACCGTTTCAAGGCCAACTATGAGAGCAATATCGACAAGCAGTATTCTAATAAAGACAAGCGTTTCAACAGCCAGTTTGTAGGTCAGTATGTGCAGCACTTCCTGAACAAAGAGCCGATTCCCAGCATTGACTACACCCATGAGACGATGAAGCAGCTGATTCCCGTCTTGCCTCTCGAGGCTGTCAATATGGTGATGCAGGAACTGGTTTCCAAGAGCGACACCAATCTGGTGGTGCTGAACTTCAACACCGAGAAGGAGAATGGTGTATATCCTACAGAGGAGAGTCTAAAGAAAGCCATTGCCACTGCCCGTACAGCTGAGATTGAGGCTTATGTGGACAATGTGAAGGACGAGCCCCTGATGACCGAGCTGCCCAAGAAGGGTTCTATCGTGAAAGAGGTGAAGAGCGACCTCTTCGACTATACCGAGCTGACCCTTTCGAACGGTGCTATCGTTGTGCTGAAGAAGACCGACCTGAAGAAAGACCAGGTGCTGCTGCGTGGCTATGGCTACGGTGGCAGCGGCCTGTATGGCAATGAGGAGCTGCCTAACCTGAAGATGTTTAATGACGTGATTGGAGCCAGCGGTTTGGGCAACTTCTCGCATACAGAACTGGAGAAGGCTCTGGCTGGTAAGATTGCCAGTGCTTCCATGTCGATGGACGTTTATCGCGAGTATATCAGCGGTAGCTCGACGCCGAAGGATGTGGAGACTATGCTGCAGCTGGTGTACTTGATGTTCACCAATATCAACAAGGACCAGAAGTCGTACGATAACCTGATGCAGACCACTGAGGTACAGCTGAGAAACCGCCTGTTGCAGCCCGAGACTGTCTTCTCTGACTCACTGACGCTGACGCTGGGTAACCACCATCCCCGTGTAAAGCCGTTTGACCTGGATGACCTGAAGAAGGTCGATTACGACCGTATTCTGCAGATTGCCAAGGAGCGTACGGCCAATGCCGCTGCCTATACGTTCGACATCGTAGGTAACTACGACGAGGAAACCATCCGTCCCCTCATCGAGCAGTATATTGGTTCGCTGCCTTCTCAGAAGAAGGTGGAGAAGTCTGCGTACATCGATACCGACTTCAAGGGTGAAGTTATCAACAGCTTCAAGCACAAGGCTGAGACTCCGAGGTCGATTGCCGTCATGTTATGGTATACGAAAGATATACCTTTCACTTCGGAGAACAGCATCAAGGCCTCGATAGCCGGACAGATCCTGTCGATGGAGTATCTGAAGAAGATTCGTGAGGACGCCAGCGCCGCCTATACTGTAGGTGCCAGTGGAAACCTCAGCACCGACGACTTCGAGAACAGTACCACCCTCTATGTCTATTGCCCCATGAAGCCCGAGAAGGCCGATGTCGCCTTGCAGATTATGCGCGACGAGGTGCAGGCACTGACCAAGGGATGTGATCCTGACAAGTTGGCTAAGGTGAAGGAGTATATGATCAAGAATCATGCTGATCAGCTGAAGCAGAACAACTACTGGATAACGACCATCGATATGTGGCGCTATAAGGGTGTCAATTTCGACAAGGACTATGAGCAGCTGGTGAATGCCCAGACTCCTGAGAGCATCGCCGCCTTTGCCAAGGAACTGCTTAAGTCAGGCAACCGCGCAGAGGTTGTGATGATGCCCGAAGAGTAGTTTTTATTGCTAATTCATAAAAAAACGGCCTACTCTCATGAAGTGTAGGCCGTTTTATTTTGCTATGTGGCAAAAAGTGTGTACCTTTGCAAAAAATTTTGGATATGAGTTATTTGTTTTCATCAGAATCAGTGTCCGAAGGCCATCCTGATAAAGTGGCCGACCAGATAAGCGACGCTATTCTCGACCAGTTTCTGGCTTACGACGAACATGCCCGTGTGGCTTGTGAGTCGTTTGTCACTACAGGTCAGGTAGTGCTGATGGGTGAGGTGCGCAGTGAGGTGTATATCGACCTGCAGACCATCGCCCGCAATACCATCAAGAAGATTGGCTATACGAAGGCGGAGTATCAGTTTGACGGCAATTCGTGTGGTATCCTGACAGCCATTCACGAGCAGAGTGAAGACATCAATCGCGGTGTCGATAACGGCGACGAAGACGAACAGGGTGCTGGCGACCAGGGCATGATGTTCGGCTATGCCACTAACGAGACAGAGAACCTGATGCCTGTGTCGCTCGACTTGGCTCACCTCATCATGCGCACCTTGGCGGAAATCCGTAAGGAAGGCAAGGTGATGACCTATCTGCGCCCTGATGCCAAGAGTCAGGTGACGGTGCAGTATAGCGACGCGGGTATTCCCGAGCGTATCGATACCATCGTGGTATCCACGCAGCACGATGAGTTCGACGAGGACGAGAAGATGCTCGCCAAGATCAAGGACGACGTCATCAACATCCTGATTCCCCGTGTCAAGCAGAAGATCCACTCTGAAAGTGTGTTGTCGCTGTTCGGCAACGACATTAAATACTACGTGAATCCGACAGGTAAGTTTGTGATTGGCGGACCTCATGGCGATACAGGTCTGACGGGTCGTAAGATCATCGTCGACACCTATGGTGGCAAGGGCGCCCATGGTGGCGGCGCCTTCTCGGGCAAGGACTCATCGAAGGTAGACCGTAGTGCCGCCTATGCCGCACGACATATTGCCAAGAATATGGTGGCTGCAGGGGTGGCTGACGAGATGCTCGTTCAGGTGAGCTATGCCATTGGTGTGGCCAAGCCCATGAACATTTATGTGAACACCTATGGCCGCTCGCGTGTAAACATGACCGATGGCGAGATTGCCCAGAAGATTGAACAGCTCTTCGACCTGCGTCCGAAAGCTATCGAACGCACGTTGAAGCTGCGCCAGCCCATGTATCTCGAAACGGCTGCCTATGGTCATATGGGGCGTCAGTCGGAGGTGGTAAAGAAGACCTTCACCAGCCGGTATCATGAGACCAAAACGATCGATGTGGAGTTGTTTACATGGGAGAAACGGGATAGGGTAGACGATATCAAACGGGCATTTGGTATCTAAGTTCTCATCATTGATAATGGCACTGCAGCAAGAAAGCGTTTTCGGACAAGAGGGTGGTGGTGTACAGGGGGATTCCGCTGTTCACCACCATACTGTACTGACACCCAAAATGGTGCTCAGCTGGTTGCCCAAGAGCGCTACTCCTGCCCAGCAGGACTCGGCTATTCAAGCACATTTCAAGCCTTCGGAGATTCGATGGAGCAGTCGTCCTGACACCCTTCACTTGCCTGGTCACGACAAGGGGCACAATATGATGGATGTTAACTTGCCCCAGTATTATCGGGAGGGCTTCTTTTCTAAGGACTCACTGTTTCATCCAGAACTGCCCGGAGGACGCTATGGCGTGCCTGGAGACCCCGTTCCTTATTCGGTACAACACGATAACGTCATTGTCTCGCTGCTATTGCTGTTGTTTGTTTTGGCAACGATAGCATTCTCAAATACAAGGAATTTCGTCGTACGCCAGACGAAGAACTTTTTCAATACCAACCGAGAAGGCCTGACGGAAATCACAGAAACGGCTGTGGAGATTCGTTTCCAGACGTTCCTGGCCTTCTTGAACTGCCTGCTTCTGGCGATACTATTCTATTTCTATACACTCCACTTTATTGGTGAAACTTTTCTTCTAGACTCCCAATATCATCTGATTGCCATCTTCCTGGGAATATCGGTTGTCTATTTCCTGGTGAAATCCTTGTTGTATACGATAGTCAACATGGTGTTCTTTGATGGTAAAAAGAACCGACAATGGATGAGGTCTTTTCTTTACATTTCCTCTGTCGAAGGTGCATTGCTCTTCCCCTTGGTTGTCATATGGACATTTTTCAATATATCTATCCGAAATGCTGTGATTTATGTCCTGATAGTCTTGGCAATCGTTAAAATTTTGGAGCTTTTTAAGTGTTTTCTTATCTTTTTCCGACAAAATGTCGTTAAATTGCAGATTATTTTGTACTTTTGCACCCTCGAAATCATACCTTTGCTCCTTTTTTGGGGTGCGTTGGTGTTTACGGCAAATAGTTTGAAAATAAATTTTTAGGACAAGAATGATAAAGAAGATTTTGGTTTCACAACCTAAACCGTCAAGCGAGAAATCGCCTTATTTTGACATTGCCTCTAGATTTGGTGTAGAACTGGTGTTTCGCCCGTTCATCAAGGTTGAGGGAATCTCTGCCAAGGAATTCCGCACACAGAAGGTGAATATTCTCGACTATACAGCTATTGTATTCACCTCGCGCCATGCTATCGATCATTTCTTCACACTGGCCAAGGAAATGCGCCTGGCTATTCCTGAGGATATGAAGTATTTCTGCGTCACAGAGACTATTTCGTTGTATATCCAGAAATATGTGCAGTATCGCAAGCGTAAGGTGTTCTTCGGAACGACGGGTAAGATTGACGATCTTGTTCCTACGATGGCAAAGCATAAGGCTGAGAAATACCTTGTCCCCATGAGCGACGTTCACAATGACGCTATCGCCCAGATGCTTGACGCCAAGAAGTTGAATCATTGTGAGTGTGTGATGTATCGTACCGTCAGCAATGACTTTACTCCTGAGGAAGTGAAGACGTTCGACTACGACATGCTCGTGTTCTTTAGTCCTGCCGGTATTGAGGCGTTGACCAAGAATTTCCCCGGTTTCAAGCAGGGTGACATTGCTATTGCCACTTTTGGCCCAGCTACTGCAAAGGCTGCTCGCGACGCAGGCCTGCGCCTCGACTTGGAGGCCCCCACGGAGAAGTATCCTTCGATGACGGGAGCTCTGCAGCACTATTTGCTCGAAACCCAAGAAGATTAACCCAAGCTTTACGCGACAATGATAGCTCCTTGTCTGAAGAAGCGGGAGCGCATGGTCAGCCAGAAGCTGATAGATACGCTCTTTGGAGGAGGATGTAGCCAGTCGATGGCTGCATTTCCGTTAAGAGCAGTATATATTAAAAAGGAACGCGCGCAAGGCGATGCACCTGTTCAGATTCTCGTCAGCGTTCCTAAGAAACGGATTAAGCATGCCGTAGACAGAAATCGTGTGAAACGTCAGGTTCGTGAAGCCTTTCGTCAGCACAAACAACTGCTGTATGAGGCACTGGCAGAGCACGAACAACTGTTGCTGGCGTTTATTTGGTTGTCAGACGAACATCGCCCTTCAAGGGACGTGGAGTCAAGAGTGGTCGGATTGATGCAAAGAATGGCAGAAAAGCTATGAAGACCTTGTTCCATTACCTGTCGCGAACGATAGCGTGGCTGCTGATTCTGCCCATCCGGTTCTATCAGATCTGCATATCACCACTGCTTGGCCCGTCTTGCCGTTTTACACCGACCTGTAGCGAGTACGCTCGCCAGGCATTGTTAAAACACGGTCCGATAAAGGGACTCTATCTCGCCATCTGGCGAATCTTAAGATGTAACCCATGGGGTGGCTCGGGCTATGACCCGGTGCCGTAAGGCTTCAAAGCATCGAAAGGTCGTAATATCGTAATAACGTAATAACGAAATATCGAAAAGAACATTAATATGAAGAAGAACTTTGTTGAAGAACTGAAATGGCGCGGCATGCTGGCACAGATGATGCCTGGCACAGAAGAGCTGCTCCAGAAAGAAATGGTAACAGCCTATTTGGGAACAGATCCTACGGCCGACTCTCTGCATATCGGCCACCTCTGTGGTATCATGATGCTGCGTCACCTGCAGCGTTGCGGTCACAAGCCCATCATCCTGGTGGGTGGTGCTACCGGTATGATTGGCGATCCTTCTGGCAAGTCGCAGGAGCGTAACCTGCTGAACGAAGAGACGCTGCGTCACAATCAGGAGTGCATCAAGGCTCAGGTGTCGAAGTTCCTCGACTTCGAGTCGAAGGATGCCAACGCAGCAGAGATGGTCAACAATTACGACTGGATGAAGGACTTTACGTTCTTGGACTTTGCCCGTGAGGTGGGTAAGCATATCACGGTGAACTATATGATGGCTAAAGACAGCGTGCAGCAGCGCCTGAATGGTACAGCTCGCGACGGTCTGAGCTTTACAGAATTCACCTACCAGTTGTTGCAGGGCTACGACTTCCTCTATCTCTACCAGCATAAGAACTGTAAGTTGCAGTTGGGTGGTAACGACCAGTGGGGTAACATCACTACTGGTACCGAGCTTATCCGCCGTACGCTGGGCTATGAGAACGAGGCCTTCGCGCTGACCTGTCCGCTGATTACCAAGAGCGACGGCAAGAAGTTCGGTAAGACCGAGAGTGGAAACATCTGGCTCGATCCCAAGCGCACCACGCCGTATAAGTTCTATCAGTTCTGGCTCAACGTCAGCGACGACGATGCCGAGAAGTACATCAAGATCTTTACCTCGTTGGAGAAGGAAGTGATTGATGCCCTCGTTGAGGAGCACAAGCAGGACCCTGGCCGTCGTGTGCTGCAGAAGCGTCTGGCTGAGGAAGTTACTGTCATGGTACACTCGCAGGAGGCCCTTGATGCTGCTATCGAAGCTTCTAATCTGCTCTTTGGCAAGTCTACCAAGGAAGGATTGGAGAAACTCGACGAGCAGACATTCCTCGATGTCTTCGATGGTGTTCCCCAGTTCGAGATTTCAAAGGATCAGCTGAATCAGCCCGCTATCGAGCTCTTCACCACTGTCGCTCCCGTATTCCCCTCAAAGGGTGAAATGCGCAAGATGGTGCAGGGTGGTGGTGTCTCGCTGAACAAGGAGAAACTGACCGACCAGAATCGTCCCGTTACCGCTGATGACCTCATCGACGGCAAGTATCTTTTGGCTCAGAAGGGCAAGAAGAACTACTACTTGTTAATCGTAAAGTAATATTTGGCTGCAAAATTTTGGTACTTCAAAATATTTTTGTACCTTTGCAGCCACATTGTCCAATGGTGTAATGGTAGCACAACAGGTTTTGGTTCTGTTTGTGGTGGTTCGAATCCGCCTTGGACAACAAAAAACTATTCTCTAAAAACAAACTATTATGGCAAATCTATTTTCATTAGAAGGTAAGAATGCATGGATTACTGGTGCATCTTACGGAATTGGTTTTAACATCGCCAAGGCTTTCGTTGCTGCAGGCATCAAGACCATTATCTTCAACGACATCAATGAAGCTGCCCTGCAGCGTGGTTTGGACAACTACAAGGAGGCTGGCATTACCAACGTGAAGGGTTATGTCTGTGACGTGACGGATGAGAATGCTGTGAAGGCTCTGGTCGACAAGATCCATGCTGAGGTTGGTCAGATTGATATCCTGGTGAACAATGCCGGTATCATCAAGCGCATCCCCATGCACGAGATGAAGCGTGCCGAGTTCCAGCAGGTCATCGACGTCGACCTGGTGGCTCCTTACATCTGCTCAGCTGCCGTCGTTCCTGAGATGATGGAGCGTCGTGAGGGTAAGATCATCAATATCTGTTCGATGATGTCAGAACTGGGTCGTGAGACAGTTTCAGCTTATGCTGCAGCCAAGGGCGGTCTGAAGATGCTCACACGTAACATCTGCTCTGAGTATGGTGAGTACAACATCCAGTGTAACGGTATCGGCCCGGGCTACATCGCAACCCCACAGACTGCTCCTCTCCGTGAGCGTCAGCCTGACGGAAGCCGTCATCCGTTCGACTCGTTCATCTGTGCCAAGACACCTGCCGGACGTTGGCTCGATCCTTCTGAGCTGGGTGGCCCCGCTGTGTTCCTGGCTTCCCACGCTTCCGATGCTGTCAACGGTCACGTGCTCTACGTGGACGGTGGTATTTTGGCTTACATTGGCAAGCAGCCCTGATTCGGTTTTAAAACGTTGGCGATTGACAAGCTGCCAATCGCTAACGGTCAGTTACAAAAAAAAGAGGCTTCATCAATAAGATGAGGCCTCTTGAAAATTTATTTACAAAGATTACTTGTTAACGGCATCAGCGAATTCCTGACCAGCCTTGAACTTAGCAACCTTCTTAGCAGCGATCTTAATCTTCTGCTTGGTAGCGGGGTTGATACCCTCACGGGCGGGCTTCTCATTAACAGCGAAAGTTCCGAAACCTACGAGCTGTACTTTGTCACCTGCTACGAGAGCTGCCTTGATAGCTTCTACACCAGCCTCGAGAGCCTTTTTTGCGTCAACTTTGGTCAGACCTGCACCTGCAGCAATCTTCTCAATTAATTCTGTCTTGTTCATAATTTTGTAGTTTTAAAAGTTAAATTAAAAATGTTTAAGTCAAATTCTGACGCAAATATATGACAAAGAATTCATAAAACAAACAAAAAAAGGAAAAAAATGAGTTTTTTCATAAAAAAAAGTGTGTATTGTCCCATTTTTGTGCTCAAACACGGATATTTTTTGTAATTTTGCGCCCGAAACGGCATCATCGTTAAAACGTGAGCCAAATGACATAACTAACAGATAAGAAGTAAAATGAACAATATTCCCACGATGACCAAGAACCTGCTCATTGTCAACTTTCTGACATTTGTGGCAACATGGGTTTTACAATTACGAGGTGTAGACCTGACGAACTTGTTAGGACTTCATTTTTTCTTGGCCAGTGATTTCCATTTTTATCAGTTCTTTACTTACATGTTTCTGCATGGCAGTTTTACGCATATTTTTTTCAATATGTTTGCCTTGTGGATGTTTGGTGCGGTAATCGAACGCGTGTGGGGTCCGAAAAAAATCATTTTTTATTACATTTGTTGTGGTATTGGTGCTGGTGTTGCTCAGGAACTGGTGCAGTATGTCAGTTACTCTATAGAGGGTCTCGCGGCCTATCAATACGTGAATGCCGGTGGTGTGCAGATGACTACCGATGCCTATATTAACCTATGGACTACCATTGGAGCCTCGGGTGCTGTCTATGCCATCTTGTTGGCTTTTGGTATGATATTTCCCAACGAACGGCTGTTTATCATTCCATTCCCGTTTCCCATTAAGGCCAAGTGGCTCGTTGCGGGATATATTGTCATTGAACTTGTCTCGGCAATGAGTGGACCTGGTGACGGAGTGGCCCATATGGCTCATTTGGGTGGTATGCTGTTTGGCTTCCTGCTCATCCGTTATTGGCAGAAACACCCGGATTCCAGTCAGCGTTTCGGACGCAGTCGCGGCCAGGAGTTCTTCGAAAACATGAAGCGTCGTTATGACCAGTGCCAACAGGACCAGCGGAACAACCGTATGCATGCTGAAGAAACCCAACGCCGTCGTGAGACAGATGAGGAGTATAATGCCCGTAAGCGCCAGAATCAGGAGGAAGTCGATGCTATCTTGGATAAGATCCGCAAGAGTGGCTATGATAGTCTGACAAAGGAGGAGAAGCAGAAATTGTTTGACCAAAGCCACCAGTCGTGATAAAACAGTTGAAGAAATTTACCGTTCAAGTGATAGCGGGGGCGAATGTCGCCTCCGTCATTGTCATGTTACTGGTAGGCTATAGCGACCGTCTGAACCCCACGGATCATCCTTTGCTCTCGACATTGGGTATGACGCTACCCATTTTCTTGCTGATTAATCTGGCTTTCATCTTTTTTTGGCTGATTTTCAAGTGGCGTATGGTATGGATTTCCGTGTGTGGTTTTCTGTTGGCATACGTTCCTATTAGTATTTATATGCCCATCAATAGTCAAAAGGATATTCCTGAGGGGGCGCTGAAGGTTATTTCCTATAATGTCTGCTCCTATGGGGGCAACTATAAGTATGAAGACGGTTTTGAGCATGTGCGCGACTATCTGTTTGAAGAAAACCCCGATATCGTTTGCCTTCAGGAAGATGTGGATACATGGCGTCGCTATGCGTTTATTCACTACGAGAAGCATTTTGCCCATAACGATACGATGGTCATAGCGAATACCTCACAGAGTTTCAATGCTTTGGGTATTCATACGAAGTATCCGATTATTCGACGAGAATGCATACCTTATCAGTCGGAGGCCAATGGCAGTGTGGCTTGGTGGTTGAAGGTGGGCGACGACACGTTGATAGTTGTCAACAATCATTTTGAGAGTTGCCATCTGAGCAGTGACGACCGTAAACAGTACCGCCAGATACTAAAGGGCGAAATGTCTCGCGACTCCGTACGCGAAGAGTCGAAAATGTTGTTGATTAAACTGGCAGAGGCTAATGCCAAGCGTGCCGGACAAATCCGTGCTGTCCGTCGCTATGTTCAGGAACATGACCAGTATCCCGTTATTGTATGCGGCGACTTCAACGATAATCCCATATCCTACTCTCGTCATGCTATGGCCGAGGCGATGACCGACTGTTTTGTCGAGACTGGAAAAGGTATCGGTTTGTCATATAATCAGAAAGCGTTTTCGTTCCGAATTGACCACTTTTTCTGTAATGAAAAGCTAGAGCCCTATTATTGCAAAATTGATGGCGAAATGGACGCAAGTGACCATAATCCGCTCATTTGTTGGCTCAAAATCAGGCCAAAGCATTAAAAAATGTATGAAAAGTGCCGAATTATTTCGGTAAATGAAGAAAAAAGCGTATATTTGCAGGCTAAAAAAGCAAAATAATAAATTATAATAATAAATAAACAACAATGCAAAACAAAGGAATTGTAAAATTTATCGCAATCGTTTTGATTCTCGTTTGCTGCTTCTACCTCTCCTTTTCGTTTGTGACCCGCTACCATGAAAACAAGGCAGCGGCCATGGGCGAGGAAGCTGGTCAGGAGTACCTCGATTCAATCATGAACGAAAAGGTGTACTGCGGAATTTATTCTTTCAAGCAGTGCCGTGAGATGGAGATTGGCCTGGGTCTTGACCTGAAGGGCGGTATGAACGTTATTCTTGAGGTGTCAGTACCTGACGTTGTCGATGTGCTGGCCGACCACAAGACCGATGCTACCTACAAGAAGTCAATGGAGCAGGCAAAGAAGGAAGAGGAGACCAGTCAGGACGACTTTATCTCCCTGTTCATCAAGTATTGGAAACAGAATGCTAACGGACGTCCCTTGGCAGCAATCTTTGCTACTCAGCAGATGAAGGGCAAGGTCAGCACCAGTTCTACCGACTCTGAGGTGGAGAGTGCTCTGCGCGCTGAGGTGCAGTCAGCCGTTGACAACTCATTCAACGTTGTCCGTAACCGTATCGATAAGTTCGGTGTCGTTCAGCCCAACATCCAGAAGCTCGAGGGTCAGTCTGGCCGTATCATGGTCGAGATGCCTGGTATCAAGGAGCCTGAGCGTGTTCGTAAGCTCCTGCAGGGTTCTGCTAACCTGGAGTTCTGGGAGACCTATAATTCTCAGGAGATTTATCCTCTGCTGGCTCAGTTGAACCAGAAGTATGCTGTTCTGGGTGGTGATGCTGCTGCTGCTATTGACACAACTGCCGTTGTTGCTGATTCGACTGCTGTTGCCGAGGCTGCTGCTGATGTTGCTGCCGACACTACGAAGGCTGCTGCTGCCGACTTGGCTGCTAAACTGGCTAAGAAGGAGAGCAAGGTCAGCGATGCCAAGGCCAAGGCTGAGGCTCTGAAGCAGAACCCCTTGTTCGCTGTGTTCCAGCCCGTTCCCCAGGGTCTGGCTATCGTTGGTTATGCTAACGCTCGCGATACTGCTGACGTCAACAAGGTTATCTATTCTAACGTAGCTGCTTCTGTGCTTCCCGCCGAGTGTAAGCTGCGTTGGGGTGCCAAGCCTGAGGACTTTGGTGGTCAGAACACCAAGGGCGATGTCTTCGCTCTGTATGCACTGAAGATTACCGAGCCTAACGGCCGTGCTCCGCTGGAGGGTGACGTGATTACCTCTTCTAAGGACGACTTCGATCAGATGGGTCACCCCTCTGTATCAATGCAGATGAACTCTGACGGTGCTCGCCGCTGGAGCCAGATTACCAAGCAGAACATCGGTCGTGGCGTAGCCATCGTGCTCGACGACGCCGTTTACTCTGCTCCCCGTATCCTGACTCAGATTGACGGTGGTAACTCGCAGATTACTGGTAACTTCACTATCGAGGACACCAAGGACTTGGCTAACACGCTGAACTCTGGTAAGATGCCGGCTCCGACCCGTATCGTACAGGAAGAGGTCGTTGGTCCCTCACTGGGTGCTCAGTCTATCAAGCAGGGTGTCATCTCGTTCGTCGTAGCCTTCGTGCTCCTGATGATCTACATGATTATGCTGTATGGCTTCATCCCTGGTATTCTCTCGGATATCGCACTGCTCTTCAACCTGTTCTTCACGCTGGGTATTCTGACATCGTTCCAGGCTGCCCTGACGATGCCTGGTATCGCCGGTATCGTGCTGACGCTGGGTACTGCTGTGGATGCTAACGTGCTGATCTACGAGCGTATCAAGGAAGAGCTGAAGCGCGGCTTGGGTATGAAAGAGGCTGTGACGAAGGGTTACTCTAACGCCTTCAGCGCCATCTTCGACTCGAACGTTACCTCTCTGATTACCGGTTTCATCCTGTTGTTCTTCGGTACAGGTCCTGTCAAGGGCTTCGCTACCACCTGGATCATCGGTATCTTCTGCTCGTTCTTCACCGCTGTGTTCCTGACCCGTCTGGTTTACGAGAACCGTCTGAAGAAGGACAAGTGGCTCGACCTCACCTTCGTCACTGGCTACTCAAAGAACCTCATGCAGAATGCCAAGTACAACTTCATGGGTATGTACAAGAAGTCGTTCGCTATCTGGGGTGTTGCTGCCATCGTATTCATCGGTTCGTTCTTTGTTCGTGGCCTGAGCCAGAGCATCGACTTCACTGGTGGTCGTAACTATGTGGTGACACTTGACAAGGAGACTCACGTTGAGGAAGTCCGTCAGGCCCTCGCTGGTGCTTTCATCAATACTGTTGGTGAGAATGCTAATAAGGAGGCAAACACCTCTGTAATTGCCCTGGGTACCGATGGCAAGACCATCCGTGTATCTACCAACTGGGATATCGAGTCGAACAATCCTGAGGTTGACGACCAGGCTGAGACCATTCTCTATAACGCACTGAAGAAGGGCGGCTTCATCAGCCAGGAGAACGTCGAGGACTTCAAGAATCCTGATGTTCGCCAGGGTGGTTCCATCATCAGCTCGGCCAAGGTTGGTCCTGCTGTGGCTAAGGATATCACTTACGGTGCTATCGTCAGCGTCATCATCGCCCTCTTCGCCATCTTCCTCTACATCCTGCTCCGCTTCCGCAACGTAGCATACTCTACAGGTGCTACCATCGCGCTGGCTCTCGATGCATTGGTGGTTATCGGCTTCTACAGCGTATTGTGGGGCTGGGTACCCATGTCGCTCGAAATCGACCAGGTATTCATCGGTGCTATCCTGACGGTGATCGGTTACTCTATCAACGATAAGGTGGTGGTATTCGACCGTATCCGTGAGAACTTCCAGCTCTATGGCAAGCGCGACCGTCAGCAGCTGTTCAACGACTCGCTGAACCAGACGCTGGCTCGTACCATCAACACCTCTGTAACGACATTGATCGTGTTGCTGTGTATCTTCATCCTCGGTGGTGACTCCATCCGCAGCTTCTCGTTCGCAATGATCCTGGGTGTTGTCTTCGGTACCCTGTCGTCACTGTTCATCGCTGCTCCTACTGCCTTCCTCGTGATGGGTCGTACCATCCGCGAAGAAGACGCTGAGGTTGCCAAGGCATAAGGATTACACCTTATATTAATAATAGCAGCCCGCTCCTAATCGAGCGGGCTGCTTTTATTTGTCCTAGGTCCTCCTAGGAATTCACAGGCTTTCCTAGGTTCTCCTAGGTTCTCCTAGTTAAAATAATACAGGAACGCCGCAATGCCTTCGAGGGCGGGCTTGCGCTGGCCTTCAATCTCGATGGTGAACTTAATCTCCGCCTTGCAGATGCCGCGCAGGTTCTGGATGTTGTGCAGCGTAGTCACCAGACGCACACGACTGCCTGTAATCACCGGCTGTCCGAAGCGCATGTCGTTCATGCCGTAGTTCACCAGCATCTTGATATTGTTCACCTCAATAATCTGGTCCCACATATAGGGTAGCAGACTCAGCGTCAGATAGCCGTGAGCGATGGTCGACTTATACGGACTCTCCTCCTTGGCACGTTCTACATCCACATGAATCCATTGATGGTCCAGCGTAGCGTCGGCAAACAGGTTGATACGATCCTGATCTACTTCCAGCCACTCCGACTTTCCTAACTCTTCGCCCAGGTGGGCGGCAAACTCGTCGTACGAGTTAATCACTAATTTTCCCATTTTTTACGTCTTAAATGTTATTTTCTGCTGCAAAGGTAACAATTATCTTTGAACTTTGACCTTTGAACTTTGAACTTTTTCCTCTGCGGAAGCAAATTATTCACTTTTCACTATTCACTTTTCACTTATTTTTCGTACCTTTGCACCTGCAAAGTACGAAAAACCGTTGCCCTGATAGTTAAATGGATATAACAAGGTCCTCCTAAGACTTAGTTCCCAGTTCGATTCTGGGTCGGGGTACGAACGAAAAAGCCCGGATAACCAAGCGTTATCCGGACTTTGTTTTTTCGGCAATCCTTCAATTACAGGTTGGGATTGATCTTGCTCCACTCTGAGATGGGAGGAACGATGTTCAGCGTCACCAGTTCGTCGCGCATCTTGCACAGGTGCTCGTAGCTCTGGTCGAGCTTGGCATTCTCCTCGGCAGTACCCTGGGGAACCTCGAACTTAGCACCCTCAGCGGTCATGGTGGTCTTCATAGCCATCATGATGTGGTCGTACTTGTCGGTCTTGACATAGGTTCCTACGGGGAAGCGGAAGGGCTCACCACCCATAGCGGCACGAATCATCTCAACTGAGAGGTACGAGGGGCTCTGGAACGAGCTGCGTCCGCGGAGCTCGATAATCTTGGCACCACCCTTGGTGACGTCGACCTTCATCTGCTCCCACTCCTCAGCGGGGAACTCAGCAGTACCAATGATGTCGGTCAGCTTGCGGCCTGCAACAACTACGTGGCTGCCGAAGACTGCCATCTGCTCACCGTGTCCGCCATAGGTAGCACAACCGGTAATCTCGTTCTGCATCACACCGAACTTCTTGGCCAGGGCCGACTGCAGACGGGTGGTATCCAGACCGGCGAGGGTCGTTACCTGTCCGGGCTTCAAGCCAGAGTACAGCAGTGTTACCAGACCAGTGAGGTCAGCGGGGTTGAAGATAATCACCACGTGCTTTACGTCGGGGCAGAACTTCTTGATGTTCTGACCGAGCTCCTCAGCAATCTTACAGTTGCCGGCGAGCAGATCCTCACGGGTCATACCAGCCTTACGGGGAGCACCACCGGAAGAAATGATATACTTAGCACCGCGGAAAGCCTCCTCGGCATCGGTGGTAGCCACGATATTCACATCGTCGAAACCACTCTGGCGCATCTCCTCGGCAACACCCTCGGGAGAGAATACGTCGTACAGACAGATGTTACTTGTCAGACCCATCATCAGGGCACTCTGAGCCATGTTTGAACCAATCATACCGGCAGCGCCGACGATGGTCAATTTGTCGTTAGTTAAAAATGCCATAATCCTTTTCTTTTTTGTGATTTGTATCAATTGCATGCAAAGATACGAAATAATTCTCAATCTGCAAGTGCCAAACTGCTTTTTAAATATTATTTAAGATGTAACCCCCTTCCTTTGCAAACTCCATGTTGCAAATCCCCCATAAAATGAACCCTAAGGCTTCAAGGCTTGAACCCTAAGGCTTCGAGTGCTGAACCCTAACCCTTCAGGGCTTGAAGGGTTAGGGTACAGAATCAGCACGCTCTTGTTTTCTTTATTCGCCGAACAGCAGGTCCTGCATCTTCTGGAATTCCGGGGCGCGCCCGGGTTCGTTGCTGCCGGTGATGGTTCCGTCGAAGACGTTGCCGTTGACGTTGTTAACGCTGCCAGCTAAGATCTGACACTCGTTCTTAATCTCTACTGCCTCCATCGAGGGCTTCATATATTCTTTCTTCATATTGTTATAGCTTTAATTTTTTGAATACGGGAATACAGGAATACTAGAATACAAGACATTAGTTCTGCTGCTGACGGTTCGCGCCTGCATGTTTATCGTCTTGGACGTTTGGTACTCACCAACGCCTTCTTGTCTTCTTGTCTCCATGTCTTCTTCAATCCATTTCATCCGTAATTCCCTTGTTTGCTTTAATGGCCTCGATGTAGGAATGGAGTGTGATTGCAGCGTCCTCGATTTTCACCCACATTTCGTTGGCCACATCCTGTGGGTAGTAGCCCACATCATGTGACAATATTATATAATAGCGGCACTCTTCTAGAGAGCCCTGTGCAATGTTGAAGAAGCGCAGTTTGTCGGCCTTAGACACCTTCTTATAGCCCTCGGCGATGTTGGCCGCTATCGATACAGCTGCTCTTTGGAACTGCGGTACCAATGCAAACTTCTCGTCCTCGGGAAAAAACATCTTGGTCTTGTAGAATGCCAGTACAAAGGCGTGAGCCTTTTGCCAAGCCATTACCTCTCTGAAACTTTTGCTCGCCATAGCTATTGTCTTGTTTTCTTGTTTTCTTGTATTCTTGTATTCTTATTTCACTACGATCTTTTTATTTCCGTGGATGTACAGGCCTTTCTGCGTGGGCTTGCCTTCGAGGCGCGTACCGCTCAGCGTGTACCAACTATTGTCGTTATCTTCGTTAACTTCGATAACTTCGTTAACTCCTGTTACGTTCTCTCCGTCTCCGAAGTTCAGCACGAACTCGCTGGCATTGCTGGTGCCGAGGTCGAAGTACGCACGGCAGGCACCGAGCGTCATGTCGGCGCTGGGCCAGTGCAGATTGTTCCCAGCACCGAGGAACAGCTTTGTCTTGTCATTGGCCGTGAAGCTGACGGGACTGAAGCTGCCTTTGAAGCTACCGCCCGTGAATGCCTGCGTGTTGTTGGTGGTGGCGCTGCTGATGGTGACGCTGGTGAACTCGGGCTCCTCGATAGTTGTGCCCTTGTTGTCCCACTTGATGATGAACGGTGTGCCAGCAGGGATATCAGTGGCACTGGTGAAGTTCAGCGTCAGCGTCGATCCGCTCAGTCCGCTCGTCGTGGTGTTGAGCGTCATGGCTGTCACACCATCGCCTGCTAGCGGACAGCCGTCTGCCGTTAGGTCGAGCGCGAACGGCAGGCACAGCGTATTCCATGCCCCGTCTTTGTAGAGCGTGCGACCTGAGAGCGTCACGGTCTTACAGGTTCTTCCGTTCTTGCCGTTGATAGCCGCTGTGTTGTCGGCATTGTCTGTAAGTGTGAGTTGATGGAACAGGCTTTGCGTGATGCCGCTGACGATGCTGGTGAGTGCGCTGCTGATGTTGATGGTGCCGCTAGTGCCACCCTTGCCCGCACCGATGGTAGCAGGTGAATCCCACCCTCCCTTGGTGGCAGTAACACTGGTGATGCCGTCGGTGATGGTAATATTTCCGCAATTACAATTTTGACCGCTGCCAATACCCGCTGCGTAGAATTCTCCAACAGCCGTAACCGTACCGCCCTTGATGGTGATGTCGCCCCCCGTTCCATTTTTTGACGTATTTCCTATGCCTGGAGCGCAGCTACTACCCGTAGCAATGATGGTGCCGCCCTCGATGACGATGTTGCCACAGGGGGTATTGTAATCACCACCGATACCAGAGCCACTTTGTCCACCGTCTTTAGCATTGAGCGTGCCGTTACCTTTGATGGTAAGTGTATGGCCATTTCCAATGAAAATGCCCGGTTTATGAGCGTGCGCACCCTTAACGTAATTTGTGGTACCATCGGCCAAAATGATGGTTGCCGAACCCAGACAGGTGATGCCTGCCCAACTATGATCAGTGTCATCTACAATGGACCTGATGTCCACACCATTCAGCGTTACTGTGGCACCATCGGCAATAGTGATGTGGGTGTTGGCGCCGCCGCTTCCTGTGATGATTTGACCGTCAACCATTGTATAACCACCGATATCCTGCGTTAATTCCAGTGCTGTTGCCCGTGCCCAGTGTGCAGTAAATGTCTTGTTGCCGGTGGATCCCTGAGAAATGGCGGCAGACTTAGTTGGAGTCGTCTGACCTTCCCATGTCCATCCCACGAATTCATAGCCAAATTTGGTTGGAGCGGTCAGATTGATGGTGCCAGTTATGTATGTATAGCTGGTGGGGTTAGTGTTGACAATATAGTCCGTACCATTTACGGCATTGACGTATGTGATGCTGTAATTGTCCGGTTCCCACTGTGCATACATCATCAACATCTCAGAGGGGCCGGTCACATTGTAAACCTCTTGCTGGTCCGTAAAGCTGACACCACTGCCGTCAGCCTTGGTGTTCCAGCCATTGAAGTGATAGTGTGTGCGGGTGAATGCGCAGGCGTTGAGTATCTGCGGTACGTTATAAACAAAGCCCTGATTATTCATAGAACCGCTGCCGCCATTGGCATCAAAGTTGACAGTAAAGGTGAGGTTGTTGTCGACAGGGGCATAGGTCCAAGGATTATCTGTGATGTAGTCCGTCTTTACACCGCCAATGGTCAAAGTGCCGCAGGTGCTGGTTATGTTATTGGAGTTTGATGCAATTCCGACGGTGTATGGTTCAGTGTTTTCGAATGATCTTTTGGCCTCAATCCTGAGTCCGCTATTACCGAATATGATGTTACCGCATCTACCTCCCGTTCCACAGCCAATGGCTGCTGAACCAGCGGCCGTTTCTGCGAAGATGGTGCCGCCTGTGATAACGATATCTCCACACGAACCCGCAGTTCCTGTGCCGATGGCTGCACCGGCACCTGTTATTGCAGCACGAAAAGGATTTCCTTTGAATAACACATAATAATAGCTATAGGAATAAGCCTTGATGTTTCCACCTTTTATCTCAATATCGCCACAGCAACCATCGTTGATGCTACCGATGCCTGCCCCATGAGGCCAGCCACAAGCTTCGAGCGCGCCATTGCCACGGATGGTGAGTACGGTGCCCGGAGGGCCAGGCTGGATGCCGGAGTAACGTGTGCCGCCACCTTGCACGTAGTTGCTGGTTCCATCAGCCAGGATGATGGTGGCGCTGCCCAGACAGGTGATGCCAGACCATTCGCGGTCAGTGTTGTTGGCACAAACCGTAGTGCTTTCGTATACCTTTTTACCGGTGGTATAAGGGGAAGTGATGTTTACGCCGCTGAGTGTGACCATAGCACCGGCAGCAATAATGATACGCGTTTCATCGCCACCTGTGCCGGTTATCCCATCGCCGTCGTAGAGTGTCACTTCTCCTGTCGAAGAAGTCAACGTCACAACTTTGGTGAGATCCACCGTCTTCGTTGTGCCCACCTGGACTTCGTCGTCGTAAGTAAGGTCGTCGGCATAGACACTCACAGTAACGATGCCTCCATCAATGGGGATAGTGGCCGCAAAACCATGATTGCCACTAATGCCCTTTGCACTGTTCACGTCGGGACGCGGAACATCAGCATTCAGGTTAACTGTTTTTAAGACCGTACCATCTGTACGTTTTATCACCACACGGATGGGAACAGACTCGCTGGGTACATCAGGGTCGTAGGCCCAGCCTTGCACGCGTATATTGCGTACATTATTTGTCTCTCCTTCAACGAAGTCCAGATAAGAAGCGGGCTTGTTGCGGGTGATGGTCAACGATTGTGTAGAACCTATTTGCGTCTCTCCGTCGGCCAGGTTGCTGGCAAAGACCTTGATGGTATAGGTGCCGGCGGGGATGTCAACAATGGTGTACTCTTTGTCAAATCCGTGGTTGCCGGTAAGAGTATATGCGTCGTTCACGTCGGTGCGCAGGACATCGGTTGAAAAATGATATTCTCTGTAGACCTGATTGTTGGCCGTTCTCATCTCTACACGGATGGGGAGTTGTGCGTCAGGCTCATCGGGGTTGAAGGCCCAGCCTTTCACCCTGAAGCCCCTGACCTGTGGCTCAAAGAGATCCAAACAGGACTGCGTTGGAGAGTTCCTGTAAGTAGTGGCGGTAGTAATATGCATGTAGATTTGCTGGGAAGTGAGGCTGGAACAGCCGGCATTCAGGTCGAAGCCCGTGGAACCGCCTTCCTTACCCACGGCACCGCTCTGGGTGGCGTTGAAGTAAATGCCGTTGACGGTACGACCATCAGAGAGGAATCGGTCGGTAGTACAATAGAGGTGGATGGGGTCCGTGCTGGCACCGGTGCCGCTGTTCAAGTCACCCATCTGACTCTGGAAGTGGCTGCTGCCCACGTATTGCACAATTTGATAGAGGCGGTCGTTATAATTCAGCGTAGTGGTGGTATTGGAGGTACTGCGGTTCTGGATGTAGAAGTCGGTGATATAACCGTGGTTCAGACCGTCGGGGCTGATAGTGGTCTTGTAGAGCAGGTAGATAGCTTCGCCGTCGCCCCAGTTGATGCCTTTGTTCAGGTCGTAGTTGATGACCTTCCAGCCGTCCACTGCGTACTGGTTCAGATAGGTATCCAGCTCATCACTGCTTCCTGCGCCAACAAGCTTGACTTCGGAGATGTAGCAGTCCTTCACCGGCGCTGTAGCTGTGGTGAGGTGCATGTAGATTTGCTGGGAAGTAAGGGCGGAACAGCCGGCGTTCAGGTCGAAGCCGGTCTTGATGTTGCCTTCACAGCCCACGCCGCCGCTCTTCGTATCGTTGAAGGTGATGCCGGTCACCACGCGGTTGTCGGCAAAGGTCTCTTTGGTATAGTAGAGGTGGATGGGGTCGGTGCTGGCACCGGTATGGCTGTTCAGGTCGCCGTACTGTCCCTTGAAGTGGCTGTCGCTGTCATCAGAGACAGGCACGAGGTCGTAGGTGCGGCCCATAAAGTTCAGCGTCTGGGTGGTTTTGGCGGCACTGCGGTTCTGGATGTAGAAGTCGGTGATGTACTCGTGGTTAAAGCCGTCGGTGCTTTCCGCCGTCTTATAAAGCAGCAGGATGGCATCGCCACTGCCCCACGCAATACCTTTGTTCAGGTCCCAGTTGGTGGCTTTCCAACCTTGGGACGTGTACTTGGCTACCAGCGCATTATAATCTGCTTGTGCATACGCGCCGATGAGCATCACGTCGGTAATGTACTCTGTGGCTGAGGCCGTCAGTGTGGTCATACACATGAACACAAGGGCTAAGATAAGATTGATAATTCGTTTCATAAAATTTAGTTTTGTCGTTATCGCCTGCAAAGTTACGAATAAGTGAGCAAAATGCAAAGAAAGACTTGTGTTTTTTGCATTTTCGAGCGAAAGTAACTTCACCTCATCGATTTATCGCTTTGTACCTTCAGGTCAAAGAAGGGTGAAAGTTACGAATAAGTGAGCGAAAATGCAAATTCTTCTATTTGAAAATGCCATTAAAAGCATTTTTTTTGTATCTTTGCAGCGATTAAGTGTTATTCTAACAGATGTACGATATGCATAGAACCACTTGCGATAAATTGGCATGGTACAAGAGAGCAATGATGCTACTGCTCTCTGTACATCTCTCATTGTCAATAGGATTTGCCCAATCAGACAACACACGGGTCTTCTCAACAAGTCATCCGCTGATTTATGAAGACGTATGGGACCTGTGGCCCTACTCATTCTTGAACGACAACGGTGAACCGGACGGTTTCAGTGTCGACTTGGTCCGGCTCATCATGAAGGAACTGGACATTCCCTACGAAATCAGGCTGAAACCGTCGTCGGAAGCCTTCCGTGACCTGAAAAGCGGCAAGTCGGACCTGATGCTGGGTCTGGCCGTAGGATTCCACGACGAGTTTGGTAAATTCTCGAAGAATGCCGTCACGCTCTTCACCCAAAGTGTGGTGACGCCAAAGAATAAGGAGGTGGTCATCAAGCGCTTCCGCGACCTGAGCAACCACCAGGTGATAGTCTGCGACAGCTCGCTAGCCTATCACTTAATGCTCGAATACGGGTGGGGCGAGAATGCCATTCCCGTGGGGGATATGCGCGAAGCCATTCAGGAGGTCAGCGCCAAGGAGGAGGGTCAGATCCTGTGGAACACGCTCTCGCTGAAATGGCTCATGCAGCGCTATCACATCGACAACCTGGAACTGACTCCCGTCAACATGCAGCACGGACAGTACAAGTTCATGTCGAACAACCAGCAACTGCTCGACAAACTCGACGAGGCCTATACCAGACTCTATACCAACGACAAGATACAACCCTTGCAGGATAAGTGGTTCTATCCCGAGCGGCAGGATATGGAAGAGTCGAAAGGACTATGGTATCTGCTGGGCGGCGGCCTGCTGCTACTCGTCTTCATGGCCGTCTATGGTATCAGTTACCATATCCAAAACCGGAAGATAAAACTCGAGAACGTGAAGCGCAACAATCGTCTGGCGCTGATTCTGCAGACCAGTCAGGTACACATCTGGACCTATGACATCAAGACGAACCGGTTCTCCTGGCACAACGATAACGGACAGGTGGCCTACACGTACTCGATGGAGGAATTCTCGCAGCGATACAGTCGCGAGGATTTCGTCAGTCTGAAGTCGGCGCTGGACAAACTCGCTGATACCAGGAAGACCAATGAGGAAGAGAAGGAGATTGAGCTGAACCTTCGTGCCAAGGACGTGGAAGACGGCGATACCAACGACCGCGACTACCACATCGTGCTGTCCGTATTGAGCCGCGACAAGAAGGGCAACCCTGACGTCATCATCGGCACCAAGAAGGACGTGACGGAGGAACAGCAGCAGAAGCGGCTCGACGAAGAGCGCACGCTGCGCTACTGGTCCATCTTCTATACCCCGATTCTGGGCATCATCCTTTTCGACAAGGACGGGCGGCTCGTCAACATCAACCCCAAGGCCTGCGACATTTTCGGATGCAATGCCGAAGAGACCATTGACCAGGGCGTTAACATCCGTTCGATGTTAGACATCGACATACAGGATCTGGAAGACGTGAACGGATACCAGGCTACCCAGCACGTCGGTCACGACATGATCACCGAGTTCCGCCTGATGACCATCCACGACGATGCCGGCGATATGCTGGGCGTCTTCGCCTTCTGCCGCGACATCACTATGTCGGAAAGCAACAAAGACTTGGAGCAGGAAAACCAGAAGAAGATTGACGCGTTGCACGACGAGCAGCGACAATATACCGAGATGCTCAACGCCACCATCAGCGATACCGACATCCGCCAAGTCACTTACTCGCCCGACTCCCACACGCTGACTATCTACCGAGGCACCGACACCATCCAGCATGCACTTACACAGACACGTTGCATGACACTGGTCGACGAGCAGTCGCAGCGACAGGCCATGCGTCTGTTGAGCAATATGGACGACTATGAAGACAAGGTGATAGAGTATAACATCAGGACTACCCTCCGCTCGACGGGTGGAAGGCCCTTGATGCTGTATTTCCACTTAGAGCCCTTCCACGACAACGACGGCAAGGTAAAGGAATACCGCGGTATGCTGCGCGACATCAGCGAGATGGACTGGATAGAGCGCCAGATGGAACTGCAGACAGCGAAGGTGCAGGAGGTGGAGAAGACGAAGAACAGTTTCGTGAAGAACATGGTGCAGGAGATTCGCAATCCGATGAATGCCATCGTCAAACACGTGGCACAGATCAACGACAACAGCCCTTCGCCCAACGAGGCGGAGCTGCGCGAGGTCATCCAGCAGAATGCCGACTACTTGCTGCACATCGTCGACAACATCCTCTACCTGTCGCGCTTAGAGGCACGGATGGTCGAAATCAACCGGAAGCCGCAGAACTTCGCAGAGTTGTTTGAGTCGCAGTGTGCTACGGGCTGGGAGAAGTTCATGAATGCCGACACCAACTACATCGTTGAGAATCCGTACGAGCAGCTGACCGTTGACATCGATGCCGAGAACCTCGGCCACGTCATCCAGCAGGTGACATGCAATGCCGCTCAGCATACGAAACGAGGCACCGTCAGGGCCCGCTACGACTACATCGGCCGCCGACTGATTATCTCGGTCGATGACACTGGCGAGGGCATCCCCGAGGCCGAGCTTGCCCGCATCCAGGAAGAACTGGGCGGCGCTCACAACACCAAGGGTCTGGGCCTGACCATCACCAAGGAGCTGGTAAGCCAGATGGGCGGCACCTTCGAAATCAGTTCGGAAGAGGGTTCGGGCACCACCATCTACATCATGATTCCGTGTCACGCCTCAGTCATTAAACGTAAGAAAACCGCTTAGGGGAAATGTAAAAATTATAAAATGTAAAAATGAAAAATATGAAGCGTTGGAGTCTTATCATTATATCATTGTTTAATTTTTGCATTGCCGGCATGTTCATGACGGCTGCGGCTCAGCAACTCTCCGCCACGTACACCAAGCAACGGCCCGTCGTCATTGTCTGCGACTGGGACAAGGCGCCCTACGAGTTCCTGAACGACAAGGGACAGCCCTCAGGCAGCAATATCGATGTGATGCAGGCCGTGATGGACAAGCTGAACCTGCCCTGCCGGTTCGTGATGAAAGACTGGAGCATTGCCCTGAAGACCTTCGAGCGAGGCGATGCCGACATCATCCTGGCCAATGCCCGCCGCTACCATCGCGAGCCTTACGTCCTCTCGGAAAATATCGTCAACTACAATCGCATCCGTGTGGCCATGCATTCCGATTCCGTCGGCATGGTGCCGCTCAGCCAGCTGGAGCAAGAAGGTGCCGTCTTCAAGCCCGGCGACTATTCCGCCTTCTACTTCATGGATGGCGACACGATGCGCAATAGCCGCATGGAGTTCCAGACGCCCAAGGTGGCACTGCTGGGCGTGCTCAACGGCGACTACAAATACTATGTGTGGGGCGAAGAGCCGCTGAAGTGGAAAATCAAGGAACTCAACCTCGAGGGCATCGCACTCAACGATGTAGGCATTCCCATCTCCGAAATCCATATCATCGGCCGCGACAGGCAATTAATCGAACAGATAGACGACCAGTACTCACGCCTGAAACAGAGCGGCGAGATTGCCGCCATCCAGGACCGCTGGTTCCATCCCGAGCGCGTCCACGACCATTCGTCGCCAATGGTCTATTACATCGTTGTCGCCGTGCTGCTGCTGACAGTCCTCTCCTACTTCTTGGCGCGCTTGGCTAAGGCCCACGTTCAGAGCGCTTCCCGCAAGTCGACGGAGTTGAACAGCATGATATACAAGGCTCTGCACATGGGCAACTTCAACATCATGGTCTATGATATCAAGAACGACCGGATGACCAACAACTACGGACAGATACTGCCCAAGGAAGGTCTGACATTGGCAGAATTCACCAGCCACATCCACCCCAGCCAGCAACAGGAGTTTACCCAAAAGATGAAGCGTCTGATTGAAGGCCGTGAGCGCCAGTTCGTGCTTCACAAACTGTACAACAACGCCACCGCCGACAATCCCCACTGGCTCAATTTCCATGGCCACGCCATCCTGGAGCTCGACAACGAGGGACATCCTGCCTACGTTGTCAACGCCATCCACGACGTCACCCACGACGTCGAGGAGAACAAGGCAGAACGCGAACTCGTCAAGAAGTACGAACAATTATCCAACATCCCGTTCATCGCCATGTCGTTCTACGACAAGGACGGCTGGCTCATCGACCTCAACGACAACATGCGGCAACTCTGCGGCATGACCGACGATCAGCCCGAGAACAAGCGATTCTGGGAGACCGTCTGCATGTTCGACGTCCCGCTGTTCCGCAACATCTACTCGCCCGACAGCCGCAACGACATGCTCGTCTGCCAGCACATGGATTACCCCGAGATGGGCATCAACCGCTACATCGAATTCTTCATTCTGCCGTTGTTCAACAGCGAGGGCGAGACCTGCAACTACTTCATCACCACACTCGACGTCACCGACGACCGCAACCGCGACCACGACCGCCATCTGCACAACAAGAAGATGCACGACATCCGGACCGATATTGAGCACAAGAAGCAGACCCTGGCATTCCTTCTGGAACATAGCGACCGCCACTTGGAGCAGGGCGACGACGGCACGATGCACATTGTCGTCGACAACACCAAACTCGAAGAGGCCCGCCGACAGTTGCAGGCCGTCACCACGCAGGCCAACGAGAGCGTCCGTATGAAGAGCGGCTTCATGGCGTCGATGACCCACGAGTTGCGCACGCCGCTGAACGCCATCACCGGGTTTACCGGCATTCTCGACACGCTGGGCGACGATCCCGAGCGCGGTGAGTACGTCCGCATCATTCGCAATTCCAGCGACATGCTGCAGCGACTCATCAACGACATCATCGAGGCCTCGTCCATTAGTGGCGGCACGCTTACCATCAAGCCCGACACCATCGACTTCGCCATCGCCTTCGACGACATCTGCCGAACCCTCCAGCAGCGTGTGCAGGGCAAGAATCTGAAGTTCATCAAGGAGAATCCTTACGACACCTTCGTCACCACGCTCGACTTCGAGCGCGTCCAGCAGGTACTCACCAACTTCGTTACCAACGCTGTGAAGTTCACCGAACACGGCTACGTCCGACTGGGCTACCGCTACGAGAAGCACGGCATGTACCTCTACTGCGAGGACACCGGCATCGGCATCCCTAAGGACAAACAAAAGGCAGTCTTCGAGCGCTTCGTCAAGCTCAACGAGTTTGTACAAGGTACCGGCATGGGTCTGGCCATTTGCAAGTTGATTGCTGACAGTTGTGGAGGCGATATCGGCGTCATCAGTTCTGGCGAAGACCGCGGCTCCACCTTCTGGCTCTGGATACCCTGCGATAACCAAGCCTGATTCTTAGCGTTCACCTCTACTTGATACTGACACAGAGCATGGTGAGATCATCGCTCGGCTCGGCGCCGTCGACAAAGGCGTCGAGGGCACATTTCGTTTCTTCTATGAGGAAGCGCGAACGGGTCTTGGGGGTGCGCTCGCCGAAAGGCTGTGTCGACTCACGGAGTACGCGGAGCATGCGTTTCTCGCCAAACTGCTCCTGCGAGTGATTCTCGGCTTCGTTGACGCCGTCGGTATAGACAAAGAGCAAACTGCCACGGATGTCGTCCAGGTGTCCTCCGATGAAGGAGTAGTCGGACCAGAGTCCGATAGGCACGTTGGACTCGATGTCGAGGAAGCCGAATACGGTCTGCGTGGTGTGCTTGCGGCGCTCACCATAGATGGGCGGGTTGTGGCCGCAGTTGCAGTAGTCCAGGTTGCCGGTCTTGAGATCGATGATGCCGATGAACATGGTAACGAAGACGCCATTCTCGTTGTCGGCAGCCATCGTTTCGTTCATCTTGTCGGCGATAACCTCTGGGGGGAAGCCTTCCTTGGCAATGGTACGGAACAGGTTGACGGCAACGGCCATTGTAAGCGAGGCGGGAACGCCCTTGCCGCTGACGTCGCCCACACAGAAGAAGAGGCGGTCGTCCTGCAGGAAGAAGTCGTAGAGGTCGCCGCCCACCTCCTTGGCTGGCACAATGGTGGCGTGCAGGTCTATGTCGCGGCGGTCGGGGAATGCGGGGAAGGTGCGTGGCACCATCGACATCTGGATGTCGCGTGCGATGCGCAGTTCGCTGTCGATGCGTTCCTTGGCGGAAGTCGTGTCAGCCAGTTGGTTGTAGGCTTGGCGCAGTTTCTGCATCTGCTTGCGACGGCGGAAGTAGTAGAAGATGGAGAAAGCAAGGGTGATGATGGTAATCACCACGGCGGCCTGTATCTGCAGCTCCTGATTGGAGAGTCGCAGGTTCTTGGCCTCGTTTTCTGCCCTTGTCACATCAAGCTGCGAGGCGTACTCATAGGACATTTGCTGCACCTCGGCAGTGTTGACAGAGTCGCGATAATCCCTGAACAGCACCTGACAGACATAAGCGTTCCGGTAGTCGCCGAGGCTGGCGTAGGCTTTTGATATGTATAGCAAACGGTCGCTGCCACTCTTGATCTTGCTGGCAAAGTTCAGGGCCTCAGCGTAGCGGCCGTTCTTCATGGCATTATAGTATTCGACGATTTCGCCATAATTGTCGTCATGCCCGTTTTCGCGCTTCACCTTCTCGCGCTCGGCATAGGCACGGTTGAAGTCGTCGCGGCTGTACTTGGCATCGTTGTATGCGATGCAGATATATGACCACGCTGACAGTTTGTGCTGCATGATGATGTTAGGCTCAGATAATGCCTGGCGGGCACACTCGAGCACCTTTTCGATTTTTTTCAAATTGACGTAGATTTTTGCCAGCCCGAGATAGGGGGCGGCGGCGCTCTCGTCGGGGAAGAAGCGGTGCTGGTAGTTGATGGCCTCGTTGAACTCGCGCTCGGCTTGGGCAAAGTGGCGCAGAGTCGACGACATAGAGGCCAGCGCGTACGTCGACGTGTAGAGTCCGAACTTACTGTCATGCTGGTAGGCGTAGTCGTGAATCTGATGGGCCAACTCCAGTCCGCGCGTACGGTTCACCTTCGTGAAGCTGTAGATGGCCTGGTTCGACCATGCCTTGTAGAACAGTCGCTCTTGGCTGGGCCCAGCCTTGCGACACGCCTCCATCAGCTGGTCCGTGACGTACATAAAGCTGTCTGTCGCGTTCGAACTGAAGTAGCGGTACATCGCCTTCTCCAGCTGTGCAATGCGGTCGTCGTCGGCACCCGATGTCTGCGCCGCAGCGACCAGCGTCACCACGACGGCCATCAGTGCGGCCATATATAATCTCCTCAGTACGTTCATCCTCATTGATCTTATAGTGTGAAATCGATTCCAATGACAACCCTCGGGTGGCTCTTCAGCAGATTGTTGCCCCAGACATACAGGTTCCACGGCCCAAGCGTCACGTAGCCCCCTGCGGCAGCATCGGCATCCTCATCCATCAGCCACGAGTGCAGCACACCGGCCATCGGTGTCACCGACCGCCCCTCGCCCAGCGGGATGGTGTAGCCTAAGTATTCGTAGTTCGAGAGGGTATTGTCGTCGCCCTTCCTGACGCCCCACCAGGTGTTCGAGGCCCAAAACAGACGCCCGTTACTGCTGATGGCGCCGTTCAGATAGAGCCCCGACGTCAGGTAGGCGAAGCGGAAACTGTCGTTCAGGTCGAACGACGGGATGACCTCGCCGCCAGCCTGGAACCACTTACTGAACTTCATGCCGTAGCGCACCAGTGCCCCCCAATACGCGCAGTCCGGACCGGTATAGAGGTCGATACCCGTGGCCACGTGGTCGCCCAGACCATACTGGAATGTCGAGTACGTCTCCTGGCGGTTAACGCCCGGGCGAAACTTCACCGACGAGTAACCATAGAGCTTTCCGTCGCCTACGGTTCCAGCAAAGTACGGAATCTGGGCGATGGCGCGGGGAGAGCTGAGCAGCGTCAAAGCGATGAATACGTATTTCTTCATTTCTCTACGACAATGGCCACCGACCAGTGAGTGTGTTTCAGCGGAGTGTAATAGACTCGCGACGGCACGCCGTTCACCTCCAGTTCGGCCACGCCGCGATGGTGATTCTTCAGGTTGGCGATGAACTCCTTGTCATTCACCGTGACGATGTTCCCGTCGGGATGGGCAAAACTGGTACCGTCGTCATTCATGATGACGATATAGAAATTGTCGCTACCAGGCAACCGATAGCTGTTCAGCATCTCGTCGTTCCTCACCTCATTCTCTATCTGCCGCAACTGCTCTATCATCCACTCCTGCGTCATGTCGGCTCCGCAGACGCATGCCAAGCGGCCCTGCGCGTCGAAGATAGGCGTGGCAAACGTCATGTAGTAGCCGCTGGTCACGTTCAGGTTATCCTCGTAATAATACGCCTCCGACCAGAAACTCTCCTTTTCCTTCACACCCTGCACGTACCACGTCGACTTGGTATAGTCGTGACGCGCCGAGCCTACGAGAGTCAGCACGAACTCTGCCGAGTCGCCCCGGTGCACATAGGGTTGGAACCACCGGCCCTCCTGCGGGAAGTAGTTTGGCACGAAGGCCGCGAAGTAGCCAATGACATCGGGGTTCAAGCTGGCCTTGTTGCCAAGGGCGCCAATGACGGCCTGCGGCGACTCCAAGTGCTTCGCTACCTCGTCAAACACGTTCTCCGCGTTCAACTCCATGCCCCTGACGGTTTTCGACAGTTTCTCCGCCACCACGTTCATCATGCCGACATAGCGCGCATTGCGCTCTGCCCGGGACGCATAGTTCAACCTGACCGTCAGCAGCACTACCGCAATCGCCAGCACTCCGACGGCCATCGGCCACAGCCATTTCATGAGATTTTTCTTTTCAACCATAGGATCAATGCATCGTTTTAGATCTTTCTCGCCTGCAAAGTTACGAATAAGTGAGCAAAAAGCAAAGGAAAAACTTGCATTTCTGCGATTTTTTTTGTATCTTTGCATCTAGAAAAGACTGTCGCTGCATCCTGCAAGACAACGCCAAAAGCCCAGAAAGCCGAGTCTTTTGGCGGCCGCCGCAAAGATATTCGCACGCTCGTCACAAGATATTGCCCCGCCCCCCGCAACAATTTGCCACGGGCGGGGCAAATTAGCAACATGCCGTCTCGCTCCCTGCAAACCCTAGTCTCGCTCCCTGCAACCCCCTAGTATTTCCCCCTGTAACCTTTAGTATGTCTTTTTGCTCCCTTTACGTATAAAAACGCATAGCTCTTACTTATACTGTTTGCGGAAGGTGTTGTAGTTGTCGCAGCGGGAGACATAGGGGCTGGCGGGGCCGTTCTGGCGCTCGAAATCGACGAGGGTGGCCAGTGCTTTGTAGTGCCAGGAGTCGGGCTGCGCAATGATGCGGTAATCGCCCTGGTTGCTGTCCCACTCCGAGGTAAACCAGCAGTCGGGATTGATCTCAGCATACGAAAGTGCGAAGAGCACGCGCTCCTTCAGCTTCTTGTCGGTGGTGTTGACGGCCTTGCACAACAGGCGCACAGCCTGCTTGTTCAGGTCGGTCTCGTTGTCGCGGACTGCGTCGGAAATGCTCTTGCCGTTGCGCATGATGAACCAGCAGTCACCCGTGAAGTTAACCTGTGCATAGCGTGCAGCGAGGTCGTAGCAGGCCTGCTCGTATTCCTTGCCCTTCAGCTGGGGCAGGCGCGTTTCCATAGCCAGCATCTCGTTGGCGAAGTCGAGCTTCGGACTGGTCGTCATGTGCTGCTCCTCAAGAGAATACTCCATGTCGGACTTCAGCCACTGGCGCTTCATCCACGGCTCCACACGGAAGCTGCGGTTGGCGGCATAGACGGCATAGCTGGCCTTGTTGTAGAACGACACGGGCACCTTCTGCAACCACTTGATGGCCTCGGCCCAACGGCAGATGCGCAGGTATTTGGTACCTACGAGGTCGTTCATCTTTGCAGGGTCCATCTCGATACGTGCAGTCAGCATTTTGTCGAGCGGTGACGTATCGGGGTTATTCAGATAGTCGAAGAACTGCTCCAGCAGGGAAACCTCCATCGTGTCGAGCTTGTATTCATATTCAGAATCCGTCTCATTGAGGAAGCCCAACAGGGCCTGTGCGGTCTTCGGACGCTGGTTCTTGTCATACTTGTCGGCCAGCACCTGATGGATGATGCGGTCGAGGGCGTTCCTGAAGAAGGCGTCCTGCGCCTGCATCTGTTCCAGCCATTTCAGTTCGCCAGCCACATATTCGTCGAACTGGGTATCGATGGGTTTCTCGGAGGCCGAGATGTAGAACTTCAGCACGCGGGCTGTCGTCTTCATCCATTCCGTACCGTCGAGCGTGACGGCTTGGTTGATGTCTGCCAGCGCCTGCTGATGACTGTAGAACAGGAATTCGAGCCATGCCTTGGCACTCATCCACAAGGCAGGCACCTGACTCTTGCCGTCCTTGATGACCTGGGCTGCAAGCTGAATCATCTGAAGGGCTTCCTGCTTCGTGATGTTGCGCACGAAGAGCTTGCCGAAACCGTCTTGGTCGACGGCCTCCTGCGCATTGTTGACGAAGTCCTGCACCAGGAAGGGCAGCACGGCGGAGTTGGCGTCGCGCAGGTATTCGGCGCGGATGGCCTGATAGGAGCGCTTCTCGTAGAACTGTGTCATCAGGCTGTTCCAGTCGCCCATCTCGGCAAAGAGCTGTCCGGCCTTGTCGGGGTTGCCCGTACGGAGCAGGGCACCGGCATAGATGTTCTTCATCATGTCCTTATAGACCGTCTCGATGAAGTTCACGGCACGCTGTTCCCAGAATGTGACATTCTCGGCGTGGTTGCCCAGCAGCATATTACAGCGCATGAATAGCAGGGCGTGTTGGCTGCGCAGGCGCGACGACAGCTTACCCTGGGCATACTGACGGACGGCGATAAGCGTCTGTTTGCGCTTGTCCAGTTCCTCCTTCGTGGGATAGTCCCAACTCTCGGACATGACGGACGAGGCACACTCCAGGTATTTCTCCAGATTCGAAACGTAGCTGACCATCAGCGCGTCGCCCTTGCCCTCGGCATACTTACGCACCTCGTCGGCGTCGAACCAGTAGTAGTCTTGCCCTTTCTCCAGATAAGTCCTCCAGTTGTCTCTGGTGATATTGTCCACACGCGTTCTGAACTCCTCGCTGTCGTAGACGTGGAAAAGGTAATAGTTGTGGGTTTCTATCCACAAACAGGCAAATGCCGACTGGCAGCATGCCAGCACAAGGCTAATGGCGATAAATCGATTCAAACGTTTCATGATTGTATCTGTTAATGTTGTTGTGATCTAAATGGTAAAGTAAAATGGTATGGCTCAGCGCGCTGCGTTTCTTTTCGACAGCGGCCTTCACCTGAAGAATCTCGTCGGCCTCTACGACATGCTCCACGCGGACGCCGTGGATGTTGCGCTGCCACAGAAACACCGGATAGGCAGCGGCCAGCGGCAGGGGATAGCCCGACAGGTAGCGCAGATAGGGCTGTACGTCGCGCAGGTCGAGAATGGGGTTGCGCTCCTCGAATTTCTGCGGGTCGCCAGTGTTGTAGAGCATCAGCACGCCGTAGTCGACGGGTGGGGCAGGCATCGAGAGCTGGTGCAGGCGGATGGTGGTCGACAGGCGCAGGTGGTGCTTGGCCGTCTCCTGGCGCACCTCGGCCAGGAAGTCATAATACGTCTGACGGCTGCGCCCCGTGTAGTCGCAGTCAATTTGAATCTCCTGCACGCCCGCGACGTCGTTCGTCTCGTTCATCTGCACGATGCGATCTACCAGTTTCCGTGCCAGCCCTTCATGACGCTGGTGCATACAGTTTTCCGTGATGAAAACCGTAGGCACCAGTTCCAAGTCCTGAGGGACCTTTTCCACGAAGGCTATCGTCGCGTTCGGCATGGGTGCTCCCGACTCGTCGGGCATCACGTCGAAGTAACGACAGTACACCTTATTGATATGGTATTGCTTCAGGAATGCCCGCTCCGCAGAGTCCAAACGCCACTCTGTGCGCCAGTAGTACACGGAATTCTCGTCGTCCATGCGCTCCTGGTGCGAACATCCCACCCACAGGAGGGGCAAGATCATGGGGACGGTTCTGATGATCCAATTTCCAAAGGAAATGGTATCACGCAGAACCGTCCCCGTGATCCGAACCGTCCCCATGCTCCTTGGTTTTGACTTTAGAAGTAATAAGCCAATGCAATCTGCCAGGAGTTGGCCTTAGCCTCGCCTTTGACAGTATCCCAAGTCTTGTCTGTTGCTGATTTGAAATCAACCTCACCGGTCTTGCCCAAGGCGATGTTGTAGTTGGCAGACACCTGCAGATGGCTCAAGATAGTGAAGCCCAGACCGACGTTGGCGCTGAAGTTTGAACTCTTCAGTCTCCACTCGGCCATGTCATTCCACAATTCCGATGTCTTGTCACCAATGTTGAATCCAACCTGTGGACCGGCGAAGACGAAGATGTTGGCTTTTTCGCCCAGACCAATCTCATAACGAAGGTTGATGGGAATCTGAATGCTCTGTGACTTCAGCTTCTCGGTACTCTTGTCATTTTCAGAGAAGCCAGTATAGACTTCAATGTCGCCTTCGCGCTGGTCGTAGAGTACGGCACCGTCAATGCCCAAACCTACGACGGGCAACTGGAACTTGACGGTCGGACCAACGAAGAAGCCTGTCTTGTTTTTCAGGATGTCATCTACGCTACCCTTGTCGAACGACATGTTGGTGAAGTTCAAACCACCCTTCACACCAAAGCTCACCTGAGCCTTCGACGGCATGGCAAAAGCCACTGCCATCAGCATCATTACATAAAATTTCTTCATAACTACGTAATTATATTAATTCATCTTTCTGAAGTTATCGCTTCGCTCGAAGTTATCGAAGTTAACGAAGTTATCGACGATAGTTCTTATGGTTGTTTTCACCTCTTCTTCAGCGCTCGTTTCTATTGTCGTTAACTTCTTTAACTCCTTTAACTTCGTTAACTCCCCTTCTAGTGTCTCTCTCTGCGAACACTCATGCGTGACGAGCTTGACGACGAGCCACTGCTCTTCTTGGGCTTGCTCGACTTCGCCTTAGCCGATGTCGATTTCGATTTCGAGCTGCCGCTCTTCGACTTCTTAGCCGCCTTCAGCTGTTTGGGGTCAAGCTTGGCAATCGAGTCCAGCGAGTCCTTCTTGTGCTGGTCACCGAAGATGTTCTGCTCGAAGGCCTTCAGTTCAGCCTCAATCTTCTTCTGTTCAGCGCTGAGCTTGGTGGTATCACCGTCACAGATCTGTGCCAGCGTCTTGCCCAGCATGTTGTTGGTCTTATAGATTTTACCCTGGTAATGGTTCAGCGTGAAGAAGTCCTCCATCGACATCGTGGCGGCATTGTTCAGGTTCGACGTCATCACCGTCTGACGGCTCAGGAACGGCTCCAAGTCGGCGTATTTCACCCAGAACAACGGATATTTCGATGCCTCGCCGCCAAAGTCGTCCTCGCGCATCATCACGGGACAGATGGCCTGCACCTTGCGGTGGAACGTTGAGTTGGCATCGTCGAAGTACGCACTCTCCTTCAGATAGTACATCTTCACCTCGGCCGACGGGATGTCGCTGTTGTCGACACGCACCTTGCCGTCACGCTCTTCGTAGAAGATGTGGAAGTTGTCGAGTATCGTCCTGATCTGCACCTTGGCAGAGTCGGAGAATACCTCGTTGCCGTCCAGACGGTATTCATAGACAGGCACGTAGCCGTTCAGCGCCAGTTTAAACACATAGGTAAACAGGTTCAGCTGCTTGTCGATGGGCTCTACAGGGTAGTAGAGTCCCGCATTGGCATCGTCGTCGAGATTCAACTCGCGATAGATGTCACGACGCCAAACGACGTTCTCGGGCATATCGACGGCCGTGGGGAACGATAGGCGGGCACGCAGCGACATGCCTTGACTCTGTGTCGGCTGCTTCTGCTCCTGCTGGGCCTTCTGCTGTTGCTGTCGACGAGCCTTCGGCTGCGCGGCGACATTCGTCGCAATTAAAAAATTAAAAAATGCAAGAATTAAAATGCTACGCTTCATATTTTAATTTTTAAATTATTACATTATTACATTTTTAAATTGTTTACTTCACAATGACTTCCATCGAGGCGTTCAACTTACGTGAGATGCCGTCAGGACCGATGGCGTTGACACGCGAGATGTAGAAACGGCGGTTGCGCTGCAACTTGCGGAAGGCGTCCTTCTGGCGTGCCGAGAAGTTGGCACCCTCGCTGACCATGGGTACGGCATTACCCATATTGTCGAAGAATACCGTCTCGAAACTCTGCACACGGAAAGCAATGTCGAGGATGCCGTCGTCGATGGCAGCACCGATTCCGTCGACACTCATCAGCTGCGACTTCGACAGTCCGCCGCCCTTGTAGCGCACGGGGCTGCCGCTCTCGTCCTTCATAGCGATATACGGCGTGGGGTCGGGCAGACGGCGCACACGGAACGTAAACTGTCCCATCTGCTGCGCACGGCCCGTATTGGTCGACGTCACCGTGATGGTCACGTTCTGTCCCACGGCGGTCGGACGGGCAATATAGCGACCAGGTCCCACGGGTTGCAGGGTACCACCCGACATGGTGGCCTGCACCTTGTTCAGGGGTACGCCCGGTACACTGACGCTCAATGGGTTGTTATAGCCGGCATAGAGCACATTCATCAGGTCTGCCGAAACAGTGGCCGAGGGGTCTACTACGGTATATTTCTGTTCGAAGTCGCGCTTGATCAACTCGCCGTTACCGTTCTCCACCTGGATATAACCGCTGAGCGTGAAGTCGCCCGTGCGGCCTGTCACGGTTTCATAGATGCCGTTCGGCAGGTTCACCTCCCTGCCTCCGATGAATATCTGCGGCACCTGAGTGGTGTCGACGGCAGCCATCACAATCTGTGCCGAGAACTTGTCGCCACGTACGATGGTCTGCGAGTTGGGAATGACGAAGGCATTCAATGCATTCACACGGATATCCTTTACGTCGATGTTCGACACCAGCGTGTGCAGCACCATACCCTCGGCATAGCGCACGTCGTTCTGCAGCTTGCTCAACAGCGTCACGGCGGCGGCAGTAGGCATCGACTCAAACATATATTCCTGCCAGTTCTTACCCATCGCCTGGGCATCCTTGGGAATCTCTGTCGTCAGGTTCGAGGCGATGGCCTTCTTCTGATGGTAGTCGGTACAGAATTTCAGCATCGCAGCACGATAGTTGTTGATGGCGTCAAACAACTCCTTGCCGCGACCGCGTCCCGGAGCCAGCATCACCTGTGTGGCGGCCTCCAGGTCTTCCTTGTTGCGGATATTCTTCACATCGCCGTCGGAACCGTCAGCCTCGCGGACAATAGCCTCCTTCAGCTCGTCAGCCAGGTTGTAGAGCTTATTGCTCATCTCCTTTACCTGCTGCGACTTATCGTACCACTGCTTGACCTTCTGCGGATTCTTCTTCATCTGCACGGCAAAGTCGTCGTAGATGGCCAGATTCTCCTTGGTGGCATTGATGGTGGTACGCTTCAGACTTTCCTCCACGAGCGAGAAACCGTTGAGCACCTCATTAGAGACGTTCAACGCCAGCATAGCCATCAGTACGACGTACATCAGGTTAATCATCTTCTGACGTGGAGAAACGGGTCTTTTCTTAATTGCCATATTCTTTTGGCGTTATTACGTTATTACGTTATTTCGTTATCACGATGTTACTGCACACCTGCCCTTATCTGCATCGCCTCAATCATGCGGGCGTAGATCTTGTTCAGCTCTACTATCTGCTCGGCCATATGGCGCGTCTGGGCATTGATCTCGTCGATGGTGCTGATCTGGGCTGAGGCACTCTTCAACTGCATCTCATAGACGCGGCTGATACCTGTCAGCGTGCGGTTCAGGTTCTCCATCTCCTCCGAGTCGCGTGTCAGGCGCTGGCTCTGCTCAGAAACCTGCTTCAACATTTCCGACAGGCGGTTCAGCTCGTCGATGTAGTTCGAGGTAGCTTCCTTCAACTCTTCACCCATGGGCTGTATCTCAGGCTGCTGTGCTACGACGCCGCCAACGACACCACCGCCGCCAATGACACTGCCGCCACCGCCGAAGCTGATAGCACCGCCCTCAGCGGGCTCGCCTTCCCAGCGGGCTGCTTCGTCGCCATTGCCGACAACTCCGCCAACGACACCGCCTCCGCCACCGTTGATGATGACTGTACCGCCACCGGCAACGCCACCACCGGCTACTGCGGCAGCAACCTTCTCTCCAGGTTCGAGTTCCTCTTCTTCGCCTACGTGGATGTCGAGATCCATGCCGTCTGTCGTCTTGTCGAACGGACGGTCGAAGGCCGAAATGAAGAACACAAAGACCTCGGTACCCATACCCAAGAACAGGAAGAAGTTAGCTCCTGGCAGGTGAGTCAGCTTGAAGAGTGTACCCAGAATCACAATCGAGGCACCCCAACTGTATGCGTAGTTCAGGAACGTCTGTCCCGGTACGCTGTCCATCCACTTCTGCAAGCGGTAGACGATATTCAGTTTGCTATATCTTGTCATTTCAATTTACGATTTGACGATTTACTATTTACTATTTACTTCTTCGACTTCTTCACCTTGATCTTGTCACTGGTGGTGTTGGCCAGCGAGCGCACACAACGGAATCCGATGTATGAACGGGGCTGGTTCTGATATTCATACGAACGCCAGGCACTGCGGATATACGACTCGGGGTCTTTCCACGAGCCGCCTCTCACGCTCTTCTTCTTCAGCCGGTAGGGGTCTTCCTTGGCGGCATTGTACTTCAGCTGGGGGTTCAGGTCGTTCATGGCATCCACACCGGCCTCAGTATAGATGGTGCTGCACCATTCGGCTACGTTACCGGCCATGTCGTACAACCCGTTCGAGTTCGACGAATAGATGCCCACGCGACTGGTTATCAGATTGCCGTCCTTGGTATAGTTACCGTTGTCGGGCTTGAAGTTGGCAAAGAAACAGCCGTTGCCGGTTACCACGTCCTCGTTCTCCCAGGGGAACTCCGTCTGGTCCTTGCCGCGGGCAGCATACTCCCACTCGGCCTCTGTCGGCAGACGGTAGCGCTGTACGAAGCGTGCAGCAGGACCCAGTCCGCGCAACAGGTATTCCGTACGCCATGCACAGAAAGCGTTGGCCTGCTCCCACGTCACACCCACCACGGGATAGTCGTTGTAGGCGGCATTCGTGAAGTAGTAGCGCATGTAGCTCTCGTTCTCCGCATTGGGGAAGTCGTTCACCCAGCAGGTCGTGTCGGGATATATATTAACAATGTACGTGTTCAGGAAGTCCCACGGTCCCGTATACTGACGGTTGATGGTCTCGCGAACAATCTGACCTTCGTCGTTGATGTAGGCAGTGTCCTTCGATATCCAAATCTGCTCATTGGGATTGGGGCGCATATCGGTGTTCAGCACGCGCTCCTCGAAGTTGGGGCGATACTTGCGCTTGGCGGCTTCCGTATAGTCGTAAATCTCGTAACGGTAGTTCATCTGACGCCAGTCGAGCGACTTCTCGCCAGTCACGGGATTAGTGACATACAGGCTCTCGAAGGCACGCTGCTCGTCCTCGTTGGGCTTGCGGGGCAGTGCTTTCTTCCAGTTCAGATGGGGTGTCACGGGGTCGCCGTTCTTGTCTTCCTCAATCTTGTAGGTCTCGTCGCCACCATAGGCGGGATCGGCCAGACGCTCGCGGAGGATAGAGTCGCGCACATAGTTCACAAACTGACGGTACATCGAGTTCGTCACTTCGTATTCGTCCATCCAGAAACCCTCAACGGAGATGTCGCGCACGGGAGTCTGTTTGCCCCAGAGCGAGTCCTTCTTGTCGAGACCCATCTTCAGGTGGCCACGCTTAATCAGTGTCATACCATGAGGCGTGGGCTCTGTAAAGGCCCGTCCGCTCATTCCTGTCACTTCACCGCCCGATGCCGATAGCGACTTGCTGCCGAAACAACCAGTCATGCAGAGCATAGTGATAAGTGATAAGTGAAAAATGATAAGTACACGACTTATCTTCACCCATCCCGTCACTTGCTTCCGACAATTTCTATTCATCTTCATATATTATTATCTTTATCGTTTATCACTTATCACTTATCACTTATCACTTATCGTTTATCACTTCTAAAGTATCCTCACACTTTGATGTTTGTTACGTCCCTTTTTCACCAGGTCCAGCTCCGTCTGATAACCCACGAACAACTCATGACTTCCGTGCTTGAAGCTGAGTGCCGATGTGTAGGCCTCGTAGCTGTAGCCGATACTGATGCCGTGGAAGTTGCCCCCGATGAGAGCCGTCACCGAATTTGTCGGGCTGTAGGCCACTCCGGCATAGAACATACGCTTCTCGAAGCTGTACTTCACACGAGCCGTTACATCCACTCTGTAGCCCACACCGTCGGTACGCGCCAACACAGAGGGGTGTATTGTAAAGAACGGATTATGCAGCCGAATATTGTATCCTCCAGTAAAATAATATGTTCGGGCGACGTCAATAATCGATTTTTCGCCCAATTCCACCTCGGGTTCCATGGCATGTTGCACAGAGAATCCGGCATACCAGTTGCGGTGCATGTAATATAGTCCTGCCGCCAAATCAAACGCCGTTCCCGTCACGTCGGCCTTTTGCAGGTGGGGGTCTTCATCGCGCAGGTCCAGCTCGCTACCCTTGAATTTCTCGCTCAGCATACTCGCTTGCAGTCCGATGCTCAATGTACCGCCCAACAGCGACAGCTTGTAGGCATACTGTGCCGTCAACCGCTGGTGCTTGAACAGTCCGATGTCGTCGCTCATCAGTTGCAGGCCCACACCGTGGTAGCTGTTCATGAAATAAAACGGCATGTCGCCGGCAAAAAACATCGTCTTGGGGTTGTTTTCGAACCCCGTCATCGACATGGCATAGGCGCCCGTCACGTTGATGAGCGACGTCTTGCCGATGGCAGCAGGATTAAACGACGGCTCCAGCGCCCAGTAGTGAGCGAAGGAGGCGTCTTGCTGTGCTGAGGCCTTCATCAACACCGTCAGCAACACGCCCAGAAGGGTTATTTTTCGTCCAAACACGTAATAAATAACGCAAAAGCTATCCGTTTATTGTATTTTTTTCGTAACTTCGCACCCAAAACCGCATTTTTAATGTTTAAAGTTCAATGTTCAAAGTTCAATGTTAACAGTTCAAAGTAAAATAGCCGCCCTGCGCGAGGAACTGCGCCGCGAAAAACTCTTCGCCTTCATTTTTCCTTCCACCGACCCGCATCAAAGTGAGTACACCGCTGACCACTGGAAGGGCCGCGAATGGATTAGTGGTTTCTCGGGTTCTGCTGGCACGGCAGTCGTCACGTTGCATAGTGCGGCGCTGTGGACCGATTCGCGCTACTTCATTGCCGCTGCCCAACAACTCGAGGGCACCGAGTTCCAACTGATGCGCGAACGCATCGACGGCACACCCACCATCGCCGAATGGCTCCAGTCCGAGCATTCTCAGTTCTCAGTTCTCAGTTCTCAGTTGTCAACAGAAGTTGCCCTCGACGGCATGACGTCGTCTCACGCCTATGTCAAGGCATTGAAAGAGGACCTCCGAAAGCACGGCGGATTCACCCTGCGCACCACGTTCGACCCCCTGCAGCGCCTGTGGACCGACCGTCCTGCCATCCCTGCGGCCCCCATTGTTCCTCAGCCGTTGGAATATGCCGGCGAGGATGTTACCTCGAAACTCACGCGCATCCGCAAGGCCCTACGACAGGTCCATGCCGACGGCATGCTCATGGCCTCGCTCGACGATATTGCCTGGACGCTGAACCTGCGCGGTGCCGATGTCCACTGCAACCCCGTCTTCGTCAGCTACCTGCTTATCAGCTCCCGCTCAGCGACGCTCTTCGTCGATGAAGCGAAACTCACTCCCGCTGCCCGTCAGCACCTGCAACAATACGGCATCGCCACAGCACCCTACGATGGCGTCAAGGAGGGCTTGCGCCACTATCCCGACTATAACATCTTGGCCGACCGCGAGGAAATCAGCGACACCCTCATGCAAGCCATCAAGAACAGCCCAAGAACTCTAAACTCTAAACTCTCAACTCTCAACTTTCCCTCCCCAGTACCAGCTATGAAGGCCGTCAAGAACGACGCTGAACAGCAAGGCTTCCGACAGGCCATGATTCGCGATGGTGTAGCCTTGGTGCGCTTCCTGCGCTGGCTGAAACCTGCTGTCGCCGCTGGTGGACAGACTGAGATGAGCATTGACAGCAAACTCACTGCCCTACGTGCTGAACAGCCGCTTTATCAGGGTCTCTCGTTCGATACCATTGCCGCCTACCAGGCTCATGGAGCCATCGTCCATTACGAGGCGACGCCCGACACTGATGCAACGTTGCGTCCCGAGGGTCTGCTGTTGCTCGACAGCGGTGCACAATACACCGATGGCACCACCGACATCACCCGTACCATTGCCCTCGGTCCCGTCACCGACGAACAGCGCCGCATCTATACGCTGGTGCTGAAAGGCCACATCCAGCTGCAGCTGCTGCGCTTCCCCGACGGAGCCAGTGGCACCCAGCTTGATGCCATTGCCCGCCGCGGTTTGTGGCAGGACGGACTCAACTTCCTGCATGGCACAGGACATGGGGTAGGGTCTTACCTGAACGTTCACGAAGGACCGCATCAGATTCGCATGGAGTATCGCCCTGCACCGCTACATGCCGGCATGACCGTCACCGACGAACCGGGCATCTACATCGAGGGTCAGTTTGGCGTGCGCATCGAGAATGTGCTGCTTACCCAACCCTGGCGCGAGACCGAGTTCGGACGCTTCCTGCAGTTCGAGACGCTCACGCTCTGTCCCATCGACACGGCACCCATTGACGTTTCCCTGCTCACCCCCAAGGAACTGCGATGGCTCAACGACTACCACCAGCTGGTCTACGACCGCCTGTCGCCGCATCTCGACACCGCCGACCGCGACTGGCTCCGCTCCGCCACTGCTTGCAAACACTGATAACAAAAACAAGAAATAATCAATAACTATTAGCAATGAAAGTAAAAACATTATTCATTCTGGTCATCCTGCTGGTCTATGTGCTGGGAACTGAGGCACAGGGCGTGATGACTACCGACGCGATGATTCGCGTGGCAGAGCAGAAAACCAAGGTGGAGCGTATGGCGGTTGACGGAAAAAAATTGTTACCGGCACAACAGCCCGCGCTGACGCTCGTCGTGAAAGTAGCAGACGAGAAGGCTGCCGACACCTACGCCCGTCTAAGAGAGCAGGGCGTGACCATCAGGGGACGCATCGGGCAGCAGGCCATCGTGCAGGTGCCCCTCGACAAGGTAGAGACCATCGCCCAGATGGACGGCATACTCCGTGTGGACGTAGGCCATCAGGGGAAGCTGACGACTGATGTGACACGTGAGGTGACGGGCGTCAACCTCCTCAACGGCAGCCAGCCCACGGTGCCCTCGCCCTTTACGGGCAAAGGTGTGACGGTGTGCGTTTTAGATATGGGCATAGACTTCACCCATCCTGCCTTCAAGGATGCCCAGGGGCGTTCGCGCATCAAGTGTGTGTACAATATGGCTACGGACAAGGGGCGCAAGTTCGTGGTCGATGACCCCGTGGCTGGCACCATAGAGTATCCGGGTAGCGTGTTCGACACGCCCGAGCTCATTGCCAAGCTGGTCTATGACAACAATACGTTGGACCATGGCGGTCATACCACAGGCATCGCTGCCGGCTCGCTGTCGCCTCAGGGCTTTGGAGGTATGGCTCCCGATGCCGACATAGTCTTTGTTGCCATGACCACGCTATACACCGAGGATGACGTGGACACTGATACGGGCAGCTCCGGTGAGGAGAGTTCCTCAAGCGACCCCAATCCCGATGATCTTGATGGAATACTTCAAACGGTAGAACAATACGTGGCTTTTGCCAATGCCTATGCCCAGCAGATCGACCAGCCCATGGTGGTGAGTGCCAGCATTGGTGAACACACAGGGCCTCACGATGGTACCGGTACTGTGCCCGAAGCCATCTCTGCGCTCTCCAAGCACGCCATTCCCGTGTTTTCCAGTGGCAACGAAGGCGATATGCCTCTTCACGTACAATACCATTTTTCTGAAGACAAACCGTCGTTCAGCGTTGGTCTCGGGCTGTCTTTAGGATTTTTAGATGATAATCCGGATAATTCTTTCATTTGGGCTTACCGTACACCAATAAAAGGCTACACACAGCCCCGACAGGGTGGCGAGATTGGCGTACGCCTCAATGTGATTAGCCATGATTTCGACTATCACGTCGTCGATAATCTATGGTCGTCTCCGGTGGTCAAAGCCACTATAGGTGACCCCGACCAAGTGGTGATGATCAACTCGGCCGACTACCCTGAAGTAGAGAATTATTTCAGAGGCAAGGTGTACGTGGCTATCAGCACGCGGGCTGACGGCAGGCAGGAGCTGACAATCATCCCCGATGGTAAATGCAAGACTGGCAAAGACGGCATAAGCTACGCTCCGACGCTCACGGTGACAGGTTCGCCCGGCACCGTCATCAATATGTGGCAGAACTCTCTCGGGTTCGAAACGTACAAAGGTGGAGACTATATTGCCGGTGACCATCTGATATCGGGCAATGACTGGGGCAGCACGCCCGATGTCATCAGCGTGGGAGCATGGTGCGCTAACACCACCGAGCGCGCTAACAAACAAGGTATAAAGGATCATATAGATATGTGGAATACGCAGGGCGACATCGCTTTTTTCAGCAGTTATGGAGAAATGCTCAACGGTGTGACACAACCAACCGTTTGCGCACCTGGCGTCAATGTGGTGTCAGCGGGAAACCAGTATAATGACGCCTTTTTGTCTTCCGACGATCCCGAACCTGTCACTTACATCGATGCCATGACGTGGCAGGGCTATCCCTACGTAGCCATGTCCGGCACGTCGATGGCATGTCCCGCTGTGGCGGGCATCATAGCCCTGTGGCTACAGGCCAATCCACAGCTCACCCTGGCCGACGTGAAGGATGTACTGGCAAATTCGTGTGACAACGACGAGTTCACCGCAAGCAATCCTATCCGCTGGGGCTACGGTAAGATCAATGCCAAGAAGGGGCTGGACTATATCCAGCAGGCAACGGGCATCGTTGAGAAGGCTGATGTTGGAAGTCAGACGTCTGATGATGCATGGTATACGCTGGACGGTCGTCGCCTCATGGGCCAGCCTACACAGCGCGGCATCTATATTTACAAAGGTAAGAAGAAGGGATTATAGAACCAAAAAATCGGGAGTGCTGTTAAGCCCTCCCGATTATTTTATGCATATATGCCAACTTAAAATTTAATCTGCCGGAATTTAATTACTTAATCACGACTTGAGCTTCGCTCGAGCTCGTTTACGCTCGATAAAGCATGAGCGAGCTCTGCTTTATTCTCACTTAATCACGACCTTTTTACCGTTGTTCTTTACTCGGTTTTGTGCAAAGGCCGAAGTACTCAGCGCCATTGCCATTGTCATTGCAAGTACTAATTGTTTCATAAGCTAACAGTTTTTAGTGTTTAGTGTGCTGCAAAATTACGAAACATTTCGCAAAGCATAAAACAAAATACCACATTTTTTATGCAGCGAATGCAGAGAAAAGTCACTTGATCATTGTAGTGATGCGCTATGCCCTTGAGACAAAAGGAACGCCTATGCGTTTATTACCATTTGCCTTCTGTGCGGTTTCCGTTGGCATCGAAATAATAGACGAAATTCAAGAAGTTGTTTTCATTCTCCAGAAAATCTATAATACTGCCTTGACGGATTCCGGTGATAATAAAATTTGAAACATAGCCAGGAAGATCAGATAAGGATTTACCGGCTTCATCCAATAATGTAGAGCTTATTAAAAAGCCATGACCTAATTTGTAGTGTGCGTTAGGGTCAAGTTCTACGTTTTCCTTAGCCTTGATTTGACAATGCATACCAAGGGTAGCGGGCAGTTTTGCCGCAAATGTCTTAGTCCATAATCTGTGACCTTCAGCATCCCGTTGATCGCCCCATACTATCTTCTCGCTTTGCACCTGACCGTTGGCATCGTAGTACTTGGCGTAAAAGTCGAAACATTGGAGTGTCTCATCATCGGTCATCAATGCGCATACCAAACCGGCAGATACAGGACCCTTCTTGCCGCCCTTGTTGTTGTCGTCACTGTCACTGCCACAGGCGGTGAACATGGTTGTTGTCATGGCGCACATAGTCATGAGTACAGCCATCAGGAAATGTTTTGTTTTCATTGGTTTTGTAATGTTAAATTAAATAATAATAATCGGTTTTAGTTGTTCTTTGTTTGCAAAGATACGAACTATTCCCGATACTTCCCAAAAAAACGAGAGAAATCTACCAAAATAAAAAAAACGCGCTGCTTTTCTAAGCGTTTTTGTAGCCAAATAGCCAGGTAAATTGCTTTTTTTTGACGCATATTGTTTGTTGATTCAAGAAAATTGTGTAAATTTGTACCCAAATCAAGTAAAACTTAAAACAAAATGTAAAAACAATGAAAAAATCACTGATTCTTCTACTTGCCCTGTTCGTGCAACTGTCTGCATTTGCCGGGCTGCGTAGCGGACACTTCTTCAAGTCGCTGCAGAGAGAAAATCTGACGGAACAGCAGGCCGTCGAGTGTTTCAGCCAATGGTTCGCGTTGCCCCATGAGACCGAATGGCGCAGGGTGGGGGAGCGTACTGACCGCCTGGGCATGACCCGCGTGGAGTATCGCCAGTATGTAGGCGGCGTCGAGGTGGAACACTCGCAGGTGCTGCTCCATGTCGTCGACGGAATGGTCAAGACCGCCAACGGTACCGTGATGGAGGCGAAGATCGCTCCGCGACGTCTGCGCAGCAACACCATCCTCTACCGCAACGGGACTCCTACCGACGTATTGGGCCGCAAGCTCTATCTCGTCAGCACCAACGGTGACTACCGCTATGCCACCAAGGTGCTCTCGGCTGACAAGAGCGAGTGGATATACACCGATGTCGAGACTGCCGAAGTGCTGAAACGCATCCCCACACGTTATGGCATCACGGCAGAACCCGTGAAGGTGACGGGCAGTACCATCTACAGCGGAGAGGTCGAGATGGACGCCTCTTTCGACACAGAGAACGGCAACTACATGCTCTACGACCCACAGCGCAACATCCACACCATGATAGGAGCCACCATCCCTTCGATTGAGCAGATGGAGGCCGAGCATACCCTGTTGGAGAACATCCCCGACCTGGCGCCGACACTGCCAGTCCCTGAGGATGAGATGACGCCAGAGATGTGGGAAGAATGGAATAAGAGAACGGATATTGACGTTACTACGCTCAGCCTGACAAACTACATCGCCCGCAATGCCCTCTATGCCCGCAGCACCGCGCCGTATTTCGACAGCTACATCCTCAACACCCTCACCATCGACCGTCTGGCTTATACCGATGGGGACGGAACCCCGACGGAACTCGTACCTTCGAAGTACAGTCCTCTGACCATCTTCATCACCATTCAGTATGCCGGCACCGACGGAATGATTGAGCGAAGCGAGATCGAGGTCAGACAATTCCCGTATACAATCGACCTGAAGCAATATTTCGACGAGATACCGACCGCAGGTGCTGACATTTATTTGTATGGCGTCAGCAAAGCAAATTACCCGGCCCCCTCGAATAAAGACTTCCTGACAACCATTCGTCTCGTGCCCGACGGTAGTGGCCATGCGGAGTGGGATACGGAAATGGTGAAGGCTTCGGCCACCTACGAAAAGGGACCGTTGTCGGCCAGTGACATCCACTGGGGCATGGGGAAAACCTACGACTACTTCCTGAACACCTTTGGCCGCAACAGCTACGACGACAAGGGAGCACCCATCTATAACCTGTTCTATCAGCCAGACTATAGCACTTCGTGGAATTACCTCTTAGCCACACCGACAAACAATGCCGCAGCCGTATCATTTGGTACTTCCCAAATGGTCTATGGCATGGGTAGCCGCGATGGTGGTAGTTTCGGTATGTACCCCGTCGTGGAACTGAGCGTCCTGGCCCACGAGTTCACCCACATGGTGACTGCCGCGACAGCCAACCTGGTCTATCAGGGAGAGTCTGGTGCCCTGAACGAGTCGTTCTCCGACCTGTTGGGCGTCAGCGTCAAGAAGTATGTGCTGGGCAACGATGCCTCGTGGACTATCGCTGACGGTGTAATGACCAATTACAGCAACATGCGTTCCATGTCGTTCCCCAAAACGGGTATGGACGGCATGGACCCCTGTCCCGACACCTATAAGGGAGAGAACTGGGTGAAAACCGATAGCGAAGACGATAATGGCGGCGTGCACACCAACAGCGGCGTACAGAACAAATGGTACTATCTGCTCACCGATGGCGATTCAGGCACCAACGACAACGGCTACAGCTACACTGTCACCGGTATTGGACTGGAGAAGTCGCAGCAGATTGCCTATCGCACCCTGACGGAGTATGCCACCCAGGAGTCGCAGTATGCCGATATCCGCCTCTGCTCCATTCAGGCCGCCGAGGATCTGTTTGGTGCGAATTCTGCCGAGGTGAAGGCCGTCAATGATGCCTGGAAGGCTGTTGGCGTCGTCGAGGACACCCCCACTGCCATCCACGATATCACTGTCGCCGCCTCTGCCGACGGCATGGACACCTCTGCCGTCTACGACCTCCAGGGCCGCCGCGTCAACAATCCCCAGCATGGTCTCTACATCGTTAACGGTAAACAGGTCGTGATGAAGTGAGCGAAGCTCATGGCAACGCCACACGTGCGGGGGTTATTGATACTTCACGCAGCGGTAGGTGGAATGGACGGAGTTCTGGCGGTAGCGCAGACGGGGGTAGCGCAGCGAGAAGATCTCCTGGCCGCTGGCATTGTGCTCGGTGACGAGACGGTCGTTGTTGCCGAACTCGACACCCCAGCCCCAGCCCACGGTGAAGCGGTCGCCAAACAGCTGCAAGGCACCACAGGCATGCGTGAAATAGCTGCCGTGCGGGGTGAGCATGTCACCGCCGCCCAGGACTTCACCAGTCTCGGGATTGATCTGCAGACGGAGCAGACGGGTGTGCTGCGGGGTGTGGCCGTTGCCATTGTCGAAGAGCGTCAGCGTGCCGTCGTCGTGCAGCGTGGCATAGTGCTGGCCGTAGAAGCTTAGCGGCTCGTCGAGCTGGTCGCCGTCAATGCGCCAGATGATGTCGCCCGTACCGTTCTTACGGTCAATCTTCAGCAGCGAGTTAAGCACACGGAAGGAGCAGAGCCAGTTGCCGTCGGGCAGCACCTGCACGCAGTTGAAATGCACGTAGTCGTAGCTGGTGTCGAACACGGGACTGCACCAGTCGGCCATCTCTTTGTGGTCGGTGCTCCACCAGTCGAACACCACCTTGCCGTCCTTGACTTCCTGCAGGTAACCCACGGAACGCGGCTGCCCGTCGATCTCGCGCTCGACGTAGGATGCCGAGGCAATGTAATGGGTGGGCGAGAAAAAGTGGAAGTCGTGGCCGTCGAGGGGTGCACCGTCGGGCAGGAAACCGTCGCGGCTGGCCAGTGCGTGGATGGTGTCCTGGGGCACGTAGTGGTCGTCCATAAGCACACGCATGCCTGGGTCGTAGCCCGTGAAGGCCATATCGGCGAACTTCGGGTCGGGGGCGTGGTAGCTGTAGTAGGTCTTGCCGTCGAACACGTGCTTCTTGAAGTCCCAGTAGCCCTGTTCGCTGAAGGTGCCGGAGAGGTGGGTGGGCTCGTAGCGGTAGTACAAGACGTTGCCTTCGTTGTCGTACTTCATGATAAGGCGCAGATAGATGAACGACAGGTAGAAGTGTCCGGGAATCAATGCCCGTCCGCTGGCGTTGATCTCGGGAATGCCGCTATGCAGCGTGTTCAGGGTTACGGTGCCCTGCTGGCTGCCCGTCGTGTAGGCTATCTCGATTTTTGCGTTCTTCGAGATGTCTTTGACGGGGAGGGTACAGCGCCCGTCCTTCAGCGGCTGTCCACCGATGGTGACGGTCTGGAAGTCGGCGGCATTCTCGACCTGGAATTCGGCGTCGAACTCGCGACAGAGCGTCACGAGGTCCACGGCATCTGTGGCGGGCAGCGCAATGTCGTAGTGCTCGCCATTCACCGTGAGTTTCAGTTCCGTCGCAGTGGCAGGGGCGTCGGAATCGTCGTTGTCGCTACATGCTGTCAGGCACACCATCGCCAGCATCGCCAGCAACAAGGCGACAGGCTCATAAATACACAATCTTTTTTCTTTGAACATATAATTATCACGAATTTATCATTAATTTCTTGTTCATTTACTTAATCACGTCTTAATGATTCTGATGCTCATATTCATCGAGGAAATCATCAAAGTCGAACTCAGGGGCACCGACTTCGTTGTTCCATCCTGGAGGGCTGGCAGCCAGCATGTGGTGAATCTCTAATTTTACGACCTCTACCTGAGGCTTGATATATTCCTTTTTCATATTCGTGTAATTCGTTTAATTCGTGGTCACTTAATCACAGTTTTCTTTCCATTGTTGATATACAATCCTTTGGTTGTTGGCTGCTTGTCCAGTTTGCGACCATCCAGCGTATACCAGCTATTGTCGTTAACTTCGATAACTCCGTTAACTCCGTTAACTTCTGTTACTTCGCCATTGGCATTCACCAATATCACGCTAATGCTCTGTGGCAGTTCGGTGCCTGCTCTGTGCTTAGGAGCTGCCCATGGATTGCCCGTACCAGTATAGGTAAGGTATGCGCGCATGGGACGTATCCAGGCACCCTCGGCTAGTTTCACAAAGTCACCAGCCTGTACGGCGGTCACACCGTCGGTAGCTGTACCACTGGTGGCTGCGAAGCCGTAGTCGTTGCCGCAGTCAGCTGCCGTCCACGTCTTCTTCTCGTAGGTTCCCTTGAATGTCCAGTCGCCATTGGTGGTCTGCTGACTGTTCGTCGTGGTATTCAGCGTTACACTGCCAGTAAAGGTAATCGCTGCATCTGTAGGCATCACGACATACGGTGTGTTGGCTGCAATTGTTCCGCTCTCGACCTGCGTCATGGTTGCTTTCCATTTGTTGGTCTCGGTATCAAAGGTGACGCCCGTATAGGTGTAGAACGCAGCACCACTGGTGTTGGCTACATCAATGTCGAATGGCAACATCAGCGTTGCAGCCTTGTTGGCTGTAAATGTACGGTTGAGTGATACGTTGTCGACCGTAATGTTCGTAGGAATGTTTACAGTCTCGGTCGATGAGTCACTGAACGAGGCAGTCCAAGTTCCATTATCATTGACCAATTCCATGGTACCGCTGCTGACGTAGATATCTTTGGTAGTGCCGGTAGCGTTGACGGTGCCACCATTGATGGTCAGGTTGCCGCCATCCACATAGATACCGTAGTTGCCACCCGTTGCATGGGTGATGCCACCATTGATAACGAGATTGCCGTCAACAAACATAGCCTTATCCGTTGCACTGGCGGTAAGTGTGCCGGTGCCCAGGCTTTGGCCGTAGATGCTGAGGTCTTTGGAGTTCAGGCCTGTTTCGGTGCCGTTGACGGTAAAGGTAGTGCCATCCAATAATATGAGATGTACGTGACCGAGGGCGTTGAGCTTTTTGCCGAAAGTATAGTTAGTACTTGCCACATACCAGCTGTCCTGATCAGCGGTGCCGATAGATCCCTCGTCGGAACCGTCAACAGGGATGGTGCTGTCCCAAAGAATGGTATAGTCGCTGCAGGTCTGTGCCTGGCCGTTTCCGTCCAAATATGCGACGTTCCCCAGCGACTTCATCAGCGTCTTGCCCGCAATAGCTGCTATCTGCTCGTTGCTGAGCGTTCCAGTGAATGTGTGCGAGGAGATGCCATCGGTGAGTGTCTGACCGTCGGCCACTTTCACGCCTTTTTCAGCATAATACCCGTTGGCGGTGATGTGATCAGCAGTCGAAGAACAGCCCAAGATGATGGTTCCAGATTTACTATTGATGCCATAGGTAGCGGCCTGAGCTGTGATGTTGCCTCGGCGAATAGTAATATCGCCATTTTGGGTATATACACTATTATAATTAGTAGTAGAAGAAGAGACAATGCCACCATTAAAATTGATATCGGACTTGACGAAAATGACAGTACTTCCAGAGGTGGCTATGAGCCTGCCGGTGCCGAGACTCTGACCATAAATGGAAAGGGAGCCATTTTCGACTTTAATGGCATTATGACTATTAGCCGAAGTTTTTCTATAGAACGTTTTACCGTCGCAGAGGATGATGTGCACGGCCTTGTCCTCGAACTTTGAATTCCAAGCATAATCGTCTGTCACATCGTTGTTCACCACGTACCACGCATCGGTTCTACCAGGTGTTTGATAAGTGTGAATATCGCTCACAATGGGCGTGCACCCGTGGCTCTGGAGATTGCCGTCGGCATCGATATAGGAGATAACGGGTATCTGGGTAACGCTGACGCTGATATCGGCAGCGGGCATAGAGGGTATTGTATAGGTATGGTCGTCGTTATCAGTGAATGTTACAGCCGTGTTGTCTGAAGTCTTCTTGACAGAAAGCAGCACATCATAGCCCTCGGTGATTGTAGCGGGATCGTAAGAAATGTTGACCACCGACGCACCCTTGGCGTAAGGCACACCATTGATATCAGCACCATTGTCGTAGGTGGCATTGTCAGTGCCAGGAAGCGCAGTACCCGTGCGCACCACTGAGGCATGATTCGGCAGAGTGATGGCCCAGAGAGGCTGAGCACCATCCACGTCGATAGTGGTCTTACTGCCAGCAGTGCCCTGACCTACGCCTGAGGGTGTCACGTTGTCGCTGGCCACCTTACAGCCATGGTAGTAGTTGCGGGTGAGGGTGTTGTCGTAGTAGTCATCCTTAAAGCCAACAATGGCGCCGCGGGCGTTGACGTCGGGGATGACGACGCCCTCAGCGATGCAGTCGGTGATGACGTTGCTCTTGTTTAAACCCACGATGCCGCCGAAATCCTTGCAACCGGACGAGTTCGCCACGGTGAGGGTGGCGCGGCTGATGCAGCGGTTCACGGGGCCTGCTTGGTTATATCCCACGATGCCGCCGTGGTCGTAGGTGTTGCTCTGCACGGCGTGGATGCAGACGTTGGCATCCACGGTGCAGTCCTCAATGGATGAATAGTAGGTATGGGCCGCGATGCCGCCGACTTCGTTATATCCGGTGATGCGAGCATCGGAGAGAGTAACGCGCTTTACGGTGCCGTTTTTCCTGACCACGCCAAAGAGGCCCTGATAATAATCACTGTTGCTGGTGCCGCCCCTATAAATACGTATGCCACTAACGGTATAACCCTGACCGTCGAAGGTGCCTAAGAAGGGGTTGCCATCGGTGCCGATGGCGATGTAGTTGTTCTCGGTGCTGGTAGCATCGTCCCACTCGGTTTTGTGGGTGTAGGTAATGTCGTGCGTTTGGCGGAAGGTAAGGCCGGAGCATTTGTTGTTGCCAGAGTTTACCATCAGGGCCAGGTGGCGCATGTCGAGTGTAGTATAAATTTCGTAGGTATTGGTCTCCAGCTGGTTGAAGTCGCTGGTGGTCCAGGCGTAGTCTTCATCAAGCGTGGTGCCGAAGCTGTGGCTGATGGATCCGCTGAAGCTGTTTCCTGCGAGGTCTTTTATGGTGCCGCCATTAAGAGTGTAGCCACTTACGCCGAATGCATTGTTGTCGGAAGGATCAATGGTTCCCATAAAGGTGAGCACATTGCTGCCGCTGCCCGCCACGTAACTGAGGGTTCCCCAATTGGAGCTGAGCGTAGGCGTGCCCGTCACGGTGACAATCTCGCTGAAGGCCACGGAGACGTAGATGGTATTACCCTTCTGGTGGCGGCCACCGCTGACCTTGTAATTGCTGAGGACGGTGGGGGCGGTGGGGTCGCAGGCCTGGATGTGGGCCTTGACGTTTTTGGCAAGCCATTCGTCATGGTCGGAGCCGCCTCCGCTGGCATTGAAGCGGACTACGAACTTTTCGAAGTCCAACGGAAGGATAAGGCGGCCGTCGGTGGCGCGGCAGTTGGTGTTGAACTTCTGGGTGTAGAGCTTGTTAGTGACACCATTGCTCCAGGCATTGCTTACCTCAGAGCAATTGTTTGGCTGTGAGGTGACAGGGAAGGTATATGTTGCGTAGTTGGTATTGGCGCTGCTGGGTTCGTGGTCGAAGCCCGCCATATAGCGCGAGAGGCTGATGTTGCCCGGATTGCCGTTGCTGCAGTTGGAGCGGTTGTCGCAGGTGCTGATGTTGTTGATGAGTATCTGCACGTACTGGTAGCCGTTATTTTCCTCTCTGGCTTCGAGGCTCAGCGTTGAGCGCAGCTGGGCACCGATGAGGGTGTAGTAGGCCTTTGGGGCGATGTCGCTGAGGTCGTAGTAGCTTGAGCTGTTGATGTAATGAGGATTGTTGCTCTGGTCGTAACCGGCATCGGTGAATTGAGTGCCGGTGGTGAAGATGGTGATTTCCTTCTCGTTGAACAGCCCGGTGGGCACGCTGGTGCCGGTGCTCATCGTGCGGTCTTTCGACGCAAGGATGGAACCGTCCTTGTCGAGCACCTCGAAGCGATAGGAGCGGGTAGTGCCGTTCTGGTACTTGTAGGCATTGTCGCCGGGGGTGCTCTCGCTGATGGTGACGTCCTTGTAGGGTTCGTTGACAGCGAAGGTCACGGTGCCGGAGTAGTTGCCTTGATAGCCCGTGAAGTGAACGCCCGCAATGGCTGAGAGGCTGACCACGCGCCAGTCGATGGTCTCGCTGACGGCGGTGTTGCCCGTACGGGTGATTCTGAAAGTGTTGTTGTTCTGTGGGCTCGACACCGTGAACGTGCTCATGGCCCATGCTGCCTGTCCCACGGCCAGTGCTGCTATTGTCAGCACCAGGGTGAGGACTTGGCTTTTGAATTTGGTTAATGTTTGTCTCATTGTATTTATGTTTGATTTTGATTATTTCTTGTACAGTTGACACATCATATATATAAAGACGCCCACCAGACTGGCATAGCCCAGGGTGAGGATGGTAGTGAGCACGGGGTTGCTGTTGAAGAAATCAGCGTAGGACATCTATCGTATAATGATTAATTCATAATTCACAATGCATGATGCATAATAATTTCGGTGCGAAGATAAAAAGAATAAGTGTAAAAAGGTGTATCAAAACGCGAAATGGTGTGTCGAAACGCAGAATTAGGTGTGTCGATTTGTCGAATTGACACACTTTTTGTTCCTTTTCTTGGTAATTTGCTCACTATTTCGTAACTTTGCAATCGGAATCATAACCAAACGCAACCTTTATGAAAGAGATGCAGTTTGCAGCCATCGTCATGATGGTGATGATGTGTTCGGCACTGGTGCTGATGATGCCTGAACGGGTGAAGTGCGACAAGGTCATCAACCGGTCGCGCTGGCTGATGGTGGGTGCACTGGCGCTGATAGGGGCGCAGTTCGTCGTGCAATACGTGATGGAATTGCGCGCGATGGGTGTCACACAGGCGGTGCTGGCCAACCTTGCATTCTTCATACCCGCCTCGTCGCTGATGAACCTGACGATACTGAACCTCCAACGGCAGGGCCGTTTGTCGCGCTTCGAGTGGTGGGCATGGACGGTGGTGACGGTGGTGGTGATAGCCGCCCTTACCATAGCGGTGGCTATAGACGGCAACCCGCTGGAACGGCTGTCGCACCGTGTGCTCTGGACGGAGGCTGCCATGAGCTTCGCCTATGCCGTCATGCAGACCTACTACTGCTTCTTGCAGTTCCGTGAACTAGAACGTATGAAGGCTGTTATTGAGGACTACTTCGACCGCGAGCGTCAGGAACTGACGCGATGGATGAAGCACGCCATCGGCGTAAATGGTCTTCTGGCGGTCTTCGTTCCCCTGCTGATATTCGGTCCCAACATCGTCATCGTCATCTTTTCCCTTACCTTCTTCTGGGGCATCTTCATGATGTGGTTCTGCTTTGTGCGCTACTTTACTAGCAACGACTTGAAGCGGGTGCGTGAAGCTGAGGAAAATGCCCGCGAGGAGAAATCGAAAGCCGACTGTGCCTCGTCGTTCTCCGACGAGGACAAAGCCCGCGTGACCCGCACCGTAGAACGCTGGCTGGCCACCGGTGCCCACCTGAAGGCAGGCATCACCAGTCCGATCGCTGCCGATGCGATGAATATCCCCCGCTACCAGCTGACGGCATGGGTCAAAGCCTCGGGTCATAGCTCCTTTACACGCTGGATTACCTCGCTACGCATCGAAGAGGCCAAGCGCGTGCTACAGGAGCACCGCGACTGGACCAACGAGGCCGTGGCCGACCACTGCGGCTTCAGCCGTGCCTACTTCCAGAAGATTTTCAAGCAGGAAACAGGCGTTGCTCCATCGGAGTACGGGGAGAATTGATTTTCGGTGGCGAAGTTACAAATAAAAAATGAACTGACCAATAGTCAGCTCATTTTTGCATATAAGCGTTATCGCACTACATTGTCCGCTTACATATCGTCGTATGTGTCGAGATAGGTGACGTGGGTGACGAGGTATTCATAGACACCATGTTTGCCGTCGGCGCCGCCGATGCCCGACTTCTTCACACCGGCATGGAAGCCCTGGATGGCCTCGAAGTGCTCACGGTTGATGTA